>Ga0247720_100007_pt1 | contig 148670 bp, 147 predicted proteins | sample MSEWel2015_12_15_FD_189078 | JGI IMG/M metagenome (GOLD analysis project Ga0247720, IMG submission 189078) | Subsurface sediment microbial communities from gas well in West Virginia, United States - MSEEL Well Study Marcellus 3H_2015_12_15 | ecosystem: Environmental > Terrestrial > Deep... | reverse complement strand
CCACAGGCTCTAAGGCTGAAAGGAGATGATGAAGAATATCCATTTTCAATTATAGCCTTTTAGGTTAGGTTTTTATTTGAGTGAGCCTTCTTCGTTCGGTAAGGTTTTTATATGAGTTGACACGGCCCATTCCTTTTTATTAACGTTTTTTCTCCGTTGCCCGAACTTTATTAATACATTTTACCAGGGCTTTAACAAAGGCCTCCCGGCCATGATTACCGGTAAAAGCGGGTTGATAGTCCAGTTCCCGGGCCGCTTTCTCCCAGCTGAGATCCCACACCTCGTTTAAAAAGGTGGGCCCCGACCATTCGCTTGGAAGAATTACCTGTAATTTTGAAACGGAGCCGGTTAGTTCGATAATCCGGCTGGCAATATCTTCCCATGTCAAATAAAGGCTCCCCAGGTTATAGGTCTGCCCGACGGCCTCAGGCCTACTTAAGGCCAGCCGGCAGGCCTGGGCTAAGTCGGCCATGCTGACAAACGCTCCTCCGGCAGCAGCCGGCACCTGGATAGGCTCATCACGGAGAACCGTCCGTATCAGATTACGTAAATGCCGGCCGCCGATTTCATCACCGAAGGCCCACCAGAAACGAAAAATAGTTACCGGTAAACCCTGTTCACGGTAATAGTGGCGGCACAGTTCCTCAGCCGCAAACTTACCCAAGGCATAAAGGGGCTTGCGGGCTTCATCAATAAGGCACGGGTGATCCTCGTAAACAGGCCGGGTGGTAGCCCGGCCATAAACTGTCGCCGTGCTGGTATAGATAAAACGATTGAGGCCAGCTCTGGCAGATGCTTCTAGTAAATTTATATGCCCGACCAAGTCGCCGCCGAAAATGTCCAGGGGGTCATCGCTGAAGCTCCAGGCCAGGTGGATTACCGCCTCCACGCCGTCTACGGCCCTGGCCACCAGTTCCTTATCTCCTAGATCACCTCCGAATAGATTGACCTGGCTGCTCCCGGGGCTGTCAAGAAAACTCAAGGCCCGATCCAGGATCCGCACCTGGTGGCCGTGATAACATAAATCCTGGACCAGGTAGCGGCCGACATCGCCCGCACCGCCGGTTACCAGAACCTGCATCAGGAAGCACCTCTTTAACAAGATATTAAATTAACTACGGGGCAGGCCGGTAGTACCTCGCCTACCACCCACCCCGCCAGCCTATTTTAATTTAACTAAAATAATACGCTATACCACCAGCCACCAGCATAATAAGAAAACCTGCTCCCAATGTTGCGGAATTATGGGATACAACACCTTGATATAACAGCGGGAAGTCCAGCCACATCAAGATAAAAGCACCCAGCATGCCTTCAAACTTGTACCTTTTCCGTAAAGATTGTTTTTCAGCCGCTACCATGTGCTATCGACCTCCTATTCGATTCCCGGGAAAAATACATAGAGGATTAACCAGCCCAGGAATCCTACTACAAAAGTAAGAATAGCATTGTACAAGGCCGTGCGGCGCAGGCACTCGCCTTCACGCCCGCCCTGGCCGGTTACGCCGGTACCCAAAGCCACATTCATAGGACAAAACATATTTCCAATTGCACCGCCAGAAGTCTGCAGGCCTAAAATTACAAAGGGACTTATCATCAGCAGTTTAGCCACGTCCCACTGGAGGCCGGTAAAAAGTACATTGGAATTAGTGTTGCTGCCGGTCATGAAAGCACCTAGAACACCAATCCAGGGAGAAAAGATAGGATAAAGTTTCCCCGTGTTGGCTAGACCCTCGGCTAAATAACGGGTAATGCCAACTTCCATCATGACTACGCCCATCATGGTCATGGTCGTAACCGTCATGGTAGCGCCCATGGCCTGCTTTATAATTCGGTTAAGCAGCATTTGGCCTCCTTTTTCCGGCCACAGGCCACGCGCTTTATAGAACAAATAGGATAAAAAGGCTGCTGTAAAAATCAATGTGCCGGGAGCAGTAAACACAGCAATAGACTGGTATTTCTTGACTGCTTTATTGGTAAAGCCAAGCAAAGTAGTTGTTTCCGGAAAAGGAAATCCTATATTTATCAAACCTGCTAGATACGCCTTCAATGGTCGGATTAAATATACAGTAAATACTATTATTATTAATGCGTAATAAGCGAAAAAGGCTACGTTAAAACTGTAAGGTTCAGTAGTAGCAGCAGCTATCTCGACGGTAGTATAATCAGCAACTTTCGGGCGGTACATGGGCAGTTTGGGAACAACCAGGCCGCCAACTATTAGACCCGCCGCTCCAGCTACAAAGGAAGCTACATAAGGAGCAACAAAATTGGCTACCAGGTTCAATACGGCACCCATGGTCACCCCAATTAGCAAAATAGCAGGGGTACCTTCACGTATACATTTCCAGCCACCGTACATATGAGCAATACTATAACCGCATAAAATACAGGCTATACCCAGGAAAAAGGCGGCAAACAGGGCTAATCGACCTGGATCGAGAGTGGTTAATCTTTCTAAAATTGAAAAGGAGGAACCAAGGGAACCGAAAGTCACTGCCCAGGAGTGGCCAATGAGCGCCGTAGCTGCAGCAAATATGGGATCAAATCCCAGGCCCACCAGTAATGGCGCCGCAACGGCCACCGGTGCCCCATAACCACATACCCCTTGCACAAACCCTGGGAAAGCCCAGCCCAAAACAAGCAATTGTAAAATCTTATTGCCTCCAGTTAAGCGGGTAAAAGTATCAGAAATAACTTTAAAGCCACCCACTAAATCGACAACATTGTAAACTGTCATGGCGCCCCAGATAATGTACAGCACCCATACGGTAGCCCATAAGCCTTTTAAAGTGCCTGCAGATAAAATATGAAGGTGGCCGCCGAACCAAGTATAGGCTACAATTAAAGTTAAAACCCAACCTACTATTCCCGAACGCCCACCGCTCCATCTAAAAACCATCATTAAAATTAATACGGCCAGAATAGGTACTAAACACAAAAACCACAACCAAACGCTCATTTGCGGTAGACCATGCATACTCAACTAATCCTCCTTTATATAATAAATTTGTCTAAAATTCACTTTATTTGTCTAATTAACCGACTTATAGAGCCGCGTTTGGATGTGGAATATCTATTTTTTGACTTATGTTATTTTGAAAAAAATAGCTGATACTGCAAACGTTGTTATAAATTTCAGTTGCTGGCATAGAAAAGTCATTGTAAATTTCACCTTGTATTCCCGGTAAAACAAATAGGGTTTGCTCCAGGTAACCATTCCAGGTTACCTGGAGCAAAACGTTACTCAACTTATAGTTGAGTATTAAGCTGATGTCGCCACCGCCGGTACCGTTATGCCCACTTCGGCGCACCTGGCGTCGACAAAGGCCTGCATTTTGGCGATATGCTCAGGTTGCAGGTGGGTAAAGCGGCCCTGCAGCTTCATATATTCGCTAACTGGTTTCCGCTTATCGATCTTTACCGACAGCTTGTATTCGCCGTTCTCGTATTCATAGAGCTGGAACATGCCAGTTTGTACTGCCAGTTTGGCCATTTCGATGGTCTTGTCGGCCGGGAACTGCCAGCCCTTGGGGCAGGGGGCATGGATGTGGATATAGGCCGGACCCTCCTGGTTCAGGCCCTTACGCACCTTGTTCATTAAATCCACCGGCCAGCCAATTGAGGCCGTAGCCACATACTTCAATTCCGGGTGGCCGTGGGCAATGACCTTGGGGTTGTCTTTGGGAAAGAGCTTTTTCCCTTCCGGTACTACCGGCCCGGGTGGGGTAAAGGTTGTATGGGCACCGTAGGGCGTGGACGGGGATGTTTGAATACCGGTGTTTGCGTAGGATTCATTATCATAGCAGATAAAGAGGACGTCATGGCCGCGGTAGAGCATGGCCGACAGAGCCTGGAGGCCAATGTCTACAGCGCCGCCGTCGCCGGCCATAACGATAATGTTGGGGAATTCGGCGTCCGTCTTTTTCTTACGGATCATGGCTTTAAAGGCAGCTTCAATACCGGAGGCCACGGCACCGCCATTAGTAATCTGGGCATGGATCCATGGTACCCGCCAGGGGCCGCAACCGTAGCTGGTATTGGCTACGTACATGCAGCCGGTAGGACCAATAAAGATGGTATTGGGACCGGCAGCCTTGGCCACCAGACGGTAAGTTAGGGCCGGGCCGCAACCGGCACAGGTCCGATGTCCAGGGACATAGTACTCTTCAACAGGAGCCTTTTTCAGGGAAGTAATTCGTTCCAGCATTATTACTTTTCCCTCCTTCCGGGTAAACGTTATAATTCAAAGGGGATCCAGTAAGCAGTCTGCTCAACTTTGCCGGTCCTGGCGATTTCCTTTAACTTCTGGTACATGCGGTAGAATTCGTCGTGGGTGACTACCTCGCCGCCCAGGCCGGCTACAAAACCGACAGTCTTGACTTTATCGCCGTAATCATAAAGGGCTGCCCGTAGTTCGGAGAGGAGGACGCCACCGTTGCAGGAAATACCGAAGTTGGCTGAGACATCCAGGACGCCTATGGCCTTGAATTTAGACAGCCGCTCTTTTATCTGTTCTGTCGGGAAGGGACGGAAGGTCCTGAGCCTTGCCACACCGACCTTTTCTCCCAGATTGCGCAGGCGTCGGGCCACTGCTTTGGCCGTTTCCATGTGGGCACCCTGGCCGAACATGATGATCTCAGCGTCACTCGTCAGGTATTCTTCTATATAGGGATCATATTTGCGGCCAAAGATGCGGGCGAATTCATCGCAGGCTTCTTCTAAAACCTTGTGCACGTTTTTAACGGCCTGGTAGCGCTGGTACTGCAGGGGTGGTCCCATGGCCGGCTCAATCTGGGCACCAATAATCTGCGGGTTCCTGGGATCCAGGACATGGTGGTTTTTATAAGGCGGCAGGAATTCCTTGACCTGGGCCTCGTCGGGAATATCCACCCGTCCCAGGATATGGCTGACGAAGTAGCCATCCAGGCAGGCATACTGGGGCAGCAAAACCCGCGGGTCTTCCCCTACCCGGTAGTAAATAAGGGTATTATCCAGGGCTTCCTGGGGTGTGGAGGCCCAGCCCTGGATCCAGCCCTGGTCCCGACAGCACTCGGCATCGGTATGCTCTTCGCCAAAGTCACCAGGCGGGTCCAGGGTGCGGTCGGCTATGGCCATTTGCACCGGCAGGCGCTCACCGGAAATGGGGGAATAGACTTCGAAAGCATAAGTAACCCCCACGCCGGAACTGCCGGTGAAGACCCGCGCTCCGGCAGCTGAGGCCCCGTAGACAACGCTCAGCTGGGCGTGCTCGCCCTCGCCGTGAATGAACTCGGCATCGAGTTCACCGTCGGCCACCATACGGGCCAGTTCCGACATAATGCCGGTATAGGGGCGGATGGGATATGAACAGATCACATCAACATCTGCCAGGCGGACGCCGTGGGCTACTGCCACGCAACCAGAAATATTTCTTATTTTACCCATTTTTTTCACCTCCTGAAAGGATTAATTTTTAAAATCTAATTCTGGAACGCGGGATATGGCACCGCTCGGACAGACGGCGGTGCAGAGACCGCAACCTTTGCAATATTTGAGGTTAAAAGCAGGTCCATCGTCGGACATGGCAATGCAGGAATCCGGGCAGGAGATCCAGCAGGTCCAGCACTGGGTGCAGGCTTCCTGGTTGAGGACGGGTCGCTGAATGCGCCAGTTACCGGTAACCATGCCTTCATTTTCTACCTGCGGGGAAGGAACGGTACCGGCAAAGGGCATTTGCTTCAATAGCTCTTTCGCCGTTACGGCTACTTCTTCTACCACTTCATGGGCCGGTAGCTCCCTTATCTGGGCTTCCTCATAACCCCGGCGCATGGCGGCAGGATTTTTGACTACTGCTGCCAGGTTATCAATATCTACAATACCGGTTGCCTTGACAACAGCTCCAGCAATGGGTGCGGCTATACCAGCGCCAATACCGGTAGCGTCAGTCGCTCCTTCAGCCCCGGATAGGGTCATGACGGCCTGGGCCATGCTGTTGGCATCCACAGTGACAATCCGGGCCAGGTTTCCGGTATCGCCCAGGAATTCCAGAATGGTATCAATGCTACGCCTGGTATTAACCACCAGGGTGGCGCCCGGCTTGATACCCTTCAAGATAGGGACACCCTTGACCAGGGCTTCCTCAACGACAACGACAATATCGGGGTTCTCATTTTCGTAAACGTATTTGCTTTCAATGGGATCGCTGCTGATGCGGGCGTAAGCCCGTACCGGTACATAGATACGGTCGGGGAGATCGACATAGTTCTCCCACGCTTGCACATATTTGCCTTCTTTAGCAGCAGCTTCCGTTAAAGCCACCACTACGTCGCGGGCGTCTTTATTCATGACTACTCCGCGGGCCCAAACGGTAATCTGCTTTAGGTTGGGTTCGGCAAAGAGTTCTTGGGTGGACAATTGACGTTCCTCCTTTCTTGCGTTTCAATGTCAGCAAAGGGGGGTCTCCCATGACCGGGAGCCTTCCTGGCAGCCGGTGGCCGGGCCTTCCAAAAGCTGCAGTGGGAGTCGGTCCGGCCGCTGCCTTAAAAGTTTCTGTTTTGTCTTCCAGCCTCACCTCCCCATCCTGGTCACTGCTCCGGGAATAACATTATTCCAGACGGGGCGGACACTGCGGTTATCCACCCCGGTCCGCGCCTGGTGTTTTTCCTCCTGGATTTCAGCCAGGGCCTGCTCCAGGTGGCGAGTTTTAATAATACCCCGCCCCGGTTCGCCAACCGAATCACCCTTCACTATTTCGGCTACAGCCAGTAAAGCTGCCCGTTTGCACACGGCTTCAATTTCTGAGCCCACCAGCCCTTCAGCTGTCTGGGCCAGGTTGTCTAAATTTAAGCCCCGCTCCACCGGCCGGGAGCGTAAATAAATCTCAAATATTTCTCGCCGGGCCGCCTGGTCCGGATAAGGAAACTCCAGGATCTGGTCAAAGCGTCCGGGCCGGAGGACTGCCGGGTCGAGGATGTCAATCCGGTTAGTTGCCCCCAGGACAATAACTTCCCGCAGGTCCTCCAGGCCGTCAAGTTCCATTAAAAATTGGGATACCAGGCGGCTGCCAATGTTGCTCCCTTCGCCGCTTTTACGGGCGGGCAGCAGGGCATCGATTTCATCAAAAAATAGGAGGCAGGGAGAGGCCTGGCGCGCCTTGCGAAAAATCTCATGCAGTGTTTTTTCTGCCTCCCCCCACCAGTGGGAAAAGAGGAGGGAACTGTTTACAGGGATAAAGTTTATCCCGCTTTCTCGGGCCAGGGCCCTGGCTACCAGTGTCTTACCGGTGCCCGGCGGCCCGGAAAGCAAGATGCCTTTTGGTGCCGGCAAGTCAAATTGCTGAAAAAGCTCGGGATACAGCAGGGGCCACTGGACCATGGCCTGGAGGCGCTCTTTAATCTCGGCAAGGCCACCTACATCCCGCCACCCGGCCGAAGGAATCTCCATGGCGAACTCCCGTGTTGCTGAGGGTTCTACCTCTGCCAGGGCATCCAGGAAGTCACGCATAGTTACCTGGAGCTCCAGGTTATCCAGGGAATTTTTACCGAGCTGGAACCGGGCCAGGCCGCGGCGCAAGGCGTACATACCCGCTTCCCGGCAGAGGGCGGCCAGGTCAGCACCCACAAAGCCGTGGGTTATGGCTGCCAGTCGATCTAAGGAGACATCTCCTGCCAGAGACATACCCCGCGTGTGAATCTGCAAAATCTCCCGCCGGCCCCGCTGGTCGGGTACGTTAATGGCTATCTCCCGGTCAAAACGGCCCGGGCGCCGCAGGGCTGGGTCCACCAGGTCGGGTATATTTGTGGCTGCGATCACGATGACATTGCCGCGGGATTCCAGCCCGTCCATTAAAGCTAGCAACTGGGCGACCACGCGCTTTTCGACATCGCCGTGGACGTCGGCCCGGCGGGGCGCGATGGCATCAATCTCATCCAGGAAAATGATGCTCGGCGCCTTTTTCCTGGCCTCGTCAAAAACCTGGCGCAGGCGGGCTTCGCTTTCACCGTAGTATTTATGCATTATCTCCGGGCCGTTGACATGAATGAAGTGGGCATCAGTTTCGGAAGCTACGGCCCGGGCAATGAGGGTTTTGCCCGTACCGGGAGCGCCGTACATGAGAATACCCTTCGGCGCTTCCACACCCAGCCGGTGAAACAATTGCGGGTATTTCAGAGGTAGTTCGATAATTTCCCGGACCCGCTGGACTTCTTTGGCCAGGCCACCAATATCTTCATATGTCACCCGCTGGCCCCGGCCTTCCGTGTCCTCGCCGCCTTTAAAGCGTACCGCCGTATCCCGGGTAATAACTACCGCACCCCGGGGTGCCACCCCTTCGACAGTAAAGGCCTCATCGCCACCGGTAAACTGGGGGATGGTTACCTGGTCCCCGGGCATTACGGCGCGGCCAATTAAATGTTTTTTCAAATGAACAATCTCATGTTCACCGGCCAGGGTCCAGCCCGGGAGCACCGGTGCCAGGATGACAGTCCGGGCCGGCTGCCACTCCTGTCCTGTAAGGGTAATGCCTTCACCAATACCTACCCCGGCATTTTGTCTTAAAATGCCGTCCATTTGGATGTTCCCAGGCGGGCACCCCTCTTGAAAGGCGGGCATTATCCTGGCCACCGTTGTCCGCTTGCCGGTTATGGCTACCACATCATTGGGCTTTAGGCCCAGTTCTTCCATCACGTCGGAAAGTACTCTGGCAATACCTTTACGAGCGTCTTCAACCATACCTTCGCAGACACGGAGCTTAACCCCAGCTTCGGCCATAAATGCGTCCCCTCGCCGTTTATGTTAATTGGTATACGGTATACCTTTTTATAGTATTTATAAAATCGACTGCACCTTTATGGTCCTAAATTTTATAGCTTGTCGAATTTATGCTTTTTCGTTAGTTATTTAAGACCACCAACAGAATGGGTATTAAATTTACTGGTATACCTTGTGTTTACGTTTATAATTATTCGACGCTTCGTCAGAGATTCCTGCTGGTTAATCAAAACTTTTTCGTTAATATCTGGTATTTTTTTGATCCCTTAAGGCCAGCTGAAGGAAGTAGGCTTGACGGGAATTTTCTATATGCTGCCGGGCAATTCTTTCCGCCCTTTCGCCGTCACCTTTCTTAAGGGCTTCCAGCAGCTCCCGGTGCTCCCTAGTTGCAGCCCTCGTCCGGCCTGGGACACTGTAACCGACCCTGGTAAAGCCTACTATATAGTCTACCAGGTTATCAATCATCTGGTGCAGGCGAGGACTCTGAGCAGCCGTACAGATGATTTTATTAAACTCCAGGTGCAGTTCCTGCAACCTTTCATGATCGTCTTCGTCACAGGCCTTTTCCATGGCATTAACAAGCTCGTTTAATCTTTTTAGCTGAACCGGATTAATATGTTCAGCAGCCAGTCGGGCGGCCAATCCTTCCAGGACGGCCCGGATGCTGTAGACTTCCCAAGCTTCCCGGGTGGACATACGGGCGACCACCACTCCACGCCGGGGCAGGTGCTCGACCAGGCCTTCCAGCTCCAGCTTACGGATGGCCTCCCGTACCGGCGTGCGGCTGACGCCCAGCTGTTTGGCTATTTTCCTTTCCACCAGGCGGGTGCCTGGTTCCAGGCGGCCGGTGAGGATGGCTTCCCGTAAAGCATTGTAGGCTTCCTGGCGCACAGGCTGGTAGTTCTGCAGGTCGATTGGTTCAAGGATGCTTTCCATCATATCCCCTCCTTGCGTAAATTTGGTGTAAGAGGTGAGAAGTGTGGGTGGGCTTTTTCCACCCTGCGCCGTTAGTGGGAACTTACCGTCACGAGGCGCTCCCGCCTCTGTTGTTAAAATAAAAATCCTTCTGCTCTATATGGTATATGGGATACCTTAACATAAAATTAGCACATATCATGTTAAATGACAAGGGGGGGAATAAAAATAAAACGCGCTCTTCCCGGTTTTTAACGGGGAGATTGCGCGTTAACCCCCTCTAACCCTTTTCTACCGGCAGGCCGGCCATTTTCATTTTTTCCCTGAACTCTTCTTCGTACTCTTCATAGGTGTGAACCTTGACCGGGTAATTCCAGGGGTTGATATGCCTCCTGGCGCGGCTATCGTTGGGCAGGTTGCGGGTAGGGCTGAGGAAAATTCCACCCATGTGTACCAGCTTGCTGAAGGGGAAATAGGCACCCAGGATGCACACGAGAAATAAGTGGATGTAGAAAAGAACGCCAATTCCTTCCGGGACCCTGGGTCTGAAGGTCACCAGCCCGATAGTCAATTCCTTAACTGCCGTAATGTCTACCCTGAAAAAATAGCGCATGAGAATGCCTGTGCTAGCTATTCCCAGGATCAAAAAGAGGGGGAGGTAGTCGGCAGGGAGGGAGATATAGCGCACTTGGGGAATAACCACCCGCCTGAGAAAGAGATAAGTCACAGCAACTAAAATAACTATATCAGTTATATAAAGCCCCTGCAGGCCGAAGCGGAAAAAGCCGTCGATGGCTTCCAGCCAGGAAACAAAGGCCGGCACCGGCTCGGTAAAAAAGCGCAGGTGGCGGAGGAAAATAATCAGGAAGGACCAGTGAAACAGCAGCCCCCCCAACCAGAGCCACTTTTCCCAATGATAGGCCAGCCGGGGACCCCGGTGTAATTCCATCCTGGTATTTCGCAACAGAGAGCGGAAGAACAATACTTCCAGGGCAATTCTGCCTATCACACCGGCAGTGCTGGAAGGGTTGTCAAATGTGCTCGCCTTAATCCAGGGCAGGGATTTCTGTTGCCCGGCAGTGGTGGGTATCCGGAAAGGTACCGGCACCCGCGCCCACTTTATGACCCGGTAGGCCATGCCTGCTAAAAATATGGCGATGGCGGCATAGGGTATGATAACCCCAAACAGGTAGTGCCACCCTGCCAATCCCGCACCGAGATAAACTACCAGCATGAGAACGATGACACCAAAAAAGGAAAATGCCATTCCCATTGCTTTACCCCTCATTTCCGCTAGACTGTCTCTTCTTTGACGCTAATTGCTATTTTATACAGAAAGGTAAGTACCAGGAAGCCGGTTGCCCAGACGCCCAGAGCAATTAAGATTTCCGGCAGAGTGGGCACGTACTCGGTAACCCTTTCAAAGGGATTGGGGACAAAGCCGCCAATGACCAGACCTATTCCCTTTTCAATCCACATGGAAACAAAAACCGCCGCGCAGGCTAACTGGAGGTAACTATCCCTGGTACGCGTTCCTGGGTTAATCAAAAGCACCAGGGCGAAAACCACCAGGATGGCAAAGGCCCACATCCAGGAAACGAGCCTGCTATGACCATCCAGGCCGGCAAAGAGGTACTTGAGGGTATATATACCATGGGCCGGTACCTGGCTGTAAAAGGCGGTGAAAAATTCCAACCCGATAAAAAAGGTACTGACGATGGTGGCGTAGGTGACTATTGCCGCCAGCTTTTGGATAGCTTCCCTGCCGGGATCAAATTTACTGACCCGTTTAATGATATAGCACAGCAGGATCAGCAGGGCCGGACCGGAAGCAAATGCCGACGCCAGGAAGCGGGCCGCCATAATGGCCGTCAGCCAGTAGTGCCTGCCCGGCAGGCCGGCGTAGAGGAAGGCCGTAACCGTATGAATGCTAACAGCCCAGGGGATGGAGATATAAACCAATACCTTTGTCCAGGCCGGGGGCGGAACGGCTTTATATTCTGCCTCCAGGGCATGCCAGCCGGCAATGATGTTTAAAAGGAGGTACCCGTTCAGCGCGATCATATCCCAGAAAAACATCGAGTTGGGGGTGGGATAGAAGATCATATTAAGAATTCGCATGGGCTTACCGACATCGACTAGTACGAACAGCAGGCACATGATCAGGGCGGCAACAGCCAGGAACTCTCCCAGGATGGTAATCCTGCCGAAGGCTTTGACATTATGCAGGTAATAAGGCAGGACGACCATGACTGCCGAGGCCGCCACCCCCACCAGGAAGGTAAACTGGCTGATGTACAGCCCCCAGGAAACATCCCTGCTCATACCGGTAATGGTCAGCCCTTTATCCAACTGCCAGAGGTAGCAGGTAAAACCGGTCCCGATAAGGACGAGTAAAAGGGTTATCCAGCCCCAGTATCTTTTGCTCCCAGTTAAAGCCTTTACCAGCATATCTACCCTTCCTCCGCCTCATTTTCTCCCGTATATCAGCGACGGCCGGGGACCGTCGTCCAATGCCATCTTGAGAAATTCCCATCCAGGAAGCCGTTCTAGACGAGGTAATAAACGCTGGGGTGGGTCGCAAGTTCGGGTTTACGCTGAATGGTATAACGGCTGGCCAGTATCTTTCTCGCCTCAGAGTTGGGGTCGTCCAGGTCTCCAAAGATCAGTGCCCCCACCGGGCATGCTTCGACGCACGCCGGCGGTAAGCCGGTGTCAATCCTCTCGACGCAGAAATTGCATTTTTCCACGACACCCTTCTCCCGGGTGGGATATGCCGTGTTTATTTCTTTAATAAAAGGCCGCGGGTCGCTGAAGTTAAAGCTCCTGGCGCCGTAAGGGCAGGCAGCCATGCAGTAGCGGCAGCCTATGCAACGGTGATAATCCATCATAACGATACCGTCCCGGCGTTTAAAGGTTGCCTTTGTGGGGCAGACCCTGACACAAGGCGGGTTTTCACAGTGGTTGCAGAGCACAATAAAGGGTTTGCCTTTGATACTGGCGGTAAGGTACTCATGCTCCTGCTCCGGAAAAGCGTTTTCAAAGGGCTCCGTCCAGATCCACTTGATTTCCTCTTCTTTATTGGCAATATCAGGTATGTTGTGGGCCCTCTGGCAGGCCAGGAAACACTTCCGGCATCCTTCCTGATATTGCGGCCAGCACTTCTGCATATCGATGACCAGGCCCCACTTCTTGCCGGCCGGGGCTTCTGGAGGCGCTATATCATCCGTGTTGTTGCCAGCGAAGCTTTTAACTGCCGGCCAGATGGTGAGCCCCAAGAGACATGCACCACCGGCTTTTAAGAAATTTCTCCTGCTCGTTTCCATCACTTACTCTCCTTTGGCTCGATATGACAGGTCCAGCAGTCGGGTTGCACATCCAGGTAAGTATGGCACTGGTCGCAAAACTGGGCCTTATTGGCATGGCATTGCAGGCAGGTCTTCTCCAGGCTCATCTCGTACTCCTTGCCGTTGTCAGCCACGTAAATCCTTTTGCCGTCCCGCACAACCTGGGTGCGCCAGTCGTCCAGCAACTTCATGTGATTGGCCCGCATGTATTCCGTCCCTTCCACACACTGCTTCTCCGGTAACTCCTGGATGACCGTTGTGTCCAGGCTGGGGGCCGGTGCCGGGGCCTCTTTGCCTGCATTGGCCCAGAAGGGGAAGGTCATCAAAACTATAAACACAATCAGACCGGTAAAAATGTAACGGGAATCATTCACCGCCGTTCTCCTCCTTCCCCTTTACAGGTAAAGGTTCCCCGCGCAAGGTTGTTTCCCTTGCAGTTTCCCCTGTCATTACCAGGGCGTTGCCGACCAGCTCGTGGACGCCGGCAACTGCCACGCCGGGTACCCAGTAGTTCATGAGGGCCGGGAAGACGGCCCGATCAACGGCACAGATGCAGGCCAGCATATTGACGCCGTATTTATCCCGCACATACTTTACTGCGTTAGCCCGGGGGAAACCGCCGCGCATCCTCATTTCCATGTATTCATCGGAATTGAGTCCCGACCCGCTGCCGCAGCAGAAGGTCTGCTCCCGGATGGTATTCTCCGGCATCTCAAAGAAATTCCGGCAGACATTTTTAAGGATATAGCGCGGTTCTTCAAAGAGCCCCATGGCCCGGGCCGGGTTACAGGAGTCATGAAAGGTTACTTTCAGGTGGTCATTGCGGCTGGGATCCAGCTTAATTTTGTTGTGCCTGATAAGGTCAGCCGTAAATTCCACGATATGGACCATCTTGGTTGACCTGGCATTTTCAAACTTAGTCCCGGTTATGGGGGAAACCGGTTCCTCCAGGAAATCGGCCGGACCGTTCATGGTATCCATGTACTGGTTGATGACCCGCCACATGTGGCCGCATTCGCCGCCCAGGATCCATTTCACCCCCAGCCGTTTTGCCTCGGCATACATCTTGGCATTGAGCCTTTTCATCATTTCATGGGAAGTAAACATGCCGAAGTTGCCACCCTCAGATGCGTAGGTGCTGAAGGTGTAGTCAAGGCCGATTTCATGGAAAAGCATCAGGTAACCCATGAGGGTATAGGTACCAGGATCGGCGAAAACGTCGCCCGAAGGTGCAATGAAGAGGATTTCGGCACCTTTGCGGTTGAAAGTCGGTTCCACCCTGATACCGGTGATATTTTCAATTTCGTCGACACAGAACTCAACCATATCTTTAAAAGCGTGGGGTTCAATGCCGACGTGATTTCCCGTCCGGTAGCAGTTGGCTACCGGGGCGGCGATCCAGTCGATATTACATCCCACCAGGTTGAGGAGCTCCCTGGCGATCATGGTGATTTCCGCCGTATCGATGCCGAAAGGGCAAAAAACTGAACAACGGCGGCATTCAGTGCACTGGAAAAAGTAGTAGTACCATTCCTTCAGGACGTCCAGGGTCAGTTCCCTGGCTCCGAAGAGTTTCCCCAGGAGCTTGCCTGCCGTCGTAAAATCCTTGCGATACACCGAGCGGAGCAGTTCGGCCCTCAAGACCGGCATATTCTTGGGGTCCCCGGTGCCGATGAAGAAGTGGCATTTGTCGGCACAGGCGCCGCAGCGCACACAGGCATCCATAAAAATTTGTAAGGAACGGAACCGCCCCAGCCGTTCCCTCAGGCCTTCCAGGATAATTTCCCGCCAGTTTTCCGGGAGTTTCCAATCCTCGTCCTCCGGGGACCATTCCCGGGGGTTGGGGAGGCCGACGGCTTCCAGATTTTTGGGTTTGGCGCCATAAAGGTAGGTGCCGCGCCTGAATTTTACCGGGGTATCCATCCACCCCGTTCGCGGCGGTTTATAATTTATCGCCAGTAGTTCATCAGGTTTCGGTAGCGAGGCCATTTTACCACCTTCTCAATCACGGAAGATTTATATTCAGATTAGCCCTCTGCAGTAACCTGGTGGTTCTGTTTTTAATCTCCTCGACCTTGATTTCCCAGAGCTGCTCCCGGCACTGCATATATATATCGAAGGCAAGGAGTGCCAGCTCTTCAAGACGGGCTTCTAATCCTTCCAAAGAAAGGCCCTTTTCCTGGATTTCACCGGCCAGTTCCTCCTTGAGGACATGCTTTAACTGGAAAATAAAGGCGACGGCCTGAGAAGGAGAAAAGTCCTGGACCGCCCTGATCCTGATAATACTATCAAGATAGTCCCTGACCCTGCCGGCGTCCATCTTTGCAAGGATTTCCTCGTAAAGGCCCTCTAGTCCATGATAGATTGTCGTCCCCACCGGATTGGCGAAAGGATCCTGTTCTTCCCGCAAAAACCGGGCCGTTTCCGCGGGGTAAGAGTTCAGGATTCTTTGATACCACTTTTGTAAAATGGCGCTTTTCCTTTGGGTTAAAATTTCGTGGGTATCTGGCAAAATATTATTTCTGCCGTCTTTCACAAACTCCCCTCAATCCCTTCGTTCACCGGTGCACTACTTTTGGTATTTATAAATTTAGTTCGCTATTTCTCTTAAAATTCCTGCTGCTGGTAGAAATATTTTTTGTACTTATAAAAATGTCTGCTGATGCCGGCCTGTTCCCGTTGACCACTGTACGGTCGCTGGTGTATACTCATTCTAAAACCGGGGTGATGGTTTTGTCCGGTAACAACCGGGAACGCCCGCATTTTGCCTTTTTATCATCCATGAAACTGGGACTTTTGCTTTTATTGCTTCTGGGAGTCCTGGCTTCCCTGGGGAGCTTCCTTCCCCAGGGCCAGCCCGCGGGGTTCTACCGCGCTTATTACGGAGAAGTACCGGGAAGGTTGATTGTCCTCCTGTCCCTGGACCATTTATACCGCAGCTGGTGGTTTATGACCCTCGGGGCACTTCTAGCCGTCAATATCTTGGCCTGCTCTCTGCGGCGGATCAAGAAAGCTCCGGACCTGCGTAGCTGGGGGTCAGTCATGCTGCACTTAAGTATCCTGGTTATCCTGACCGGGGCGGTCATATCCGGCGTTATGGCCCAGCACGCCTATGTCGAAATCGGCACCGGCGACAGCCTCGACCTGACCGCCAGAGGTTTCCCGGGCTACGCCTTAAGAGTTAGGGAATTTAAAATTGAATATTACGAAAACCTCCAGCCCAGGCAATACATTAGCAGCGTCTCCCTTAAAACAGCTGACGGCCAGGAAATTGAGCGGGACATCCAGGTAAACCGTCCTTTAAAATTTAAGGGTTTGAAAATTTACCAGACCAGTTACGGCTGGCTGGCCCGGGGACAGGCCGTTATTAACGGTAAAGCAGTACCTTTTGACCTGCCCAGTGGCCGGGGTCTCGACATCGACCCGGGCAAAAATGTAAGGCTGGTCTTTTTCTTTATTCCTGATTTTGATGAACAGGGGGGCAGGTTACATTCACGTTCACCCCTGCCAAATAACCCCAGGCTGGTGGCTATGCTTTTCCAGGATCAACAAGTAAAGGCGAAAGAAGTGCTGGCCGAGAAGGAGACAAAGGCAGTAGGTGGTTATCCCGTTACCTTTTCCGGCTACCGTTATTACACGGGACTTGAGATCAAAAAAGACCCCGGCGTTGGTGTACTTTACGCCGGCTTTTTCATCTTGCTGGTGGGTTTGATTATCAGGTACCTGGTACCGGAAAAGCATGAGAGGTGGCGCTAAGCTATGGAAGCTAATTTCAATCTTCTAACCTATATTTTTTTGCTGGCGGCCGTAATATTAAGCCTGATCACCTTGTGGCGTTCTAATAGATTTACCTCTCCCCTGGCCCAGGCGGCCCTCATCATGTCCTTTGCTTCCCTGACCCTGGCCCTGGTGCTGCGCAGTATTGCCGCCGGGAGGCTCCCCTTTGCTACTTTATATGAATTTGTCCTCCTATTTGCCTGGGGCATACTCCTGTTTTATCTTATCTCTCGCTGGATGATAAAATCAGACCTGCTAACGGTTCTAGTAGCGCTTCTGGAAGTAATTATCCTTTCCTATAGCAACACCTTATCTTCCGGCCCCAGGCCTCTGATGCCAGCCCTGCAGAGTGTCTGGCTGCAGTTTCATGTTCTTACGGCCATCATTGCTTACGGCGCCTTCGGCCTTTCCTTTTGCCTGGGTCTTATTTACCTGCTTAAAGAAAAGGGATACGATGGCATCGGTGAAAGTATCCTGCCTTCCCTGGCGAAGCTCGATAACCTCCTCCACTGGTCGGTAGCAGTAGGATTCCCCTTTATGACCATGGTTCTCATCACAGGGGCCGTCTGGGCCGAAGAGGTCTGGGGCAGGTGGTGGGGCTGGGACCCCAAGGAAACCTGGGCCTTGATTACCTGGCTGATTTACGCCGCTTATCTCCACGCCCGGAAAACATACGGCTGGCGGGGGAAAAGGGCCGCCATTATGGCCATCGTGGGCTTTCTGGCAGTACTCTTCACCTTGTTTGGCGTCTCACTGCTCCTTCCCGGCGCCCACAGCTATGTCTAGCTTCAGGCCAGGCCTTCAAACCTGCGGGCGGCGGCCAGAACCTTCTGGATATAGGCCTGCGTTTCCCGGTAAGGGGGAACGCCGCCGTAGCGTTTAACGGCGCCGGGGCCGGCGTTGTAGGCTGCCAGGGCAAGGGTAAGATCTCCCTGAAAACGGTCCAGCAGCTGCCTTAAGTACCTGGCGCCGCCGTCCAGGTTGGCTTCCGGATTGAATGGATCTGTCACCCCCAGGGCCCTGGCTGTCGCCGGCATGAGCTGCATGAGCCCCATGGCTCCGGCCGGTGATACCGCCTGGGGATTAAAGCCGGACTCCACCGCCACTACCCCCTGGAGCAAGGCTGCCGGCAGGTTGTACCTGGCCGCCACCCGGCTGATGAGGTCCTTAAAGCCAGACGCTGGCGAGCTGCGCTCCCCATGACGAGAGTTATGGGGGGGTACCCCTACTGCCGGTGATTGTCCCTCTTCCAGTTGCGCCAGGAGCATTAGATAAAAAAGTATGTTGAAGCTATCCTTAAGGCTCCCGGTATTACCTGCCGCAGTGGCCTGCATTTTCGCCCAGGCGCCAATCAGCGGCGCTATGGTACTGATATCCATACCTGTCTCCTTTCTACCCGGCACCTGCACACATTATATCATAATCGCCGGCAAGCAGGGATAGTTTATCCTGAAGATGCCGGTTGTTGACGTTAATCTCCGGCATTGTTACAATAAACAAAACGAACCTAAAAAAGACTCATTTTTGGAGGACAAAGAATGCCTATCTACGAATTTCGTTGCCTGGCGTGCGGGAAACTCTTTGAAAAGCATTTTGCCAGCATGCACGAAAAGGTCGAACTTCAGTGTCCAGAATGCCAATCCCAGTCCCTGGAGAGGGTAATCAGCCGGGTTAACTTTATCACCCGTTCGGGAAAGGGTGAGCAAAAACCAAAGCTCACGGCCAAATCCTGCAGCCCTGGCAGCAACTGTATGACCCTGGATATCCCGGGACCTGAAGATTAAGAGCAGGGAAAACGATGGGATGGTAACGTAAATGAAGCGCGAGCTTGCCTTCAAACCGACCTGCCCCTTTTGCGGGTTGCCCGTTGCCAGACCAAAAGAGCAGGTTACCCGCCGGCCGAACGAAATGCCAGTAGGGTCCTGTTCCTGCGGTGCGGTCTATGCCTGCGATGTAACCGGCCACAATCTGGGAGCGGCTTTCATAGAAGCCCTGGTCTTCAGCTGTAACATGGACTGGGATCTGGCCTGGGGCCTGCTTCCGGAAGAAGATTACCTGGAAAAAGTGGTTGAGAACTACGACTATGAAACGCATTTAATCGTTCCCGACGGGTTTTATGAGGGCAGAAGAATCTCCGGTGCCCTCTATTTCATTAAACTGCACCCGGATATCCTCGAGTTTACCCTTCAAGGTGTGCAAAAAAAATTGGCGCGGGCCGCCGCCATTTCCTCTAAAGCATCTATGGCACCCCCGGGCGAAAAGAGGTTCACTAAAAAAGACATCGAAGCCCTGGTAAAGGAATACCAGGTGGAGGCCCTGTTAAAAATAGCCACGTCTGACAGCCGCCTCATCAGGGATCTGCAGCGGCTTCTCTATAGCGGCGATGAGTTGCTGCGCTTGCGGGCCGCCGAAATTTTAGGTAAAGCAGCTGCCATTATTGCACAGAAGGATCCGCAAACCATTGCCAGGCTGCTGCAACGATTATTAACCTCTGTCACAGATCCCGGTGCTTCATGCTGGGGGGCCATCGACGCCGCCGGCGCCATTATCGCCAGCATCCCGGAAACCTTTGCCGGGTACATTCCAGCTCTGTACCAGTTGCTCACTGACACAACCCTTCGGCCCCGGGCCCTGCGGGCCATCAGCAATATTGCCCGGGTAAAACCCGATCTCATCCGCCCGGCCAGCTTGCGCTTTCTCCAGTTTCTCCAGGACCCGGATGCTGAAACCCGGGGCTATACGGCCTGGCTCCTCGGCAACTTAGGCGCGACAGCGGCCAGGGATATGCTGGAGGGCCTCCTTAAGGACGGGCAACCAGTAACCTTTTACGAGAACGGTACCTTGCAAAAAAAGACCGTGGGTCTACTGGCGTCTGAAGCCCTGGCCAGAATGTGATCCGCTTTCACCTTTACGATAGGGTTGCAGTTTTTTGAGAAATTCCGTGTGAACCTCAAACCCGAGTTCAAGGGCCCGGTCAACGTGTTCAATGGCCCTGGCAAAATCCCCGTTTAAATAATAGGCATAGGCGAGATTATTATGCCCCAGGGCAAAATCCGGAGCAATTTCCAGCAACTTGTGGCCGGTGGCGATGGCCTTGTCTATGTCACCCTGCTGGAGATAACAATTGGCCAGGTTATTCCATGCCTGGACGATCCTGGGGTTCAACTCTATGGCCTTTTCCAGGGCAGCAATGGCCTCCTCAGTCCTGCCCATCTGGGAATAAGCAAACCCCAGGTTGGCATAACCACGGGCATACCGCGGCTCGATGGCGATGGCTCTTGCGTTGGCTTCGACTACTTTTTCCAGCTCACCCTTTTGCCAGTAGATGTAGCCCAGGTTTACATAAGCCTCAAACATGCGGCCGCTGCTGGCAATAGCTTCTTCAAAGGCTGCAATTGCCTCATCCCATTTCCCTTGCTGCATATAGGAAACGCCCAGGTTGTAGAGAGCTGTGGCGCAGCCGGGGTTTTCCGCCAGTATTCGCTTTTGCCCGGCTATAAAGGCTTCAAAGTCTTGTGCTTCCGGCATACCTTTCGCCCTTTCTGTATATGGTTAATATTAAAGAGAGGCTGCTGTTTGATCGCTGGCAGCCTCTCCTCTTTGAGGGTCTCCGTTAAAACGTGATGTTTAAGGTTCCTTCTTACTGTTCTTCAGTTATGCCCCTTCCCTTTAAACCATACATGGTGGTGCTACCGGTCGAGAAGTAGATCAATTTTTCTTCGTTAACCAGTTCTGTAGCGGCCTTTTTAATGTCCCTCATTTTAGCGTCCGGGATCTTGGCCTGGACGGCCTTTTCCAGATCCTTGAAATAAAACTTGCTCTTTTTACTGGTCTCGGCATATTCGAGAATGGCCTTTTTGATCTCTTCCATCATTGCTCATAACCCCCTTATCATCAGGTAGGCCTACTCGTTAATACCTCCTGCCGCCTTGGATACTTCCCAGGCCGCCCGGGTATATTTAAACTGAGTGCTGGTCCGGTAAGTATCATAGGCCAGGCGATAATCATCAATCAGATGTTCGGTAAAGGGTAGATCACACTTTTCAAAGAACTTCTCCCAGCCGATCCTTTCCGCCCAGTCGCCAATGCGCTCATACTTTCTGGCTTCAGCGGCATAAACTTCAATGATCTTCTTGACGGTGGCCACCACTTCCGGGAAGCGGGGGAAATTGTTGGGCAGCCAGGGGACGATTACTTTGGAGAACTTGGGTTCGCTGATACGGTTGGATATCTTGCCGCCGGCCAGGACGGCCACGCCATCGCCCAGCTTATCGGCAATGGGCAAAGCGGGGCACATGGTATAGCAGTTGCCGCAGAACATGCAGCGTTCTTCTTTAATCTTAATCGTTTTCCTCCCGTCTTCCGTTTTTCCAGGCGACAGGGCTCCCACGGGACAGGCGGCTATGGCCAGGGGGATTTCGCAGATCGAGTCGATATTATCGTCCACAATGGGCGGTTTGCGATGGATGCCCAGCAGGGCGATATCCGAGCAGTGCACAGCCCCGCACATGTTCAAGCAGCAGGCCACAGATATCCTGACGTGGGCCGGTAAAGTCATCCCGGTAAAGTAGTCCATGAGTTCGTCCATGATAGCCTTGACCATGGAGGAAGCGTCGGTAGCCGGGGTATGGCAGTGAATATAACCCTGGGTATGGACAATATTTGTTACCCCTGCACCCGTACCGCCGATGGGGTATTTGTAACTCCCCGTGATATATTTTCGGCTTAAAAGGTCCTTTTTCAATGCCTCTACCTTTTCATAGCTGGTGACCATGAATTCGATGTTATTGCGGGTGGTGAAACGAACATAGCCGTCACAATATTTATCGGCAATATCGCAGATCTCACGAATATTTTCGGCCGTCATAAAACGGGAGCCACCGCATCTTACGGTAAAAACCTTGTCTCCGGTTTCGGAAACATGGACCATAATGCCCGGCTCTAAGATGTCATGGTAAAGCCATTTACCATAATTCTTTTGAATGACCGGCGGGAAAAACTCCCAGAAGTGCCGGGGGCCAATATCGGTAATCCTGTTTTCCGTCGGTTTCTCCGGATTGTATTTACCAAAACGCTCTTGAGATAACGCCATGTTGCCAACCTCCTTCTATCGTTTATGCCGCAGCCGGTAATCTTTGATATCGCGCTTCCATCCGCCGGGCACGTCTTCTTCCTTCCAGAATATATACGGGTTGGTACGCGGCATTTTAACCATCTGCGGAGCAGCCGGGACGCCGATAACCTCCAGGAACCTGGGCAGCCCTTTACGCTGGATCAGTTCACCCAGACGCTCGCGGTTCTTGCCTTCTTCAATCCACCAGTCCCAGACCTTCTCGAGCAGCTCTTTTATGTTGTCATAGGGTGGCTCGGCTTTCATAAAAGGAACGGTCAATACCGCCAACTGGGCGCCCTCCAGGATCGGCGCCTTGGCCCCAAAGAGGACGCTGACGCCCGTGTCGACGCCGGGCCTTAAAGCCCTGGGCATGACATTGATGCAGTGCATGCAGCGGTTGCATTCCTGGTTATTGATTACCAGCTTGCCGTCCTCCATGGCCATACAGCCGGTCGGACAGAGGTCAATAACTTCCTTCTGGATATCGAACTTTCCCCAGTCGCGACCGCTGTGGGCGCCGCCGTTGGGCTGAATTTCACCCCTGATATAAGCCTGGACTGCTTCCTGGTCGATGCGGATGTTGTCCCGCCAGGTACCAATCAAGGCCATGTCAGAACGGGCGATGGAAGCCACACAGCCGTTGGGACAGCCATCAATCTTGATCTTGAATTTATATGGGAAAGCCGGACGGTGCAGCTCATCCTGGTAATGGGTGGTCAGCTCATAGCACAAATTCTGGGTATCGATGCAGGCGAATTCGCAGCGGGCTTTGCCGATACAGCAGGAAGGCGTGCGCAGGTTCGAGCCCGAGCCGCCGAGATCCTGGTCCAGTTCATGAGTCAGGTCGTAAAAGAGGGGTTCTAACTGTTCGGTGGTGGTACCCAGCAGGATGATGTCACCGGTGGACCCGTGCATATTAAAAATACCGCTGCCGCGGAATTCCCAGAGATCGCAAAGGGCTCGTAAAAAGTCAGTTTTATAAAATTTGCTGGCCGGTTGATTGACGCGTAAGGTATGGAAATGGGCGACGGAAGGATATTTTTCGGGAACATCGGAGTAGCGCCCGATAACGCCGCCACCATAACCAAAAACGCCTACAATGCCGCCGTGTTTCCAGTGGGTTTCCCCGTCTACAAAAGATAATTCCAATTGACCAAGTAAGTCGTCCACTACGTCCTGGTCAATCATCATACGATCTTTAGGGAGTTTCTTGCGGCGCAGGGCTTCCCGTTTAGCGTCGGTGACAAAGCTGGGCCACGGCCCCTTCTCCAGCTCTTCTAACATAGGAATGTCATGTTTGATTTTGAAATCCTTAAGCTCTTCTTCCGAGTAGTTATGCAGTTCTTCGTCCGTATAGATGCGTAACTCTTCATATTTCAGTTCTTTTTGTGGCTGCTTTGGTTTAAAATCCATTAGCAATACCCCCTTTATTGGTTTGTTTTAATCCGTGCCCGCTGCGGGAGCCAGGTTTTAAGTAGGGACAATACTAATTGGCAGGGATCTAACTTCGCCTCCTTCCTGGCAATGCATTTGATAGAACTCGAGGGGGCAAAGTGTTAATTATATCGTTAGCGTTCCCCGGCCGAGACTGCAAAGAATAGTTAACACAATCCCAAGTCTATTTTTAAAATGCCCTTTTGGGCGTTTTTACACCAGGAAAGGATACTCCTCCCGTCGCACCTTTGCCCCTTTCTTCGCAAGAATGCTAAACTCCTATCTGGCCGAAGGAACCATTTTTGCTATTTATAAATTTAGTTCGCTATTTCTCTTAAAATTCCTGCTGCCGGCCGAAATTTTTTCTTCATTCCTAACTAGAAGCAAAAAAGGCAGGCTAAAAGCCTGCCGCCAGGTATTAACCTGCTACAGCTGGTAAGTATAGAGGTTAGTTCGGTTTTAGTCATGACCACTTTCCTATTTATCACCCGGGCTGAGGAGGGTTACTGGTCCCGGCGATTAGGTTATTACCCATGACGATACAGGTCATGGCAAGACTGTTATCTGGCCCGGCCCGGCTTCCACTTCCCCGATAATCCCGGCCGCCGTGACGCCGCGCTCCATTAAAGCCGCCATCAGGTCCCCCGCCTTATCTGCAGCTACGGCAATTAACAACCCGCCTGATGTCTGGGGATCGTAGAGAATGTCCTGAAGTGCTTCCGGTACGCCGGGAGCTATCCTTACATCCTTTTCAACATAATGGCGGTTATTATAGGCACCGCCCGGCACCAGTCCCATCGCGGCAAATTCCCTGGCCTGCGGTAAGACCGGGATGGCATGAGCATGGAAAACCAGGTTAACACGGCTCCCCCGGGCCATTTCCATGCCATGTCCCAGGAGGCCAAAACCGGTAATATCGGTGCAGGCGTGGACCCCGACAGCCACCATGGCCGCCGCAGCTTCCCGGTTCAGGGTGGCCATCCAGCGGCTGACCTCTTGCGCCACTTCCGGCGTAGCCATTTCCGCTTTAATGGCGGTAGTAATAATTCCTGTACCCAGGGGCTTGGTGAGAATTAGTTTATCCCCCGGCCGGGCACCACAGTTGGTAACTATCCTGTCGGGGTGGACAACGCCGGTTACAGCCAGCCCGTACTTGGGTTCCTCATCGTCGATGCTGTGGCCGCCTACCAGGACGGCCCCGGCCTCCAACACCTTGTCGGCCCCGCCCCGCAGGATCTCCGCCAGGACGGCAATATCCACCTTCTTGCTGGGGAAGGCTACGATATTCATGGCCGTAAGGGGTGTACCGCCCATGGCATAGACGTCGCTCAGAGCATTGGCCGCAGCTATCTGGCCGTAGAGATAAGGGTCGTCGACAATGGGTGTAAAAAAGTCAATGGTCTGGATAATGGCAAGGTCGCCCGTTAAGCGGTAAACGCCGGCGTCGTCAACGCTATTCATTCCCACCAGGAGGTTGGGATCATCCATCACTGGCAGGTACTGCAGTACTTGATTCAGGGTCCCCGGACCCATTTTGGCCGCTCACCCGGAACTGCAGGAAAGCTGGGTCAACTTGGGATTTTCTATCCTGGGGCTCAACCCGCAAGCTTTATCAGCTTGTCCCATTATTTCGCCCTCCTTTCTTCTCTTATTTTATCAGCTTTCAGACGTGCCATGTATGACAAAAAGGCATAATAAAAAGGCCCTTATGGGCGCAGTAAGGTGAACGTAGTCAAGGTCAGGGGGAAAGCAAATACACCTATGCTCTAGAACCTTTTTTCCGAATCAGGTAGCTGTAATAATCGTCTCTTATTTCTTTCCTGACAATAGTATGCCCGGCCTGCTGGCACCAGGCTGGTAAATCGAATTCCGAGGCCAGATCATCTACCCATACTTCCAGCATGTCCCCAGGTTTAAGTTTTTGCATTTGTTTGGCCGTGGCCATCAACGGGCCGGTACAGTTCATACCCCGGCAATCAAGTACTTTCCGGGCCACTAAGACTCTTCCTCCCGTGAGTTGCCCTGCAGGAGCCTGATGAGGTTGAGCACAAGATTGCGCTCTTCTTCTGTACTACGGCTCAAAAAGCGACGTATTTCTTGATACTGGTCTTCGGCAGCCGTACTTAAAGGACGCCGGTTTTCGTTCAATGAATGTAGGAAATCAAGAAGACCCCGGATCTCCACTTCGCCCCAGTCGGCCAGGGCGCGGACAACTTCCTGGAGAACCGGGCGTCGCAGGGCCTCCCGGACGTCGGCCGGCAGGCGATAACCTAGGTATAAATCTTCCTCTTCTTCTTCCATGAGGAAATAGCAGGTTGATACTCCCAGGGCTTCGGCCAGGCTGCTTAAAGTTGCCAGGGAGGGCTGAATGCGGTCCGTCTCGATCTGGCCGATAAGGCTGTGGGAAATGCCTATCTGCTGGGCCAGTTCCTTCTGGGTCAGGCCCATCTTTTCCCGCAGGCGCTTTAATTTATTACCCAGGGTATCCTCCTGGCTGGAACGCAAAAGGGAACTGGGTGAAACCTCCAGGACGGCAGCCAGTTTCTCTAAAGTTTTTAAAGAGGCTGTCGAACGCGAGCGCTCGATCTCGCTGATATGGGCCAGGGAGACGCCGGACCGGCGGCTTAATTCGCTCAAGGTTATCCCTTTCTGCTCTCGCAGGCGCCTTAGCCTGGCCCCCACGGTATTTTTATCCTTATTCCCATTTTCCTCTGTAAAGTAACTAATATCAACATCGAAAATACCGGCTACTTCTGTCAGGGTGGCCATAGAGAGACGCCTGGTCCCCTTTTCTACCTCGGCCATACAGTCCGGGGCAATATCCAGCCGGTCGGCCAACTCTTCCAAGGATATGCCCCGCTCTTCCCTTAACTTCTTTAACCTTTCCCCTATCGTCATCCAAATGCTCCTCCTTATTTCCCTCGCAATGCTACCGTTTATTTTTCTTTTTACCTGCTACCTGCTGCCAGGCCTACCAGATTGGCGGCCCACTCGGGGTGGGTGGGAGCATAGAGATGGTTGTATCCGGCCAGGACCCTGTTATAAAGGATGCCGTCCACCCGGCCGTCAATACCAAAGCCGCGCTGGACCCGGTAAAGGAAACCCACGGCCTGGCGGTCCAAATTTATTACCCGGGAATGATGGAACTCATGACCTTTAATGATGCTGCCCCGGCTAAAGAAGGGATTTTCCCCTTCCACCAGCATTGTTGTGTAGCCATGTCCCTGAGGCCGGGAGGACATGGTAACATCAAAGGGTAATGCGCCGCTCATTTCATACCAGCGCCCCTGGTAATTAAGACGCCTGGCCAGGTACATCAGCCCGCCACACTCGGCATACACGGGCATTCCTTCGGCTATGGCCCTTTTTACTGCCTGGCGCAGAGATACGTTGGCCTCCAGCCGGGCGGCAAAAATTTCGGGAAACCCGCCCCCTATATACAGCCCTTCAATGCTCGGGAGCTTTTCATCCTCCAGGCTATTTACAGGCACCACTTCCGCGCCGGCCTGCTCCAGGGCCTCCAGGTTTTCCGGATAATAAAAGGTAAAGGCGCGGTCGCGAAAAATACCCAGGCGTACCCGCCGTAAAGGCGGCTGCTGCCGCTCCGGGCCGGGAGGTAGGTCCGGAACCTGGCTGGCAATGGCCAGTAGGGCGTCCAGGTCAACGTTTGCAGCTATGGCCGCCCCTGTAGCCGCCAAAGCGGCATGGATGCTCTCGTTTTCTGCGGCCGGTATCAGCCCCAGGTGGCGGTCAGGAATAACAAAATCCCTTTTTTTAGATAGGGCTCCCAACACGGGTAAGCCGGTATAGTGTTCAATGGAGCGCCGCAACATGTCTTCATGACGGGGGCGGGCTACCTGGTTTAAAATAACACCCGCTATTTTTACCCGGGGATCAAAATTTTGAAAACCTTGTACCATGGCTGCCGCACTCCTGGTCATGCGGGCGGCATCGATAACTAAAACAACCGGGCATCTAAGGGTACGGGCAATGGCCGCCGTGCTGTTGCTCCCTTCCAGGTCCAGGCCGTCAAAGAGCCCCATAGCCCCTTCTATTAACCCCAGGTCGGCCTCCCGGCAGCTGACGCTGAAATGTTGCTCCAGCTTTTCCGGCGGGAGAAAATATAAATCCAGGTTGCGGCAGGGACGGCCAGCGGCCAGGGTCAGCCAGCTCGGGTCGATGAAATCCGGCCCTTTTTTAAAGGGCTGCACCACCAGACCCCTTTGCCGCAAAGCAACAATTAACCCCAGGGTAATGGTTGTTTTTCCTGAGCGCCCGTGAGGCGCTGCTATTACCAGGCGCACGCCTCCCTTACCTCCCCCTAATAGCGAAAATGCAGGTCGCGGCGGAAATTTGTTTGGGGGAACCGTTTGTCTCCCAGTTCCTCGACTGCATCGGCGCCAATGGTTTCCAAAAATTTGCTCCAACCTATACGTTCTATAAACCCGGCCAGCCTTTCGCCCGGTTTTCCTGCCCGGCGCCAGTAGTTGATGATGTCCTCAATACGATCAATAATGGCACTATATTCCAGGGGCCGGGCCGGTATCCGGGAAAAAACGACAGCCGCCATTTCGGGCCCCCTGTAGCCATTGCCGCCATGACCTCCTACAGCAATGGCCACGTAGCTTCTTTTCTTCAAAATAATGCCTTCTGGGGCCACCTGGACACAGGAAGTGCAACGCACGCAACGATCAGCATCAATGGTTACCAGAGTTCCCTTCTCAGCTTGCCAGGCCCGGATGGCTCCCGTAGGACACCAGGATATTAGGAGGCCAATGTCGATATTGGCGGCCAGGAAGCGTGCCTCATCAACTTCGGGTACGGATTCATACAGGCCTAAAATACCAATATCGGCTTCCACACCGCCGCCGCACTGGTTGGGACAACCACCAATAGAAATCTTTAAAGGAGCAGGCAGTTCTTGTTGGAAAAAGTCCCGGTAAAAGTGATCAGTTATAGCCTTGGCTATACTGGGGGCATCAACGGCGGCATTCTGGCAATGGACAAAGGAGGTACAGCATTTTACCTGGTGCAGGGACTTGCCCGTACCTCCTGCTGGGAAGCCGGCGGCTCGCAATTCGGCCAGGAATTTTTCCAGTTTTTCGGGCCTGACACCTACAAACTCAAATCCCTGGCGGCTCGTCCGGCGGCCGGTTAAAGCATACTCCCGGATCCAGCGCGCCAGCTGCCGCAAGGTGGTAGCGCTTAAGAGACCATTGGGGGGCAACAGGATGCGTACCGTTAACAGGGCGCTGCCATCTGCCGCCAGGTGACGGATAACGCCTGGTTGTAACATTTCATGCCACACCCAGCTGCCCTGGCGGGCCAGCAACCCGGCGGGTATTTCCCGGCGGTAGTCGGGCATGATGCCGGCCGGCAGATCAGGTGCGTTCACCCCGTCAGCCTCCTTTAGTTCGTAGTTTAAAATCCATTTCTTCTGGGACTTAAAAGGATCTGGGGCTCAGCCTTCAGTCCCAGTTCCTTGATAACCCAGAGGGGACCCACACGGGAGATAAAATCACCTACCCGTTCTTTCTTCCGGGCATTATCGGCCCAGAGTTCCAGGAAGGCACCAAAGAGATCGCCAATGGTTGTATAATCGTCATCCTTGATAGGGATAAAGGGCACTAGGACATAACCCACCATAGGACCTTGGGGACCCCGGTGACCATACTTACCCCCTGCCACCCAGGCCACACCTCGTTCCCGGCCGGGACGGATGGCCGGGCAGAGGTTGATGCAAACCATACAATGCCAGCATTTGTCCGGGTCTATCGCCAGGGTGGAGCCCGTCCATCTCAAGGCTCCCGCCGGGCAGGCCGAAAGTAGCCCGGTCAAGTCACCACCGGCCTCCTGCCAGGTAGCCAGGACTTCGCTGTTTATTTGCGGCAAATCACGGTACACGCCAATAAAGGAGTGGTCCTTTTGCATCATGGCCCGGATGCAGTCATTGGGGCAACCTGCCACTCCACTTTTCACCTTTTGAGGGTAACCAGGGTATTGCTGTTCATCAATAAAACGCTGTCCCAGGTAGGTTGCCAGGGCCGGAGCATCAACCAGGGCCATATCGCACCTGGCCGGGCCGCAGCAGGCTGTTAAGCAGCGCAGATCATTGCCAGTAGAACCGACATCCAGGCCGGCAGCGTTCAATTCCCCGACCATGGGAACCATTTGTTCTCTTGTGGTATAAATTTCAATGGTACCGCCGCTGGTAAAGTGGATAAGGCCTTTACCGTAGGTTTCCGCACAAGCAGCTAATTTTTCCAAAGTCTCCGCCGATAGCCACCCTCCTGCCGGCTGCAGGATGCGAAGATAGGCCGATTCCTCAATTATATCCGGCCGGCTACTGTTACGTACCCCTACACCGGAAGGTAATTCCGGTATGTTAATGTACCCGCCATGGCCGAAAGCAGATTCCCCTGTGGCAAGACCGTGTTCATACATGGCCAGTGGATAGTGACTAGTGCTTAATTCCCGGACATGGCTGGGGGAACACCCGTTTAAAAGCTGGCGGCAAAAGGGAAACTCTTGGCTGACCTCGGGCAAAATTTAACACTCCTTTGGCATGGGCAGGCCGGTAATCTGGCTGATTTCGCCAATGGGATTACCCGGGAAAAGTTTATAAATCTGCTTTTTATCCAGGCCGCTCAGTTTAATCAGGTTACGCAAGGTACAGATGGTTCGATGCTGATCATAATACTCATAGCTAATAGCGATCAATTTCCAATGGTCTTCATTTAAAATAATACCCCTCTCCCTGGCCCGGGCAGCAATTTCTCTTTTTTTATCGTCTGGCGGCAGCACCTTCTACCATCCTCCCCGGATTGATATAAAGGCCAGCACTGGCGCGCTGGCCTTCTCTGATTATGCTTGCTTTACACGCAACCGGTCGGCTTGGGCAAACCGGCAATCTTACAGGCCCCTTTGGCCGGGCCGCTGGGGAAGAGATCGTAGATCTCTTTCAGGCTGAAACCTGTTTCTTTGCAAAGCTTGCGGATCATGGGGGCAATGCCAAACTGCTGGTAATACTGGCGCAGGTAGTTAACTACCTTCCAGTGGTTCTCAGTCAGCTCGGTTACCCCTTCGGTTTCGGCCAGGGCTTTGGCTACGGCCTCATTCCACTTGCTGGGATCGGCAATGAAACCGTCCTCATCAACTTCAATTTCGATGCCACCAACATTAATTGCTGGCATGGCCAACACCTCCTGCTAGATTTTATTATACCTGTACCTTTGTATTTAGGCTACAGGCTAATAACCCCATGTTTGTAAGAAAAACGGCAGGTTTTAACGCACCAGGGCGTTGGCGACCAGTTCGCTAACGCCGGCGAAACGTACCGGCAGCTGATAGTAATTGATGATCTCGCGAAACTGGCCCTTGCAGTTGGAACAGGCCAGGGCGATGATACTGGCCCCTGAAGCCTTTAGCTGCTCGGCCTTGAGCTTGCCGTAGGTTTCCATACGGAATTTGCGGAAATCACCCTTTTCCATGATAGCAAAACCGCTGCCGCCACCGCAGCAAATACTCATTTCCCTGTTGGGCGTCAGTTCACGAAAATCCTTGCAGCACGCTTTAAGGATCCGCCGCGGCTCTTCATACATCCCCCCCAGGCGGCCCAGCTTGCAAGAATCATGGTAGGTAACTGGTTCCGGGTTTTTCTCCGGATCAACCTTAATCCGCCCTTCCCGGATCCATTCATCTTCCAGCTCCAGGATGCTCTTGACCTCAAAGGGCCTTTCCTCTGGAGGAATGAGCCTTAACATTAAATACTTCAGCGCTTCAAAGGCATGGCCGCACTCGCCCACCACCAGGGTCTTTATACCCAGTTTCTTTGCTGTTTCTACATGGGCTTTAACAATTGTAGTAAACTCCGCATCGCTATAGAATACTCCATAATTAACCGCATCGTTAACACCTTTCGCCGGTGAATTTAAGGTCCAGTCAACGCCGGCGGCATCCATAACCTCAGCCGCACCCATAACCGTCTCGGCAAAGGCCAGATAGTCACCGGCATTATGCATGAGCAGATATTCGGCGCCCTCTTTATCAACGGGTATTTTAACTTTATAACCCTTTGTATCCTCAATTTCTTCCTCAAGAAATTCAATCATATCCAAAAAGGCGTTGGCCGGTGTACCGGTGGCATTACCGAACTTTATCTGTTTCTGGGTCCCGTTTTTCTTGAGCTCGTCAGGAGCAATATCAATAGCGTCAAAGATCTTTCTGGCCTCCCGGACAATCACGCCGTTATCAATGGCTACCGGGCAGACGTAGGCACAGCGCCGGCAAATGGTGCAGCGGTAAACGTTTTCGGCCATGGCATTGAGCTTTTCTTCCGTCAAGTCCTCCGCTCCTACTAATCCGGGAAAAAGCCTGCCAGGCAGGGTAAAGTAACGCTTGTAGACCTTGCGCAACATATCGGAACGGTAAACCGGATGGTAGATATCTTTCTTCCCACTGGCCAGATAAACCGGGCAGACCTCGGCGCAGGTGCCACACTTCATGCAGGTATCCAGGGATAAAGTATAGGGCAACCAAAAGGTCCAGTTATCCCTTTGTTGGAGGGATTTCTTCATGGCCTGCAGGAATTTTTCTACCCGCGGCTCGTCAGGTCGCAGAGTTTCATCGGAAAGTACCCGGTAGTCGTCAAAAACTTTACGCATTATTCTACTTCACCCCACTTAACCTTATGATAGGTAAAATACTTGACGGCAAAGTGAGCCATACGGGTAAAGGGGATATAGAGCATAAAAAGCCAGAACAGCAACAAGAAGAGCAGGTAATTGCCGGGTAAAGACAAATTGGGCTTTAAGACCAGCAAGCTGATAATATAAGTCCTGAAGGCAAAATCCAGGAAGACACCGCTGCTTAAGCCGGCCACAGCCAGGAGAAAAAGAAACACCAGGTTAAGATACTCTACCGGTCCCGAAATCCGTCGTAACTCAGGATTAATGAACCGGGAAAGAAAAAGAAGCAAGGAACCGGCAGCAACCAGGCTTCCCCCGGTTACCCCCAGGTAAACGGCCAACGATAACCCTGCCACCAGGAATAAAAGCCAGAAGACTACCAGGTAAATGCCATAGTGCATTACCAGGGACGGCAGCCATAAGTTCCGGTTATGAATATAAAGGCTGCGCAGGGTAAAGACCTCGGTTAACAGTTCACCCGCCTGCTCCCCTAAAGTACGCGGGTAAGGGAAAAGCTCCCAGTGAAGGTTTACCGGGGCTTTTAGCCAGTAAATAATTTTATAGCCCAGTCCGAGAACCAGGGTTATTACGGCCATATAAGGCATTATGCCCCCAATTAATACCTGCCAGAAATCCATGAACTACCCTCCTGTTAAAAATCAGAAGTTTAATTATAAAAAGTTATAAACCCGGTTTTCTTTACCAGACCCGCCATTAATAGCACTTGCAAGCCGGCATTATTGTCTTCTTCATGTTTTACTTACATTTAGGCAGTTGTAAGCAGTTACATGTACTAGTATACGTGCGCGCAAGTACACCTCTGTTATTTTTAAAATTAATCTCGTTATCACCATATTTATTTCGCTATCGCCCGGGATTTTCCTGCCTCATATCGTAATTTTTTTTTGGTATAATTAAAACCGGGTTCAGAAGCTAGTACCCGGGTTAAAAAATGCAGTATAATATGACCAATATGGGTGTGCTGAAAAGATTTGTTGACCTTATTAGTTGCAATTATTAAACTACAAGGGATTACCATATTTACAAATCAAGGGTAATGGAATGCGTTTCTCCAGTTGCGGTTATAAAATTGAGGTGTAACCGGCAGTCATTCAACGACAGCGTTGCCGGTAGCTTTTCAAACACTAGTTTCATTGTTTTTCCTTCTCCGGCCGCAACCTTGATTTCAGCTTCTTTTTCTAATTCCAGCATATTATAGCTGGCCCCGTCAGGTCCTGCCAGAATCGCCTCTGTCAGGACGAGAATACTATCCTCCTGAGCCCGGATCTGGAGAAAAAACTCCGGCCTGAAAGTTTGATCGACTGTTACCCCTTGAACCTGAATGTCTGTTCCTGCCTGGCCTGGTAGTGGCACCGCTCCTTTTGACTGGCAATCCTTATTTCCCGGGGGCATAGCCATGACAGGGCCAGTCGCTTGTTTCTGTCCGGTACGGGTAATGGTTACTTCATCATAGACAATGCCAGGATTGGCCGGGCTGTTACCCTGAAAGGCTTCTACCACCTTTAAACTGGTGGGTATTTGCGATTCCACACAACCGGTAAACACCAGGACCAGATCCCGGTACCCTCCCGGCACTACCGTTTGCCTGGCCTGCAGGTCGTTGGGGAGATCGACAAACATGTCATGGACCTCAACGGCATTAGGAAATTTACGGGAATCGAAAATATACTCTTTACCTTCGCTATCAATCAATAAAAAAGCCTTACCCCACCCTTTGCTGAGACTAAAGTCCATACTTTCATACATACGGACCTGTAAATAAAGTTGGCCATTTTTAAAACCGAAGCCACGTACCTCGTACTTCTGAGAGCCTTCAGATATAGCACCCTCCCATAGGATAGAAGGGGTTATCATTCCTGCTTCCGTTTCTAATAAGGACTCGTTGGCGATAACGCTCGCCTCTCCCCTGGTGGCAAGCTGAGGACTGGCTTTCGGGTCAAAGGGCTTGAAACCGAGGGGCCTATTAGTCATTTTATAAAATATAATCAAGTCAATAATAAAAGCCATAGCAAGTATTAATATAATAATTATCATTTTTGGCGTTCCCCACCGTTGGGGTTTTGTTGGCCTCTCTTCATTCATTAGATTCCCATCCTCCCAATCTTGCCATTAGAATCCTCTGGCCCGGCATAAATAATAGGCCCTGGCCGCCCCAAGGCCAGCCAGGGCCAAGCAAATACCTCTTAGAAACTCTTGGGGAACAGAATACCACCGAACGCCAGCCAGGCCACTAAAAGAGTTAAGGCCAGGTTGAAGCTCTGCCCGACTACGTATTGGATCAGCGGCTTGCCCCCGCTAATTTGCTTGGCCAGATCCTTTAAATTGGAATCGAGGCCAATGCTGACAAAGGCCAGGGCGAATAACCAGCCGCGGAAACCTTTTGTTATTTTTAGGATGCTATCAACATGGGCTTGCCCCATGCTGGGAACTAAGATAAAGGAGAAGAGCATCGACGCCGCTACAAAGCCCAGGACGAACTTGGGAAAACGGATCCAGATCTCTTTGGCAGAGGCCTGCTCACCGCTCTCCGTCCGGCCCATCCTGGTAACCCAAATAACGGCAACTATAAAGGCTATGATCCCAATCAAGACGTTCTGGATCATTTTGACAACCGAGGATATCTCAAGGCCCCTCTGCCCTAAAAAGGCTCCTGCAGCCACGACGGCTCCGGTACTGTCAATAGTACCACCGATCCAGGCCGCACCTACATCAGGGTCCATTCCAATAGCCTTGATAAACAGGGGCATTGCTACCAGCATAATGACGGTAAAGAGAAGGGAAATTGTAATCGCCACACTGGTTTCTTCCTTTTTGGCACCGCAGGCGGCACCGGTGGCAATGGCCGCAGAGACACCGCAAACGGAGGTTGCAGCGCTCAAAGTCAGAGCAAATTCCTTGCTTTCCATTTTTATAACACTGGTGCCGAACCAGTACATGAAGAGAATAACAATGGGGGTTACAATCCAGGCTACCATAAGCCCGGGAATACCCAGGGCAACGATGCGACCGAAAAGTATTTCACATCCTAAAAGTACAAGACCGGTTTTGATAAACATCTCCGTTTTTACAGCCGGTTTCAACCACGCCGGGGTCCTGATGGTATTGCTGACCAGCAGACCCACAATTAACCCCCAAAGGGGAACTTCCAAATTGTATGACTTGGCAATGTTATGAGCTGCCAACACCTGAGCAATTACCGCCAGAATAAAAACTACAGGAAAGGCAACCAGGTATTTACCCACATTTCCACCCATGCCTTTAATACCAATAGACGTAAGGATACCAAGACCAATTAATAATAACAGCAGCGGCATCCAGGAAGCAGCGGGAATAGCCTGCCCTAGACTGGTCCACTTGGCGAATGAAGGTAATTTGGTAACAATTCCACTAGCAGCAATAAAAATTAAAACGAATCCAAACCATACCGCCCACCAGTCTTCCTGCTTCCACAGGGGCGACCAGTCAATACCTTTTTTTTGCATTTCTGGTTGCGGCATATAAAACCCTCCCCTCGTATAATTAAACTTGGACATTATCATAGAACCCTGATTAAAAATTAGATTAAGGGTTCTTGATAATCTGGTGTACCTCTGCGAAGATCAACATAGGTTGGTCCGGTTTCGCTTGCACTTGCCACAAGTGTAAACTTTCTCCTGCATTTCGAAACATAAATAAAAACTTCCCTGCTCCGTCCGGCAATTATCATCCCCTTCCGGTACCTTTTTAATATTTATACCCCACCTCCCTTTAAACATAATCGAGTAATATTAAATAGATTACTACCGGTAATATAGCGTCGAACCCCTTTATATTATAAGCACTATCATTATAACGTATTGTTTGCTATTGCTTTTGTGTTTACTTTCTTTTTTGTGTTAAGTATAGATCCTTCCCCATTAATATTTGTTTATTATCTACCGTTCATTTATAAAATGGCTCACATCCTTTATAGATATATACTATATTTATCTTCTTGTGATAATATTCCCTTACCATTTGCTATTAATAATTATATTTCGTCATTAATAAGGATTTTCCTGCCACACATAAAAAATCTTTGGCTAAAAATAAAATTAATTTCACACCAGCAAATATTCAATTCATCGTCCTTGTTAAAAGGCCAGCCGTGTATATAAAAAACCCGCCATAGCGGGTGTTAGTAATAACGAAATTTTTTATTCTCCCCAGGTTACATTACCGTTATTGCTCAGGTAGTAAGCCAATCGCTGGAGATCCAGGTTATAGTCGGCGTTATAAACAATTACATCCTGGGGTACGCTTAAAGTAATGGGAGCATAACTCAAAATGCCTTTTATACCGCTTTTGACCAGCTCGTGAGCTACTTTCTGGGCCTCTTCCGCCGGTACGGCCAGCATGGCAATTTTAATACCTTTCTCTTCCACCAGAACAGGCATTTCCTCCATGGGTCTAACCCGTTGCCCCCCGACCTGGAGGCCTATTTTCTCCGGGTCCCGGTCAAAGACGCCTACCAGGTTAAAATGCCGGCCATATTTCCGGTTGTGCTCAGCCAGGGCCATACCCAGTTTACCAGCCCCGACCAAGATAAAGGGCCACTCCTTGTCCAGACCGAGGATGCGAGCGATTGCTTCTTTCAGGTAGGTTACGTTATAACCCACGCCGCGTTTACCCAGCTCGCCAAACCAGGCCAGGTCTTTACGGATTACCGAAGGGTCGACTCCCACCCTGACTCCCAGTACCTGGGAAGAAATTTCTTCTATCCCGTGCTCTTCTATTAAATTGAGGCAACGGTAATAAAGGGGTAAACGGTCAATAGTTGACCGAGGTATTTTAATCCGAAAAGGCATTGTCTCCTCCCTCGCTTTTCTTCATCTGGGGTTGATTATAGCATTAATTACCTGGCCTGGTAGCGGGCTACTGCCTGGTTGTGTTCGGCCAGGGTACGACTAAAATAATGGGAACCGTCCGGTTTAGCGACAAAGTATAGATAATCTGTTTTAGCCGGTTTTAAGGCCGCAAGGAGCGAGGCCCGGCCCGGATTGGCAATGGGTCCTGGCGGCAGGCCATTAACCCGGTAGGTATTATAAGGGGAATCGATCTCCAGGTCCCGGTAAGTAAGTACGGGCTTGGGTTCAGGTAATAAATATTGTACCGTGGGATCTGCCTCCAGGCGCATACCCCGTTTGAGGCGGTTAACATATACACCAGCAATGATAGGCCGTTCAGCATCAACCCTGGCTTCCTTTTCTACGATGGAAGCCAAAGTAACGATCTGCCTGGTATTTAAGTCCAGGGCCGGGTCTTTCTCCTGGCTAATTTCCTGGTAAACCTCGTTAAAGCGTTTGAGCATCATCAGCACTATCTCCTCTGGCGGCGTCCCCATGGCTACCCGGTAGGTGTCAGGAAACAAAAAACCCTGGACGTGTTCCGGGCCAGAAGGCAAGCCATGCAAAAAATCAAAGGGATAATCCCGAGCTGCAGCCTGCAGGAAATCCTCCTTCCGGGCCAAACCTTTCTGCTGTAGCAAGGAGGCTATTTGCCGTACAGTATATCCTTCGGGAATGGTAAATTCAATCTCCTGGACCTTGCCCGCAGCCAGCAGCCGGATGATTTCCGGCAGGGAAAGGCCGGGGGATATTAAATAGTAACCTGGTTTTAGGTGCGTGTCCAGGCCGGTAGCCATGGTTACCAACCGGAAGGCCAGGGGGCTCTTGATTATCCCCAGGCTGGTAAGAGTGCTGGCGATGGTGGCCGAACTTGATCCTGGCGCAATGTATACCTCTATGGCCGGGGCGCCGGGCTGCACCGGGGCCAGCAGGGTCATGAAAAAATACCCGCTCCCGCCCAGGAACAAAATAATTAGCACCAGGGAAAAAATTAACCGGCGGCGCCAGGTCTGCCAGAAAGCTAGATTATAGCTTGTTTCCAGCTCTTCCCCCATAATAGCCCTTTTTTCTCTCCCTAATTATTTTTTTCATTATATCAAGATCCGGTGAAATGCACAACAGTTTCCTCTGGTTGCCCGCGGCGGACGACCCGTGGTAGCGGAGGGTATAAATCCTGGGAGACAACCTCTTGCCGCCCTTCTTTTCCCTGCTGGTGGAGAATCCTGATAACCCTGGTCCGGAAACCCGATTTTCCTTCCTGTTTAACTTCCACCTTTTCGGGGGGCCAGTTGGGGACTATTTCCACTTCTTCCGGTGGGGGGATTTTTTCAATTACCTGGCTCACCACCTCAGCGGCAGGGGCTTCCTCGGCGGCATAAAAGGTCATTGTCAGCTTATCATTATCCACCCGGGCCTTCAACCAGTACCAGAAGGGAGTATCATTGCGGATTTTAAGATCAATCAGGCCATAGGCGACGGTGGCATCCCGCCCCGGCGGCACATAACCTATGGCCAGACCATGGGGCTGGCGCTCGACGACGGTTAACCCGGCAGCCAGGGCGGCATTATAAAGGGTTGACGACACCTGGCAGACACCACCGCCAATGCCGGGTACAAAGTTACGATCTTCAATAACCAGGGCTTCCCGGTAGCCACGTTCTATGGTCCGCGGCCCCACTGCCTGGTTAAAGGAGAACTCGCCCCCCGGCGGTATCCAGGTACCATCCAGAGTGCTGGACGCCAGCCGGATGTTGTGGGTACGGCCGGTATCGGATGGATTAAAAACGGTAGTAAAAGACCCGGTTGCTTTTTCAATTTTCCGGGCTGCCAGTGCATCTGTAGTCAGTTGTGGTTCAACACGGTTCAAGGGAATGTCGATTACTTCTCTCCGGGATTGCTCTGCCAGGCGTCTCATGAAGGTCATGGTATCCACCTGCCAGCCGGCCTGCCCGGGTATTAAGTAGGGTTTACCGTTACTATCTATTTCCAGGCGCGCATCTACTGGCTCTTTCAAGATATCAGTGCCCAGGCGCTTTAATTCTGCCAGGAGTCGCTCCTGTTCCCACTGATATACCGGCTCCAGCCGGCGCCGGTTTGATGCGAAAACAGACAGGCGTTGCTTTAAATTTCCGGTCCGGCCCATGGCCCAGGCCCGGGACAGGGTAGCCTCAATATCAATTTTCATCCCCAGGGTCCGGGGAGTAGTTGTTACCAACCTTTCGCCCAGGCGCAATTTAATTTCCCGGTCCAGAATTTCCGTAGCCATCTCCATTATTTTTAAACGGGCAGCACCCGGCGTCATCCCTCCGATTGGCCAGCCGGCTACGGTTACGCCCGGGAAAATGCGGCCGGAAAAATACATTCCCCTTACGGTCAGGCCGGCCGCTCCCAGCAGAATAACTAAAAATGCCGCCAGTTTCCACCTGACCATGGGCCCACTTCCCGTAAACACTTTTAAAACATAATATGCTTCCTGCCGACTGGAGATACAAAGTAAATTTAAGGCAAAGCCCGCCAGTCTTCCTGGCGGGCTTTTTAGCTTCCCTATTCCTCTCCTTCGTCCACGGCATCTGCCCAGGCCTCAGCCACGCGTTGCCATTCATCTTCATCCTCAATCTCATAGAGGACCTCGTTGCCATCTTCATCCAAACCGATTTTTAGCACAATAGCTTCTGCTGCCTCGGTATCACTGGTTCCCACTGGTAACAGGATGGCATACTCGTCATCTTCGACATTGAGGATATCTACGACAACAAACTCATGCTCCTGCCCTTCATCATCTGTCAGGACGATGGTGTTTTCCTGGTCGGCCATGTCCTCACTCCTTTTTCCAGGATAGGCCTATCATACCCTATTTTGCCCCCGCCGGTCAAGGTATCCCTGTAAAATTATACTGGCCGCTACCTGGTCGACAACGGCCCGCCGGCGGCGGCGGGACAGGTCGGCCTCCAGGAGGATTTTATCAGCCGCTACGGTGGAGAGGCGCTCGTCATAGAGATGCACCGGCACTCCCAGTTCCGCCTCTAGCCTGGCGGCAAAGGCGCGGGCTTCTCCAGCACGGGGCCCGAAGGTACCGTTCATATTGCGGGGGAGCCCGACCACCACCTCTTCGACGCCGTACCTGGCAACTAATTGCTTAAGGGCGTCCACATCGGCAGCCTTGTTTTTCCGGCGAATGGTGGTCACGCCCTGGGCCGTCCAGCCTAAAGGGTCGCTAACAGCCACGCCAATGGTTTTGCTGCCGACATCCAGTCCCATAATGCGCACTTCAAATCACCTTAAGGCAAAAATCGCGGCAGGCGCCGGCACAATAACCGCAGAGAATGCACTTATCCGGATCAACTACCGCCCGTCCGCCTTTAAGTTCCAGGGCTCCCTGGGGACAACGTTTGACGCATGACCCGCAACCCCGGCACCAGTCTTCAACCAGTAGCCGGCGGCTCCTCGCCTGAAGCCGCGCCAGCAGTTCCGCCGCCGGTTCCCGACCGTTAAACCAGGCGACATTCACCTCTACTTCCTCCAGGGATTGCATGCCAACAGCTACGGCATCAATGACCGGGGTGGCCAGGACAAACTCCAGGGCCTGCCGCGCTTGTGTTACCAGGTGGCCGCCGCCCAGGGCCTTCATGGCATAGATCCCCTTGCCGTTATCGTGGGCCAGGGTAATGGCGGCCAGCATCTCTTCCCTGCTGCCGTCTAGTATTCCCAGCCCCGCCTGATTGTACAGGGGATGGATAATATCGATTTCCGGCATTACAGCTGCCGCCCGCACCGCTGCTACAGCATGGGAGGATATACCCACGGCCCGTACCAGGCCGCGCGCTTTGGCTTCCAGGAGGTATTCCAGGGCCGGCCGGTGGCCGGCCAGGGTCAGGGGCGTTTCCTGCTCGTGGAGCAAAAAGATATCAATAACATCCCGGTCCAGCTCCCGCCGGGCCTCCTCCAGGCTCCGGGCCATACCTTCTGCCGTGTAGTCATAGGATTTGGTAGCCACCACCACCGGTTCCTGCCACCCCTGCAGGGCGGCCCGGATATGGGAGTAAGTGGCATAACACTGGGCCGTATCAATAAAGTTGACACCCAGTTCCAGGGCACGGCGGAGGAGGCTGGCCCCGGCAGCAATACTCAGGCCCGCCTGGAGCGGGCCTATGGTCAAGGAACCAAAACACAGGCGGGAGACCCTGATCCCGCTGGCTCCAAGGGTGGTGTATAACACGGTGCTAACTTCCTGAATATCTATTTCCGTATTTCATCCAGCTTTTTCTCCCAGTAAGCCAGCTTTTCTTCGGTACGGTTCAAAATCCGCCGATCCTGTTCAGTAAAGAAACCTCCTTCGGCCTTCGCCCTGGCTTCCTCCAGGTGGGCGCGCATAGTTTGGAGGCAGCGCTGGTAAAGCTCCAGGGCATAGGCCGCTCGTTCCCGCTCATGCCCCCAGCCCCCCTGCCAGTCACGCACCGCAGCCTTCAGGAGGTCAAATAACTTATCACCTTCGGTATAGAGGTTGACCGTCAGCTCCACATCCGACAGGGCCATGGGTATCATCCTCCCCTTATTAGGTTAAATAGTTCTTCAGCAACTCAGCGATGATCTCATCGCGCTCCACACGGCGAATCAAGTTGCGGGCCCCTTTATGGCTGGTAATGTAAGCCGGGTCCCCTGAGAGGAGGTAGCCTATCAACTGGTTTATGGGATCGTACCCCTTTTCCTTTAAAGCTGCCTGTACTTCCACCAGCACATCCCGGACCTTAACTTTCTCCTCTTTCTCTACTTTAAACATCATTGTTTCCTGCATGTCCCCGGACATTGCCTTCACCCTCCTTGCGGTTTCCCGCTTCTCTTAGCGAACCTGCTGGGCCACTACCTTAAGGCTGTAAGCCAGGGCCTGGTCCAGCTTGCTCGGATCCTTGCCGCCGGCCTGGGCCATATCCGCCCGGCCCCCGCCGCCGCCGGCAGCAATTCGGGCCACCTCGCGTAATAAATTCCCGGCATGGACGCCCCGCTTCACCAGGTCTTTACTTACCATAGCAACAAAATTAACACGACCGTCATGCTGGGAACCCAGGACCACTACGCCTGAACCCATTTTGTCCCGCACTTTATCGGCCAGCTCTCGTAAAGCTTCGGAATCGGTTATATCTACCCGGGCCTGCAATACCGGTACCCCGGCTACTTCTCGCACCTGGTTCAGCAAATCTTTGACGGTGTAGGTGGCCAGCTGGTTACGCAAGCGGGCGATTTCCCGCTCCATTTCCTTGCCTTTCTCCAGGAGCTGCTGCACCCGCCCGGCTACCTGGAAGGGTGGTACTTTGAGCAAACCAGCGACAGAGGCCAGTTCCTGGTACTCCCGGCTTATCAGGTCCAGGGCGGCCGCACCCGTTACTGCTTCTACCCGGCGCACGCCGGCACCAATGCTGCTCTCACTCGTAAGCCGGAAAAGACCTACTTCGCTGGTGGAACGCAGGTGGGTACCGCCGCACAGTTCCAGGCTATAATCACCCATCTTTACTACCCGCACCCGTTCGCCGTATTTCTCGCCAAAGAGGGCCATTGCCCCCATAGCCTTTGCTTCCCGGAGGGAAGTCTCCAGGGTCGTTACCGGTAAACCGGCTAAAACCCTGGCATTGACCTCCTTCTCTATAGCCTTGAGTTCTTCTTCGGTTAAGGGAGCAAAATGGGTAAAGTCAAAACGCAGCCTTTCCGGTGTTACCAGGGAGCCGGCCTGGTTGGCGTGTTCACCCAGGACATTCTTTAAGGCCCGGTGCAACAGGTGGGTCGCGGTGTGATTCCTGGCCGTGGCCAGACGACGCTCCCTGTCCACCATGAGCTTTACTTCCTGTCCGGCAGCTAGCTTCCCGGCAGTTACAGCCACCTGGTGGACAATCTTCCCGCCGGGCAGGCGCCGGGTATCCTGCACACGCGCCTCACCGCCGGGCCAGGCCAAACTACCCTGGTCCCCCACCTGGCCGCCACCCTCCGGGTAGCAGGGTGTCCGGTCCAGGACGACATAGCCGCTTTCCCCCTCGTCCAGATAAGGAACTCGCTCGCTTTGTCGGATCAGGGCCAGGACTTTACCGGTGTCTTCCAGCCGCTCGTAACCGGTAAATTCTGTGCCGCCGATGTCGTCCAGGTTGCCGGCAAAGGCCAGGGCAAATTCAAAAGCCTTTATATCTTCGCGTGCCGCCCGAGCTCGTTCCCGCTGGGCCGCCATGGCCTCTTCAAAGCCGGCCCGGTCTACTTTGAAACCCTTTTCGCCGGCAATTTCCTCCGTCAAGTCGACGGGAAAACCATAGGTATCATAGAGGGTAAAAGCTTCCTGGCCGCTGATGGTATCCCGGCCTTCCCGCCCGGCCTGCTCCATGATGCCGTTTAAGACCCGCATGCCATCATTTAAAGTTTCATGGAAACGCTCTTCTTCCTGGCGTATTACCCGTGCGATGTACTCCTGCTGCTCCGCTACTTCCGGGTAGGCCTGCCCCATAATATTGACCACCGTATCCACCAGGCGGTACAGGAAGGGCTCCTCCACCCCCAGGGCCTTGCCAAATCGGGCCGCCCGGCGTAAAATCCGGCGCAGGACATAGCTGCGGCCCTCATTCCCCGGTAAAACGCCGTCGGCAATGAGGAAGGTACAGGCCCGGGCATGATCGGCAATAACTCGGAAGGGGAAGCCGGCCTCCCCGCGATCGTAGGCCCGGCCGCTTAAGCCTTCCATGGCCTTGATTAAAGGCTGCAGGAGGTCGGTATCAAAATTGCTGTCCACGCCCTGTAAAATTGATGCCATCCGTTCCAGTCCCATACCGGTATCAATGCTGGGGCGAGGTAAAGGCGTTAAATTACCGCCGGCATCCCGTTCATACTGCATAAAAACCAGATTCCAGATCTCCAGCCAGCGGTCACAGTCGCAGGCCCCCAGGGCGCAGGGGTTGGAGCTGCAGGCATGCTCCGGCCCGCGGTCGTAGATAATCTCGCTGCAGGGACCGCAGGGGCCGGTATCGCCCATGGCCCAGAAGTTATCTTTTTCCCCCATGCGCACTATCCGTTCTGCCGGCACGCCGGCTACTTCCTGCCACAGCCGGTAGGCTTCATCGTCTTCCTTGTAGACTGTAATCCAGAGGCGTTCCGGCGGCAATTCCAGGATCCGCGTTAAAAATTCCCAGGCATAAGAAATGGCCTCGCGCTTGAAGTAATCACCAAAGGAGAAATTACCCAGCATTTCAAAAAAAGTATGGTGACGGGCGGTACGCCCGACGGTATCCAGATCGTTATGTTTGCCCCCGGCACGAACACACTTCTGGGCCGTCGTCGCCCGTTTAAAAGGGCGCCGGTCCAGGCCCAGGAAAACGTCTTTAAACTGTACCATACCGGCATTGGTAAAAAGCAGCGTCGGATCGTTTACCGGTACCAGGGAAGAACTGTGGACAATGGTATGACCCTTACCGGCGAAAAAGCTTAAAAATTTCTCCCGGAGCTCATTCCCCGTCAAAAAACGTCAACTCCTCGTCAAAACTAAACCTCGCCCCCGCCCCGGGGCGGTGAACGAGGTTCTCCCTGCTAAATTTTTCTACATTATACCTGAAGCGGCGAAGGTTGTCAATGAAGGTTCACGCTCCAGAAAAGGTATCCGGCCGTCATTTCCCGGCGGGAAAGGTAGCGGCCGTTCACCAGGTGGCCCTGGACATAATCGACAATGGCCCGGCGGACTGCCGGCGTCAGTTCCAGGTGGGGATAAAAGAAAATCTCCATTTCCTCAATGGCCTGGTCAGGCTCCAGTTCCCTGGTGCTTACCCATTGCTCCAGCTCCAGGGATGGGTTATATCCCCAGGCATAGAGGAGATGGAAAATATAGAGGACATCCGCCGGTATCCCTGGCATTTCTCCGCCAATGAGCTGCTGCCACAACTCCTTACGGCCGCTGATTTCCTGGCGCAAGTGGCCGGCCAGGAAACAGGCCCCCCGGGAAGCGGCGATCATTTTTCTTAAAGTGGACGCATCCTTAATCCCCGGGCTCATGAAGGCCAGGACCAGGTCAAAGCTTCCCCGCCAGCCCTGTTTATCCAGGTCCACCTCCTCCCAGGTCATCTGGACCGGCTCAATATTGGTTATGCCCTCTTCTCCGGCCCGCTCCTTTAAAATGGCCAGCATTTCCTCTGCCGGGTCCAGAGCCACCACCCGCCGCGCCCGGCGGGCCAGGGGCAAAGCATAGTTGCCCGTACCGCAACCGATATCCAGGATCTCCAGGTCCCGGTCCAAACCGCCGTGGTGGCCCAGCCAGTGGAGGATCCGGGCTACCCTCTGCTTCCCCTCTTCCCCACCGGTCTGGCGGGCAAAATGGCCGGCGCGCCGGTTCCAGTAGCCGGTACCATCGCGATCCGGCCGGCGCCGGCCGTAGAGGGACTGCCGGCGCTCCTCCTGCCAGGACTCTTCCCAGAAATCGGCCCGTTTAAACAAGGGTAACTCCATGCTTTGCATCATACATCACCTCTGCCCCTATTTTACCCTTTTAGCAACATTTTGCTAGAGAAAAATATGTTTCATTTCAGTTCAATTGAGATCGGGTAAATTATTTTACATACTCCGATGCTTTGCTGATATATAATCAAGCTGTCCTAAAAAATTAAAGCGTGAGGAGGCGCAACAATGGCAGACTTTAAATTTATCTGTTGCAGCGTTCTGGCCGGAGAACTCAAGAAGGTTTTAAACGACCTGCATTTAAAAGCCGAACTTTCCTGTTTAACTCCCGGACTCCATGTCGACAACAGGCAGTTAGAGCAGAAGCTTGTGCCCGCTCTTGAAGATTGCTGCGGCAAAAATCTTATTTTAATTTATGGCAGCCAGTGTCATCCTGAGATGAAAACCTGGCAGCGGAAATACAATTTCCGCCAGCCAGAGGAACCCGACTGTATCGGTATTTTACTTGGGCAGGAACGAAGAGAACAGTTCAGCCGGGAAGCCCGGACTTTTTACCTGACCCCGGGTTGGTTGCGGCACTGGAAAGAAATTTTCGAGGAAAACCTGGGATGGGATAAAACCGAAGCGCATCTCAATTTTGGCAGGTACGAAAGAATTTTATTCCTGGATAGCGGTATAAGTACAGTTGACGAGGAAAAATTACTTGAGTTTTTTGATTACACGGGCGTACCAATTGAAATTCGCCCGGTGGGTTTAAATCATATCACCAATTTAATTCAGAAGCTGACACAGTGTCCATAATCTTTTCCAGTTCAGGCACTATACCTGTTTTCATGTAATAAAAAGAGGGATAGACCTGGCGACAGAACATCATAGGTCGATCCCTCTTTTTATTATAAACACCATTTTCTCAGCTGCTTACCTGTCCTCGCTTATTCAGATCGCTACTAACTTGCCTGCTACGTTGCCTGCGCCTGCGGTTATAGTAAGACGTCAACGCTTTCCACGGTTAGGAGTACCTCATCACCCTCGGCCCTGGCTTTACCGCTTAAACGGTACCCTTTTTTACCGGCAACAACGGCCACCTGCATGACCCCGGTTGCAGCCAGATTCTGGCGGGTTTTTTCCATTTTATAAACCCCGAAAACCAGGGTGTCGTCTCCCCGCACCTCCTTAACTTTGCCTACGACGATGAGATGGGGTTGACCGTTAGCGGACAAAGTAGTGATAGGTATAAAAGCCGACTGGGCAATCACCTCTTTAATTTCCGGCGTCAAAATTCCCGTTGCGCAACTGTTGCAACTCATTTTAAAAGACCTCCTTTTGGTGATTTGTCAATTATCCTACCACCCCTGTGTAAAAAGATCTGTCAATTTTTTAACATGACCAATGTTCATGGATAACTGCTAAGCAAAGAACCTGTCAATACAGGGATCGCTTTTTAATACATAGTGTTTACCCTGGCGTTCGATAATGCCTGCTTCTGTAAATTGCTGCAGTACCTGAACTGTCATCACCCGGGAAGCGCCCACCATGTCGGCCAGCTCCTGCTGGGTTATTTCCAGTTCGATGAGCGTTCCGTCGGGAACCTTCCGCCCGTATTCGGCCGCCAGGCGTAATAATAAACGTAACAGTTTTTCTTTGGTAGAGGTGCCTGAGGTTTCGGCGACGTGCGCCAGGGTTTTATAAAGCTTTTGACCCAAATAACTGATAATTTTTACGGCCAGACCCGGGTTTTTCTGAATCAGGGCCTCAAATTGATGCCTGTTGAAACAGCATAATCCCGTTTCTTCCAGGGCTATAGCGCTAAAAAGGTACTCCTGGTCATGGAACAGGGCTGTTTCGCCCAGTACTTCGCCGGGGCCAATAATATCCAGGATTATCTCTTTCCCCCCGTCGGTAACCCGCACCAGCTTTAGCTTGCCTGTTTTCACCAGAAATAAGGTACCGGCATTGTCTCCCTGGTGAAATAAAAAAGTGTTCTTAGCCAGCCGTTTTTTCGTGGCGCTCAAACACACGCTGGTAAATTCGGCTCTGTCCAATCCTTGAAATAGGGGTAGCTCCTGTAAACAAAGAATACAACGTTTCACTGCTTACCTCTCCCTTTTTAATCCTAATCTTCCGAGAAAAGCAGTTGCCATCCTTAAATACCAGCAGAATTATTCTAACATAATGATAGACTAGCCTGAAGTATGACGGGTATAAAAACAAACCTCTATAAAAAGAAGGACAGCGACAGAGTGCCGATGAATGTACTTAGGAGGCCCCAAGGGCAAAAGCAGGTTGTCGTCGGGTAGGACGTTCTATACGGGGCGGGCTAATATAAGCAGGGTTAAAAAACTTGGGCCCCTCGCAACTGAGGGGCCCAAGTTTTATCTATCTGGCCAGCATCTCCCGTAAAACGGTAGGGAAGAAGGCGTAAAACTCGGTGGAGCGAACGACATCCTCAATAGGTACCTGGTCGAGGACGGAGTGAGCATATACCTCATCGCCCGGTCCGAAGCCGATGGCAGGGATACCGGCTTTGCCCACCCAGTAGGTGCCGTTGGTGCTGAAAACCCACTTGCCTACGCCTGTGGGTCGGCCAAAAAGCTGCTCATAGGTTTTGAGACCGGCCTTCACCAGGAGGTGGTCCTCCGGTAAGGCCCAGGCCGGGAAGTATTTATCGACTTTAAAGACAAAGCCGGTGTAGCTGGGTTCATCAAATTCCAGCACTTCCACCACACCGCCGTGGGGTTCCGCCACTTTGCGCACCTGCTCCACGGCCATTTCCTGGGTTTCCCCGAAGGTAAGACGGCGGTCGATGTAAATAAAGCACTCATCGGGTAGGGCATTGATGGAAGGCGTCTTGCAATGAATATCAGTAACGGCAATGGAGCCCTTTCCCAGGAAGGGGTCCTCAATAAACTCGTCCCCCATCTGGCTGATACCCTTGATAATTTCCGCCATCTTATAAACAGCATTGATCCCGCGCTCGGGGGCGCTGGCGTGGCAGGTACGGCCCTTGGTGGTGACCTTCATCTCCACCCGGCCGCGATGGCCACGGTAGATATTCATTTTCGTCGGCTCGCCGATGACAACAAAGTCGGGCTTGATCTTGTCCGTGACCACCAGGGAGTTGGGGGCCACCCCATCGCAGATCTCTTCGATATTGCCGAAGTAATAAAGGGTGAAGTCGTGGGTCAGGCCCAGGTCCTTCATAATCTTGAGGCCGTAAACCATGCCCGGAGTGGAATTTTTCTCATCACCGGCACCCAGGCCGTAGAAGATGCCGTTCTCTATTTTGCCCTTATAAGGGTCCCACTGCCACTGGTCAGAATCGGCTATATCAACCGTGTCGATATGGCTGTCGTAAAGCAGGACCTTCGGGCCGTTGCCAATACGGCCGACGATGTTGCCCATACTGTCCAGGAAGACCTCGTCAAAATCCAGCTTTTTCATTTCCCGGCCAATGCGCTCGGCCACTGCTTTGATGTCCCCGTTGGGGCTAGGAATGGCTACTATGTCCCGTAAAAACTGGATTATGTCCTCGCGGTGCCTCTCTACTTCCGCCTTAATCTTTTTAATAATTTCCTCGTGCATCTGATTTTCCTCCTTTTAGCACGGCTTAACTTGACTTTAATCGAGCTAGCATTTTTAACTTATAGTTAATTTATTTCCACGTTGAGAGCAGAATTCCTGCCGGTTAGTAAAATTTTAACTCCAAATTAACTGCCAACCAGGCGCGCCCAGATAAATTTTACCACAATGCAACCAATAGCCGTCAGGGGTACGGCCAGGAGCAGGCCGGTCACACCCCAGAGTTCGCCGCCGGCCAGGAGAGCAAAGATAATTACCAGGGGATGGAGGCCGACACTTTCACTTAAAATACGCGGAGCCAGTAAACTGCTTTCTACCTGCTGGACAATGCCCATGACTACCAGGGCGTAAAGGGCCGTTTTTTTCGATTCCAGCAAGGTCAGGGCCAGGACGGGAACAGCACCGATTATCGGTCCAAAATAGGGAATTAAATCGGCCAGGCCCACTACTATGCCCAGGAGGACTGCGTACCGGGAACCGACCAGGGCCAGGCCCAGGCCGGTTAGGAGACCCACAATCAGGGACACCAGCAGGTGGCCGCGGATGAAACTGGTCAATACCCGGTCGATCTCCAGCCACAGGCCCAAAGCATCCTCTTTCATCTGGATGGGTAGCAGGTGGCTGGCTGCCCGGCCGATTTGTTCACTGTCGCGTAAAAGGTAGTAGGCTAAAATTGGCGCCAGGAGGAAGCTGGTAGCCCCGGCCAGGAGATCGAGGAGGGCCTGGAGGGCCTGGCGAGCGCCCTGCTGGAAGGTGGTGCTTATACTGGTGAGGGATTCATCCAAGAGCCGGCGCAGGCCGGCAGGTATGGCTACTTGATTGTACCGCTGGTAGAAACCCTGAAGCAGGCCTTCAACCTCGGCCGTGAAGGCAGGTAGCCGGATAAGAAATTCATTTAATTCCCGGATTAGCCTGGGTAGAATAAAGAAAAATACCGGCAGGGAAAGGGCGAGGATAAGCAGGTAGAGAAGTAAAATGGCCAGGGGTCGCTTTACACCCTTTTTCTCTAGCTTCATCATGGCTGGCTTCAAAAGGTAGGCCAGGAAGGCCGCCAGAAAGAAGGGTGTCAAAACCCCACGCACGCGGTACAGGAAAAATAAGGCCCCAGCCAGGAAAAGCCCGGCCCCGGCCAGGCGCCAGATTTTTAAAGCCCGCTTTACCGTCATGCTTTTCCCAACCTAAGGCCTAACCTGAGGGCGACGGTGGACAACTCCCCTGCATCGCGCCGGGAACTGCTCCTCTGGCGGCGCAGGGGGTACTATTTCCTGTTGGAATGGGGGTGTTTCCCGGGGCCATTTTAAGGTACTGCTGATTATGGCCCCCATGATACTGCCAGCGATAAAACCACGCCAGAAGCTCAAGCCCACCTTGCCCCCTACCCTTCCAGGGATATTAAGGTTCCGTCCTCAGCAACGTTAAAAATTTCCCGGCGGTTGTTAAATTCTACGAAACAATCCCAGCAGTAGTATTGATCGGTCCCGATTTTCCCGATGGATTTACTCCCGCAATGGGGGCAGTTTAACATTTAGCTCACTCCCTAAAAAATTAACCCATAATTACTGCCTGCGTATCCCACTTAATCTCCCCGCTGAGGGGAACTTCCTGGCGCCCTTCCAGGAGGTCGTTAACCAGGCCCGTAGATATCTCTAAGGCTTTCACCTGGCCGGAAGGAAGGTCAACAACCAGATCTTCCACCAGGCCTAATTCCTGGCCATCCCGGCTTAAAAGGCGCAGGCCTTTAATCTCCTGCCAGCGCCTTAACCCTGCTGGCAGTTCATGGCCGATGGCCTCTGCACCGGCAACGGTAAAGGTTTTGGGTCCCCGGGCCTGCAATTCCTCAAAGGATACCACCTGGGGCTGCTGCAACCAGCTGCCGTCGGCCAGGACCAAGGCCTTTAAAAGGCCGGTTTTCTCGTCATAGAGGAGGTCCTGGACCCGGCCCAATTCTTCCCCCCGGTCCTGGCTGATGACCGGTAAACCAACCAGTTCCCTCCCCTTGGGCATAGTCAAACCTCCACTAAAAAAGATAACCTTCCTCTAGTATAACCAGGGAAGGTTAACAGCATGCGCCCTCAATCATGAGCAAAGGTAGCCTCGATAGTACCGCCGCCTACCACCAGGTCGCCCTGGTAGTAGACGACGGCCTGGCCCGGGGTAATGGCCCGCTGGGGCTCGTCAAACTCCAGCCTGGCGCGGCCGTCCTCCATGGGGTACACGGTAGCTGCCGCCTCGGGGGCCCGGTAACGAATTTTCGCCGTTACCCGGGCGTGGGATGGCAGTTCCCCCCACAGGATGTAATTGTTGTCCCGGGCATAGAGAACGCGTCGCTCCAGGTCTTCTTTGCCGCCGACAATAACAGCATTGCGTTCTGGATCCAGGGCTACCACAAAGCAGGGCTTGCCCAGGGCCAGGCCCAGGCCTTTGCGCTGGCCGATGGTGTAATAAGGGAGTCCCTGATGCTGGCCAACCACCCGACCTTTGACATCCAGGATGGGACCAGGTTTTATAGCCTGCGCCACCCTGCTCCGGAGGTAATCACGATAATCACCCTCGGTGATAAAACAAATATCCTGGGATTCGGCCTTTTCAGCTACCGGCAGGCCATAACTTTTGGCAATCTGGCGCACTTCTTTTTTAGTATAATCCCCCAGGGGTAGCAGGGTATGGGCCAGCTGTTCCTGGGTAAAGGAATAAAGGACATAGCTCTGGTCTTTATCGGCATCCCGCCCTTTGGCCAGGAGATACCGGCCGCGCCTGGCATCGTAAAGGCGCCGGGCATAATGGCCGGTGGCAAGATAATCCATACCCAGGGCCCTGGCCTTTTTTAAAAGGGCATCAAACCGCACCTTTCGGTTGCAGGCTATACAGGGATTGGGAGTTTCCCCTTTCAGGTAAGATGTAATGAAGTAATCAATAACTTCACGCTCAAAAAGCTCGCGAAAGTTTAAGACATAATAAGGTATATCCAGGATACCGGCCACCCGGCGGGCATCGTCGACGGCAGCAAGACTGCAACAGCCGGTTTCCCCTGCCGGAGGAGGCGTACCCTCGGGCCACTGGTCCAGGGTAACGCCGATTACTTCATAGCCGGCTTCCTTCAATAAAGCGGCGGCCGTAGAACTGTCCACGCCGCCGCTCATGGCCACCATAACTTTTTCCTTGCGGGCCGCTTTGGCCACCCCCTGAATTTAGTTTTATCCACTCAAGAGGCTTTCTTATTCCTATTCCGGTAATCTTCGATGGCTTTATGCAGGGCATCAGCAGCCAGGTTGGAACAGTGCATCTTCTGGGCTGGCAGGCCGTCAAGGGCCTCGGCTACCGCCTTATTGGTTATTTGCAGTGCTTCTTCTATTGTTTTTCCTTTGACCATTTCCGTTACCATGCTGCTCGTGGCAATGGCGGCACCGCAGCCAAAGGTTTTGAACTTACAATCCTTGATTATACCGTCTTCCACCTGGATGTACAGGCGCATGATATCGCCGCAAACGGGGTTACCCACTTCACCGACACCGCTGGGATTTTCAATCTCGCCCACATTGCGGGGATTGGTAAAATGGTCCATAACCTTTTCCGAATACACCCTGCTCACTCCTTTGTTTCTCCTTTTTTTACCTGTTGTACAGGGGCGACATGGCACGCAACCGGGCCACTATCTCCGGCATAACTTCCAGGACGTAGTCAATATCTGCTTCCGTATTATCACGGCCCAGGGTCATACGTACCGAGCCGTGGGCCACTTCATGGGGAATTCCCATGGCCAGCAGGACATGGGACGGGTCCAGGGAACCGGAAGTACAGGCCGAACCGCTGGAAGCACAGATGCCCTTCATGTCCAGGCTCAGAAGCAGGGATTCGCCTTCTACATAGCGGAAGCTGAAGTTGGCATTGGTGGCTACCCGTTTTTCTCTGTCGCCGTTTAACTGTACATCCTCAATCCGGTTCAGAATACCGTCAATCAGCTTGTCCCTCAAGGCCTGCAGGCGTTTCATTTCCTGAGGCAGTTCCTGGCCGGCCAGTTCCGCCGCCCGGCCAAAGCCGACAATACCCGGCATGTTTTCCGTGCCCGGCCGGCGCTTACGTTCCTGGGCCCCGCCGTGGAGGAGGGGGTTAATCCTGGTGCCTTTACGGATATAAAGACAGCCAACGCCCTTGGGCCCGTATATCTTATGGCCGGAAGCCGAGAGCAGGTCGACATTCAGCTCATCGACATTAACGGGGATTTTGCCCACGCTCTGGACGGCGTCAGTATGAAAGATAATCCCCCGCTCCCGGGCAAGCTGCCCTATCTCTTTAATAGGCTGGATGGTACCCACTTCATTGTTGACGTGCATGACGCTGATGAGGATGGTTTCAGGGGTAATGGCTTCTTCCACATCCTCTACCCGCACCAGGCCTTCCGGGGTTACCGGCAGGAATGTTACTTTAAAGCCCAGGCGCATTAAATACTGCGCCGTGTGCAGGACGGCATGGTGCTCGATACTGGAGGTTATAATATGGCGGCCTTTTTTTTCGTTGGCCGTCGCCGTGCCGATGAGGGCCAGGTTATCGGCCTCAGTACCACCGCTGGTAAAGAAAATCTCCTCCGGCCGGGCGCCAATCAGGCCAGCTACCTTTTCCCGGGCCTCGTCCAGGGCCTTTTTCGCCTCCCGGCCGTAGCTGTAAATGGTGGAAGGATTGCCAAAGGCATCCTCCTTAAGAAAGGGCAACATAGCATCCAGTACTTCAGGACGGACCGGTGTGGTGGCACTGTGATCAAGGTAAACCCTGCGCATAATTACACCCTTTTCTTTCGCTAGATATAGTACATATAGTATTTGTCGTCTTGCTGCATTTTACTGGCTCTGGCTACCATGTCGGCCAGGGTAAAGCTGTCCAGGACATCGCTGATGCTGTCGCGCACCTTTTCCCAGATGTCCCTGGTGACACAGGTTTCTGCCCGCTCGCAGCCCTCGCCTTCGCCGGCATTCAGGCAATCTACCGGGGCAATGGGGCCTTCCAGCACACGGATGATATCCCCCACGGTAATTTCTTCCGGGTCACGGCTCAAGATATATCCGCCCTGGGCGCCCCGGACACTTTTCACCAGGCCGGCCTTACGCAAAACGGCAATAAGCTGTTCCAGGTAGTGCTCGGATATATCCTGCCTTTCGGCCACACTTTTAATAGGGATGGGGCCTTCGCCGTAATGCTGGGCCAGGTCAAACATGGCCCGCAGGCCATATTCGCCCCGCGTTGAGAGTTTCACCCCACCACCTCCAATCCCTAGTGGTTTGCTCGGTAATAATATCTTAGCAACTAACTCGGGTATTGTCAACGCTAAAGTTGACTTTTTTACTCTGCTTTTTAAATTATCCCGGATAGAAAGAAAATATACTGATATTAGTTTCCTTCCTCATTTTACCATAGCAGGCCGCATAAAAAATAGCCCCGGAGGTTACTTCCGGGGCCAGGGCGGTATTAATCGCCAAAGGTATTTAATGTTTAACTGCTTAACTTCTTTTGTAATTTTTCATACCATAAAGAATGCCTCTTACGGACATACTCCTCATCCACGTAGCCGGTAAACATACCGGGCAAAAGGGGCCGGTTGGCTTTAAAGATAAAGGCCGCCAGGTGGGCAATAATGCCGACTATAATCATTACCATTCCCAGGTTATGCAGGTTGGTAGCCCAGTCAAGAAGAGTATCAGAAAAAGTGATGCCCGGGAAATTTTTAATCACTTTAATGAATCCGGTAACAATAAGCAAGAGCAGGTTAAAGGCAATAAAAGCATAGGCCACACGTTGCTCAGCCAGGTACTTATCGGCAGGAGGTTCTTCACCTAGCCCCAGCATGGCTTTGATAACGATTATAGACTCTCTGACATCGCCGCGACGGGGCAGGATAGTAAACTCGCGGCGCAAGCTGTGATAAACGATATGAAAAGCAGCCGCAAATACCAGCCAGACAGCCGCCACATAATGCAGGGTAAGGGTAATGTGGAAATTAGAGGACCAGGTTAAGCCCGGAATCTTATCAACCATATAGCGCTGGTAAAGGGGTAATTGCCCCAGGCCGCTGAAGATCAGGAGAAAGGTAGAAATGGCTACCGACCAGTGCACGAACCGTACCGCGAGGCTATGCCTTTTAATGCGCCCGCTTTTATTCATTATTCCCATCACCTTTCATGCCTTTATATACTGCCAGGCCAGCTGCCAGGACACCGGCTACCGGCGCCAGCAGCAACCCCTGGGCCAGCCCATTGGCAGTTTCGAGATAGTTTTCTACTTCCACAGGTAAACCGGGGCTCTGTTTTTGCTCCATTAAAGCCCGGTGCAGGACTGTAAAGGGTACTGCCGAAACATAAAAGGTAGAAGTACCGCCATTTTCTTTTTCCCCATATATATGGCCGTTAATGGCGGCTGCCCTGGCGCGGGCTTTTTTACGCATTTCTTCCTTGGGCCCAAAGGCTATGGCTTCCCGGGGACAAGCCTCTACGCAGGCCGGCAGGGCTCCCCTGGTAATCCTGCTGTAACAGAGATCGCATTTATACATCACTCCCCCGCCCGCAAACTTGGGGGCTACTTTTAAGTATAAACCTACCCCCGCCTGCCGCTGGGGAATATGCCAGGGGCAGACTTCACGGCACTTGGCCCCACCAAAGCAGATATTGGGATCTATCAGCACTGGCCCTTCGGGCGTTTTTTCCTGGGCGCTGAAAGGGCACAGGTTGGCACAGGGGGGATTATCGCAATGCATACACCGCCTGGGGATAAACACAGTTGCCTTTTTACCCTGGTATTCTACTTCAACTTTTTGGACAAAAGTCCAGTTATAAGGAGTCAGGCGGTTGGTTATATCCTGCTTTTTGGACCAGTCTTCAAATTTTTTCTGGGGCCAGTAGGGCCGGATGTCTTCGGGTCGCGGTTGGGGAAAACGGTCGCGGTTAGTTTCCCGGCAGGCTGCCACACAGGCAGGCAATTTTTTATCAGCGCAGCCATCACATTTGGTCAAATCAATCAGCGTACCTACCGGTGTTGTAGCTGCCCAGGCGGTTTCAAGCTTGTTCAATCCGGTGAGGGCTATCCCGCCGGCAATACCGGCCACGGCGGTGCGTTTTAGAAATTCACGCCTGTTCATGTATGGTTCTCACTCTCCCCTTTATAATTCCAATTACTATAATACGGTCTTTGTTATTCGCCGTCAATATTATTTAGCGAAATACAAGGTAATCTTTATTCAGGCCCATTTTATCAGCTGGTCTGTTGCAGTAATAATACCCCGAAAAGCTTTTAGAGCAGGAACTGCATCTTTCCTGCCCAAGACTTGCACTTCCTGGCAAGGTATGCTACTTTTATTCTTGCTGGAAATACAGCCCAGAGGAGGCCTGGACCTTGACTAAAGACGTAATCGATTGCATTAAAGAACGGCGGAGCATCCGCCGTTTCAAGCCCGACCCCGTTCCCGAAGCTACCATTGGCCGCCTGCTGGAGGCAGCCTGCGCCGCGCCTTCGGCCGGTAACGTACAGCCCTGGTTTTTCTATTGCATCTATAAGGACGATCTAAAACAAGCCCTGGCCAGGGCAGCCCTGGGCCAGAAGTTCGTTGCCCAGGCGCCGGTCGTCATTGTAGTATGCGCCGACCCGGAAAGGGCCGCCACCGCTTATGGCGAACGGGGCCGCAATCTATATTGCCTGCAAGACACGGCTGCAGCTGTCACCAACCTCATGCTGGCCGCCACCGGCTACGGCCTGGGGACCTGCTGGGTAGGGGCTTTCAGTGAAGCTGAGGTAAGCCGCGTCCTTTCTTTACCACCCAACCTGCGGCCGGTAGCCATCATACCGGTGGGTTACCCCGACCAGACGCCGGCACCGCGGCCGCGCCGTTCCCTGGAAGAGGTGGTAAGGGTTATGCGTTAAATAAAAATATGACTGGCCCCGGGATTTTTCCGGGGCCAGAAAACCATAAGAAGTCCTCCAGGGGGTCGCTAAAGGCGGCCCTGGCTTTTAAAACCATTTACCTTGGCAGGAAAGTCAATCCTACCCGGCGATCTTCCTGATAAACTCCTTGGCCCGTTCCAGCAAGGGCCCGCGGTAATCTTCCACCCGGCCGTGGTCGCACAGGGCCGTCAGGTCCGGATCCAGGGGCAGGGTGCCCAGTAGAGTGATACCGGCTTCTGCTGCCGCTTCTCCGGCACGGCTGGGACCAAAGAGATAAATCTCCTTACCGCAGTCCGGGCAGACGGCATAGCTCATATTTTCCACCAGACCCAGGATCTTAACGTTCATCAGGGCCGCCATCTTTACAGCTTTGCGGACCACCATCTGGGCCAGTTCCTGGGGTGAGCTGACAATGACCAGGCCGTCCAGGGGTAAAGACTGGAGCACCGTCAGGGGGGCATCCCCGGTTCCCGGCGGCAAGTCAACCAGGAGGTAATCCAGGTCGCCCCAGATGACATCGGTCCAGAATTGCTTGACAGCCCCGCCGATCAGGGGGCCGCGCCAGATGACCGGGTCATCTTCATGGGGCAGCAAAAGGTTAAGGGACATGATCCGGGTACCTCCGTGACTTTGGGGCGGGATCATGCCGTGGCCGGTGCCTTCCGGCGGCCGGCGGACGCCGAACATCCTGGGGATGCTGGGGCCGGTAATGTCGGCATCCAGGATGCCCACCTGGTAACCGGCCTGTTGCAAGGCCACCGCCAGCAAAGCCGTTACTGAAGACTTGCCGACGCCGCCCTTGCCGCTCATGATGCCGATAACGTGTTTGATGTTGCTCAGCTCATGAGGCGGGATGCGGCCCGGCCCTTTGGCCTCACAGGTCGTAGAACTGCAGGTTGCCGGGTTGCAGGTTTCGCAAGCTCCTGTAGCCAATGTTTTTCACCTCGTAATAATTATACTCTTTTGCGGTCATATGTCAATTAAAAAATAACGGCTATTTTACATCCAGTTGCAAAATGCTAAAATGGAGGTAAAAAGCCCATTCCCTATTGAGGTGTAATGAATGGACCTTTTCGAGCAGGCCAGCGAGGAAAGCCGTGAGGCACGAGCGCCCCTGGCCGTAAGGATGCGGCCGCGTACTTTAGATGAATTTGTCGGCCAGGAAAAGATCGTCGGGCCCGGTACCCTGCTGCGCCGGGCCATTGAGAACGACAGCCTGACTTCCATTATCCTCTGGGGACCTCCGGGAAGCGGTAAAACAACCCTGGCCCGGATTATCGCCCGCATGACCAGGGCCCACTTTGAATCTTTAAATGCCGTTTTGGACGGCGTTAACGATATTCGCCGGGTCATAGCCGCCGCCCGGGAGCGGGAAAAATATTACCAGCAAAAGACGGTAATCTTTGTCGATGAGATTCACCGCTGGGCCAGGAACATTCAGGATGCCCTTCTCCCCTGCGTTGAGGAAGGGTTACTCACCCTTATCGGCGCCACCGTTGAGAATCCCATGTTTACCGTTAATGCCGCCATCCGTTCTCGTTCCAGAATCTTCCGCCTGGAGGCTTTGTCCGACCAAGCCATCCTAACCCTCCTCCGGCGGGCCTTACAAGATCCCGAGCGGGGCCTGGGTAAATTTAGCGTCGTAGTCGAGCCGGAGGCTCTGGAACACCTGGCCAGGGTAGCCAACGGCGATGCCCGGGTGGCTTTGAACGCCCTGGAGTTTGCCGTCCTCACCACCCCACCGGACGAAAAGGGCCGGCGCCTCCTTACCCTCAAGGTTGCTGAAGAAGCCATCCAGCAGCGGGCCGTCCTCTATGACCGGGATGGTGACCAGCACTACGACTGCGTCTCGGCCTGGATTAAAAGTATGCGCGGTTCAGACCCCGACGCCGCCCTTTACTGGCTGGCCCGGATGATTTACGCCGGGGAAGACCCGGCCTTCCTGGCCCGCCGGCTCCTCATCCATGCCGCCGAAGACGTGGGCCTGGCCGATCCCCAGGCCCTGGTGGTGGCCAGTGCCGCCGCTCAGGCTGTGGAACGGGTGGGCCTGCCGGAAGGCCGCATAATCCTAGCCGAAGCCACCATCTATATTGCCCTGGCCCCCAAGAGCAACTCGGTCATCAAGGCCATTGACGCTGCGCTGGCAGCAGTGGAAAAAGAAACGGCCGGGCCGGTACCCATCCACCTGCGGGATGCCAATTACCGGGGTGCAGCCGCCTTTGGCCATGGGAAGGGCTATAAGTACCCCCATGATTACCCCGGCGGCTGGGTGGAACAACAGTACCTGCCGGACAACCTCCTGGGGAAGGTTTTTTACCACCCCAGCGACTACGGCCGGGAAGGGCAATTAAAAACGGCGTGGCAGCAGCGCAGGCGTAACAGGGATAATAGCAAGGGTTAAATTGTGAATAACCATGCCTAATAACATCATAGCCCACCGGGTGCGACGTGATTCTTTACCCGGTGGGCTATCCCCGTGGTTTATAAATGCTTCTCCAACACCTGGACCAGTTTGTCTTTAGCCTGGTACCCTACGAGCCGGGAGACAACTTCGCCGTTTTTAAATAGCAAGAGGGTAGGAATACTCATAATGCCATATTCCGCTGCCAGTCCTTGATACTCATCTACATTCAGCTTGGCCACCTTGATTCGACCCTTGTATTCCTCCGCCAGTTCATCCACAAGGGGAGCAATCATCCGGCAGGGACCACACCACACAGCCCAGAAGTCTACCAAAACCGGGAGCTGCGCGGCGAGCACTTCTTCTTTAAAATTGGCATCCGTGAGGGTAACGATATTTGGCGCTGCCAAACCCATTCTCTCCCTTCGCTTTTCCCATTAACTAATAAAACGGTTTAAAACATCGATTAATTCATTAATTATTTCTCCATCTTCTTGATTGACAATGGCCGTCCGGACGCAACCCCGGACATGGGCTTCAAAAATCATGGTCCCGACCTTTTTCAAGGCTGCCCGCGCAGCGGCAATCTGAATGAGAATATCAACACAGTACTTGTCCTCTTCAATCATGCGGTGGATACCTTTAACCTGGCCCTCGATCTTTCGCAGGCGGAGCAGTAAATCATCCCGCTGGGGGGCATAGGAACTCTCTTCGCCCGGCCTCCTGCTCATTTCACTGAACCTCCTTCCCCGGGGATACCCTTATCCAGTATACAGCATAATTGCAGCCACGGCAACTAACAATTGGTTTGGGAAAGGAGGTATCGTACCACCAGGCTGGCCAGTATCATGCCGGCCACGGCCGGGACAAAAACCATACTGCCGGGAGGATGTCGCTCACCTGCCGCCAGTTCCGGGTTGGGCCGGGCCGGCAGCGGCGGCTCTTCCGAATAGACCACCGTCAGGCCCGTGGTGATACCCAGAGATTTTAGACCCCGCCGCACGGCCCGGGCCAGGGGGCACCCCCGGGTGGCACTGATGTCGGCCACCTTTAAACTGGTGGGGTCCAGGCGATTGCCGGCTCCCATACTGCTGACCACAGGTACCCCCGCCTGCAGGGCCGTAGCCAGGAGGTCAATTTTGGCTCCCACGCTGTCAATGGCATCAACTATGTAATCCAGGTCGGGCCGGACAAATTTAGAACCCGTTGCCGGGCTGTACGCTTCGTGCCGGGCAACAATTACTGCCTCCGGGTTAATCTCCCGGCAGCGCCGGGCCAGGACTTCAACCTTGGGCTGTCCTAAAGTTGAATGGAGGGCCGGCACCTGGCGGTTGATATTGCTGGGTCGTACTACATCCGGATCCACCAGTTCCAGGTAGCCTATACCTGCCCGTACCAGGCCCTCCACAGCAAAGGAACCGACTCCGCCGGTACCAATTACTGCTACCCGGGATGCCGCCAGGCGGGCCCGCCCTTCAGGCCCGATGAGCATTTCCGTTCGGGACCAGAAACTCTCCACCTTGCCCACCCAAAAAATAAAACCCCACAAATGCCGTGCTCACCGTGTGTTTAATGAACCCGCTCTCAGCAGGTGGGTGCCTCCCTGGACGCTTTTTGCTTCCCCTCCAAGGGGGCCTGCAAGCCACGCCCAGAGGTGGGGCTCCCTTTGTATAGGTGTTGGCTCAAAACTCCACGGTGCGACACGAACATCGCAGGGTAAAATTTTTTATTCCTCCTGTTGCAAGCATAATCTTAACATAAACTTAAAGGGTTTGCAAGTGCTATGCTTTACCAGCACTGCTTTGTTTCCCTTCCGGACGGGCGGTAGTTTTGAGATGCAGCTCCAGGAGCTGTTCCGGCGCGACTGTCGAAGGTGCCGCCGTCATCAGGCAGGTACCGCTCTGGGTCTTGGGGAAGGCGATGCAGTCCCGGATAGTATCCCGCCGGGCCATGAGCATGATCATCCGGTCCAGGCCAAAGGCAATGCCGCCATGGGGCGGAGTGCCGTATTCAAAGGCCTCCAGCAGGAAACCAAATTTCTCCCGGGCCTCTTCCGGGGAAAAGCCCAGGAGGCTGAACATTTTTTCCTGGATATCGCGGCGGTGAATACGGATGCTGCCCCCGCCCAGCTCGACGCCGTTTAAAACCAGGTCGTAGGCCAGGGCGCGCACCTTCAGGGGCTCGGTATCCAGCAAGGGCCAATCCTCCTCCATGGGCATGGTAAATGGGTGGTGGACGGCCACATAACGCTTTTCTTCCGGGCTGTATTCCAGTAAGGGGAAATCCGTTACCCAGGTAAAAGCCATTTGCTCCGGATCATAGAGGTGTAACCGCCGGCCCAGCTCCAGGCGTAAAGCTCCCAGGACGCTGGCCGCAACCATCTCGTTATCGGCAACAAACAGGAGCAGATCCCCTTCCCGGCCGCCCATCCTGGCCACCAGTTCCTGGAGCTCCTCGCCGGTAAAGAACTTGGCAATGGGAGAGCGGACACCTCCGGCCGTAACGGCCATCCAGGCCAGGCCTTTGGCCCCATAGGCGGCTGCAGCTTGCGTCAATTCATCCAGTTCCCGGCGGGAGAAACTGGCGCCGCCAGGGACGCACAGACCCCGTACGACTCCGCCCCGGGCTACTGCGTCGGCAAAAACCTTAAAGCCGCAATCTCTAACCAGGTCAGACACATCGGTAATCTCCAGGCCGAAGCGAAGATCAGGTTTGTCAGTACCAAAGCGGGCCATGGCTTCTTGATAGGTCAGCCGGGGCAAGGGAAGGGTAAGTTCTACCCCCAGGGTTTCCCGGAAAACATGGGCCATTAATTCTTCCACCAGGTTTAAAACATCTTCCCGCTGGACAAATGACATCTCCATATCCAGCTGGGTAAACTCCGGCTGGCGGTCGGCTCTTAAGTCTTCATCCCGGAAACAGCGGACAATCTGGAAATAACGTTCTATACCGGCCACCATGAGAATTTGTTTAAAGAGTTGGGGTGACTGGGGCAGGGCAAAGAATTCCCCCGGCCGCAGGCGGCTGGGTACCAGGAAATCCCGCGCCCCTTCCGGGGTGCTGCGGGTGAGCATAGGTGTTTCAATTTCCCAGAAACCCCGGCTGTCCAGGAAATCGCGGATAGCCCTGGTCGTCCGGTAACGCAGGTGCATAATGTCCTGCATTTCCGGGCGGCGCAGGTCCAGGTAGCGGTAACGCAGGCGCAAGGCTTCGTCGACAGCAATGTTGTCCTCAATGTAAAAGGGCGGTGTTTTGGCCCGGTTGAGGATGCGCAGTTCCCGCGCCTCGACTTCAATGGTGCCGGTGGCGAGCCTGGGATTGGCCGTCCCTTCCGGTCGCGGCCGTACATTACCCGTCACCGCCACCACATATTCATTGCGTACCTCTTCGGCTTTCTTAAAGGCCGGTCCTGCCTCCGGGTCGCAGACAACCTGTACCAGGCCGGAACGGTCGCGCAAGTCGATAAAGATGAGGCCGCCGTGGTCGCGGCGGCGGTGCACCCAGCCCATAAGGGTTACTTCTTTACCTGTATCTGTTGCTCTGAGCTCACCGCAACCATGAGTGCGGTGCAGCCCGGCTATAGACTCAAGCACTAAAATCCACGCTCCTTTTCCTGCCGGCAGTAAGCAGCTGCTGCGTCTAAAGGTATTTCTTCCTGCACACCACTATCCAGGCGGCGGACCAGGACCTGCCCCCGGGAGAGTTCCTCCTCCCCGAGAATTACTACCAGTTTAGCGGGGTAGCGATTGGCATACTTCATCTGGGCCTTGAGGCTGCGGCCCAGGTAGTCTTTATCGGCCTTCAACCCAGCCGCCCTTAAACTGGCCAGCAGGCGGACAGCCATCCTCTCTACCCCGGCACCAGCCGTCACTACCAGAACATCTATCCCTTCATCGGGCGTCAATTCCCCGTCCTGGGCTTTCAGGGCGAGTAAGACCCGTTCCAGGCCCAGACCAAAGCCAATGCCCGGCATCGGTTTACCACCCAGGGCCTCCACCAGGCCATCATAGCGACCGCCGCCGCCAATGGAACTCTGGGCCCCGATACCTTTGACCATTATTTCAAAGGCTGTATTGGTGTAGTAATCCAGGCCGCGCACCAGGTGCTCGTCCAGGATAAAGTCAATCCCCAGTTCTTGCAGGTACTCCTGAACGCGCTCGAAATGCTCACCGCAGTCCGGACAGAGGGAGGCGGCAATCGTCGGCGCCCCGACAATTATTTCCTGGCAGACCGGGCTCTTGCAGTCAAAGATGCGCAAAGGATTACGCTCAAAACGTCCTTGGCACGTGGGGCATAGATCGGCAAGGTGCGGCCGCAGGTAATCCTGCAGTTTCTCCCGGTGCCGGGGCCGGCAGGCCGGGCAGCCGACGCTGTTTAAATGCAGTTCCAGGTCCTTCAACGCCAGGTGGTTATAAAAATCCATGGCCAGGGCGATAACCTCGGCGTCCAGGGCCGGGTCACGGGAACCAAAGGCTTCCACCCCAAACTGGTGGAACTGGCGCAGCCGGCCGGCCTGGGGGCGGCCGTAACGGAACATGGGACCCAGGTAAAAGAGCTTTACCGGCAATCCCCCGGCCTCCAGGTGGTGTTCCAGGAAGGCCCGCACCACCGGCGCCGTGCCTTCCGGCCGCAAGGTCAAGCTGCGCCCGCCACGATCGGTGAAGGTATACATTTCCTTCTCCACAATATCGGTGGTATCCCCCACACCGCGGTTAAAAAGCTCGGTATGTTCAAAAACGGGCGTACGGATTTCCCGGTAGCCGTACAGCCGGCTCACCTGCCTGGCAGTGGCTTCCATTAAATACCAGCGGCCCACCTCTTCCGGCAGGATGTCTTCCGTACCCCGTGGTCTACTGGTCAGCATCTCAGGCCTCCATTAACTAAAAAAGGGATTCTCGGCCCGCTCGGCACCAATGGTAGAGGCCGGGCCGTGGCCGGGATAAATTTTTAGATTATCCTCCAGGACAAAAAGTTTTTCTTTGATGGAATTAAGGAGCTGGTTAAAGGAACCGCCGGGAAAATCAGTACGGCCGATGGAACCGGCGAAAAGGGTATCGCCCGTAAATATTAATCCCTCGCCTTTCAGGCAAATACCGCCCGGGGTATGCCCGGGGGTATGGATCACCGTCAGGGTAATGGTCCGGCCGATGGTGATAGTATCCCCCTCTTGTAAAAGGCGATCGGCGGCGGGGCTCCTTTCCCTGGCACCCATGAGCACGGAAAGATTGCGCCCGGGATCGGTAAGACAGGGAGCATCATTGTTATGGATCAGGATGGCGGCACCAGTGGCGTTTTTTATGGTCCCGTTGGCCCCAATATGGTCAATATGACCATGGGTATTGATGATATAGCGGATTTTTAATCCCGCTTCCCTGGCTACCGCGAGAATTCGCTCGCCTTCTGCGCCCGGGTCAATGATAGCCCCCTCTTTCGTTTCCTGGCAACCCACAAGGTAGCAGTTGGTGCCAATTGGTCCTACCACAAGGTTTTTTAAATACATAAAGCAACCCCATCCCCAAAAAATAACTCCAAACTTAAAACAACTTCTTACTATCCAGCAGCATGGTCACCGGGCCGTCGTTTTCCAGGGCCACCAGCATCTCGGCCTGGAAGTGGCCGGTGGCCACCTTGATGCCATAATCTTCAAGGGCGACAACAAATTGCCGGTACAGCTCCCTGGCTAATTCCGGCGGCGCCGCGGCGGTAAAACTTGGCCGCCGTCCTTTGCGGCAGTCGCCATAAAGGGTAAACTGGGAAACAGCCAGTACCTCACCGCCGACATCCCGGACCGATAAGTTCATTTTACCTTGGTTATCAGCGAAAATCCGCAAATTGGCCACCTTGTCGGCCAGGTAGGCAACGTCATGGTCATCATCACCCTGGCCTACGCCGATGAAAACCAGGAGCCCTGGGCCAATAGCGCCCACTTCCTGCCCTTCTACCGTCACCCGCGCCCTTTTGACCCGCTGCACTACCGCCCTAATAATTGTCACCTGCCTTCCAGTTTAACACAAAAAGAGATGAAAACAAAGCCGTTATCCATTTAACCGGGAATTACCCTTTTGACCTCCATCACATCGCGGATACGGCGGATTTTATCCATAATGTAGTTCAGGTGCTCTAGACTCCTGATTTCAATCTTTAAGTCTACCAGAGCCTGGTCATTTCTGGTGGCCCGGGCGTGGACGGAGTTAATAATGGTTTTGGTATCCGCCACAGCGGCCATAATATCCATGGCCAGATTGGGCCGGTCCAGGGCCAGGGCCTCAATATGCACCTGGTAGGTGGCATCGGAGGTATCCCCCCAGGCCACCTCAATGATTCGCTCCTTTTCCGTTTCCCGGTGGTGGTTGATATTGGGACAATCGATCCGGTGGACGCTGATACCCCGTCCCCGGGTTATATAACCAAGGATGGCATCCCCCGGCAGGGGATTGCAGCAGTGGGCCAGGCGGATATCCAGGTTATCCAATCCCTTAATTCGGATACCATGGGAAGGTTTACCGTAGCCGCTCCAGGGCTTAACTGCTGTTTTAGCAACTTCCGCAGGAGGGGGTACTTCTTCTTCACCCTTCAGCCGGCCGAGTACCTGGGATGGGGGTATGACCCCATCGCCCACCATTACATACAGGTCTTCGTTGGTGGCCACATTGAATTTACGGGCCGCTTCCTGGAGCAGAGCCGGTTTTAAGATTTCTTCCGGATCTAAGCCCTGCTTCTGGCATTCTTTTTCCAGCATTTCCCGGCCCCTGGCCAGGTTTTTCTCCCGCTCTTCCTTTCTAAACCACTGGCGGATGCGGTTTTTGGCCTGGGAAGTCTTGACGATGTGCAACCAGTCCCGGCTGGGGCGGCTGCCCTTGGTGGTTAAAACTTCAACAATATCCCCTGTTTTTAACTTATAATCCAGGGGTACAATGCGGCCGTTAACCCGGGCCCCGGTACAGCGGTGGCCCACATCGGTATGCACGCGGTAGGCGAAGTCTATGGGTACCGAACCGGCCGGCAGTTCCACCACATCCCCCTTGGGGGTAAAGACGTAGACGCGATCGGAAAAGAGATCGATCTTTAAGGATTCCATGAACTCCCGGGGATCGCGCATCTCGCGCTGCCAGTCCAGGAGCTGCCGCAGCCAGGTCAGTTTTTTCTCAAAATCCGGGTCCGAGTTACCCCCGTCTTCTTTATAGCGCCAGTGGGCGGCAATGCCGTATTCGGCCGTGCGGTGCATCTCCCAGGTGCGGATCTGGATCTCAAAGGGGTCCCCGTTAGGCCCGATAACGGTTGTATGCAGGGACTGGTACATATTAGGTTTGGGCATGGCAATGTAGTCCTTAAAGCGCCCGGGGATGGGTTTCCACAGGGCGTGGACCAGGCCCAGAACGGCATAACAATCCTTTACACTATCAACAATCACCCGCACGGCAATAAGGTCGTATATCTCGCTTAACTCCTTGCCCTGCTTCATCATTTTATTGTAAATACTGTAAAAATGCTTCGGCCGCCCCTGGATGTCGGCTTTAATCCCACCTTCAGCTAATTTCTCCCCCAGGATCTTGACCACTTGCTGGATATATTCTTCCCGTTCCCGGCGCTTCATGTTGATGCTGTTGACCAGCTCATAATAGCGTTCAGGCTCGAGATAGCGCAGGGACTGGTCTTCCAGCTCCCACTTCAGGCGAAAAATACCCAGGCGGTGGGCCAGGGGCGCGAAGATTTCCAGGGTCTCCCGGGCGATCTCCTGCTGCTTTTCCGGCGGGTGGTGCTTCAAGGTGCGCATGTTATGCAGGCGGTCGGCCAGTTTAATCAGGATGACCCGGATATCCTGGGCCATAGCCAGGAACATCTTGCGTAAAGTTTCCGCCTGCTGTTCTTCCTTGGTCTTGTATTCCAGGCGGCTGAGCTTTGTGACGCCGTCGACCAGAAGGGCCACTTCATCGCCAAAAATTTCCCTGATAGTATCCAGACTGATGGGTGTATCTTCCACCACATCATGGAGGAGGGCCGCTGCTATGGTCACCACGTCCAGCTGCAATTCCGCCAGGATAGCAGCTACATTTAAGGGGTGAGTAATAAAATCTTCCCCGGAGCGCCGTTTCTGTCCCTGGTGGGCGGCAGCAGCAAACTGATAGGCGTCATCCAGGAGTTTCAGGTCCGCTCCCGGCTGGTAACTTTTAACCTGTCGCTCCAGTTCCTTCAGGTCCACAGGACATCACCTCCCGCCTGCAATTTGCCGGTAAAATTGCCGGGCCATTTCTGTTTCAGCCAAAAGCTGGCGGTAACGCCGGGAAGCCATTAAATTGCACCTGGCAGCTACCTCCTGGAGATGGATGGCCAGCTCCCGCCCCCGGCTTTCGACCCGGATGAGCCCAAGTTCTTCAAAAATCGCCAGGTACCATCGTTGATGATAACCTTTATTATTAATTATGTAAAGTCTGCTGCCGTTGTTAGTCCCTTTTTGCAGCTGGCGGTAAAATACCGCCAGTTCCCGGCGCAGGTTTTCCGGCTGCCTGTCGCCTTCCCGGAGGCTGATATATACTTCCGGTACCTGTTCAGCCAACGGCAGGGCCAGCTCTATTTCCTCCTGGCTGCCGGGAGGGTAATTAAAGATTACGGCATCGGCGGGATAAAACCATGCCGGCATCTCCCGGTTGGCTACCAGCAGCGGCAGGCGGCCGCTCAAAGCCGTTTCCCGAACCAGCCAGAGGTGCCGGGCATCAAGATAAGTATCTACGGCCAGCCGCACCCCGGGCAGTTCCCGCTGCAACCGGGTACCCAGCTGTAACGTCTGCGCAGCGTCCCTTTCATATATGAGAACGTTTTGTCCCCTGGCCAGCAGTTCTGTTAAGAGGGGCAACAGTTCCGGGAATACCTGCCACGTTGCCGGGCCGCCAACAGGACGTAACAGGTGCCCTGCCGCCTGTTCCCCGGTGACCAGGGCAGATACGAGGAAAGAACCTTCCCCGGCCTCTGCTTCTGCTGCCCAGAAGGGGTGACAGGTGATGAGCGCCCCTTCCCGGGTTAAAATCCTGCTTAAACCCGCCTGTCCCAGCCAGGGGCCCAGGGGGCGTAAAAATACTGGATTCTTGAAACAGCGCTTTAAACCGTAATAGCTCTGGCGGATGGCAAGACTGGTGGCGAATAACAGACCCGCGATCGGGCGGTTGTTACTTAAGGCTCTTTGCAGTTGCCGGCACCAGATTGAACTGGCACCTGCCGCGCCGGTTGCCGCCACCAGATCCTTGTTTATAACCGGCAGTACCGGTACCCGGCCGGCCGGCCGGAGGGCTGCCAGGGAGAGCTGCAGCTCCTCCCTTCCCTGGTAGTTGTCCCGTTCCAGATAAAAGGCCAGGTCCAACAGGTCTCCGGGAGACAGTTCCGGCGGTAATTGCAGGTTAAAGCCAATGGCCTCCAGTTGCCTGCCTTCCCCGGCTAGCGTCAATTTTAAATGAGCACCATTGCTACCAACCTGGCGGGCCGCCTTTAACCGGGCGTTACTGTAGACCAGGAGGGGGCGGGGATTGCCTTCGCCAAAGGGAGCCAGGCCCTCCAGCTCCGCCAGTAAATCCCAGTCCAGCTGGTTGAAAAGGACTTCCGCCTCAGGTGATATTTCCGGAGCAGGTTGAACCTCAGCCATGAGTGACTTTACTACTTCATTAAAGGCGGCCCGGAAGGCCGGAATTTCTTTAGTAGCGATCTCCAGCCCTGCTGCCTGGGCATGGCCGCCAAAGGACAGGAGGTAGGAACGGCACCTGGCTAAGATTTCATGGAGATTAATACCCGGAAGGCTACGGCCCGAACCTCGGCCCCTATCGCCCATCACAGTAATTAAAACAACCGGGCAGTTATATTTTTCCACCAGGCGGGCGGCGATAATGCCGGTTACTCCCGGGTGCCAGCCCTCGGCCGCCAGGACCAGGCCTTTTGCTCCTGCAGCTAAAGCCGTCACGGCCATGGCTTCGGCCTCGGCGGCAATGCTCTCCTCCAGGTGTCTCCGGGCCTGGTTTTCCTTCTGCAGGTGCTGGGCCAGTTCCAGAGCTCGCTGGGGAGAAGTAGTTAGTAAAATTTCCAGGGCTGGCATCGCACTTCCCAGGCGGCCACAGGCATTCAAGCGGGGAACAAGGCCAAAGGCCACCTCCCGGGACGTCCACTCCCTGGCTGGCAGGCCTGCTACCTCTCCCAGAGCCTTCAGGCCGGGCCGCGCGCCTCCGGCCAGGGCCTTTAAACCCAGCTGGACCAGGAGGCGGTTTTCTCCCAGGAGGGGTACGGCGTCAGCGATAGTTGCCAGGGCTACCAGGTCAAGGGCCCAGCCAGCGGCCATCCCTTTCTGGGGTGCCAGACCAAAATGGGTCGCCAGGGACTGAGCCAGTTTAAAGGCCACCCCGGCCCCGCAGAGGGGGGGCAGGCCCGATGCCAGCAGGGGGTTGACGACAGCCTTAGCCTGGGGCAGGCCTGTCCCGGGTCGGTGGTGGTCGGTAATAATCAGGTCCAGCCCCTGTTCACGGGCGAAGATGGCCTCCTCCAGGGAAGTAATGCCGCAGTCTACCGTTATGACCAGCTGACAATTTAACTCCAGGGCTTTAATGAGACCCTTCTTTTTTAAACCGTAACCCTCCGTTAGACGGTCGGGCAGGTAAACTTCCGCCTCAACCCCCAGGCGCGCCAGGGTTTCCAGCATAATGGCCGTGGCCGCCAGGCCGTCGACATCATAGTCACCATGGACCATGATTTTTTCCCCGTTTACTATAGCCTGGACCAGGCGCTCCCGGGCCGCCGGCAGGCCGGGAATTTTTTCCGGCGGGATAAGATTGGCCGGATCCGGCTGGAAAAAAGTCCTGGCCGCTGCCGCCGTAGTAATACCCCGGTTGAGGAGAATTTGCGCCGTTACAGGTGAGATATGTAACTCCCGGGCCAGGGCGAGTCTCTCCGGCAAGTTTACTGGAGGCATGGCCCACCGCATACCCGTCAAGCTTGCCTCGTCCTTTCCTGCCGGCCTTCCCCTGTTCCCGATCCCGCTGCTGCTTGCTCGAGGCTGGATATGGTTTCCTGCAGTCTTTTAAGTTGGCTTTTTAATTCTCTTATTTCCCGTGCCTGGCGTACCTGCCTGACAGCGCCCAGCAAAAATACCACCAGGGCACCAAAGGCTGCCGACCCCAGGATAACCAGGACCAGGGAAATATTGCTAAATTGCCAGGCCAAAAATTTAATTTCTACCGGACCTGCATTCTGGACGGCAAAGATAGCCACCAGCAAGGCAAAAAAAATGGAGAGAAGGGAATAAATCTGCACCGTGGTCCACCCCCGAAAAATAGACACCGTTCGCCTCTAATCAATTCGCCTTTGAGGAACGTTTTCCTTCTCCGGGCAGGCGGCGCACACCGGGCAATCAACCGGTGAAGTACAGGGTTCAGCATGAATTAAAACCTCGGTATAAGGCAGGGCCGCTTTTATCTCATCGCCAATATGCTCGCAGAGGTCATGGACGTAATCGATATGCTTGTAACGCGGCACCACCAGGTGCAGGTCTACCTGGCGGTCCCGGCCAGCCTTGCGGGTGCGTAATTTATGGAATTCAACATATTCATGGGCATGGCGAGCGATAATTTCTTTAATTACCTCTTCTTCTTCAGCCGGCAGGCTGACATCCATCAGGGGCAACATGGCTTCCCTGGTTAAATGATAGGCTGCCCTAATGATCATGGCAGCCACCACCAGGGCCACCAGGGGGTCCACCCAGTAGAAACCGGTAAAATAAAGAGCTACCAGGCCCAGCATCACGCCAGCGGAAGTATAAACATCGGTGCGCAGGTGCCAGGCATCGGCCTCCAGGGCGATGGACTCCGTAGCCTTTGCCACCTGGAAGAGATAGCGGGAAACCAGGTAGTTGATGAGGCCGGCCCCGCCCATGACGAGAACGCCGGTCAGGGGTTGGTTTACAGCATGACCGCCGCTAATAAGCCTTTTTATGGCTTCATAGATAATCCAGAGGGCTGCCAGGAAAATCAGCAGGGCTTCAATGGTACCCGCAATATTTTCAATTTTACCATGGCCGTAGCGGTGCTCGGCATCAGCCGGCTTACTGGCTTCCCGGACGGAAAAATAGGCTATTGCCGCTGCCACCAGGTCCAGGCCGGAGTGGATGGCTTCCGACATGACGCTGACCGAATGCATCCAGTAACCGATCCCTAGTTTGCTCAGTACCAGGATAAAATTAGAAAAAATGGATACCCTGGCAGCTCTGGTCCGTAAATCCATTCCTTAAGGCCCCCTGCACCCTTATAAAAGTAAAAATTGGACTTCATGCGGGAGCGATGAAGTCCCTAGCACCAGGCCTTTTATTCATTGTACAACGCCGGTTGGCCTTCCGCAAGCTGCCGGTCTAAAAAAGTCCAAGCAGGCGCCCGCCCAGCAGCACAGCCGGTAAAAATAAAGCGCCCACTCGTAAGCATGATAAAAATAATCCCACGGCTAATTCAGATAGTGAATGCCGGCGCGCGAAATAAGCCGCTCCCAGGCTGCCGGTGCCCCCTGCCAGGAGCAATCCCCACAGGGAGCCGAGAAAGATCCCGGCCAGGAGTAGAACCGCTAGACTCCCTGTTAGCAACTGTTTTCCTGCCAGGACAGCTTCTTTATGCCCCCGGTACCAGTGCCGGGCAATTCCTTCGGCTGCCATCAGAGCAACGGTTCCCCCGACTGTAGCCAGGGTAACATAAGAGGCAGACAGCCCCGGGACCAGGCCGGTGACGCCAAAAATTACCCCGGTAGCCCATAGAAACAATAACCCCCGCCAGGGCCGGACCACTCCTGCTGCCAGGGCCAGGATAAAGGTTAAACCGCCCAGGAAGGGAATAGCTAAACGAATATCCATAAGTATAATTCGCCTGCAGTTTTTTACGTTTAGCATACCCTTGTTGACGTTAACTATGCTGCCCGGCGCCAGGCCCGGTCGCTCCATTTTCTGGTGCACGGGCGATGGTGTTCGAATTGAGGGCAGTCATGGCCGCCATTTCCCCTGGCGCCCGATTATCAATACGATAGGAAAATATTTTGCCCACCGGTAGGAAACCGGCGGGCTCCGTCGTACTGGTGGTTCCCTTTTAGATCGACTATAGTATCTCGTTCTTGGTACAGATAAACTCTTCGTAAGCTTTATACCCGCATGTTAATCGATCAGGCCTTTTTTCAGCAGGAAATCTCTTGCCACCTGGGCCACTTCCTTTTTTTCCTCGTCTACCTGATAATTCAGCTGACGCATTTCATCATCATTGAGCTGGCCTGCCAGCTTGTTCAGGATTTCTTCCAGTTGCGGATACTTCTCAAGGGTATCCATACGTACCAACGGTGCAGCAAAGTAAGGCGGGAAGAACTGTTTATCATCTTCCAGGATCTTTAGCTTATAGGTAATCAATTGGCCGTCGGTGGCGAAGGCGTCGATCACATCTACCATTTTGTTGCGAACGGCTTCGTATTTTAGGCCGGTTTCCATCTGCTTGGTGCTTTTGAAATTTAGCCCGTAAGTGGCAATTAAGCCGTCATAGCCGTCCGGGCGGTTAAAAAATTCCTGCTCGGCCCCAAGTACCATCTCACCGGCCACGCTTTTCAGGTCGGAAATTTTTTGTAAGTTATACTGCTCCGCAACCTCCTCCGGTACCGCCAGGGTGTAGGTGTTATTAAAGCCAAAGGGTTGCAGCCATTTCAGCTTGAACTGCTCGTTATACGCCTTTTGGACGGTATCGTAGGCCTTCTGGGGGTCATTAATAACCTCCCTTTTCAAGATTGCCACCAGGCCGGTACCGGTGTAGTCAGCGTAAAGGTCTAAGTCACCTTTTTTAAGGGCGTTAAAGTTAACCAGAGTGCCGCCAAGGTTTAATTTGCGTTCAACCTTCAGGTCCGTATGGGCCTCAATGAGCTGGGCCATCATCTCGCCAAGGAGAATGTTTTCGGTAAAGTCTTTGGAACCTACAACCACCACGCCGTTAGCCCTTGTTCCACCGCATCCAGCTGCCACCAAAAGCAACATAGCAATGCCTGTAACTAGCGCGATCAGCTTCCACACTCGTTTGCATTTCTGACGCAAAATATCTCCTCCTTAACTTACTTTATAATGCTGAGACAGCCTTTTTTTTGAGCCCCCGCGGGACCAATGCTTGTTCAAGCAGGGCCAGTCCGGCGTCGGTCAAAATAGCCAGCAGCGCCGCAGGTACGGCCCCCATCAGTACCATGGTGTTGTTCCTCGTTTGAATGCCGCGCCAGATTAGCGTCCCCAGTCCACCTGCCCCAATGAGTACGCCGATGGTCGCAATGCCAATGGCCGTGACAAGAGCTACACGCAAGCCGGCCAGGATCACCGGCAGGGCAATTGGCACCTGCACCAGCCATATTAGTTGGCTCCTGGTCATCCCCATGCCTTTACCTGCCTCCAGCAGGCCGGGTTCTACCCCTAATAGCCCGGTATAGGTATTGCGGACAATAGGCAGCAGGGAATAAAGGAACAACGATACAACGAGGGTAGTATCCCCCAGCCCGAACAGCATCATCAACAGAGCTAACATGGCCAAGCTGGGAATAGTTTGGATCACTTCAGTGGCTGCCATTACAGGCTTGGCTAACCACCGGTACCGGGTCAACAGTATTCCCAACGGAATGCCGCCCGCCGCGGCCAGCGCTACTCCTATTACCGATAGGCTGAGGTGTTGCCAACTCAGAGCCAGCACCCTATCCATCTTTCGCCTCCTCTCATTTGGTTTTTAAACGGGCGGGTTATCGCTGCCGCAGCCCTCGTGGGGTTACCGCCCGCTCCACAAGCCCTAGTGACCAGCTGGCCAGTAGGGCCAACATGGCAGCGGGTAACGCACCGGCTATGATGAGCTTGGCATCATAGGTGTGGATGCCAGCAAGAATTGGATCGCCCAATCCACCGGCGCCAATTAAGGCCGAAAGGGTAGCCCAGCTGATAATATAGACAGTCGAAACACGGATGCCAGACATAATAACCGGGAAGGCCAAGGGGAACTGTATCCAGGTTAAAAGCTGCCGTCGGTTCATTCCCATACCTACGCCGGCTTCCAGATAGGCAGGGCTTACTTCGCGAATGCCGGTATAGGTGTTGCGTAGGATAGGGAGAATCGAGTAAAGGAACAATACAGTCATGGCCGGAACTACACCAATACCTAGAAAAGGCAGAACAAATCCAAAAAACGCCAGGCTGGGAATGGTTTGAATAGTACCAGAAATACCGAGCACCACCGACGCCACTTGCTCATGGCGGGCGAGTAGAATACCCAACGGCACGGCGATAAGGGTTCCCAGCAACACCGCACCTAGCGAAAGCAGCAGGTGTTCCCCGGTAGCAGATAGGATACTTGAACCTCTGGCAGCCAGAAACTCCGTCCAGCTAAGCACTTGCTTCATCTCCCCATACCACGGAAGCCAGGGCATTGACCATACTGGTCCTGGTGACCAGTCCCTTCAAGCGGCCTTCCCTGTCCATTACCGGCAGATATTCCAACTTCTCCTGGATGATCAGATCAAAAGCTTCCCGTGCTGGGGTTCCCTCAAACACTACAGGAACATCACGCGCCATTAAGTCCTGCACCTGGTGAGCCCGCTGGTAGTTGCGATTCAATTCCTCGATAGATACGGCGCCTAACAGCCGGCCAGATTCATCGGTAACCAGCAGCGTATCTACCTTTTTACGACGCATGGTGGCAACTCCTTCGGCAACACCCGTATGAGGCCGCACCGTCACCGGTTCACCAATCATAACCTGTTCTACGGTGCGCAATTCCAGTCCGGGGGCCAGCCGATCTTTGCCGATGAACGACGCAACGAACTCGTTGGCTGGGTGCCGCAACAGTTCTTCAGGCGCAGCGACTTGAACAATGTGGCCGTCTTTCATTACCACAATCCGATCAGCAAGCTTCAGGGCTTCGTCCATATCGTGGGTAACAAAGAGAATGGTCTTGCGCAGCTTGGCCTGCAAGGCCTTCAATTCCTCCTGCAGGTTTTCCCGTGTAATGGGGTCAAGGGCACCAAAGGGCTCATCCATAAGGATGAGCGGCGGTTCTGCCGCCAGGGCACGCAACACCCCGATACGCTGTTGCTGCCCCCCGCTTAGCTCTGAAGGGTAACGGTCAGAGTATTCATCAGGATCCATCCCCACCAGTTCCAGTAATTCGCGGACGCGCTGGCGGCGGCGTTCTGCCGGCCATCCCAGTAGACGGGGTACCACATCTACGTTTTGAGCAATAGTCATGTTGGGAAACAGGGCGATCTGCTGGATAACGTAGCCAATATGCCGCCGTAACGCTACGGGATTTTGTTCCCGGATCTCCTTGCCGTTAAGGTAGATAGCCCCGGCGGTGGGTTCGATAAGGCGGTTAACCATTTTTAAGGTGGTGGTCTTGCCACAACCGCTGGGGCCGATTAACACAATAAATTCTCCTGCTTTGACGTCCAGGTTAAAATCGGCTACGGCTATTCGGTTACCGTCATATACTTTTGAGACGTGTTCGAAGGTAAGCATGGCGTCCTCCTTTCAACAGTGCTGTTTCGGGCCAAAAACACCTGGTATTAACTGTCATGAGGTGCTGGTTTAACTTCAGCCAGCTGACGGAGCCGATCCACCGCGTTCTGGCTTCCTACCACAAGAAGCAAGTCCCCTGCGTTTAAGCGCAGCTCTGTCCCCGGAGAGGCGTACCAGCGGCCCCGGCGCCGCACAGCGGTAACAGTAACACCCGTAAGTGTCCTCAATTGGGCCTCTTGCACACTCTTTCCTACAAGGGGTGAACCCGGTGAAACCAGGACCTCTTCAGCATTCTGCATGTTTTTTAGCATGCCGGTTTTAAAGTGCACAATTTCTTTAACCAGTTTTTCGATTTCTGTGTTTAGCTTATTACGCTGTCTTATAAGGGTCTCCAGCCGGCGCTCCAAGACCTCAAGGGAGTTGTGTTCGTGAAAATCATCTATAAAGTCCCGGGCAGCCTGACGGGAAAGGATAATTACCCCACTCCCCGGAACTACTTCAACCACCTGTCGTGCCTGCAGGAGCGCCAGGGCTTTTCTTACTGTTTCTGGCGAAACCCCGTACTGCCCGGCTAAACTAGTCCGGCCCGATACTCTTTCACCTTCCTTGTAAGTTCCCCGGAGAATTTCGCTGGCAATCATTAGCGCAATTTGTTCATAACGGGCCAGATCTTCGTTGCTTGTATAGTCCATTTTTAGTCTCTCCTTACCGCCAACTCTATATTATAACTTAGATTGTCACCTGTCAACCTATCCCACTATGCCATTTTAATTACCAAATAAGTTCTAGAGCCAATATCATAATGTAGGGACAAGGATATTATTGTCTTCATTCGGGTATAAACCGCAAAAAAAGCCGCCTTATTCTTTATGAAAGAGTAAGGTGGCTTTTGACTATACGGACAGGCTCATTGTAACATTCGATCACTGCCCATGGCCAGCGCACATAAAAGATAGCCTGTCAAACTTCCTAACAGGCTATCTCCTGGTAAACCCTTTTATAGCCAAACTTTATTTAATGGGAAGTAGCCTTGCGCGTCTTGGCTTTGGTCGCTGACTTGGTCACCGCCGCCTGCCGGTGGCGTTCCCGGCTAAAATTACGCAAATCGATCCACAGGGGACTGGCGGTAAAGATTGAGGAGTAAGCACCGCTGATAGTACCGATGAGCATGGCCAGGGCAAAGGTCCTGGTGGTCTCACCGCCCAGGAGCATCAAAGCCAGTAGGGCGATGACGACAGTCAAGACGGTATTAATAGACCGGGTCAGGGTCTGGTTAATACTGCGATTGACCAGTTCCTCTATAGTTTCCTTCTTGCGTAGCCGCAAGTTTTCCCGGATGCGGTCAAAAATAACAATGGTGTCATTTATAGAATAACCGATAATAGTCAGGATGGCCGCCACAAAGGTACTGTCTACTTCCCAGCGGAAAATGGCAAATAATCCTATAGTAACCAGGACATCATGAATCAGAGCCAGGATAGCCGCCAGGCCGGATAAAAATTCAAAGCGGATTGTGATATAGATAATCATCAGGACCCAGGCAATGGCCATGGCTTCAATACCTTTTATGGTCAGTTCCCGGCCAATGGTGGCGCCAACCTTTTCATTTCGCTTTAAATCGAGTTGCCCCAATTTATCGCGCAGGGCACTAATTACCTGGTCGGTTTGTTCTTCACTGAGTTCTGTTGTCCGGATCAGAAACTCATTATTGCCCGCTGCTTGAATGGAGCTGTTACCCAGGTTGAGACCGCCGAGAACCTCCCTGACCTGGCTGGCACTAACCGGTTGCTGGAACTGGATCTGAACAATATTCCCGCCGGTGAAATCAATGCCAAAATTCAGGGGGGAGGGCCAGTTCAGGACCATGGCTATAAGGCCCGGTATAATTATAAGCAGCGAAAGGGCATACCACCATTTGCGCCTGCCGATAAAATTAAAGTTTAAGTTCATTAAATCTCACCCCTCGCCGCTACCGGTATTTGTCCTTCTTTGACCCCATAGAGCCACAGTTTTTGGAAGGCTGGTACGCTAATGACCTGGTGTAAGAGGAAACGAGTCAGGGTTATGGCTGTGAACATGCTGGCGACAATACCTAAAGAGAGGGTGACGGCAAAGCCACGCACCGTGCCGCTGCCCAAGAAATAAAGGACCAGTGCCGCCAGCACCGTCGTGGCGTTAGCGTCAAAGATGGTGGTGAAGGCGCGCTTAAAGCCGGCATCAACAGCCGCACGTAAAGTTTTGCCATTACGCAGTTCCTCTTTGAGGCGCTCGTAGATAATAATATTGGCGTCGACGGCCATACCCACCGACAGCAAGAGACCGGCTATGCCCGGTAGTGTCAGGGTAGCCTTTAAAGCCCACAGGACGACAAGGACAATCAAGGCGTAAATAATCAGGGAAAAATCGGCTACTAATCCCGGCAGGCGGTAAACAACAAGCATAAACAGGGCAATTAAAACCAGGCCGGCAATGATCGCCGTCTTACTCTTAGCCAGGGAATCAGCTCCCAGGGTCGGACCCACGGCTCGGCGCTCAATAATCTGCACCGGTACCGGCAGGGCGCCGCCGCGTAAGAGGGCTGCCAGGTTGGCTGCCTCCTGGAAGGAAGCAAAGCCGCCCCTGATGACCGCCTCGCCGCTGGGAATGGCTTCGTCAACATGGGGGTTTGTCAGCAGCTGGTTATCCAGGTAGATGGCTATATGCCGCTTGGGGTCACCCCTGCTGTAGCTGCTGACCAGCTTCTGGGTCGTTTCGGCAAACTTTTTGGTGCCTTCGGCATTAAATTTCAGGGTAATTTCCGGCTCCCGGCTTTGCTGGTCAATAACGGCCCTGGCGTCTTTCAAGTCTTTCCCGGATACTACTACCTGGCCGTCACTGGTCTTAAACTCCAGCAAGGCTGTTTTACCGATCATTTTAACGGCTTCCTCCGGGTTGTTGACCCCGGCCAGCTGAATAATCAGGCGGTCACTACCTTCCCGCTGGATCACCGGTTCAGCTATCCCCAGCTGGTCGACCCGGTCGCGCATAATCCGTTCCAGAGCAGCCATATCCTCACTGGTCACCGTATGTTCCGGTGTGCTCTGGGCCTGGATGAGGATATAAACACCGCCGCGCAGATCCAGTCCGAGTTTCATGGCCCGTATTAAAGGCTGAAAGGCTCCTATGCCTAGCGCCAGGATGGCAACCAAAACAATGGCGAGCTTAAAGAAGCCGCCTGTTCCTTTTCCCCCTGCCAAAATTCTCCTGCCTCCCTTGACAGAATGCGATTGTAGGACAACCTATTATAACTCCAGCAGGAGTTACCCGTCAATTGCTGCCAATACCACTCCTACCAGTTTTTACTATTTTACAGCAACCGGGCTTCATTGGCCACCAGCCCAAAATGGCAATCGAGGAAAGCGGCGGCCCGCCGGCACATCATCATCCGCGTCAGGAAGATCTCAAAATACTCCATGGGCGTGCTGATTGAAAGGTCAATGGTCAGTTCCAGGGTAATGGTACGCCTGGAAGCATCTACCCGTAAAAAGGAGTGCTGGACGGCGTAATTGACCCGGTCGTGGATATCAAAGGTACTGATATCATTATTGCGCACCCGGGAACGGTGGACATCAGATTTATCCGCCAGGATGAGGGCTGCCCCCACGATATTGACGGCCTGGCCATACTCTTCTTCATGGTTACCGATGGCGCCTGCAATGGTAGCTACCTCAGGGATAGGCATACCCATGCGGGTTAGGATGCGGTAAGCCAGCAAGGCCCCTGTCTGGCCGTGATCCTGCCGGCTTATGACATTACCGATATCATGCAGGTACCCGGCTATAGCCGCCAGTTCGGCCAGCCTCCGGTCATAGCCCAGGTGTTCAAGCACGTTATAGCTGATCCTGGCCACCAGGTTCAAATGGCGGTGGCTATGTTCAGTAAATCCCATAGCCCCCAGGTGTTCATTACCTTTAACAATCAGCGCATCTACTTCGGGATCCCTTTTAACATCTTCCAGGGTCACCGGATCCAATCCTTATTATTCCTCCTGTCCCGGGACATAGGCCACCCCCGCCTTGTCCACTTCGACCTCAACCCGATCAGCAATGCGGACCATCAAAGTTCTATCTTTGATTTTCGTTATTCGGCCATGCAGCCCTCCAGCCAGGACCACCCGATCATCCACCTTCAAGCTGTTCAGCATTTCCTGGCGCCGTTTTTGTTGCTTTTGCTGGGGCCGGATCATTAAGAAATACAGGATTGCAAAGAAAACCACCATGTAAAAAATGGTTCCTGCCCACTGTTGCATGAAACAACCTCCATTCTTTCTTAAATTTAGTCTGGACTTGCTTATCATTCGACGTACCTCTGGAAAATACCTGCCCTGTTCTAGATTTTTCCCGAATTATATTTAGCATAAAACTCGGCTGCCATTGCTTCCAGGTCATTGTTAGCGATGGCCTGGCGAATCTGGTGCATCAACTTCAGTAGGAAATATAAATTGTGAATGGTGGTCAGCCTGAGCCCCAGAATCTCATCGGCCTTGAGGAGGTGCCGGATGTAGGCCCGGGTGTAGTGGCGGCAGGTATAGCATTCGCACTCCGGGTCCAAGGGGCGAAAATCCCGGGCATAGGCGGCGTTGCGCACCACCAGCTTGCCGTAGGTAGTCATTACGGTGCCGTTACGGGCAATGCGGGTGGGCAGGACGCAGTCAAACATATCCACCCCTCTTTTTACCCCTTCAATCAGGCAGTCCGGCGAACCCACACCCATGAGATAGCGGGGTTTGCCTTCGGGAAGATATCCTTGCAGGTCCTCCAGGATGCTGTACATCAATTCCTTGGGTTCACCGACGCTTAAGCCCCCTATACCGTAACCGGGGAAGTCCAGGGCTGTAATCTCCCGGGCGCTGCGGCGACGCAATTCGGGAATTACCCCGCCCTGAATAATGCCAAACACCGCCTGGTCCTCCCGGCGGTGGACCTCCAGGCAAATTTCCGCCCAGCGGCTGGTGCGCTCTACTCCTGCTTCTACTTCTTCCCGGCTGGCCGGGTAGGCGACACACTCATCAAAGGCCATGGCAATATCGGAACCCAGGGCTTCCTGGACAGCCATAGATTCCGCCGGTCCCATAAAGTGGGTGGAGCCGTCCAGGTGGGAACGAAAGGTCACCCCAGCATCACTGATTTCCCGCAAATCGGCCAGGCTAAAGACTTGAAAGCCGCCGCTGTCGGTAAGAATGGGTTTGTCCCAGTGCATGAATTTATGCAGGCCCCCGGCTTCCCGGATAATATCGGCGCCGGGGCGGAGGTAAAGGTGATAGGTATTAGCCAGGATAATTTCGGCTCCCACTCCGGCTACTTCTTCCGGTGTCATGGTTTTGACGGTGGCCTGGGTGCCGACAGGCATGAAGACCGGCGTTTCGACGGTGCCATGGGGCGTTTTTAGTCGCCCCAGGCGGGCGCCGGTGGCCCGATCACGTTTGAGCACGGTAAAGGTTACAGCGGGCAAATGAATATTTCCTCCTAACTAATAATCCGAAAATAACTCGAAAACAAAGCCAGCACTCATCTACATAGTTTACCCTCCGGGGGTGGTCACTGACAAGCAACCGAAACTCTTTCCTACAAGATCAGCATCGCATCCCCGAAGCTGAAGAAACGGTAACCCTCTGCCACAGCAGTCCTGTAGGCGGCCAGGATTTTTTCCCGTCCAGCAAAGGCACTGACGAGCATAATGAGGGTTGATTTGGGCAGGTGGAAGTTGGTGATGAGGCAGTCAACGGCCTTGAAACGGTAGCCGGGGTAAATAAAGATATCCGTCCAGCCGTTCCCTGGCTGAATAAGGCCTCCTTCAGTAGCTACCGTCTCCAGGGTGCGGACTACCGTCGTGCCCACGGCCACTATCCGCCCTCCCCGGGCGCGGGCGGCATTAATGGCCGCCGCCGCCTCCGGGGTTACTTCGTAGTACTCGGCATGCATATGGTGTTCTTCAATATTTTGCACCTTAACGGGGCGAAAAGTGCCCAGGCCAACATGGAGAAGGAGGTAGACTATTTGCACCCCCTGCCCCCGCAGCTGTTCCAGGAGGCGGGGGGTAAAATGTAGACCAGCCGTCGGCGCTGCCACGGAGCCTTCAACCCGGGCATAAACCGTCTGGTAGCGCCCGGGGTCCTCCGGCTTTTCTTTAATATACGGCGGCAGGGGCATCGCCCCCAGACGGTCCAGGAGGGTTTCAAAGGGCCCTTCCTGGTAAAAAAACTGCAGTAATCGTCCCCCGGCGCTAGTCGTAGCCGTGGCCCGTGCCTTCAATTCCCCTTGACCAAAGATTATCTCCGTACCGACCGGCACCCGTCGCCCCGGCCGTACCAGGGCCTCCCAGGTATCCCGGTCGCGCCGGGTTAGTAAAAGAACTTCAATCCTGGCCCCGGTACCGGCCCGGCGGCCCCAAAGACGGGCCGGTATCACCCTGGTCTCATTTAAAACCAGGACATCCCCCTCTTTGAGATAATCAGGCAGGTCGTAGAAATGACGGTGTTCCAGATAGCCCCTTTCCCGATTAAGGACAAGGAGGCGCGAGGCATCCCGCGGCTCCACCGGTGTCTGGGCAATCAATTCCGGCGGCAGATCATAGTCGAATTCTTCCAGGCGCAAAACACCTTTCACCTGCGGTAAGAAGCAATTTTTAAGCGGCCGTCAAAGCGGTCCTGGTTATAATAGTGTTCAATAATTTGCTGGTAAGTATACCCTTTTTCCGCCATCCCCATGGCGCCCCACTGGCTTAAGCCCAAACCATGGCCGTTACCCCGGCCCTGGAATACTACCTGCCGAAACATCTTCGGTATACTGCGGGTACCATCCCGGCCGGCTACCGTATACTCACCGGCGGCGCCGTTGGGAGCGTTCATCACCCCGCCGGCCCCCAGGGCCACCAGCTCGGCACCGTAATTTACGGCCCGCTGCTCGCCGGTGCCGTCCAGGATGTTAACAGTGGAATCCATCTGCACGGTAAACAAGGTGCTTTTCAGGATATCCTTCCCGAAGACGGCCCGGATGCCGTCCCGGAAGGCCGAGGCAGTCCCGGTGGTTGTCCGGATATCCATCCTGGTAACACGGCCGGAAACCGTTTCCCCCTGGCCGTCCCTGCGCTGGCGGGAAAGCACCAGGTCAACCACATCCCCGGCTGCCACCTGGCCCTGCCCCGCCAGCCAGGCATTGAACTTTTCCTGGACCTGTTGCCGGGTCATGGTTACCGTCCAGGTGTAGGTGTTGGCCGGGTAGCCGCCCGGCGTCTGATTGGGATACTTTAAAGCCCACTCATCCTCCGGAGAAGGCACCCCGCGCAAGTAGGGCAGGGGGTTGCTCCAGACATTCTCGCTGTCCTCGGTATAGCCGCCCGCATTGGCATGAAAGTAGGCCTCGATTACCCTGCCGTCATAGTAAATTACCTGCCCGCGGGTGGCATCGACGGCTTGAATGACTTTATCGCGGTTAGGGCCATAGTTGACCTCGGCTTCATAACCGCCATAGACCTGCGTCATGGTATCATCGGTGACATCATATAAGGCAGCCGGTTTCAACCTCGTAACGGCATAAGAACGAGCAATCACAGCCTGGGCCTTGAGGGCCTCTATGCCGGCACTGGCCGGCATCTCCCTGCCCACCACGCCGTAGAGGTATTGTTCCAGGTCCAAGACATTAACAGCCATCAGGCCGCTGTCTCCCTTGAAAATATGCAAATTACCCCGGTAACGCTGCCCCTGGTAGCGGAAAAGATTCAAAGCCCCGGTGTCCTGCGCTTTAAGCTGGATGGGGCCAGGGATTGTACCCGGGAAAGGCGTGCCCTCCCGGAGTAACTGATAGCCGGCCCCGGTATTTTTAACCGTCCACTTTTCTCCTTCTTTCACAGGGCTGATCTCCTTGCCGCTGGAGCCATCAATTAACTTGTAGCTGCCCTGGTCAACCTGGAAATCAACCTGCTCCAGATCGCCAGCGAGCAAGACCCGGATTATTGGTACGTCTCCTTTAGGGGCGGCACCTGCCGGTATCGTTACTAAAACCAGGAGCAAACTCGCCAGGAGAACGATTGCCCCCCCTCTCCTGCAGGCTTTATTCTTCAAGTTTTCTCCTCTCCCTTTAGTGCCCTATTTTATTAAGGTAAAAATTGATTGCCCATACAAAAGAAGCTTCTGGCAGCGATAGTTTAAAGAAACGATAAATCCGGTCAGTTTATCTGGTTCTCTGGTACCCTGGTATCCCTTTACTTTCCGGAACTACCTTCAGGCTTTTACTGCCGCCCGGGTTAACATGGCCCGGGGCGGGCTCTTTCACCTGCCTGGCAGCCTTTGGTTTTTCCCGGGGATTACCTCCACCGGTTTCCTGGTCCTTTTCTTTTACCTGCCCCGGTCGCTCCTTGTAATTGGTATTATTTTTCTGTTTCTCGCCCTGCCCCCCGTCGTCATCACGATGGTTACCAGCACTATTACCACCTGCAACTTGTTGCCCCAGGGCCTTCTTGAGGGTGGCGCCCAGCTGCTGCTCTTTCTGCAAAAGATCTTTATCCTGATGCAGCTTTTGCAGCAGCTGCTCCCAGTTGCTGTCAAACCTCGCCAGCACCCTGGCCACGCTCTCTCTTTGCAGGTCGGCCGCCGTAACCGGCAGTCCTGCATCCAGGGCTTCCAGGAGGATACCGTACTTTCCTGGCGAAAGGCCGGCGGCTTCTGCATGCTGGCGAATTTCCGGCTGGACGGCGGCTGCCTCTACTACCGCCCGGACCCTGGCCTGTTGAAGGATATTCCGCGCCTGGCTGGTTAACTTCTGGCCCAGTTCAACGCCGGCCGCCAGTTTTTCCTGGCCGCCACTGGCAGCAGGGCTCACTGTTATCACCATAGCTCCCTGGCTGTCGGGGAGGTAGTAACCCTGGCGCACGGCCTCCCTGGTCAGGATCTCGACGGCGGTAGCTGCTTTTTCATCCTTAAGGGCAACGCCGGCCAGAAGCTTTTCCCCATCGTCATTTAATCCCCGCGCACTGAGCACCTTTTCCCGCTCATCCACCGCCAGTTCAATGCTGGGATTGATGTCGATATTAATATAATAGGCCGGTTGACGGGGAGCTGGCGTGACCGTGGCCCGGCGGGCCAGGGGTGGAGCCAGAAAAAGCAACAGGATTACTGCCGCTACCGCCATCGCAGCCTGCCAGGGGGGCCTCTTTTTTACCGGAGGCAACATCACCTCTTCCCCTACTTCCGGCACCGAGCCGGTCAGGTGGAGGGTACGCCACTCCCCCTCCGGGGTCAAAACAATGACCTCTTTTCCCTGCCTGGCCACTACCAGACCCCGCTCGGCGTTAAGCATCCTGACCACCCCTTTTGCCTTGACCTATGTATTCTGCCAGGTAATCATAATCACCCATCAGCATAAGTGCTGCGGCGATAATATATTTGCGGTGGCGTTCCAGGGTTTTGCGGCTGGTTTCCACGGACTTTTCCAGGGCTTTCAGGGGCAAGGCTTTACGTTCCTGAAGATACTGTCTGAAGAGGGGATTGGCCGCCACTACGCGGGCGGCTGCCAGGGCCCGGTCACGGGCGTCCCGGTGCTGAGGGCTGGCCTTGACCAGGTCCTTAAAGGTTATGCCAAAGCTGGCCAGCTCTTCCCGGTAGCGCTCAATTTCCCGGCGCCGGTCAGCCAGCTCGTTGACCAGGTTTATCTCTTCCCCGCCCAGAGGATCGGCGGCGGCTGCCGTTTCGTTATCCAGAGCCTGTAAAGACAGCACCCGCCGGTGGCGCCCCTCCCGGCGGAAATAATCAACTAGACGGCGGCGGATAATAGTCTCGGCGAGGGTTAAAAAGTTGGAACCACCGCCCGGCCGGAAACTGTCGATAGCTTCGTTAAAGGCTATCAGGCCAACACTGGCCTCGTCATCTTCTCCCAGGCGGATAAAATGACCCGTTGCCCGAGAAACGACGGCCAGGATAAAGGGGGTAAAACGGCGGATTAATTCCTCCCTGGCCCCGGCATCCCCGTTCCTTGCCCGGAGCAGTAACTGGCTGGGGTCTGCTTCCAATGGCACTTTTAGCCTCACCTCACATAGTATTCGCCCGACCCTGTCGTTTTCCGGCTACCAGCCCCTAACGACGAAAGATTAAGTTTAAGACGATGGTTAAGATGAGGCTCAAGAGGAGGGAACTCAGCAGGGGAAAATAGAAAGTGAAGTTGCCCCTCTGGATATAAATGTCCCCCGGCAGGCGCCCGATAGAAAAGATTTTCCCTATCCCCAGGAGGATAAGACCCATCAGGGCAAGTAGCAGTCCCATCCCCAGCAGCATTTTGCCGAAAAAACTCCAGTCGCCCATGGTAGTTCCTCCAATTTAATTAAAACAAACTGTCCATCCGGGATATCCCCAGGTGCTCGTAGGCCCTGGCTGTAGCCATGCGGCCCCGGGGAGTGCGCTGGATAAAACCGTGCTGGAGCAAAAATGGCTCATAGACATCCTCAATGGTATCCGGTTCTTCGCTGATGGCCGCCGCCAGGGTGTCCAGGCCCACCGGGCCGCCGTTAAATTTCTTGATAAGGGTTAACAACAGGCGGCGGTCGGAATTGTCCAGGCCTAAGGAGTCAACCTGCAAGAGTTCCAAAGCTTCCCTGGCTACCTGCCGGGTAATTGTCCCCCCGGCCCGGACTTCAGCGTAATCCCGTACCCTTTTCAGCAGGCGGTTGGCCACCCGGGGTGTTCCCCGAGAACGGCAGGCAATCTCCCTGGCCCCTTCAGGCTCAATGCCTACCTGCAGGATGGCTGCCGCCCGGAGAATAATTTGCTCTAGTTCCTCTATCCGGTAAAACTCCAAGCGAGAATTAATTCCAAAACGATCCCTTAAAGGCGAAGACAACAACCCGGCTCTGGTGGTAGCCCCCACCAGGGTAAAAGGGGGTAAATCCAGGCGGATAGAGCGGGCACCAGGGCCTTTGCCCAGAATAATATCCAGGGCAAAATCTTCCATGGCCGGGTACAGGACCTCCTCTACCTGGCGGGGCAGGCGATGGATTTCATCTATAAAGAGAACGTCCCGGGGCTCCAAATTGGTAAGGATGGCCGCCAGATCCCCGGCTCGTTCCAGGGCCGGGCCCGAGGTAACCCTTAAACTTACCCCCAGCTCGTTGGCAATTATTCCAGCAAGGGTGGTCTTCCCCAGCCCGGGAGGACCGTAGAGCAGGACATGGTCCAGAGCATCCCCCCGCTCCCGGGCCGCCTGGATAAAGATGCTTAAGGTTTCCTTGACATGCTCCTGGCCGATATATTCGGCCAGGCGGCGTGGGCGCAGGCTCACTTCCAGTTCTTCGTCTTCCCGATGCAGGTTCCCGGCCAGCAAGCGCTCTGCCGTCAATCAGCACCACCCCTCCGGCCTATGGTTTTCAACACTCCCTGGAGAACGGCCGCCGTATCAGCCTCCGGCCCCAGTTCTGCTTTAACCCTGGTCAGGACCTGGCTTATCTCATCGCGGCTGTAGCCCAGGGCCAGGAGGGCGGCCAGGGCTTCATCATTATCGCCGGCCCCGTTATCCCCGGACACCCCGGCTGTTGCCGCCGTCTCACCGGCGAGACCCGATTTTAAAATTGCATCTTTTAATTCCAGGAGCAGGCGTTTAGCCTTCTTGGCCCCGATGCCGGGGAGGGCGGTTAGGAAAGCGGTATCTTCGGCAACAATAGCCTGCGCCAGCTTTTCCGGAGACGCCGCCGCGAGGATTTGAAGGGCCCCGCGGGGTCCAATGCCGGCCACCCCAAGTAAAAGGACAAAGAATCTTAGCCCCTCGGGCCGGGTAAAGCCGTATAGCTCAAGGGCGTCTTCCCTGACTACCAGGTGGGTATAGACGGCAATCTCTGTTCCCGCGGGCGGCCAAACTTCCGCGGGCGGTGTGCGGACAAACCAGCCAATGCCCCCGGTTTCCAGCAAAATGCCTTCCGGCATTACCTGGAGTAACCGCCCGCGCAGGTAACCAATCACTGCTGCAACACCCCGGCTTCCCGCCGGCGCCAGGGAGCTATACTTGCGTGGCAAATGGCCACGGCCAGGGCATCGGCCACATCATCGGGTTCCGGCCGGCTTTTCAGGCCCAGCAGGGTCTGAACCATCCGCTGCACCTGCTCCTTGGGTGCCCGGCCGTAACCGGTAACTGCCTGTTTGACTTCCAGGGGCGTGTACTCGGCAACGGGAAGGCCCGCATGGGCCGCCGCGAGCAACGCTACCCCCCGGGCCTGGCCTACCGCCAGGGCCGTACGGCTATTTTTATTAAAAAAAAGTTCTTCAATGGCCATAATATCCGGGTGGTGATTTTCTATTATTTCCTGGAGGTGATCGTAAATCATGACCAGGCGCCGGCTTGCTTTTTCCCCTGCCGGCGTCCGGATGCAGCCATAAGCAAAGGCCTGCAGCGGCCCGGCATTCCTCGCCTCTATCAGGCCATAGCCAACAATGGCGGTACCAGGGTCGATTCCCAGGATCAACATCCTTTTATTCCTCCCTGGCAATTATTCGACGTCAAAGATAGTAGTTCCTTTTTTTGTACCATGCAAACTAATATTTCAGGCCAATTTTCTATATCTTACCGGCTCGAAAGAGTTATAATATATCTGGATACCGGCAAGACCTGCCAGGTTTGAATCGAGGGGAGCAAGAAATGAGCAAATTGATGGGCTGGCTGTGCCACTATACGCCGGTGGAAATTTTAACGGCTCTAGGGTACACCCCATACCGGCTGCTGGGACGAAAAGGCAATAACCCGCGCGCCGCTACATATCTGCCGGGGAACCTCTGCCCTTATGTCCAGAGCTGCCTCGAGGCAGCCATCAAGCAGGAGTTGCCACCCCTGGCCGGCGTCGTAATCGCCCGCTCCTGCAACGCCATGATCCACCTGGCTAACGTATGGCCACGCTATGGATTAAAAGGTAAGATCCTCATCCTCGATGTGCCCCGCCGCCTTGATGACAACGCAGTTTTCTATTTCAGCCAAAATTTACGCCGGCTGGCGTCAGAGCTCGCTCATTCCGGGGAGCGGCAATTAAATGAAGAACGCTTGTGGGCGGCCATTAGCTGGTGGGAAGAACAAAGGGCCGCCTGGCGTAAGCTTTTAACCTGCCGGGCCGCAGGCGAAGACCCTCCGGGTGGGGAGGAAATCATGGACGGGCTGGCCAGGTGGCAAACGCCCCTTAACCAAAGAGAGGCAGAAAAATGGGAGACGGTTATTAACCGGTTAGCCAGGCAACCCTGTAGAAAATCCGCCCGGCGGCCGCGCTTGCTGCTTTCCGGAAGCATCCTGCCGCAAGAATTGATTGCCATGGTAGAAGCATGCGGCGGTTTATCTGTTTTCGAAGACAGCTGCAATGCCCGGCGTCTTTTATTAGCCCCCGCCGTCGGGGCAGAAGGTGACCCCTACCTTTATCTGGCCAGGCTCTACCTGGGAGGCCCCCCCTGTCCCAGGATGGTAAACGACCGCGAGAAACGCTGCCGGTACTGGGCCGAAGCAGTAGATCGATTCCATATCCAGGGAGTCATTTACCATGCCATGAAGTTTTGCGATGCCGCCATGTACGACTTCCTGGCCCTGAAGAGCTTTTGTGAAAAGAGGGGGTTACCCCTCCTTCGCCTCGATGGGGATTTCAGCGGTGGTAACCGGGGCCAGTGGCAGACGCGGATAGAAGCCTTTCTAGAAATGCTGGAGGTACGGTAATGGATATCTATCAGTTATTGCGCTCTTATCTGGGATCGACTTTGCGCCAGCGTGCCCTAAGATCTCCCTGGACATATAGACTACTGAAGCAGGCCGTGGCAGCCCAAAAAAGACATTATCCCTGGCAGGCGGCCCACCGGCTGCTTCTCAATACCATCGACCAGGCAGCAGCAGCTTTTTTACAAAAAGGGCCGGTGATCTGGCACAATGTTTTCTTCCCCACCGAGGTCCTTTATGGTCTGGGAACAGTTCCCTTCGCCCCGGAAGCAGCCGCTGTGGTGGCTACAGGTTTGGGAATAGCCGAGAGGGCCTTGCAGCGGGCTGAAGGTGATTGGGTAAGCAGCGAGGCCTGCTCCTTCCACCGCCTGGCCCACGGTTGCGACCGGGAAGGTTACTTCCCGCCGCCAGGAGCGGTAGTATGCAGCTCTCACCTGTGCGACACTGCTCCCCAGTCCCTGGCGGCCACGGCAGCTTACCACGGGGTGCCTTTTTACCTTTTAGACGTACCCCATCAGCAGGACGATACCGCCCTGGAATATGTCGCCCGCCAGCTCAAAAGCATAACCTTTTCCCTGGTAGAAACCTTAAACCTGGCGTGGGACGAGGACCGTTTTCAAGCGGCCCTTGTTAACTCCAACGCAGCCCGGGAACGCCTGCTGGCAATAAACCGCCTGCGCCAGCAGCGCCCGGCCTGCATCCGGGGGGAAGAAGCCCACAGCTTTATTTACCTCATGCTAGCGGGTTTTGGCGCCGCAACCTCGGTGGAGGTTTACGGGGAACTATTGACGGAACTGGCTCAGCGTTACCGGGACCAGCGCCGGGCCGTGCCGGAAGAAAAGGCGCGTTTGGTATGGTTGCACCTGCGGCCCTATTACCCCAACGCCATTTTCCAGATTTTAGAACAGGAGGCCGGAGCGGTGGTAGTTTGCGAAGAGATGAATTATGTTTATTGGGAACCCCTGGACCCGGAAAGGCCCTTTTACAGCCTGGCGCATAAAGTTTTAAGCCACCACGGCCTCGGCCCTATAACCAGGAGGATAGAAGCTATCCTGGCCATGGTCGACGCCTACCAGGCCGGCGGGGTTATCCATTTTGCCCACTGGGGTTGCCGCCAGAGCACAGCCGGTTTGCGCATGTTGCAGGATGCTTTGCGGGAAAGGGGCATACCTTTCCTCAACCTGGAGGGCGACTGCGTCGATCAAAGCAAATACGCCCCAGGCGCTGTCAGGACGCGCCTGGAAGGTTTTCTGGAAATGTTATTATAAAGAATAAATTACTCCGGGAGGTTATATCCTTGAGCCTAACAGCGGGAGTGGATATCGGGTCCCTGACGACCAAAGCAGTTGTAGTCCGGGACGGCCGGTTGGTGGGCGCCGCCGTCCTGAAGAGCGGCGTTGACAGCGCTGAGATTGCCAGGAAGGCTTTACAGGAGGCCCTGGAACAAGCCGGGTTTAAGGAAGATTCCCTGGACGGCATTGTCGCCACGGGCTACGGCCGCATCCGGGTTCCCTTCGCCCAGCGCCGGGTTACCGAAATAACCTGCCACGCCAGGGGAATTTATCACCTCTGGCCGGACATACGCACGGTCATCGATATTGGCGGCCAGGATAGCAAAGTTATCCTCCTGGATGACGGCGGCAAAGTGCGGGATTTTGTCATGAATGAGAAATGTGCCGCCGGCACCGGCCGTTTCCTGGAAGTCATGGCCAGCGCCCTGGAGGTCCCGGTAAAGGATATGGGGACCCTCTCTCAACAGGCAAGCCAGGGTGCCAGCATTAGCAGCATGTGTACCGTCTTTGCCGAATCCGAAGTCGTTTCCCTGGTAGCCGAAGGCCGGCCGGTAGCAGAAATTATCAAAGGCCTGCATAATGCTATCGCCCAGCGGGTGGTGGCCATGGCCCAGCGGGCAGGCTGGGAAGAGCCGGTAGCCATGACGGGCGGGGTGGCCAAAAACCCGGGGGTTGTAAAAAGCCTGGAAGAATACCTTGGCACAAGCATCCGCATACCCCCGGACCCGCAAATAATTGGAGCCCTGGGGGCAGCCCTGCTGGCGAGCGGGTAGGAAGGCCCTATACCGCCCCTGAACAGCCCCCAACTATGATCGGGGCCAACCACCTGCTTAGCCGTTATAGAGCTCCCAGTTGGCCCGCGCAAAAAGGTCCAAAACCTCCTCGAAATCCAGATGATGGCTGCCTTTCAGGGAAGCGACCGTAGCAGCCGCTTCCCGGGGATCGTGGCCTTCCACAGGTGCGTCGGAGCCGGCCAGCAAGCGGATACCTTTATCCCTCATGAGCCCCCAGGCGTAGGCTGTTTTCATGCGCTCCGGGCCCAACCTTTGCACAGCCCATGATATTTCCCGGGAAAAAATGGGCTGGATACAGACCGGGATCGCGAGTTCCGCCAGGGTATCCAGCTGCTCCTCCCGGGCGTATTGGACGTGTTCCAGGCGATCCAGGGGATGGCGGCTCTGCCGCACAACACGCAGGAATTGGTCAACGGCCCGGTCGCCGATGGCGTGAGCGGCTACGGGTTTACCTTTTTGGTGTACCTTCTCAACCAGAGAAAGGAGGGCCTCATCAGTGTAATTCAGCAGGCCATAGTTACCGGGATCGTCGGCATATTCTTCCGTAAGGGCCGCGGTACGAGCGCCCAGACCCCCGTCCAGGAAGACTTTAAATCCCAGGGCTTCATCCAGTAGCTCGAAATCCACCGTGTAGAAATCCACCTCGACCACCTGGTCCAAGCCCTCAAAGAAAGGGCGCTTGTCCCGGTCCATTCCCATATCGATGGCTTTAATTATCCCCAGTTGCTTCAATTCCCTTAAGCCCCGGGATAGGATGTCTCCTGGCTCCAGGTTGAGGCTAGCCACTAAAGTATTTAGGAGTTTAAATGCTTCGGCCTCATGGAAGAGCCCGTTTTCCGCAAAAAATCCCAGCCTCTGCATGGCGGCCGTATTGGCTGCGGCCAGGTGCAGGCAAGTCCGGACTATTACCACCGGCGTTGATCCGAAGGCGTGGTCCAGGAAGGCCCGCCCGGGGATAATTTTTTCGGCCAACCTTTCCTGGTTAAAGCGTACCCCTACGGCCCACCCTTCAACCAAACGAGACTTCAGGGTTTCCACCAGTTCCTCAAGGCTTAAGCATTTTTCCAGGTTGGCGAAGCGATTGAAGATGGCAAATTCCCATACATGTAAGTGGGCATCCAAATACCCCTGGCGGCAGAGCGTTTCCTGTGTCATGTTTATCCCTCCACCCTAAGCTTAAACCCGGGGCTTCGTTTATACAAGGTTTTTTTAAAAGAAATCATGTTTAAAAGGTGGAGGTATGAGGAGCAAAGGGGTAAATGCCGACCTTTAGGGGCGAAATTCGTCCAGGCTATCCAGGGCTTCCAGGACCTCTTGTTCGGAATTGAATTCTGCCTGGTCATTTTCTATTTTTTCCCGCCAGCTGGGCGGCAAGGAGGCAACTTTCAGGTTCGTTACCCGCATTAGTGGTCCCAGGCTGCCGGCCGGGCCCTGATAAATAGCTACCAGGCCATCCTTGACGGCCAAATGGCGTCTGGGTGCATCGGCAGGGCACAGAGCATCTACCTCCTGGATGATGACCAGGTGTTCCTCCTCCCGGGTTATGCGCCAACCCTCGGCCGGTGGGAAAAGAAGGTTCATTTCTTCTTTATCAGCCCAGTTCCACTTGACCCCTGCCGGTAGAGGAATGGGTTCCCGGTGGCCACAGTAGCGATAATATCTCTCCAGGTGAGGTTCCTCCAGTACCCTTGGCTCCAGAAGACCCGGCACCTTTAAGATAACCGGCCTTTGCCCGGTACTTACCCTGGCTTGCTGGTAAGCCACCAGCCCCCCGAGGAGAAAAATCATAAGGCCAAGAACAAAAAAGCGCCGGCTTGCGTCGCCCAAGGTGGCACCTCCTTCTAACAGAAATTACCACCTTCTAGCTTTGCCGGCGCAACAGGGTTTTATACTAGCTTATAATTCCAGTTGCTCCATAATGGCAGCAGGAATGTCGGCGTTGGTATAAACAGCCTGGACGTCATCGTGATCCTCCAGGCGGTCCACCAGGCGCATGACTTTAGCCGCCATTTCCGGATCGTCAATGGTTACTGTAGTCTGGGGTACCATTGCTATTTCGGCGCTAGTAATATTAGCTCCGGCTTCCTGCAGGGCTTTCTTTACCTTCTCCAGGTCTTCAGGAGCAGTCTTTATTTCCATGGCGTCAGGGGCACTATCATCAACATCTTCTGCTCCGGCCTCAATAGCCTGGAGGATTAATTCTTCCCGGGTTTCTCCCGCCGGAACTTCGACGCTAATGACCCCCTTGGGGTTAAACATCCAGGCTACACAGCCGCTTTCCCCCAAATTTCCACCATTGCGGGAAAAGATATACCGGATTTCTGAAGCCGTGCGGTTACGGTTATCCGTAGCAATATTTAACAACATGGCTACGCCTCCGGGACCATAGCCTTCATAAACCATTTCTTCATAAGCTGCGCCTTCAATCTCGCCGGTACCGCGCATAATGGCCCGCTGTATATTCTCATTGGGCATATTGACTTCCTTAGCCCGGGCGATGGCTGCCTTCAAGCGCGGGTTACCTTCGGGGTCACCGCCTCCCTGCCGGGCAGCAATGATAATCTCTCGCCCGATTTTAGTAAAAAGGCGGCCGCGCTTTTCATCCATCTTGGCCTTACGATGTTTTATATTGGCCCACTTGGAATGTCCGGACATGCCTTTACCCCCCTCTCACCTCTAACTGCCGTTAAAATTCTAACATACAAAACCGCAGTTAAGCAATAAGCCTCATTATCTACATTACCCGCTGCCGAATATGTCTGTAATATTTTACCTCGAAGACGCGGCCAATTTTATGTTAACTTTTTGGCACCTATATGGTAAAATTCTATTTAGTAACTTTCATTTCACGCCGTGGCCACCAGAAACGCCGAATTTCCTTTTATGAAAGCGGGGGAACCAATTTTTCTGGGGTTAATCCGTGGCAGGGCTAACCTTTGGCCCGTACCCGTCAGCTAACCTCGCAGGCGTTGGAGGGGGATTTTTTACTGGTCCGCCAAGCGTTAAAGTAATCTAGTTTGTAAAGGAGGGGTTAGTTTTGCGGTCTAAATTCAAAACCCTGGCCGCATCCCTGGCTGTAATATTAATTGTTACCACCCTGGCCATCGTACCGGTCACGCCTGTTCAAGCAGCAACTTACACAATTTACAATGGTAACTATTATGCTTTCCATTTCGCACCGCAAAATTATTTTTACATCAGGTATTACCGCCCGCAACCGGCACCTCAACCTCAACCGGCTCCAGCACCAAAACCGGCACCGGCTCCAACTCCGGCCCCTCAACCTGCATCCCAGTCTGCTACCAGTAGCTACCAGATGAACCAGTTTGAGCAAAAAGTCGTCGACCTGGTCAACGCCGAGCGAGCTAAAGTCGGGCTGAAGCCGTTAACTGTAGATTTACAGCTGGCAAAAGTAGCATGCCTCAAGGCTGAAGATATGCGGGATAATAATTACTTCAGCCACGAATCGCCTACCTACGGATCTTTCTTTAACATGTTACAGAAATTCGGTATTACTTACCGTACCGCCGGTGAAAACATCGCCGCCGGCTATCGAACGCCCGAAGCCGTGGTAGCTGCCTGGATGGGTAGCCCCGGCCACCGCAGCAATATCTTAAACCCCAATTTTACGGCCATTGGCGTCGGCCATGCCAAAGGCGGCAGGTACGGTAACTACTGGGTGCAGCTATTCACCTAATCTACCCTATTTTAAAAAGTTCGGTGCTCAGATAACGCTCGCCGGTATCCGGAGCAATAGCCAGTACTTTTTTACCTTTACCCAGGCGCCGGGCCACCTGCAGGGCGGCATAGACGGCTGCACCGGAAGAGATACCCACCAGCAGGCCTTCCATCTGAGCCAGGCGCCGGGCGGTCATGAGGGCGTCTTCATTGGACACGGTAATAACCTCATCGATTACCTCGCGGCGCAGGACCTGCGGGATAAAGCCGGCCCCGATGCCCTGGATCTTATGGGGGCCCGGCCGGCCCCCGGAAAGGACGGGGGAAGCTGCCGGTTCCACAGCAATTATTTTTATCCCCGGAATTTCCTGCTTTAAAACCTCGCCGACGCCGGTAATGGTACCCCCGGTACCCACTCCGGCCACAAAGGCATCCAGGTCTTTGCCCATTTGCTCTAAAATTTCCCGGGCTGTGGTACGGCGGTGTACATCAGGGTTGGCCGGGTTTTCAAACTGCTGAGGCATAAAATAATCAGGGTTTTCCCGGACTAACTCCATGGCTTTATCTACGGCCCCCTTCATACCCAGGTGCCCTGGAGTTAGGATAAATTCAGCGCCATAGGCCGCCAGGAGTTTGCGACGTTCAATGCTCATGGTTTCCGGCATGACAATGATTAAGCGGTAGCCGCGGGCCGCTGCAATCATAGCCAGGCCAATGCCGGTATTGCCGCTGGTGGGCTCCACGATGGTGGCACCCGGTTTAAGTTTTCCTTCTGCTTCCGCAGCTTCAATCATACTGAGGGCAATTCGATCTTTAACGCTAGCCCCGGGGTTAAAGTATTCCAGCTTTACATATATTGCCGCCCCATTTTCCACCAGGCGTTGTAAGCTTACTACTGGCGTCCGGCCGATTAGCTGGGTTATGTCGGCGGCTACTTTCATGGTTAATTTCCTCCTTAATGTATACTTTTCATATCGGAATTAATCATATTTTAACTTCCGGTACAGATTATGTCAAGTAAAAAGCCACTGCTTCTCTACTATTATGCAGTGGCTTAGCTGGCATTAATGTCTGGATTTAAATGGCCTCCAGGAAAATTTTATGATCGACCAGGGCCATTTCTTTGATGCGGGCACGCAGGATTTTCTTTTTGCCAAAGATATCTTCCATGAGGATACCGTCTTCCCGGGGCACAATCCTGTCAACATTTTCAAAGACCAGTTCTTCTTCCCCGCCCTCTTTCAAGAGATAAGCATTGGCTTCACACATCTTTCCGGGTTCCTCCTTCGCAAAAGGTTTTAAGACGCCGCGCCAGGGCGTCAATCAAGTGGGGTAAGGGTTCAGGAACAACACCAATTATTTCAACGCCGGCCTTATTTATAGGCAGGAGAAATTTACGCGCCGGGCTGGCGGCAATGGCCGCGGCCATAGCCGGCGTCAGTTCCCCCAGCATGGCGTCGGCTATAAGGATGGCTACGGAACCGGTGATGACATCTACCCGGGGGGCGTTATAGATGATGGCCCTTTCACCGGTGGCCCCTTCATTGGCCCCGGCTTTGAGCATGGCTACGGTAGCGGCAGCGTTAGTCCCCAGGGCCAGGATTTCTACCTCTGGCGGTAGTTCTTCCCTGAGCCTTACGGTAATATGCTTGCCGATGCCGCCCCCCTGCCCGTCTACCACTGCTATCCGCAGGTGTAAACCACTCCCTGGTGAAAAATGTAAAAAGGGCCACAGGGAACCTTGTCGACTTCAGTGTCGACTCCGACCTCCTCGTGGCCTTCCATCCAGCGCGGTCTCCACACCGCTTTATAATATAATATTCGCTTTTAAAAGCCCGATTCCTGCATGGTGAACAAGAAAAATTAAAATTGTGGCGTTCGTAAAATACCTTTCACAAAGTCAGACCCCAGGGAAATATAGGTCTGGGGAACGGGGCCGACAATAATGGCCTCAGCCACCGGAATGGTTGAGGTAACCGTTACCTGTTTCCTGGTGAAGGGAGCAACTACCTGGACTTCGCTCTCTACCTGGAGGTAAATGCGGTGGCGCGTCTGGTTGATGCCGGTGGCTTCAAAGGTATCCCCTACATTGACGTTAACGGTACCTATGGGAATAAAACGCAGCGGCACCGGGGGACCGTAGGCTGCCAGGAGTTTTATCCCCAGCACTTGCCCCAAGGGTAAGTAATAGGTTTTCCCCTTCAGCTGGGCCAGGCGCTCCTGGACAGCCAGCTGGGCCTGGGCCTGAAGACGGCTGATACTCAAAGCGTCGGCCTGCATGAAAACTATCCGGTCATCACTGCTTCCGGGTTGAATCAGGCTATTATAACTTACCTGGCCAGTTATTTTATCCAGCACTGCCTGTTGCATGGCCTCGGTAGCTGCCCAGCGGGCCTGGGCATAAGCTACCGTTTCCATAGCCAGGTGCAGGCGCCATTCCAGCAGGAAGAGCACCAGCAAGCCGGCTACTAAGACGAGCGCCAGAGCTCCCATTGGCTGCCGTCCCAGTCGCCGCCACCGCCGCCGCAAGGCAAACCACCCCCATATAGAAGTATACTCCGGGGGAGGTTAAAATGTGAAATACTTTTAGTGAGGGGCAAAAGAAACACGCAGCCGCGCAAATTTGCGCTTGCCGGCCTGGAGAACCTGGCCGTCGTGTACAGCTATTTCCGCGTCTGGATCAAGCAGGCGTTCGCCATTGAGTTTTACTGCTCCCTGGCGGATCAGGCGCCTGGCTTCACTGGTGCTGGGGGCCAGACCCGCCTGGACCATCAGACGCGGCAACCACATCCTGGCCTCCTGAACGATCACCTCCGGCATTTCTTCCGGCAGGTCGCCCAGCTGGAAAACCTGGCGAAATTCCTTCTCCGCCTCCCGGGCAGCTGCCTCCCCGTGGTAGAGGCCGACAATTTCCCGGGCCAGACGCATCTTTACGTCCCGCGGGTGCAGGCTACCGCTGGCGAGGCCCTGTCTTATGGTTTCCAGTTCCTCCAGGGGCACGGCCGTTACCAGCTCGAAGTAAGTCAGCATAAGTTCATCGGGCAGAGACATGGTCTTGCCGTACATCTCTTTAGCCGGTTCGTTGATACCGATATAATTGCCCAGGCTTTTACTCATCTTCTGCACACCATCCAGCCCCGGCAGGATGGGCATCATCATGGCCACCTGGGGTTCCTGGCCGTACTCCCGCTGTAACTGGCGTCCCATGAGGAGATTGAACTTTTGGTCCGTTCCCCCAAGCTCGACATCAGCCCCCAGGGCCACGGAATCGTAGCCCTGCATCAGGGGGTAAAAGAATTCGTGGACGCTAATGGGCCGGTTATCCTGGTAACGGCGGGCAAAATCTTCCCTTTCTAGCATCCTGGCCACGGTAATCTTGGCAGCCAGCTGGATAACATCGGCAAAGGTAAGCCTGGCCAGCCACTGGCTGTTAAAAGTAACCTCGGTCCGGGCCGGGTCCAGGATTTTAAAAATTTGCTCCTTGTAGGTTTCGGCATTGGCCAGGACTTCAGCTTCCGAGAGCTGCCGCCTGGTTTCCGATTTACCGGTTGGATCGCCGATTCTCCCAGTAAAGTCGCCAATAATGATAATCACCTGGTGGCCCAGTTCCTGGAACTGGCGCAATTTCTGGAGCACTACCGTATGGCCCAGATGAATGTCCGGGGCCGTCGGATCCAGGCCCAGTTTAACCCGCAGGGGGTTCCCGGTGCTGAGGGACTTCTTTAGCTTGGCCTTTAGGTCTTCCTCCGGAATAATTTCAGCCACTCCGCGGCGCAAGACTTTAAGCTGCCGCTCTACTTCTCGTTCCAACCGAATCATCCTCCGTAACCTGCTCTTTTCGTGCCCAGGATTTTACTCGGCAACTTTTTGCGTAAAACAGGGCGTTTATAATCTATAAATTAGCGAACCTGTTTAAGTTTAACATAAGCTATGAGTGAGCTTCAAGCTCTTATCATTCCCCTGGGGGTAAAGCTATGTTATAATAAAGAGGCCGTAAAGGAGGTCACGGACAATGGCACCCCCGAAAAAACGAAAGCGCAAATTAAACGTTTTCCGTGCCCTGTTGCTGACCCTGCTGGTCCTGGCTGTGGTGCTGGTGGGCGCCGGCGCTGGTTTTACCATTGGCGTCATCCGTACTATGCCTGACTGGCAACCTGACAAACTCCAGCTGGCCATGACAACATTTATTTACGATAAAGACGGCCAGCTTGTCGAAGAGCTGCATGGTGAACAAAACCGCATTGTTGTGCCCCTGGAAAAAATTCCTAAAGACCTGCAGAATGCTGTCATCGCAACCGAGGACGCCCGTTTTTATCAGCATCACGGTGTAGACTTAAAAGCCATTCTCCGGGCATTGTGGATTAATTTGCGGAGCGGCAGCATCCGCGAGGGCGGTAGTACCATTACCCAGCAGCTGGCTAAAAATGCCTTCATTGAGAATCCTGAACGCACCTTGAAACGTAAGATTCAGGAAGCTTTAATGGCCATTGAACTGGAACGCACCTACACCAAAGAAGAAATCCTGGAAAGTTATCTAAACATTGTTTACCTTGGACCCGGTACTTACGGGGTAGAAGCGGCGGCGCGGTTATACTTTGGTAAATCTGTGTCTGACCTGGATCTTGCCGAGTGTGCCATGCTGGCCGGCCTGATTCAGAGCCCGGCCAACTATGATCCCCGTTCTAAAGGCAATGAGGAAGCTGCCAAAAACCGCCAAGCGCAAGTGCTGAACAATATGGTCAAGTACGGCTATATTACCCCCGAACAGGCAGAAAAGGCCAAGGCGGAAAAACTGGAGTACCGCGAAGCCTCCAAAACACAGGCCGAAAAATTTCCCTACTTTATCGACGCCGTTATTGATGAAGCCGGCCGCCTGCTGGAAAGCCAGGGTATTGAAGCCGCCGAGCTTTACCGGGGCGGCCTGAAAATTTATACTACCCTCGATACCAAAATCCAGGCCGAAATGGAAAAAGTTTATCAGGATAAATCCAATTTTCCTCCCAGCAGTCCCGACCGCCTGATTGAAAGCGCCATGGTGGTCCTGGACCCCCGCACCGGTGAAGTACGGGGCCTGGTCGGCGGCCGGGATTATACTACCAGGCGGGGCTTCAATCGGGCCATCCAGGCTGAACGCCAGCCTGGTTCTACCATCAAGCCTCTGGTTGTCTATGCCCCGGCCCTGGAAAAGGGGTACCCCCCGGCCTTTGTCATCGATGACGTGCCGGTTACCTACCCCGGTACACCCAAACCCTTTACCCCGGTCAATTACGACGGCCGCTACCGGGGGCTCATCAGCATGCGGGAGGCCGTGCGGTGGTCCGTCAATATTCCCGCTGTTAAAATGCTTAATTCTATCGGCATCGATACGGGCTATGAATTCGGTCGCCGCCTGGGCTTGCCCTTAAAGCCGGAGGACCGTAACCTGGCCCTGGCCCTGGGGGGCCTGACTACCGGCGTCTCCCCCCTGCAAATGGCTGCTGCCTACGGTGCTTTTGCCAACCAGGGGGTATACATCACCCCTCACTTCGTGACCAGGATTACCGATCGTAATGGCCAGGACTTAATCGTCAACAAGCCCCAGCGACGGGAGGTCATGAGCGAGCAGGTTGCCTACCTCATGACTGATATGCTGGAAACCGTCGTTATGGCCGGTACCGGTAAAAATGCCCAGATAGGCCGGCCGGCAGCGGGTAAAACAGGTACCACCTCCCTGCCAGATACGCCGGAATACAGGGGCCTTAAAGGGGAAAAGGACGCATGGTTTGTCGGCTATACCCCCGAACTAGTAGGAGCCGTCTGGATGGGCTATGACAAGACCGATCCCAAACACTACTTGAAAAGTGTTGCTGGCGGCGGTTACCCGGCTCTAATCTGGAAGAAGGTAATCGGTGCTGCTTTAAAGGATCAACCCGTTCAGGACTTCCCCCGCCCCAGCGGCATAATCTATGCCGACGTCGATGCCAAGTCGGGCCTCTTGCCCAGCGACCTGACACCCAGGGAGTTTATCGTCAAAGAAGTCTTTACCCAAAGCATGTTACCCAAGAAAGTCTCCGATGTCTGGGTCCAGGTCCAGGTCTGCACCACCACCGGCCAGCTAGCTTCGCCCAATTGCCCGGATGTAACGACGGGGGTCTTTTTAAAGCGACCCGACGGCTATAACGGCCCGGTGAAACCGGAAGACGCCTACCTGGAAGCGCCAACGGAGGTCTGTACCCTCCACGGCGGCAAAGGCAGTGACAGGCCGGGGCTGGTAAGCATCTGTACTGACCCCCGCCACGGCGCGGAACTTTTCCTCGCCAATATCCCGAAACCCGGGGAAGGTGGGGGCTGCCCGCCCCAGTACGTGAAGCAGGTCCAGCTGCCCCCGGAAAAAACTCCTACCCGGTACTGCGACCTGCCCGATCACCGGCTAAGTAAAGATACATTGGGGCCGGGAAACGAGGAGACAGGTCCGCCGGCCCCCAATCTAACGGCTAATTTGGAAGTAGGCCCCAACGTCAGCCAGCCCAGGGTAATTCTGCGCTGGGAGCTTCCCGGGAAGGATGATTTCCTCTTTTCTATCGAGCGCAGCAACCAGGGCTCCAGCCGCAAGAGCCTGGCCATAGTAAAAGATACCACATATACCGATACCAGCGTGAAACCCGGCTTTACCTACCGTTACCGGGTCATTGCCCTGGATGAGAAGAATAAGTCCAGTACGCCATCAAATGAAGTCACTATCGCCATCCCCAGGCGATAGTAAAAGCCCCGGGCTAAAAACCCGGGGCTTTTTAGCGGCTAATATACACCACGGTGACACCGCTGCCACCTTCGCCAGCCCCACCCAGGCGAAAGCCTTTGACCAGGGGGTGCTGCCGCAGGTAATCCTGCAGGGCTACCCTTAAGGCACCGGTGCCTTTACCGTGGATTAAACGCACCTGGTTTAACCCCGCCAGGACGGCATCATCCAGGTAGGCATCAACCCGGTGACAGGCTTCTTCTACCGTCAGCCCTCGCAGGTCGATCTCCGGCCTGATATCGTTATTGCTTACTGTCTTTACTGTCCAGCCGTTCTTGATGCCTTCTCTTTCAGGCCCTGCCTTGGCTTCCGTCTCTATCAGCCGCAGTTCCTTTAATTTAACATTTATTTTCAAAATACCAACCTGAACCAGGACTTCCCCCTGCTCGTTAGGAGGACTGAGAACTTCTCCAGCCTGACCCAGAGTCGCAAGGAAAACCTTGTCGCCTACCTGGAGGTTTTCCGGTGGTTGGCTGCTAGCGGCAGGCTGGTACTGGTTCAGCCCGGCTTCCACGGCATCTTCCAGTTCTTTCAGTTGCCGCCGCGCTCTGGCTACTGCCTGTTGCTGACCGCGCAGATTTTCTTCAGCCAGGGCCTTTTCCAGGCGGGCCATGATTTCCCTGATCTCCGCCCTGGTTTGCCTTAAGATACCCCGGGCTTCCTGGCGTACTTTTTCCATCTGCCTGGCCGCCTGCTGCTGCCATACTTCTTTTTCCCTCTCCAGTTCAGCCTTGGTCATCTCAGCCTCCCGGCGCAGAATTTCGGCCTGCTCCCGTTCCCGGGCACTCACCCGCCTATCTTCAGCCAGGCCGGCTATCAGGCGGCTGACGCGCTGGTTTTCTTCGCCAAGGAGGCTCCGGGCCCGTTCAATAATGGCGGGTGAAAGCCCTAAACGGGAGGCAATGACAAAGGCATTGCTCTCACCCGGAGTACCGATGATCAGGTTGTATGTGGGCTGGAGGGTCTCGCTGTCAAACTCGACGGCGGCGTTTTCCACCCGCGGGGTGGCATAAGCATAGGCCTTCAGTTCGCTGTAGTGGGTGGTGGCAATCGTCCTGGCCCCGGCATTCGTAAGGTAATCCAGAATGGCCATGGCCAGGGCCGCCCCTTCGGTCGGGTCAGTACCGGCCCCCAGTTCATCCAAGAGAACCAGGCTCCCCGGTGTTACCTCTTTTAAAATAGAGACAACCTGCGCCATATGGGCCGAAAAGGTACTTAAGGACTGCTCAATGCTCTGCTCGTCGCCGATATCGGCATAAACGGCGGCCGTAGGGTCGACTTCCGTACCTTCGGCCGCCGGCAGGTGCAGGCCGCACTGGGCCATAAGGGTAAATAGGCCCACCGTCTTTAACGTTACCGTCTTGCCGCCGGTGTTGGGACCGGTAATGACCAGGGTATCAAAATCTTCGCCCAGGGTGAGGCTGACGGGCACCACTTTTCCTTGCAGCAAAGGGTGCCGGCCGCGGTAGATACGCCAGCGTCCCTCATTATTCAACCGCGGCTCTATGGCCGCCATCTCCAGGCTTAAGTATCCTTTGGCGAGGGTAAAGTCCAGTTCACCCAGGGCAGCCAGGGTAATTTCCAGTCTCTCCTTCTCCCGGCCGATGAGGTTGCTTAAATGCCGCAGGATGGCCTCGATTTCCCTGGCTTCGGCCATCTTCAAGCGGCGAAGTTCGTTATTTAGCTCTACCAGGGCCATGGGCTCGATAAATAGCGTCGCTCCGCTGGCCGACTGGTCGTGAATCAAGCCCGGCACCTGGTGGCGATACTCCTGTTTGACCGGCAGGACGTAACGATCATTGCGAATGGTATACAGGTTATCCTGGAGATACTTCTGCATTTCCGCTGAACGGAGGTAGCCATCCAGGCGTTCTTTTATCCTCTCCTGGGTCTTACGGATCTGCTGCCGCAAGGCTAGAAGCCGCGGCGTTGCCTGGTCCATAACTTCGCCGTCGGGACCAATAGCCTGGCCGATGGCCTTTTCCAGGTCACGGAAATCACCAATCCTGTTAGCTGTCTCCCGCAGCAGCGGCCAGTTGCCGTCCTGGCCCAGGAGGTACTGCCGCACTCTCCGCCCCCCGCTCATGGTGGCGGCCACCTGCAACAACTCTTCCTCTTCCAGGAGCCCGCCCACAGCCGCCCGGGCGACTTGCGGCCGGATATCATGGATATTGCTGAAGGGTATGTCAGGGTAACGCCGCAGCACCTGCTCCGCCTCGCTGGTGGCCTTAATGCGGTTGCGGACCTCCTCAATGTCCCGTACCGGTTGCAGGGCGCGGGCCAGCTCCGCTCCCAGGGGTGAAACACATTTCTCCTCCAACCGCTGCAGGATTTTATCCAGTTCCAATTTTAAAAAGGTCTTATTCAACCATTGTTGCCCCCATCTCTTCTTTTCTCCGACCTGATGATAACCATGTCGGCGGCCGGGGTCAACAGGAAACCCGCACCTGTCTATTCTATTACTCCCCGGAAATAATGGCCGCGGGTGATGCCGGTAGGAGCCAGGTTTTCCGCTTCCCTGGCCAGAACAGCCAGCATCTCACCACCTTCCCCGCTCTCCAGGGCGGCCAGGGCCTCGTGGTACAGGCCCGTCACCCGCCGGATATAGCCAGGAGGCTTTTCCCGGGCTTCAATCCGTACCCATTCAAGGCCCAGGGCGGCAATTTCCTCTAGATGATCGAGGAGGCTCATTTCCCTGGCATTATATAAATAAAACCGGCACTGCCGGTCGGTAGTGACCGGAAAAATCAGGCCCAGACGGTCTTTTAAACCGTAGCGTCCCCGCCGACAGGGAGCGGTGCAAGCCTGACCAGGCCTTTTGCCCCCCAGACGCGCCCCCAGGACGCAGTGGGCCGAAATCATAAGGGGCAAAGCCCCGTGGACAACAGCTTCCACCGGTAAAGGAGGATCCAATTCCCACAGCTGTTCCATGTTCATCTCCGGGGAAAGGGTTACGCCTTTAAGCCCTGCTCCGGCTAAGGCTTTGAGAGACCAGGTATTGAAGGCATTGAAGGGATAGTCGCCCCACCCGGCAAGACCGTATTCCTTTATAATTTGCAGGCCGCCAGGTCCTGCAATGAGGAAAAGGCTGGCTCCGGCAGCAGCCAGCCTTTCAAGGTGCCGGGTCACGGCTGCTGCTTCGGTCTCATGCCAGATCCGCGGCAGGGCCGGGATGACTGACGCTCCTTTTTCTCCTGCTGCAGCCATTAGCTCCTGCAGCTGAGCCTCCTGCGGGGGTTCTTTCCCCTGCCAGACTTCGCCGGTGAGATAAACCCGTCCGGCCCCGGCCGCCAGGGCGGCCCGGGCTCCTTCCAGGTCGCCCACGGCTACTGCCAGGCGCGGCACCCTTCGCGGGCCCTGCCTTCCGGCTGAGGATACACCCTCGTTCCCCGGATCGTGTCCCTTGCCCGCCACCGACCTGGCCCCCTGCCTTTCCCGCCCCCTCCGGGACAGGAGCCTTTCCAGGCCTTGCCGAAATTCTGTTTCCGGCGGCACCCGCCGGGGCCACGCTGCCAGGCGCACCTGGCGTAACTTTTCTATAGCCTCCCGGCGGACACGGTTTAACTCGCTTAAAGGCACCATCACCGGCCCCGCCAGGCTGGCAGTGAGTTCAGCCAGCCGGTAAGGGGTATTGCCCAGGCGGCCCAGCTGCTCTGCCAGCACAGATTCATCCAGGGGGTGGCGTTCCGCCACCTCAGCGTACACAGAAGTCCGGGCCTGGACCCGGTGCCCCTGGGGATCAACAACCTCCAGCTTTAAAGGTTCTCCCGCCCGGGCCTCAACTTTCATGGTCAGAGGCAGGCGCCGCTCTTCCCGGGGTGAAGTATAGGTGCGCCGGACTTCCTTCAGGAGTTCCACGTCGCTAGTCTTAAAAATGCGGTCCCCGGGCCTGGTCGACGGCGGCAGGTCCAGGGTCACCGTTGACCCTGCCGGGGCGAAGGTTACCTCCCTTCCCCCCTGCCAGATGTGGTGCACCACCAGTCCTTGATGGCCACCCCGGCTCACCCAGACTTCCAGGCCGTCCCCCTGGCGGAGGGGAGCTTCCAGGTGAACGAGGAAGCGCTCGCCCTGGCGCCGACCGGCTCGTCCCAGGTAAAGGCCGCGGTTGCTGGGCCGGCCATAGCTCATTAGCTCAGCACCCGGGTCCCCATCCAGGTAACCCGGGGTAAAGTCGCGGTTGAAGATCTGGGCTACTTCCATTGCCTCTTCCGGCAATACCTGAAAGCCTTCCGGGTCGGCCAGGTAACGGTCAATAATCTTGCGGTAGGCCCTGGTAACTACGGCCACATACTCGGGACGCCGCATCCGCCCTTCAATTTTAAAAGCCTTAACCCCGCCAGCTATTAACTGCGGTACCCGGTCCAGGGTATAGAGGTCACGGGTGCTTAAAAGGTGTTCCGGTTTTAATTCCAGAGGCCGCCCTGTTTCATCCACCAGGGTATAGGCCAGACGGCAGGGCTGGGCGCAGCGGCCGCGGTTACCGCTGCGCCCTCCCACCATGCTGCTGAGCAAACACTGGCCGGAATAAGAAAAGCAGAGGGCGCCGTGGACAAAGGCCTCCAGTTCTATTTCCACCTGGCGGCTGATGGCCTTAATATCGGCCAGGGATAACTCCCGGCCCAGGACAACGCGCTTGAAACCTTGCTCCTGTAAATATTTAGCCCCGGCGGCGCTGGTGACCGTCATCTGGGTACTGCCAATGAGGGGGAGTTCAGGCAGGAGCCGCCTGGCGAGGGTTGCCAGCCCCAGGTCCTGGACAATAATACCGTCCACCCGGGCGTTACCCAGGAAATAAAGATAATCAAGGGCTTCCGCCAGCTCCCTGTCGGCCAGAAGAATATTGACGGTTACGTAAACGCGGGTATCGCGCTCATGGGCGTAGTCAATGGCCGCCAGGATTTCTTCCTGGGAAAAATTTGCCGCTCCCTCCCGGGCATTGAATTGCTTCCCACCAAGGTAAACCGCGTCCGCACCATTGCTTACTGCTGCCTTTAAAGCCTCCGGGCTCCCGGCCGGGGCCATGAGTTCTACCTTTGTCATAGTGCCACCTCAAGGCATATTATACCGTCAGGAAAGGCAATAAAAAACGCCGGCAGCAGAAAATTTTCCCGCTCCCGGCGTAAACTCTCCTCCGTAGTTCGCCATTCTAGTTTTGCTCCACCCGGCTCTGAGCCTTATCATAGGGTGAATAAGCAGCACCAACAAACCACTCCCAGTTGGACCGCAGGCAGTTATAACGTTCATCCAGGCGGGCATAAGCCTCATTCAATTCGTTAACCGTCAGGGCTGGCAGTACCCGTTTGTATTCCACCTTTGCTAAAACCTGAGCCATTTTTAACGCCTCCCTTTAAAAATTCCTTTTGCTAGAGTTATTTTACCACACTTTTTTAACAGTTGCGTCATCCTCCGGCTACAAGGTTGTTTTTTCTTTCCCAGTGGTCGAAAATCCCTCCCGAACAGTTTTTTGTACTTCTCTTCACTATTTAACAATATGCAAATTCCGTGCCAGGGAATAAAAAAACGGCCTTCGCGCCTTGGTAGGCCTTGCGAAAGTCGTCTTTTTTGCATAGCCGGAATTCGGTGCACCTATACAAATTATTGAATTTACATTGCTCAATAGACCGGGAAATATGGCTTTGCTTCTATCCTGTTTTTTGTACTCTGTTCGTATTTTTGTATTGACTATTTTTTCTTGGGCCGCAGGTTATAACGCTTGATCATTTCATTAAGGGTGCTTCGCTTCAGGCCCAGGATTTCTGCCGCCCGGGCCTGGACCCACTGGCTTTCTTCCAGGGCCTGCAGTATCAGGCTGGTTTCATAGGCCGTCACTGCTTCTTTGAAACTCATCCCCCTGGTATAGGCCCAGCCCGAAGTGCCTTTTGCCAGATTACGGAACTGGCGCGGCAGGTCGCCGAGTTCGATTTTTTTCCCTTCAGTTAAAATTACCGCCCGCTCAATGACATTTTCCAGTTCCCGGACATTGCCCGGCCAATCGGCCCGGACAAGGGCGTCCATGGCCTCGCTGGTAAAGCCGGTAACTTCTTTACCCAGGCGCCGGCCGATCTTTTCCAGGAAATGCCTGGCGAGCAAGGGGATATCGTCCCGCCGTTCCCGCAAGGGCGGCAGCCAGATGCTGATTACATTGAGACGGTAGAAAAGTTCGGGCCGGAAGGAACCTTCCTTGACGGCCTTCTCCAGGTCGCGGTTGGTGGCCGCGAGCACCCGGACGTCGACCCGGGTGGGCCTCGTTTCCCCTACCCGCAAAAATTCCCCTTCCTGGAGGACCCGTAAAAGTTTGCTCTGTAGTCCCAGGCTGATATCGCCGATTTCATCCAGGAAAATTGTGCCTTCATGGGCCTCTTCAAAGAGCCCTTTTTTGGCCGTCACCGCCCCGGTGAAGGCGCCCCGGGCATGGCCGAAAAGCTCGCTTTCCAGCAAAGTTTCCGGCAGGGCGGCACAATTAATGCTGATGAAGGGCGCTTCGCTACGACGGCTGTGGTAGTGGATGGCCCGGGCCACGAGTTCCTTACCGGTACCGCTTTCCCCGCGGATGAGTACGGTGGCGTCAGTTTTGGCCACCTTTTCAATCAGGCGATAGACTTCCTGCATGGCGGCGCTATTACCCACCAGCTGGCCGAACTGGCCCTGGAAGACCTTGAGCTCCTGGCGCAGGTGCAGATTGCTTTTTTCCAGCTGGGCAATGAGATAGGGCAGGCACATGCGGTTTTCAGCCAGGCCGTGGTAGACGGCAATAGCCTTCTCCCGGCAGGAAGGATAACCGCAGGCACCGCAGTTAAGCTCGTCTTCTGGTGTAAGTTTACCCAGTTCGGCCAGGATGCTCCGGATGTCAGCCTCGCTGGGACGGGGGAAGAATACGGTTTTATCATGGAATTCCCGGCGTAAGTTTAAACCTTCCAGGTTCAGGGGTTGGGGTTTTGCCTGTTCCAATCCCTGGCGGGTAAATTCGGCTACAATTTTGCGCCGGCGGAAGGAGGAATATTTATTCTCCTGCATGGGGCCATTGATACAGCCCTTACAGAAGAGCATATCGACCATCCTGGGCATCATTTTACCCTCGTTAACGGCCTTCAAAAATTCCAGGCAGTCCTCCCGGCCTTCTATCACCAGGACTTGGTTGGCCAGGATGTCGGCATCAATCCCGGCACTCCTGAGCAGGCCACCGCCTACAGGGTACAACCGGCCCAGGTAGGCCGGTTCACTGTCGAAATCGAGATTGCCGCAAGAAGAGACGTCGATTTGCCGCGCAGCCAGCATTTCCTTGAGTTCCAGGAAGGTAAGAACGGCGTCAATAGCACCGGCCACTTCATCGTCCACGGCCTCGCCTTTTTTAGCCACACAGGGGCCGATAAAGACCAGGCGGTTATCTGGCCCGAGCTTTGTTTTAAGATAACGACCCAGGGCGATCATGGGTGATACTATAGGCACCAGCTGGGGTAAAAGGCGGGGATAATACTTGCTGACCAGGTTAACTACTGCCGGGCAGGGGGTACTGATCAAGCCCTGGCGTTCCCCGACTTCCTGGAGGTAGCGGTGGTATTCCAGTGTGACCAGATGGGCGCCAAAGGCCACTTCATGGACTTCGGCAAACCCCATCTGCTTCAAAGCCGCCACAACCTGCCCCGGCCAGGCCGGATAAAATTCGGCCACAAAGGAAGGCGCCAGGCAAGCAATGGTCCGGCCGGAGGCCAGAAATTGCTCTACTTTGGCAATTTCCTGCTCCACCAGCTTGGCCTGTTGGGCACAGACCTGGACACAGTGACCGCAAGCTATACACAGCTCCGGCACTACCCGCGCCTGGCCTTCAACTACTTTTATCGCTTTGACCGGGCAGTTACGGATGCAGGCGTAACACATACGACATTTGCCTGTGATAGTTTTCACTATTTCCACGACATACCCCCCTTAACCGCACCATTTTTCTTTATCTATTATACAATACATGTCGCCGGATGGCGAGACGGATTTTTGAATTAGCGTCAATGTTAATATAGCGCAGCAAAAGAAAAGCTACCTTAAAAGTTAAGCAAGGTAGCTTCAAAAAAGGAGGTACACTGGGTGTACGCCATTGACTAAAGAGGCGGGATTATCACTATTCGTGATTATTGTTGCTAAAAAACAGCTCATCTACAGTAAGACCGAAAAAATCGGCCAGTTTCTTCATGGTGTCCTTTCTGGGATAACGCTGGCCCCTTTCAATCATGGCATAGGCGCTCTGGGTTATCCCTACAGCTATCGCCACCTTCTTCTGGGTGAGGCCGCGTTCCCGGCGTAACTGGTACATTTTTTCATTTCGCATAGAGATCACCATATATGGTTAGGAAAAGCTCCTGTTAGTAATAATTTAATCACGTTTTGCAATTTGTGTCAAGGGATGATGAATTGATTATCACGTTTAGTGATATAATATTGTTTGCTATCACAAAGAGTGTTAAATTGGCAGTAGTTAGCTGAACTACATGAACGAAATTATTGTTGTTAAATCTTTTAGCTTATAAGTCAACTGGGGGTCTATCATGAAAACCCTTGGCGAAAGATTAGCAGCTTTACGTAAAGAAAAAGCCTTAACCCAGGCCGAAATGGCCCGCCGGCTCAACATGGGTCAGAGCACCATTGCTATGTATGAAAGGAATAAGCGTTCCCCCGATGCCGAAACTTTGCAGAAGCTGGCGGATTTTTTTAAGGTATCCGTCGATTTTCTTCTGGGGCGGGTTGATTCTCCCCATCCAATATCTTATGAACCCCAGGATGAAAAGCAGCGAAAAACAACCTTTTTTCTCCAGGAGCCTGGCGGCAGGACTTTTCTTGCCGATCCCCTGTTTGCAGATTTATTTAAGCGCCTTTCTGAACTGACACCTCAGGAGAAAGCAAAACTGGCCCAGTACTGGTATCAGGCCTTGCAGGATATAGAAAAAGAAAGGGTAGAACTATGCCAGCCCGGTGCTCCAGACCTGCCGACCCTTCACAATAATGATAAAAAATGAAGCACCGGTTTAATCAGGCTTGCTGTTTTAGCTGCCGGAACAAAGGGACCGCCACCCCGGCCATGACCTGGTAACCCGGGCGGCTGGGATGGGCGTCGTCGACGAAGTATTCCTTCCGGCCCCAGCCGGTGGCCGGGTCCAGGAGAGGGGTAAAAAAGTCAAGAAGCTTTAAACCCCTGGACAGGGCCAGGTCCCGGCAGGCGTCGCGATAAGCCGCAAGCAGCGCGGCCATCTTCTCCAGGAAAGATAAGGGGATATCTGAACCCGTCTGGCAGAGGGGCGGCGGCAAGGCCATTACCGGCTGGATACCGGACCGCAGGGCCTTATCCACCATGGCCCGGACATTATTGATTACTTCCGTAACGGCCAATCCGGCCCAGGCGTCGTTGGTTCCTCCCATAATGGTCACCGCCCGGGGGGCGAGCCGGACAACATCCTGGTCGAAACGGGCCAGCATTTCGCCCGTGGTTTCGCCGCTAATGCCACGGTTTACCACCACCAGGCCGGTGGCGCGGCCTGCCAGGTCCAGCCATGAAGCCTCCGGGCCAAAGGGATAGCCCCAGGTCAGGCTGTCGCCTATACCGACGAGATCAACCCTGTTCATCTTTTCCTTTGCTTCTTGCGCTTTCATAATTGCACCCCAACTTAATTAATGGTAATAAGTGGAAGGCCGGGAGTAAAACTCCAGCGGCCACGCTAACTACCACAAGACAGTTATGCCCCTATAATTAAGGCTACCTAAAGCTACCAGTAAGCCTACCGGAAGGAAGGCTTACTGGCAATCTGTACCAGCGTCCTACCTCCCAGACCCGTTCAAGGACCTATTGATAAAAATACGAAGGGCTCCCTGTAGAATCTTACTCCTTTGTATAAATTAAGGCAATAATAAAAGAGGGTTAGACCGCAGGATACCGCACTGGTCTATCCCTCTTTTAACATTTACAGTAAACAAGGTGGTCCAGCCAGGTCTACGCGCACCCTAATATTTTCCCCTTGGCGTGTAATGGGTATGAAGGAGATGATGGGACTTTTCGCTCAAAGGTTTGCCCAGGAACTCGCGGTAGAGGGCCTGGATAGACGGGTTCTCGTGGGACTTGCGGATAGGCATCTCGACGTCGGCCTGGTAGATGCCCTTGATACGCTGCTCCCTGATCTCGGTGTTGGTCGGGATGGGCTGGCCGCCGCCGCCGATGCAGCCGCCGGGGCAGCACATGATTTCAATGAAGTGGTACTGCTCCCCGGCCTTAACCCGCTCTAAAAGCTGCCGGGCATGGCCCAGGCTGTGGGCCACCGCCACCCGGACTTTGGTGCCCTCGATATCCACGGTGGCTTCCTTAATACCCTTAAGGCCCCGGACATCATAGAAATCCAGGGAGGGAAGCGTTTTCCCCGTAATCAACTCATAAGCGGTGCGCAAGGCCGCCTCCATAACCCCACCGGTGGCGCCGAAGATGACCGCTGCGCCGGTGGATTCGCCCAGAGGATCGTCGTACTGCTCTTCCGGAAGGTTCCGGAAGTCAATCCCGGCTTCCCTGATCATCCGCGCCAGCTCGCGGGTAGTGAGGACATAGTCCACGTCCTGGTAACCGCTGTCCCGCATCTCCGGCCGCTGGCACTCGAACTTCTTGGCGGTGCAGGGCATGATGGAAACTACTACCATTTTGGCCGGGTCAATACCCGCCTTTTGGGCATAGAAGGTCTTGGCCACGGCGCCGAACATCTGCTGGGGCGATTTGCAGGTTGACACGTTGGGAATGAATTCAGGATAGAAATGTTCCATGAACTTGATCCAGCCCGGGCTGCAGGAGGTAATTAACGGCAGGGGGCCTCCCTTGGTGAAGCGCTCAATAAACTCGGACCCCTCTTCCATAATGGTCAGGTCGGCGGAAAAGTCGGTGTCGAAGACCCGGTCAAAGCCCAGCCGCCTTAAAGCCGCCACCATCTGGCCGGTATTGATGCTCCCCGGCGGCAGGCCGAATTCCTGGCCGATGGACACGCGGGTAGCCGGCGCCGTCTGGACGACGACAAATTTTTCCGGATCGGCCAGGGCCGCCCAGACCTCGTTGGTATAATCCTTTTCGTACAATGCCCCCACCGGGCACACCAGGGTGCACTGGCCGCACTCCACGCAGGCAATGTCCAGAAGTTTATCCTGGAAGGCCGGGGCGATGACGGTATCAAAGCCGCGGCCCATGGGGGCGATGGCCTTTACCCCCTGGACCTTTTCGCACACGGCCACGCAGCGGCGGCAGAGGATGCACTTGTCGGGCTCGCGGATAATAGCCGGTGTGGAATCATCTATAGGATACTCGCTCTTTTTACCCTCAAAGCGGATCTGCCGGATCCCCAGTTCCTGGGCCAGGGATTGCAGCTCGCAGTTCAAGTTGCGGATGCAGGTGGGGCACTCCATCTTGTGGTTGGAAAGGAGCAGTTCCACATTCAGGCGCCGCGCCATCCTGACCCGCGGGCTGTTGGTCTTTACCACCATACCATCGGCTACCGGGGCCACACAGGAGGCCATCAGGTTCCTGGCCCCTTCCACTTCCACCACGCAGACCCGGCAGGCGCCGATTTCGTTGATGCCCTCCAGGTAACAGAGGGTGGGAATGTGGATGCCCGCCTTTTCAGCGGCTTTTAAAATTGTAGTACCGGCCTCAACTTCAACCGGGATGTTGTCAATGGTCAGCTTCACGGTACTCAACTTCTTCGCCTCCTATCTTCCGCCTATTCCCGCACGTCGCAGCGCAGGCAGCGGGACGCCTCGGCTACCGCGGCCTCAAGGTCATAACCCAGTTCTACCTCGGCAAAGCCCGTCAGCCGTTCTGCCAGGTCAAGGCTTGCCGCCACTTCCCGGGCCGTCTTCTCTTCAATCACCGGCGCTGTCCGCTGGCGTTTAATTTCCATCTCAGGTACAATCACGCCGTCGCCGCCGAGATATCTATCAATGGCCGCCGCCGCCCGCTTACCGGCAGCAATGGCGCCGATGACGGTATCCGGCCCGGACACGCAGTCGCCGCCGGCAAAGACACCGGGCACCTTCGTCGCTCCGGTCTTGCTGTCAGCCACCATCGTGCCGGCACGGCTTACTTCTACGCCGTCCGGAATACTCTCCGGATCCACCGCCTGGCCGATGGCCGCAATGACCACATCCACCGGCAGGGTGAAGTCGGCCCCTTCGATTGGGACGGGGCGCCGCCGGCCGCTGCGGTCAAATTCACCCATGCGCATGCGGGCGCAACGTATAGCCGTAACCCTGCCGTTTTCGCCCAGGATGGCCACCGGATTGGCCTGGCAGGTGATTTTGACGCCTTCTTTTTCCGCCTCGTGGATCTCCTCGCGCAGAGCCGGCATATCGTCCTTCTGGCGCCGGTAGATAATGTGGACCTCTTTCGCGCCCAGGCGCAGGGCAGAACGGGCGGCGTCCATGGCCACATTACCGCCACCGATGACGGCCACCACTTTATCCTTTAAGTTCGGTGCCTGGCCTAAGTTAAGCTGCCGCAAGAAGGTTGCTCCCGCATAAACGCCTTCCAGTTCCTCGCCCGGTACGCCGAGCTTCTGGTCCTTATGGGCACCGATAGCCACAAAGACGGCTTCATACCCCCGGGCTTTAAGATCGTCCAGGCTGAAATCGCGGCCCAGGGCCTTGCCGGTCTGCAGCTCCACACCCAGTTCCAGGATGGTATCAATCTCCGCCTGGAGGGTCTTCTTCGGCAGGCGGTACTCGGGGATGCCAACGGCCATCATGCCGCCGGCCACCGGCAGGGCTTCAAAGACGGTCACGCTGTAACCCTTCAGGGCCAAGTAGTAGGCTGCCGTCAGGCCCGCCGGGCCGGAGCCGATTACAGCCACCTTTTTCCCGTTGGGCGGCTTAATTTCCGGTCGTGGCCGCTGGCCGTTGAGCTTCATAGCATAATCGGCGGCAAAGCGCTTGAGCTCGCGAATGGCCAGGGGCTGGTCGATCTTGGCCCGGTTGCACTTGCCCTCGCAGGGATGATTGCAAACCCGGCCGCAGACAACCGGGAAAGGATTCTCCCGCCGGATAACTTCGTAGGCCTCGGCAAAGCGTCGCTGGCGGATGAGGTCGATGTAAATGGGCACATCCACGTTGGCCGGGCAGGTATTCTGGCACGGCGAATTAAAGAGGGCCGCGCAGACGCTGGCCGGGCAGCGGTGCTCGCGGATGTGGGCCAGGTATTCATCCCGGAAGTATTTAATGGTGCTCAGAACCGGGTTGGGTGCTGTCTGGCCCAGCCCGCAGAGGGCCGTGTCCTTGATCTGCTGGCCCAGCTCCACCAGCAGGTCGAGGTCTTCTTCTTTACCCTGGCCTTTGGAAATACGGTCCAGGATCTCCAGCATGCGGGTGGTGCCGATGCGGCAGGGGGTACACTTGCCGCAGGACTCGTCTTTGACAAAGTCCAGGAAGAACTTGGCCAGGTCCACCATGCAGGTATCTTCGTCCATGATAATCAGCCCGCCGGAACCCATAATGGTGCCTAGGGCCGTCAGGGATTCATAGTCAATGGGGGTGTTCAAGTATTCGGCCGGGATGCAGCCGCCCGATGGCCCGCCCGTCTGGGCCGCCTTGAACTTCTTGCCGTCGGGAATGCCGCCGCCGATGTCGTAGATAACCTCTCCCAAGGAGGTGCCCATGGGGATCTCCACCAGGCCGTTGTTGTTAATCTTGCCGGCCAGGGCGAAGACCTTGGTCCCCTTGCTCTTTTCGGTACCGATGCTGGCAAACCATTCCCAGCCCTCGCGGATAATGGTCGGTATATTGGCCAGGGTCTCGACATTGTTTATGACCGTGGGTTTGCCCCAGAGACCGGATACGGCCGGGAAGGGCGGCCGCGGCCGCGGTTCGCCCCGGCGCCCCTCGATGGAGGCCAGCAACGCCGTTTCTTCGCCGCAGACAAAGGCGCCGGCGCCCAGGCGGATATCGATGTCAAAATCAAAGCCGGAATTAAAGAGGTTCTTGCCCAGGAGTCCCTTCTCCCGTGCCTGCTGGATGGCTATCTTCAAGCGGTTCACGGCAATCGGGTATTCAGCGCGCACATATATATAACCCTGGCTGGCACCGATGGCGTAACCCCCGATGGCGAGTCCCTCCAGGACGGCATGGGGATCGCCTTCCAGGATGCTGCGGTCCATAAAGGCCCCCGGGTCGCCCTCGTCGGCATTGCAGACGATATATTTAACCGGTCCCGGTGAGCGGTGGGCAAACTCCCATTTGAGGCCGGTGGGGAACCCGCCGCCACCCCGGCCGCGCAGGCCGGACTTTTTGATCACATCGATTACTTCACCGGGAGTCATGGTAGTCAGGACTTTTCCCAGGGCCTGGTAGCCGTCGCGGGCAATATATTCATCAATGGATTCGGGATTAATGAGACCGCAGTTGCGCAGGGCGATGCGCACCTGGTGCTTGAAGAAAGGAATCTCTTCAAAGGCCTTGACGGCAGCTTCCGTCTCCGGCTGCTTGTAAAGCTTGCGCTCCAGCACCCGGCCCTTGATAAAGTGCTCTTCCACCAGTTCCGGGACATCCTCCGGGTGGACCTGGGTGTAGAAAACCCCCTCCGGGTAAACCATCATATTGGGGCCAAAGCGACAGAAACCGAAACACCCGGTATCGACGACCTGAATTTCCTTATCTAGGCCGCGGGCCTTCAGTTCCCGGATGAGGGCCTCTTTAGTCGCTGGGCTCTCTGAGGCCGTACAGCCGGTACCGGCGCAGACCAGGACGTGGGCACGATAAAATTCCATTTACTCTTCCCCCCTGTTAACAACCCATTCACTAATCACAATCCCGTTAACTATATGCTGGGCGACAATCTGCCTCGCTTTATTGGCATCCACCTTGCCGTAGGTCACCCGCGGCTTCCCTGGCAAGATAACATCCACCAGGGGTTCCTGGGCGCAGAGGCCAATGCATCCCGTCTGGGTGACGGCTACATTGGTAAGGCGGCGCTTGCCCAGCTCGTCAAGAATAGCGCTCATAACCTCCCGCGCGCCCGCGGCAATCCCGCAGGTGCCCATACCGACAACGATCTTTGCCTTTTGATCCGCTTCCCGCAGGCGGATGGCTTCCAGCTGGGTTTCCTTGATCTTTTGCAGTTCTTCCAGGGACTTGATCACTTGCCTTCACCTCCGAACAATTCTGCCAGTCCTTTATTGATGTAGCGCTGTACCCAGTCCAGTACCGGCCCACAGTTTAAAGGTACCTCGCCCAGGTGGAGCTGCAGCCAGGCGGAAGAAAACTTGAACTCCTTCTGCCCCCGACGGTGGTAATAAACAAGCTCTACCGGTTCTTCCCGGCTCAAAGCGGTGGCTATGGTCGCTCCCATGTCACCTAAGGGCGGCAGGTCCGGATGGCTCAGCTTCATTGTTACCGCCACCCTGGTCCCCTGGCCCGGCCGGGATTCCAGAGCAACTTTACCCCCACACTGGGCTGCCGTAGCCTGCAAAAGGGGCAACCCCAAGCCTACCTTTCTGGTGGTCCGGGTAGTGTAAAAGGGGTCCAGGACCTTTTGTAAGGTTTCGGGTCCCATTCCACGGCCGTCATCCTGGACTTCGATGGTCACCTGATCGCGATCCTCATCCTCGACAATGGTAATGAGAATATGACGGGCCCCTGCAGCCAGGGCATTTTCCAGGAGATCAAGAATGTGCAGGGCCAGTTCTTCCATGGCTTTTACTGATACTGCTCTAATACAGCCACCGCCGTATCAGGCTTTAGAAGGCCGTGGGCGCGCTTGTTGACGGTCATAACCGGACCCAAGCCGCAGGCGCCGAGACACCGGACAACCTCCAGGGAAAACTTGCCGTCGTCGGTGCTGTCCCCGGCCTTAATGCCCAGCTCCTTTTCCAGGCGCTCCAAGATTTCCGGCGATCCCTTAACGTAGCAGGCCGTACCCTTACACACGGATATCTGGTATTTACCCTTGGGTTTGACGGTAAAATGGTGGTAAAAGGAGATGACACTGTAGACTTCCGTCAGAGACACTCCCAGGCCGTCGGCTATGGCCACCTGAACCTGACGGGGTAAGTAGCCGATGAGCTCCTGGGCCTGGTGGAGGACTTCGATGAGGTCAGAAGGCCGGCCGCGGTGGGCGGCAATGATCTTATCGAGTTCCTCCCATTTGGCTTCACATTGACAGGCTTCCATGGTAAAACCTCCTTAAAATCATAAATCTGGGCTCAGTCTGCAACAAACTTCCTATCAAAATGTCGAACCTGATGCGCTATTTATCTGACATCATTCTTCTCATCCACCACCACCTTGAATTGCTGCCGCTCCATGGCCCGGACCAGGGCGGCGACATTGACCGCCTCTAGATCATACCCGGTGACCCGGCGGCCGATGTCATGCAAGTAATGGGCATCGGAAGCGGCTACCAGGGGCCAATTGGCCACGGTTGGGAACTTCTTGCGAGCGGCCGCCGGGCTCAGCAGGCCCAGTTCCATGGCTACCACCGGCATCCCCGGCGGAACAATACCTAAATTCGCCAGCAGGCTGTAGGATGGCCTGTCCACATGGGCCGGCAGGCACAAACCGCCGCGCCTGGCTACCTCCCCGGCCACTTCCTCTACCCCCAGGCCGGTGCTGGCCAGGAGGAGCCTTTTCTCCCGGCCTGTTTCTTGGCCCGCGGCATCCAGGAGAAGCTGGGGGCCGAAATAATCCTCCCGGTTTTCCCCATCTGGAAGGTGGCGGTAAACCTCCTCCTGCCACGCCAGGGCTTCTCGCGACGTATCGAAGAGACATACCAGGTGGACGTCTTCCCTGGTCTGGACTTCCATACCGGCCAGGACAATGAGCCCGGTACCCCGGGCAGCCTCTTGCACGGCGGCCACATTACCGGCGCTGTTGTGGTCGGTTACAGCAATGAGCTGGAGCCCCGCTTTTAAAGCCGCGGCTACAATCCGGGGCGGTGTCATTTCCTCGCCGGCACAGGGTGACAGAGCTGTATGGATATGGAGGTCGGCACGATAAAGAGCCATAGTATTCTAATTCTCACTTCTCATATAACAGCTGGTATAAACGCCCGGCTATTTCAAAGGTATGGTAAGGTGTATACAGGAGAGGTAATCCTTCCGCCTCAGCTTTCTGGCAGACTTCCGGAGGGATTCCCCGCCCTCCGGTGAACACCACCCCGGCCGCCCCGGTCAGGAGGGCCACGGCCACTACATTCATGTGCGTCTGGAGAGTCAGCCAGAGGCATCCGGGTGTTCCATTGGCCATAAAATCGCTTATCAGGTCAGAACAGTAGCCGGTACTAACCTCCCTGTCCAGGACCTTCTCTCCTGCCAGAACCTGCAAATTCAAGCGTTCAACTATTTCCCGGAGTTTCATCTCTATTTCTCCTTTCCGGTTGGGCCATGGACGGCGGCAGTTTCCGCGCCAGTTCCACCACCTCTTCTGCCAGGACTCGCACCCGGTCGCGAAGAACGAAGACGCAGTCGGTATCCTGGGCTTCCTCCCGGACAATATCCTCAGCCAGGGCGCGGCAGCTGGGCGAGCCACAGGAGCCGCAATCCAAACCGGGAAGCATAGCCTGGGTGGCTTCCAGGCGTTGCATCTTTTCGATAGCGGTGGCCAAGTCGGTATCCAGCTGGAGGGACGGCCGTGGCTGTACCGGAGCCGCGACCAGGCTGGCGCCTGCTTCCGGCAGGTTTGCGGGTCTGGGCGGCAGGCCGCGGGCGAGTTGCCTCAGCTCTAACCTCGCCAGGTAAGGGTTGTGCACCATGAGGGCGCCACCGACACAACCGCCGGGGCAGGCCTGGGCTTCAATATACTCAATGTCCTCGAAGTCGCCCGCTTCAATACGGGTGAAGACCTCAATGACGTGGTGGATACCATCTACTTCCAGCAAACGCCGGCCGCCAATGCTGGCATTCTCGCCACCGCTGTGGCCCCACCCGTAACCGGCAGCTCCAGCACGGGAGGGATAAGGTACAGCGGTAGCCAGGCGCTGACGGATATCACCATATATGGCGGCCAGGGGAATGACTCTATCAGGGCCCGGCAGTCCACCTTGAGGCTGGCGCGCAGCCGTAATCTTGGCCGGGCAAGGGGAAATAAAGAAGGTGCCAATGGCTTGCGAAGGTAACCCGGTTGCCTCCATCGCTTCTTCTCGGGCCAATCTTGCGGCCACATCCACAGGGGTGGCCAGGGGTAAAATCTGCTCTACCAGGGAAGGGAAACGCACCTGGATCAAGCCCACCACCGCCGGGCAGGCCGGGGAAATGAGCGGCCTTTTCCCCCTATAATCATCCAGGTACCGCCTGATTGCCCGGGCTACTATTTCCGCCGCCAGGGCAACTTCGTAAACGGCATCAAATCCCACGGCTACCAGGGCACCCAGGATATGTTCCAGGTCCGCCTGACCGGCAAACTGCGAGATTATGGCTGGAGCGGGCAGGGCGATCCGGTAGCTATAGGCAGCCAGAGCCGTCAGATCATCGCCCACGGCGATCTTGGCATGGTTAGGGCAAATGCGAATACACTCGCCGCAGTCAATGCAGCGCTCCTGGATAATACGCGCCTTGCCTTCCCGTACCCGGATGGCTTCTGTAGGGCAGTGTTTGATACAGTTGGTACAGCCTTTACATTTATCCTCTTCCAGGCGTACGGAATGGAAATAACCCACCGCGCCACCGCCTTCAGCGATTATAAATAATTATGTTAACGGTAGTACCCTGACCCGGCGCCGACTTTATTTCCAGTTCATCGGCACAGCGGCGGATATTTGGCAGTCCCATACCGGCACCGAAACCCATCTCCTGGATCTCCCGCGGAGCGGTAGAATAGCCTTCCTGCATGGCCAGGTCAATATCGGGTATACCCGGGCCGGTATCACGGGCGGTAATGGTGATAACCCCAGGTGTTATCTGCGCTTTCAGTTCCCCGCCCTCCGAGTGGATAACTATATTCATTTCCGCCTCATAGGCGGCAATGGCCACCCGCCGGATAATCGCCGGTGGAAACCCTACCTGTTGCAGGACCTGGCGGATGCGCGCCGCCCCGTCCCCGCCTGCCAGGAAATCCCGCGCCCGAACGGGAAAAGACATTTCCAGGGACGGTATATTATCCTTCAAGGCAACCACTCCGGCTAGTCCAGGCAGGCTTCCTTGTATCTCCAGTAACTCCTACCTGTTGAAGCCCTTCCTCGCAGCATCCCTCCATTGTCCTCTCCCCTCCCGCCGGCATGGCGCCATACGGTATCGTACCAGCTTTTTTCCCCTCCTGCGTTTTCTCACTTTCCCAGTTTAAGGTGGCGACCTGGTCATCACCCACCTCCCTGGAACAGCCTTTCAGCCCTGCCTGGAAAAGGCGGCCGCAGCTGTCATACATCAATAACCTGGTGCCCAAGAGAGGTAGGCCCATGCCTGCAGCAGCCTCGATAAGGTTTTCATCCGGCCTCTTCCCCCGGACGAAGACGATGGCCACGGCGTCGATCATGGCTGCGGTATGGAGAACATGGGTATTGGTCAAACCTGTCAGTAGGAGAACCCGCCCGCAGGCAAAGGCCAGGACGTCGCTCATCAGGTCGGAACCAAAACCGGCTTCTACTTCCAGGTCCAGTTTATCAGCACCGGTAAAGACCTCAGCTTCCAGAATCGCCTGAACTTCCCGGAGTTTCACCGGGTCCGAACCCCCTGATGGTGAATTGCTTCACAATAGCTAGCAAAAATAACAGGCCTTCAATAAGCCCCTGCCTGTTTCTTTTTCATTTCAGTAATAGCGCGCTCATTCACTTTCATTGTAAAGTCCTTTTGTGATAGTTCATATGTGGTTTTTATTCGCCATGAATTTTAATTTTCCTGCTAGGTCTTATAAAATTCTTATTAACCATACATTTTATTGTACATCATTGTCCATTTTTTTGGCATTTGGCTTTTTGGATATAAGGCAAGGACGGCCCGCCAGGCCGGGCCGAGGATTTAATGGAGGGGAGCCACGGAGCGAAGCGGAGTAGGGTGGAGGCCGTTTAAGCCTCAGGCCGTATCCTTGCTAGAAGTATAAATCCGCAGTCAGTATTAACGTCCCACCAGCACCTTAGACATGCGTGGTCACCTCCAAAACATAATTAACATCGCAGGGGAAGGGAGCAGGGAGCAAAAAACTTTCTCACCTGCTCCCAAAGCCCTGAGATTTAATACAGTTTATCCCCAAGACGACCTTCATAACTTCTGGTCAGCAGTTCTACTGCCGCATCTTTGGTCATCGGCCGCTTAGACCAGCCGTAAAAAGCAGTAATCCATGGGCTCTCAACCATCATTTTGGCTAATATTGGAATATCTTCCTTCTTACCGAATGCTGCCCATGTAGTGGGAAGACCAACATCTTCCAGCAACTGTTTGACCGCACGTATAGCAGTCTGGGCAGCCTGACGGACGCTCATGCCGGCGGTATTCTGACCTAAAGCCACGGCAATGCGAGCCAGCTTCTCCATACCGTGCCCCATGTTATATTCCATCGCGTAGGGCAGAGCTACTGCACAACCAACACCATGCGGTACATGGTATACAGAACCTAGAGTATGCGCTAGAGCATGCCCCTCTACGATACCTGGATCATTAAAAGCCATGCCGGCCATCATTGAAGCATAAGCCATCTTAACTCGAGCTTCCAGGTTATCCCCTTCGTAAACAGCTACCGGTAGGGCCTCTGCTATGAACTCCACCGCCTTAAGAGCAATTGCGTCAGTAAGCGGGTTTTCCTGCCTGGCCATCATCGTCTCAATAGCATGCGACAGGGCGTCGGCACCCGTAGAAGCAGTAACTTTAGGTGGCATACTTACAGTCAGGGTAGGATCCACCAGTGCCATATCCGGCAGGATGGTCGGTGTGGCGAAGAAGCCCTTAATATTATCTTTAGCAAAGGTTACCACAGAATACATTGTACATTCGGTACCGGTTCCGGACGTGGTAGGGACGGCAATAATAGGCGCACCCTTTTTGGGGAAGGTGGTATTAACCAGATAATCCTCAGTTTTACCCGGCAGCGCCAGGAGCTGAGCAACCACCTTAGCAATGTCGATAGCACTACCGCCACCCAGACCAATTACAAAGCTGCCAGCTTCCTTACGGGCAAAGTCAGCAGCTTGGTCACAGACCACATTATCCGGCTCGGGTTTACCCTGGTCAAAAACCGCTGCTTCAAATCCATCCTTCTTAAGGGCCTGTACTACCCGATCAGCGATCCCCACCTGAGCTACCCCGGGATCAGTTACAATAATAGCCTTTCCGCTTATACCCATTTCTTTGATATACTGGCCAATATTGTCTACGGCATTTACACCAAACACTACTTTTTGAGGAGTATAGTACTGAACCACTTTGAGCACTGAGAACATAATAATAACGTAACCTCCTTAACCTTAGTATTTTTTCATGGGATTTAAACCACAAGTACTATCACTGGATTTACTTCTACCACCAGGCCTCGCTATCTCTTATCAAAAATCACCTTCTCAAGTTTCTAGTAGGTTCTCGGAAATTCTCAACCGTTGCCATGCAAGCCCTTAAAGAGAGCCTTTATTTTTTCTCCTCACCCCCAGGGAGTATTGGTTTTAAGGGGTCAGTTTTGCTATTCTTTTTTTGCCTCAACTTTTATTACTTTTTCCCTGATGAATGGTTTCTTGGTTTGTTAAAGCATTTTTTATTGTTCTTCTTGGTATTATTAGTGTGTGTTGCCCCCTCCTAGCATATTCCCTGTTTATCCCTGGAGGTTTATGGGGCTTTCCGAGAGCTTACATGGTGCACCCGCGGACGGTAGCAGTCGTCAAAGAGCAAGATGATGGCCCTGACCCCGGCAGGCGAAGAATTCCTGGCCGGAATATTAAAATACCGTTCCTCAGTTTTAGAAAAAGCCCTGGCAAACCAGGATGGTATAAACTTAGGACAATTAAACGCTTTTCTGCGTTTGCTCCTTACTAACCTCAGGTACCTGTGCCCTCATCTGCGGTCCTCGCCAGGTTTGGGTTGCCGTACAAAAATCGCATCCGACCCCAGCACTAGCTGTCCTGTTAATAGATAAGGGAGTAGCGTGCGGCTGACCATCATGGATCCATGCCGCGGTGATTACTAACATTACAGTAATTCGACATCCTGCACCGCCTGGCAAATTGGTAATCTACGATAGCCCCGGTCACCTGGGACGCCGGGCCTCAGGTTGAGCCTCACAATAATAAAAACCCCCACTCCTGCCAGGGTGGGGGTAAGGTTTAAGTGAAGGCGGATTTAAAAATACAAATCCCTTTCGCCGCTAGCGATTCGCTCCAGGCGGCGTTCGGTTTCGGCCCGGATGGCAGCACTAGGTATCTGGGCCAGGTGCTCCCTGATAGCCGCTTCTCCCGCTTCCCGGGTGGCCGGTCCGGCGTAATCCAGCAGGTATTCTTTAAAGGTCAGGATGGCGTTGGGCTGGCATACATGCTGGATCTCGCCGGTTTTGGCCAGGGCCATAAAACGGTCCCCTGTACGCCCGCGGCGATAACAGGCCGTGCAGTAGCTGGGTAGATAACCACGCTGGCACAGGTCGCGGATTACTTCATCTGGGTGCCGGTGGTCGCCGATTTCAAACTGGGGCACATCGTCGCTGTTTTCAGCATAGTGGCGGCTGTATCCGCCGACACCGGTGCAGGAGCCGGCGCTGAGCTGGGAAATTCCGAGGGCCAGGAGTTCGGCCCGGAGTTCCGGCGTCTCGCGCGTAGAAATGATCATGCCGGTATAGGGCACGGCCAATCGAATGATGGCCACCAGCTTCTTGAAATCGTCATCGTTAACCAGATATGGGAAGTTTTCCAAACTAATGCCATACGCCGGCCGCAGGCGAGGTACGGAGATGGTATGCGGCCCGACGCCGAAGGTTTGCTCCAGATGGCGGGCATGGTAGAGCAGGCCCATCACCTCAAATTTATAATCGTAAAGACCGAAGAGGACCCCCAGGCCAACGTCGTCGATGCCACCTTCCATGGCCCGGTCCATAGCGGTGGTGTGCCAGTCATAATCAGCTTTGGGACCGCTGGGATGCATGTAGGCGTAAGTCGGCCGGTGGTAGGTTTCCTGGAAAAGAATATAGGTGCCGATGCCGGCTTCTTTGAGCCGGCGGTAAGCATCCACAGTAGTGGCGGCAATGTTGACGTTCACCCGGCGGATATTACCATTGGCCTCGGTAATATGATAGACGCGGTTGATAACATCCAGAACGTAGTCCAGGGGGCAATGGACCGGGTCTTCCCCCGCTTCCAGGGCCAGGCGTTTATGCCCCAGGGACTCTAAAATGCGTACCTCCCGCTCCAGTTCCGCCGGTTCCAGGCGACGGCGTTCAAATTTGTTTTCCCGCCGGTAGCCGCAGTAACGGCAGTTGTTAACGCAGTAGTCGCTGAAGTAAAGGGGAGCAAAGAGGACCATGCGCCGACCGTAAATCTTTTCTTTTATTTCCCGGGCGGCGGCAAACATCTGCCGGCGCACGCCCGTATCGTCGTTCTGGAGCAAAACGGCGACTTCGTAGGGTTCCAGTCCCTTCGCTTCCCGCGCCTTTGCGACGATGCGGGCAGCCTCGTCCCTCGTTGCCCGCTTGGCTTCTTCCAGGTAGCCTTCTATCTCTTCATGCTTAATAAAGTCGGCACGATAACCGTACTGCATGGAAAATTCCCCCATTCCGTTTAATGATACTTAAACGTTTAACCGGACCTTCTCTGCTTTTACTCCTCTTTCACATCGTTTTACGAACGTATATTAAATAAAGCCGTGCTGATATCTTTTCCAATTCGTGGCTACCGCCACCCACTAAGCCGGGAGGGGCTTCAAGGTGTGTCCCGGTCCCCGCCCCAGCCGCCGCCCTAAAGCGCGCACCATGCCTTCCAGGCAGTAGCGGCAGTCTTCCGGGCCTTCGTTGACGCAAATCTTATTGGGGTAGATTTGATAATTGGACCGGTATTTGGTCGGCGTCAGGTTAGGCATAATGACGTTCGCCCCCCGTTGCAGGGCGAGCTGGCGGCCATTGGGGGCCAGTGTGCCCACCGCGGTAGTTGCCGGCAAATGGGCGTATGGTATGACCAGTCGAGCGGTAGCTACCACCCGGTAAGTGAGGTCCAGGCTCCCCGCCGGTTCCCCGCCCAGGGGCGTTGCCGGATGGGGGATAAAGGGGCCCAAACCTGCCATTTCCACGTCCAGCTGCCGCAGGAGGATTAAATCATCAGCCAGGTCCTCCAGGGTCTGACCCGGCAGGCCGATAATGTTGCCGGAACCTACCTGGTAGCCCAGCTCCCGCAGCCACTGGAGGCACTGGAGGCGCTCCTCCCAGCTCATACCGGGGTGGAGGCGGGCGTAGAGGTTTTCATTGGCCGTCTCATGTTTCAGGAGGTAGCGGTCGGCCCCGGCCTCCCGCCACATAGCGTATTCATCCCTCGTCCTCTCCCCGGCGCATAAAGTTACGGCTACCCCCAGCTTTTTTATTTCCCTGATTATTCCTGCCAGCATCGGGCCTGTATACCAGGGGTCTTCCCCCGACTGGAGGACGATGGTCCCATAACCCAGCTCCGCCCCGCGCCTGGCGGCAGCAACGATATCTTCTGGCATTAAGCGGTACCGCTGCAATTTCACATTGTCAGCCCGCAGGCCGCAGTAATAACAGTGGCGGCGGCAGTAATTGGAGAACTCGATGACGCCGCGCAGGTGGACTTCCTCCCCGGCTACCCGGGCGCGGACGCCGTCCGCCAGCCGGTAGAGGGCTTCTTCTTCCGCCCCGGTGTCTGCGGCCAGCAGGTTCATGATGTCTGCCTTGGTGAGTTCTTCTCCGGCAGCGGCCCGCTCCAGGCTGCAGGCAAATTCCCGTCGCACGGCAATAACCTCCTTCCATTTCCAACCAGTACAACCTAATTTTCGGCCTCCCCGCCGCCGGGACAGGCAGCTCACTTTCCCTTTCCTGTCAGGGCCGCCCGCACTTTTACCCCGGGGAGGCTGCCCAGCTTTCCCGTCAGGGCGCCGATGGTATCGGTGGTCCCATCTACAATCAAAGCTATAACAGCCACGCCCCGTTCCCGGTAGGGAATACCCATGCGGCCGACGATGCAGTTGCCGTAATCGCTTAGGATGGCATTAACCCGGGCGGCAGTATGTTCGCGATCCTCAATTACTATCCCCACTACTCCCAGGCGGTTTTCCATCGTCATACTCCTTCATACTCCTTCTACGAACAAGGCTGCACCGGATTATTATCGTTGCAGCTAAACCAAAAAACGCCTGCCAGCTTGAATACTAAGCCGGCAAGCGTGAAAAATTACTTCCCATACAATTCCTCCTTCCCTAAGGTTCAGGTAATCCCTCACCGCAGGATAATTTTTGCCGCCCTCCCGCACCGGTCCTTAAACCCGTACGGTCAGGTTTGTTCTAGATCTATTTTGTACGATTATGAACAAAAATGCAAGTTAATTTTTCAGCCCGGACCTGGAAGGAATTTTTTACCCGGCGGAGAAATTATATCCTTTAAAAGATAACCTGAGAAAGGAAAGTGAATTATATGGAAGAAATCTTAAAACAGCTCCTTCAGGGACAGGAAGAAATCAAAAAGACATTACAACAGCATACCGAAATTCTGCAGCAGCATACTGAAATTCTACAGCAGCATACCGAAACTCTGCAGCAGCACAGCAAACAGTTAGACTATCTGGAACAAAGAATGATTAAAATCGAAAACCGCCTGGATAACGAACTGCTGCCGAAAATCAACGTCCTGTTTGACGCTTTTGAGCTGCGGGGGGATGAGATTGCCAAACTCCAAAAACACCTGGATGACAGGCTTGATATAATCGCCCTGGATGTTAATTACCTGCTGGGCAAAACCGCCCGCCAGGAAACAGCTATCCTGGAATTAAGACGGGCTAAGTAAAGGAAATCGCCGGAACAGAAAAACGAGGCTGTCGACATAAATGCCGCTAATCATCTCCAAAGCTGATCCCTATAGCCCGCGCCGTGGCCAGGAGCTGGTGATCTAGAGGTATGGTCCGGGGTTTCCCGACGGCTGCTTCCAGGGGGACATGAGAAATATCGTTACCCCGCAGGCAGACCATCACCCCGTGAATGCCTTTAACGGCGAGCTCCGCTGCCGCCACGCCGAAGCGGGTGGCCAGTACCCGGTCGTAGGACGACGGCGAGCCGCCCCGCTGGATATGGCCCAGAACGGTCACCCGGGTTTCGATGCCGCTCTTTTCTTCGATTAGCTTCCCTACCAGCTGGCCGATGCCTCCCAGGCGCACCCGCTCTACACTGCCCTCCACCGTCCGTTGGACAACCAGTTCTCCCTCCGGCGACTTGACCCCCTCGGCGACAACGACGATGCTGAAAGGTTTACCCTCGGCCCGGCGGGCTTCTATTTTTTTCAACACGCTTTCAATATGCCAGGGGATTTCCGGTATCAGGATGACATCGGCCCCGCCGGCCAGGCCGCTGTAGAGGGCGATCCAGCCGGCATAGCGGCCCATGAGTTCCAGGACCATGACCCGGTGATGGGATTCGGCCGTGGTATGCAGCTTATCCAGGGCCTCGGTTGCCGTCCTCACCGCCGTGTCGAAGCCGAAGGTCTGGTCGGTGGCCGCCAGATCGTTGTCGATAGTTTTAGGAATACCGATCACCCGTGCCCCCCTGGCTTTAAAATCCCTGGCCCCGGCCAGGGTACCGTCACCACCCACTACCAGCAGCACTTCGATGCCCATTTGCTCCAGGCGGGTTATGGCCTTATCTGACATATCACGGTAAGTAACCTCACCGTTTTCTTTAACGGGAAAGTAAAAGGGATTGCTGCGGTTGTTCGTTCCCAGGATGGTACCGCCCCGGTGGAGAAGGCCAGAGATGGCCGGCGGGTCCAGTTTGATATAACGTCCTTCTACTACCCCGGTATAGCCGTCCAGGAAACCGAACATTTCGTAACCATGGCTATAGGCAGTTTTGGTCGCCGCCCGGATGACGGCATTGAGGCCGGGACAGTCTCCCCCGCCGGTGAGAATGCCAAGACGTTTGGGCATGAGATAACCTCCTTATGATACCAATCCCAGCATCGTTATTTCCTGTCTCTTCCCCGGTTGCGCTTCAGCCTGGCCAGCAACCGTTCCAGTTCCCAGGTGTTGACTACATTCTCCGGTTCCAGCCAGCCGCGCCGGGCGGTAAGGACGCCATATTCCATGTCTGCCAGACGGATGGAATCATGGGCATCCGTATTGATAGCTATAGGTACATCGTATTCTTTGGCCAGGCGTACGGCCGTATCATTTAAATCCAGCCGGTCGGGGCTGGCATTGATCTCCAGGATGGTACCCGTCTCCGCTGCCAGCTCAATAATCCTGGTTACATCTACGGCGTAGGGCCGGCGCCGTCCCAGCATGCGGCCGGTAGGATGACCTAGAATATCTACGTAAGGATGGCGCAGGGCCGCCTCCAGCCGGGCCATCATCCGCTCCTCTTCCTGGCGGAAGCCGGAATGGACGGAAGCGATCACCAGATCAAACTCCTTTAAGATTTCATCCTCATAATCCAGGCTGCCGTCGGTCAGGATATCGACTTCAATCCCGGCAAGGATGGTAATATCTTTCAACTCTTCGTTCAGCCGGGCTATTTCCTCCCGCTGGGCCTTTAACTGTTCGACGCTCAAGCCCCGGGCCACCACCAAAGAGCGGGAGTGATCGGTAATGGCAATATACTGGTAACCCCGCCTGCGGGCTGCTGTTGTCATGGCGGCAATGGTTTCCACGCCATCGCTGTAGCGGCTATGCATGTGGAGGTCTCCGCGGATGTCGGCCAGGGTAATTAAGCGGGGCAGTTCACCTTTCACGGCGGCTTCTATTTCGCCTCGATCCTCCCGTAATTCCGGCACTATATAAGGTAAACCCAGGCGATGGTAAAAAGCAGCCTCCTCTGCCTCGCTCCCAGATGGAGTTGCTTCAATCCCTCTAACCCCAGCAGGAGTAGCTCCAGCTTTAGAAGGGATTGAGGCCCGGTCCTCCGGGCTAAATGACGGCCGGGAAGCTATAGCCGTATCTCCATATTCTCCGGCGAGTACTACTTCCTCTTCGGCCAGCCAGCGGGAGGTGGTCAGACCAATATCGGCAACCTTCAACCCACGCCCAGCTGCCAGACGCAGCAGCCCCTTCCGGTGGGCTTTAGAGCCGGTAGCATAAAATACAGTGGCCGCAAATTCTTTCGGCGGAACCAATATGATTTCCACTTTCAGCCCCAGGGTCGTCCTTAAGGAAAGGCGATCCGGCTCCCATGCCAGGACTTCCTTCACCCTGGGGTGCCGGGTCATGACGTCCGCCACCTGGTGGCCGGGCTGCACGGCTACCACCAGGTCGACATCGCCCACCATTTCCCGGCCGCGGCGAACGCTGCCGGCTATGGCCACCCTCTCAACCCCTGGTATGGCCAGGATCTGGTCTTGCAGGAGCAGGGCCAGGGGCCTGGCTATTCCCAACGGCACCTGCTCCTTTACTTCTTTTAACATTTCCACGCCCCGCAGGATGGCCAGCTCGGTCTTGCTACCCATGCCGGGCAGGGTCCTGACACGCCTCTCCCGGGCCGCTGTTTCCAGCTCTTCCAGGGTGGTAATGCCCAGGCCCTGGTAGATCTGGCGTACAGAGCGGCTGCCCAGACCGGGTATAGCCAGCATTTCCCTCAAGCCCGGCGGTACTTCCCGGCGTAAATTTTCCAGGAAAGTGGACCGGCCCGTGGTTAACAATTCGGCGATTTTTTTGGCCAGGTTTTTCCCCACTCCCGGGATCTCCTCCAGGGCATCCCGGGCATAAAGGGAGGCGGCCTCTTCTTCCAGGTTTTCCAGGGCCCGGGCGGCGCGGTGATAGGCGCGGACTTTAAAGGGGTCTTCCCCCTTTAATTCAAGTAAATCACCCATTTCTGTTAATGCCCAGGCAAGCTCCAGGTTGGTCAACCCCGTTTTTCCTCCTGTATCAATTTTACCAGGGTTTCATAATCCTGCTGGACTTTATAAAGTTCATCGGCAATATTCAGGGCGGCAAGCACGGCAACCTTTACTGGAGGATAATGGGGGAACTTCTGGTTAACCTGGCGCATCTTTTTGTCTACGTACGAAGCCAGCATCTGGATGTATTCCGGCGCTTCCCCCTTAACCACGTATTCCTGCCCGTTGATGTTGACCGTGGTTCGGTCTGGTGCAGCCAGCGGCTTTTCCGCCTGAAGCAAGTTTACCCCTCCCTTTGCCTGGATATATCTTTGTTTGTTCGCCTTTACCCGTAGAAAATCCTGCCAGAGGTTAAAATTCACTAACGCAGCCTGGCGCCCAGGCGTTCCTCCAGGGCCCTTTGAATCCTTTCCTGGGCGGCATTCACCTCGGCATCCGTAAGGGTCCGGTCCGGCAGCTGGTACACCAAGGAATAAGCCAGGCTTTTATATCCGGCCGGGACAGGAGCTCCCCGGTAGACATCAAAGAGAGTGCAGCCTTTAAGCTGGTCACCCCCCGCTTCCCTGATGACTTCTTCTACTGCTGCCGCGGGGAGATTTTCCTCTACCACCACCGCCAGGTCCCTTTCCACGGCCGGGAAACGGGGTAACGGTTCGTAACCCACCTGCCTCTGGTTTAAACTGCCTGCATAATCCCAGTCCAGCTCGAAGACACAGGCCCTGGATGGTAGATCAAAAGCCGCCAGGACGTCCGGGTGCAGTTCGCCTAAGAATCCCAGGCTTAACTCCCCGGCCTTGATAGTTGCCGCCCGGCCGGGATGGAGGAAGGGATAAGCAGTGGCTGCTTCCCAGGTGATGGCTTTGATTCTTAACCTGGCCAGGATATTTTCCACTATGCCTTTAAGATAAAAGAAATCCATCTCACCCGCCGGCCAGTTCCAGCCGCGGCCGGTAGTCCCCATGACCAGCCCGCCCAGGCGTAAGGGCTCTACCGGTAACTGCCGGCCCGCAGGAATAAATACCCGGCCCAGTTCGTAAATGGCCACCGGCAGCACCCGGCGGCTGGCATTGCGCCCGGCCACCTCCAGCAAACCGGGTAAGAGGGAAGGCCGCATAATACTTTGCTCATCCCGTAAGGGGTTATGGATTTTTACTACCCGCCGCCAGGGATGATCGGGTGGGAGCTGCAACTGATCCAGGGCGCGGGGACCGATAAAGCTGTAGGTAACGACTTCCACGAGGCCGGCCGTTGCCGCCGCCTCCCGGCCGGCTTCCTCCCAGCGCTGGGCCGGAGTCTGCTTTTCCAGCGCAGTGATATTCCCCGGCAGGGTCACCGGGATGTTATCATAGCCGTACAGCCGGGCAATCTCTTCCACCAGGTCGATTTCCCGGGTCAGGTCGCCCCGGTAGGCCGGAACTGTTACCTGGAAAGGCCCTTCCCCGCTGACTTCCAGGTGGAGGCGCTCCAGGAGTTCCTTCATGGCCGCTGGCGTAAGGGTAGTCCCCAGGAGATAGTTTACCCGTTGCGGTCTTAAAAGTATGGTCACCGGCTGGCGCTTCCTTACATAGCAATCCAGCCGGCCCCGGGCCACGCTGCCGCCAGCCAGTTCAGCCATCAGCTGGGCCGCCCGGTCGGCAGCTGCGGCTGCCCCTTCCAGGTTCACACCCCGTTCAAAACGGGTCGAGGCTTCCGAGCGCAGGCCCAGCTTGCGGGAAGTGCGGCGAATGGAAGCGCCGTCGAAGTGGGCAGATTCGATCAGAATGTTGGCCGTCTCCAGGGTAACCTCTGTCTCCAGACCGCCCATGACGCCGGCTACGGCCACAGGCCGGGCAGCATCGGCAATGACCAGCATTTCCGGATCCAGTTCCCGCTCCACATCGTCCAGAGTTTTTATTTTTTCCCCTGCTTCGGCCCGGCGGACGATAATGCGGTGCTGCTGCAGGAGGTCGTAATCAAAGGCATGTAAAGGCTGTCCCATCTCCAGCATGACAAAGTTGGTTATATCCACCACGTTATTAATCGGTCGCATGCCGGCGGCCCGCAAACAGGCCTGGAGCCAGGCAGGTGAGGGGCCGATGCGCACATTGCTCACCAGGCGGGCTACGTAACGAGCGCACAGGTCGGGAGCTTCGATTTCAACTGCCGCGAGATCCTCGATGCGCCGCCCGTCTTCCCGGACAGCAATTTCCGGCAGGCGTAAAGGGGCGCCGGTAAGGGCCGCCACTTCCCGCGCAACGCCCAAAATGCTCAGGCAGTCGGCCCTGTTAGGAGTGAGTTCCAGCACCAGGACGACATCATTGAGCCCCAGGACCTCAGCTGCATCAGCGCCCGGGAGAGTATCGGGCGGCAGGGTAAGGACCCCTTCCCGATCGGCCGGGGAGACGAGGTTGGCATCCAGCCCCAGTTCCTGGGCCGAGCAGAGCATACCTTCAGAAGTTACACCGCGGAAGGTGGCCCGGCGAATCTCCCTGCCTCCAGGTAACTTTGCTCCCTCCAGGGCTACCGCCACCTTCTGGTCTATATAAACGTTGGGGGCTCCTGTTACCAGCTGCAGTTCCCTACCGGTATCGACCCGGCAAATTACCAGATGTTCAGCATTGGGGTGGGGGGTAATAGACCTAATCTTCCCAACCACCACGCCTCGAAAATCCGGGGCCAGGCTTTCTATGTTTTCCACCGGCAGGCCGGCCATGGTAAGTTTCTCCGCCAGCTTTTCCGGCGGCAGGTCGATATCTACGTATTGCTTAAGCCATTTATATGGAATACGCAAGTACGATCACTCCTTTAAAACTGCCTTAAAAAGCGCAGGTCGTTTTCATAGAAGAGGCGCAGGTCATCAACGCCGTACTTCAGCATGGCCACCCGGTCTACCCCCAGGCCAAAGGCAAAGCCGCTCACCTCTTCCGGGTCATAGCCGGACATGCTTAAAACCCGGGGGTGAACCATACCGCAACCCAGGATTTCCAGCCAGCCGGTGTGGCCGCATGTCCGGCAGCCCCCGCCGCCACACATAACGCAGGATATATCAACTTCGGCGCTGGGCTCGGTAAAGGGAAAGTAACTGGGCCGGAACCGCACCTGAACCTGGTCACCAAACATCTGCCTGACAAAGGCCATCAAAGTACCTTTCAGTTCGCCAAAAGTTACCCTCTTATCCACCAGCAGGCCTTCTACCTGGAAAAACATGGGCGAGTGGGTGGCGTCATCGTCGCGCCGGTAAACCTTGCCCGGGGCGATAATACGGATGGGTAACTGGGGACGCCGGGCCTCCATTACCCGCACCTGAACGGGGGAGGTGTGGGTACGGAGCAGGACGTCCTCAGTTATATAAAAAGAATCCTGCATATCCCGGGCCGGGTGTTCTTTAGGAAGATTCAGAGCCTCAAAGTTGTAATAGTCGCTCTCTACCTCAGGGCCTTCGGCCACATCAAAGCCCAGGCCTATAAAAATGGTTTTGATTTCATTTAAAGTCTGATACAGGGGATGGCGGTAACCACGGGGAACCGGCCGTCCCGGCAGGGTTACGTCGATGGCCTCTGCCCGAAGACGCTCGGCCTGTTCCCGGCGCGAAAGGACTTCCTTAGCCTCCTGAAGGGCTTTTTCCAGTTCTTCCCGTACCTGGTTGGCCAGCTGCCCTACCCGGGGGCGCTCTTCAGGCGGAAGTTTTCCCATTCCCCTTAAAACCCCGGTCAGCTCCCCTTTCTTGCCCAGGTACTGAACCCTTAAAATCTCCAACTCTTCACTGCTGTTGGCGGCAGCCACCCGGGCCAGGGCTGCCTTCCTGATGGCTTCAATAGTTGCTAACATCTGCATCACCTCGGGTATGACAAAATAAAAAGCCTTCGCCCCTTCGGGACGAAAGCTTAAAAGATATCTTTTACCACCCCAAGTCTCCCGGCACCATCATGCCGCTCCCCTCTAACGGTGGGAACACCGGCTCGGCCTACTCTTTCTTTTCAGCCTGCTGCTCCCGGGCGAACTTCACGCGGCCTTTCCCCAGCAGCGCTTCCAGTCAACGACGCCGCCTCCCTGTGGGTTCCGTACCGGCTACTTTGCCCATTCATAGCATTTGGACGCTAATAACATTTTTGCCTACTGGGTAACCAATCTACGATAAATAATGTAAGCAGCTATAGAACCGGTTTTTTCGAACAGCCTCCAAAAGAACTCCGCCGACAGGAACAACCTATCACGACCTTTCCTGGAGCTTTTGGGGGTAACTTCTGGGTTAATTATAGCATAGCCCCACTGGCCGTGACAAGGCGGAGTTTACCCCCGCGCCCGACGTTTAAACAGGAGCCTGGCTTTGAGGGCGGCCAGGAGGTCCAGCTGGGTCTCCAGAGAGTGAATATTCACAGCGAGGATTTCTCCGATTTTTTGTAGGCGGTAACGTAGAGTGTTGGGGTGGAGGTAAAAGTGGCGGGCAATAGCCTGAAAGTCACCGTTAAACTGGAAGTACTTTTCCAGAACTTCCAGGTAGTTCGTCCCGTTCTCCCGGTCAAAGGCCTCCAGACGGCCCAGGGTTTGCTGGTAGTAGTCTTCCAGCTGGTGGGGCGTTAAATGGTAAAGGAGCTTTTCCACTCCAAGTTCGGCAAAAAAGACAAGTCCCGGCTCCCGGCGCAGTTTGCCTATTTCCAGGGCTATTTTAGCCTCCTGGAAACTTAAATACAGTTCGGTAGTGGAAGGGTAAAAAAGGCCTACTCCGCCGCCAACGAGCATTCCGGGGACGCAACGGGCCAGTTTTTCCTGCAGGGTGCTGAAAATTCCCTTTAACTTCTGGCCGGTGGCTCCCTTATCCTCGAGGGCGGGGATGATAATTACCAATTGCCGCTCCCGGGGCAGCAGGATGGCTTCCGGGTAATCCTCCCGGGCTATGGTGCTTGCCAGTTCTTGAAACTGGTCCTCCGGACCGGTCAGGAGTTCCACGACCATTAAGGCATGGGGCCGGTTTAAATCCCAGCCCCACAACTGCCCCCTGGCTACCAGGACTTCTTTGGATTCAAAGTTGTTGTAGAGGAGATCATAAACGAAATCGGCGCGGTGGCGCTTTTCGGCAGCAATGACTGCCTGATCCCTGGCCAGAGCCAGCAGGAGCAACCTGCTGACCTGGTCGATATTGGTGGCTACCGGTTGGGGAAGACCCTCTTCCCCCAGGGCCAGAAGGTAACCGTAATTAGTAGCACCGCTTTTTAAAGCCACCGCCAGATAAGTCCACCGGCCAAAGGCGGCTTCTTCCCGGCCAGGAGATAAACTGAAGGGCAGGTAACTGCCGACAGAGAACTGAACCGCATCGCTGGTTGCTATAACCTTTCCCCAGGGATTGCTAATGACAAAGACGGCCCTGAACTGCCGCCCCAGGTAATGAACGAGGCTTTCCAGGGTACTGCCTTTAATAATAAGATCTATCAAACCAGTCAAAATATCCATTTGCACTCTCCGTCCTTTGCGCCCCTTTTCCTGCCTGCCTCTCCCTGTCTGTCTTTCTTCTTTAACCTTTTTTGTATTATTTCCAAACTATCGGCTGTTATTTTGTAATAATTACAAACTTCCTCCTGCTGGACTTGCTGCCAGTAATGCCGGCTTTCTCCATAGCGGTTTATTTGCAGGGAAGGCAGGGTTAAGGCTGGATCAGGCAAAAAAGCTACCCACTGGGAATAGGGGGCCTCGCCGGGATCACTTTCCCAGGTCATCATATTCAGGGCCCCGGTGGGGCAGGCGGCCACACAGGCCGGCTGCAACCCCTCGTCCAGGCGGGCCAGGCAGAAATTACATTTTTCTGCCTGGCGCGTTTCCGGATTATAGCGGGGGGCCTGGTAGGGACAGGCCTGGACGCAGGCCTGGCAACCCTGGCAGCGGCGGGGCAGGTGCAGGACCAAGCCGTCGCGCCGCTTCCAGTAGGCCTTTTCCGGGCAAACCCGGAAACACTCCGGGTTGCGGCAATGGTTGCAGGCAAGGGATACATAGTAACGGCGGCCGTCTTCTTCTCCTTCCCTTACCTGGCGCCAGTTGATACGGCTGGCTGTCCTGTGCTCGTTCTTGCAGGCCAGCTGGCAATTGCGGCAGCCAACACAGCGCTCCAGGCGCAGGGCAAAGGCTCTTTGCTTCACAAACGGCAGACCTCCACAAAGCAGTCGTAAAAGGCACAACCGGGAAAGCCGGTGGTAAGAATGCCCATATCGGTTGCCAGGGGAGACGTTAAAAAATTGACATTATAGTCCCCCGGCGAAAATAACCTTGTCCCCTGGTATTTATCTCTTCCGTACCAACCTTCATAGGCCACCACTACCGCCTCCGGCACACCCGGTTCTATCTTCGCCCTGGCAATTATTTCTCCCTGGCCGTTAAAAACCCGCACCACATCTCCTTCCGCCAGGTCTCGTTTCCGGGCCGCGGCGGGGTTGATCAGCACCACCGGTTCAGGATTAAGCGCCTGCAACCAATCCAGGTTTTGAAACTGGGAGTGGAGCCCGTACTGCTGGTGGGTGGTCAGGAGCTGCAGGGGGTATTCCGGCGGCGGCGAGGCTGGCCGTATATAAATGGGCAGGTTGGGTAGGCCCAGTTCACCCGCTCTGGCTGAATCCAGTTCTATCCTCTCCGGCAGTTCAGGCGGCCGGGCCTTACGCGGCCCGCTCAAAAGTTCCTGCCAGCAACTAATGCCAAAGAGTTCCTGCATGCGCCTGTCAAAGAGTTCATCCAGCCAGTCCCTTGCTTTTTTATGGCTAGGAAAGGTACTGCTGCCGGGGGATAACTCGTTTAGTTTATCCGCCAGGGCGGCAACTATCTCCAGGTCGCTCCAGCTTTCATACCAGGGTGCCAGGGCGGGCTCGTTAACGGCCACCCAGCGGTGCCAGTAGCTGGAAACAATATCCCAGGTTTCAAACAAGGAAGCCGCGGGCAAGACGATATCGGCCAGCCTGGCCGTGGGGGTCAGAAAGTGATCGACGACCACGATCATTTCTAAAGTATTTAAGGTCTGAGAGAGCAGCCGGGCACCAGCCTCCTGGGTGAGGGGATTGCGGCCGGCCACCCATAAAAATTTAACCGGTGGATCCTGGCAGTGCAGGAGTTCGGCGGCAAAATTGTTCATATTCAGGTAACGGTTGCCAGCCTGTCCTGGCGCCCCCGGCCCGCTTCCAACCCTGGGCCACGTATCCAGGTGAGCGTAATACACTCCCCCACCCCCGGTTCCCAGGTGACCGGTCAGGGCTGCCAGGGCATTGATGGCCCGGACGTTCTGGCCGCCGTTGGTGTGACGCTGCAGGCCGAAGCCGATCCAGATGGCTGCCGGCCGGCTGGTAGCATACATCTCCGCCAGTTCGGTAATGGCGGCAACCTCCAGGCCGGTTTCCCTGGCGGCCCAGTCCTGGGACAGCCCGGCCAGGTAGCTACGTAAGGCCGGCCATCCTGCCGCATAGCGGCTTAAGCCCTCTTCATCAAGACGCCCTCGCTGCCAGAGGTAGGCCAGGACACCCAGGGCCAGAGCTCCGTCAGTACCGGGTTTAATCTGCAAATAGTAATCGGCCCACTTTGCCGTCGCTGTAAAGACGGGGTCGATGACCACCACCCTGCCCCCCTGGTCCCGGGCCTGTTGCAGGAACGGCAGGGAATGAACCGCCGTCCAGGCAGGATTGGTCCCCCAGAGGATAATACATTTATTCCTGGCCAGGTCCTCGGGGTCGGGGCTGGTCACCCTGCCGAAGTCAAGGTAAAAAGCGTCAAGGCCTGCCGACCAGCAGGGTGAGCCCCCGGCCCGGGTGGTGGGGCCCAGGCTATCAAAAAAGACGTCTATTATATTTTGCAGCCAGCCGAAATTCCCCGAGTATTTATTTAAAGCAACTGGGAGGGTGCTGCCATACCTGGCTTTAAGGTCCAGGATGCTGGTGGCAATAAGTTCCAGCGCTTCCTCCCAGGAAAGGCGTTGCCAGTTGCCGGAACCCCGGGGATACTGGCGCAATGGGTAGCGCAGCCGCTCCGGGCTATGCACCCGGCGGCTGTAGGCGTAACCCTTGGCGCAGAGACGACCCCGAGTATAGCCGTGCTGTGGGTCTCCTTCCAGTTTGACTACCCGGCCGTCTTCCACATAAGTCAGCATGGCGCAGGCGTCGTAACAGTTACAGGGACAGGCAGAACGGTAAACAGGCACACCCACCACCCCTTCTCCCATCCCTCTCTTCAATACTATTTTACTTTATTTTGATTCCTTCTGTCCACAGTTCCCGATTAACTAAAACCCCTCGCAGCCGCAGGCATCAGGCAGCTTCGCAACCATGCCGGCTCCGTGATTAACAAAAACCCCTCGCAGGGGAGGGGTTGCAACCGCAGGTAAGGAACAGGGCCTTCCGCTAATTTTAGAACTAACCGATGGCCAGTGGTACTGCTGTACCGTAGAAAAGGGCCCGGCCGATCAATTCTCCCGCCAGGAGAAGGAGCAGGAGGACCAGGGAGAGGGATAGAGAGCCCCTTTCCTGCCGGCGTAACTGATAACTGACGGCCAAAGGTGCCAGCCACCCGGCCAGGACCCGCAGCCACCACCATGGGCTGGCCAAAAGAGTGGTCAAGGTCAGCCGGGCTTCCGGCCCCGCTGCGGCCAGGAAGGTTAGGTATGACAGCGAGCTGATGATACTCAGGAGCAAGAGCGAGACCAGAGCCCGGCTGGCGAGGCCGCCTTCCAGCCATGGGGCGAGGCCGGGGAGCAACTGCTCGAGGCACATCCCCAGGGCCGGGCCCAGTAGTAAGGCTGTCAGGAAAAAGGTAAGGACGGTATGAAAGTTATACCAGGCCGGGCGAGCCGGCAGGACATAGATGAGGGCACTGGCCAGCACCCCCAGGAGGCCGCTGGCCAGGGCCAGGACGGCAGCCAGCCGCGCCAGGGGCTGCTTTCCTCCCTTTGCAGCCAGGTAAGCTGCCAGGAGCAAGAGAAAACACAGGCTGAAAAGCAGGACTTCCCGGCTCAGCCAGGAGGAAGCCAGGTGGGTCAAGGCCCGGTAGGCGTTTTCCGGGTGGCCGAGGTGGCCCAGGGAGATAACCATTGCTGTCGCTAAAATCCCGGCCGGCAGGAGATAGGTCCATCTGGGATTAGCTTTACCGGCTGCACCTGGAACCACCATGACCAGGTAGCCGACGGCCATTTGCGCGAAGATGGTGAAAAAAACCAGGGGCCATTCCCAGTTTGTCATTCAAACATCCCTCCTGATCTGGACTCCGGCTCGCGGGGGTACGAAACGGACGGATGGCCGGGTAATAGTTATATCGGGAAATCCCGGCAGTTCTTTTACAGTGCCCGGCTCGGGGAAGGAATTGAGATCCTTTATGAGCTGCAGCGCCCCCACCGGGCAGGCGGCCACGCAGGCCGGCTCCTCATTGCGGTCTACCTTCTGGTAGCAGAGCTGGCACTTTTCCACCCGGCGGTCCTTTTCGTTGTACTGAGGGGCCCCATAGGGGCAGGCCATGGTGCACAGGCGGCAGCCGATGCAGCGGGCGTGGTCCTGGAGGACGATGCCGTCCTCGCGCTTGCTGTAGGCCCCCACCGGGCAGACCTTGAGACAGGCCGGGTCGGCGCAGTGGTTGCAGGCAAGGGACATAAAGTTGCGCTCCGGATAAGGGAGGCTGGCTTCCCGCTGCTGGTAGACCCGCCGCCAGCGGGGCTTGACCTCCGTTTGATATTCGTTTTTGCAGGCCATCTCACAGCTGAAGCAACCTATGCATTTTTCCGTATCCACCAGAAAACCCAGTTGCTTGGCCACGGCCCTCACCTCACTTTCTCGATATTAACGAAGTTATCATGGAAAGCCAGGCCGCGGTTACCGGTGGCCTTTTTGCCCATATCGCTGGGCACGGCTTTTACTGTGTAATTGATATTGTAATTGAGATCTTTGTACCAGGCCTCGTAGGCCACCAGGACCTCCGGTGCCGTGGTGGCGGTAATCCTGGCCTTCAGGGTGACGTAACCGATTTCGTTATACACTTTAACCCAATCCCCGTCCTTGATCCCCTTGGCGGCAGCCGTAGCCGGGTGAATTTCCACATAAGGTTCAGGGCTGACATTCATCATCCAGTCGATATTCTGGAACTGGGAATGGAGGCCGTAGCGCCAGTGAGGCGTAAAGAAGCGATAGGGGTATTCCGGCGACGGCTGCTTCTCCGGGACATATATCGGCAGGGCCGGCAGGCCGTATTTGGGGGCCTCGGATGATTTAATTTCGATTTTCCCGGAAGGCGTGCGGAATTTGCCGTCCGCCCAGGCCGCCGGGGGAAGTTTCGCTTTGCGCGGCCCCTTTTTCAGCTCGCGATAGTCGCTGATGCCCAGCAGGTCAAGCATTTTGGGGTTGAACTCCTTGCCCACCCATTCTTCCAGGTTGCCGCTGGTGGGATAAGTGCAGGAGCCGGGCTCCAGGGCGTTAAGTTTGGCCGCAAGCAACATGGCGATCTGCACGTCGTTTTTAGCTTCAAAATAGGGTTCAATGGCCTGCTCGTTAATCCCCACCCAGTAGTGCCAGTAGCTGGCGTTCACGCCGTACTCTTCAAAGTGGGTGGTGGCCGGCAGGACGATGTCCGACCAGGCGGCGGTGCGGGTTAAGAAGTGGTCCACCGTCACCACCAGGTCCATGGTTTCAAAGGCCTTCTGGACCACCTGGGGTTCGGGGTCCTGGGATAAAGGATTGCGGCAGGCGATCCAGAGCATCTTGATGGGCGGGTCGTTAGTGTTGAGCAGTTCGGCGCCAAAATTGTTGATGTTGATAAAGCGGTCGCTCATGGTGCCGTCGGGTTTCTTTACCCCGACCGCCCCGGCCGGTTTGGGCATGGTCATGGCCGCGTAATTAAAACCCCAGGTTTCCAGGTGGCCGTAGAGGGCGCCGCCCCCGCTCTTGCCCACGTTGCCGGTAATAGCCGCCAGGGCGTCGATGGCCCGGACGTTCTGGCCGCCGTTGGTGTGGCGCTGCAGGCCGTAACCGATCCAGATGGCTGCCGGTTTGGTGGTGGCGTACTCCCGGGCCAGGTCGGCGATTACCCCGGCCGGGATGCCGGTGGTTTTGCTCGCCCACTCCAGGGTCACTTCCCGGCGCAGGTATTCAAAGAATTCCTCCCAGCCGACGGCATTGGCCTTGAGGTATTCCACATCCACCCAGCCGTTGTCCAGGATGTGGCGAGCCATGCCCAGCGCCAGGGCCCCGTCGGTGCTCGGTTTAATCTGCAAATAGAGGTCCGCCTTGGCGGCCGTCTGGGTGACAATGGGGTCGATGGCGACGATCTTCGCCCCCTTCTCCCGGGCGGCGTAAATAAAGCGCATGGAATGGATAGAAGTCCAGGCCGGATTTACTCCCCAGAGGATAATATAACGAGAATTGACCAGGTCTTCCGGGTCGTTGTTCCAGAGGGTGCCGAAATCGTAGGTCTGGGCGTCGATACCAGCCGGCCAGCAAGGCGTTCCCAGGGCCCTGGTAGTATAACCGATACTGCTCATCATGCCTTCAATGCCGTAATGAAGAATATCAAAGTTGCCGGAATACTTATTCAGGCAGATGGGCAGGGTACTGCCGTACTCTTTTTTGATAGCCAGGATTTTCCGGGCGATTATTTCCAAGGCTTCGTCCCAGGAAATGCGCTGCCACTTGCCTGAGCCCCGTGGCTCCTGCTTCATGGGGTACTTGAGCCGGTCCGGGCTGTAGACCCGGCGGGTATAGGTATATCCCTTGACACACAGGCGCCCGTTGGTAAAGGTATTGACCGGATCGCCGCTGACTTTGCGTAAGACACCGTCCTTGACGTAACTTAGCATGCTGCAGGTATCATAACAGTTGCGGGGGCAAACATTGCGGAAAACTTTTGCACCGGCTCCTGCTTCCGGGTAGCCTGCCTCCACAGCGGCGGCGGGAGCAGCATATTTCAGACCACCATAGGCAGTAAGGGCAGTCAAAGCGCTGCCGGCGGCCAGGCCCTTCAGGAAAGACCGGCGGGTAAGCTGGTAAGCCATACTTCTTCACCTCCATTTACCCGGATGTTGCTAAATGTTGGGTTTACCGCTATCCGGCCCCTTGAAATTATCTTGGTAGATAACTCCCCGGTAATTGGGATCCGTGGGGCCGCTCTGGACGGACAAGGCTTTCTGGCTGCTGCCGCAGCCAACCAAAAAAAGGCTGAGGGCCAGCAGGATAAGTAAATATCGTAATCCCTTATTCACCTTTAACATCCCCCCCCACTTGTTCTTGCTGTTACGTGAACATATTCGGGAAAATAAAAAATCCCCCTTTAGAAGAAATCAAAACTTTCTAGAGGGGGATTTGCAATTTATCCAAAGGCTAGCCTATCACTTGTACAGCAAAGTTGCTATGGTCCCGATAAAACCTACAGCAATGGTAATTACGGCGCTAATAGCCCAGAATCTGAGGTTACCAAGCTTGTCATCCAATGTGTCAATACGCTGGCTTAGCTTTTGCTCCACCGTTTCAATACGCTGACTCAGCTTTTGCTCCACCGTGTCAATACGCTGGCTCAGCTTTTGCTCCACCGTGTCTATACGCTGGCTCAGCTTTTGCTCCACCGCGCTGATGCGTTCCTCGGACTTTTGATCCCCATCCCGGATTTCTTTCGTCAATTTTTCATCTAGCCGGTCTAAACGCTGTAAAAGAAAGAAAAATTCCGGTGAAGCCAGGGTGCGTGGCGGTTCATTTGTAGCTGCTATTTCTCGCAAGCTCTCTTCCGGCATGGCGCTCACCCGCCTTCACCTCCATTCTAACCCAAAGTTTTCCTTAGATCAACGGCAAAAATCCTGCCGCTGGCGCAGGGCTTCGTACAAAAGGAGGGCCGCCGCTACGGCAGCGTTCAAGGACTCCACCGGCCTGACCATGGGAATGCCCACGCGGGCCGTAGCTGCGGCCAGCAATTCCCTTCCCGGGCCATGATTCTCGCTGCCCACGGCCAGGGCCAGGGGGGGCCTTAAGTCCGCCTGCCAGAAAACTAAAGGCGCGCCGACGTCGGCCACTACCAGCTTTATCCCGCAAGCTTCCAATTCCCGCACCAGGGTAGCTGGCTCCACGCCGCTAACCACCGGCAGCTTAAAGGTGGCCCCCATGGCCGCCCGGACTACCTTGGGGTTAAAGGGGTCAACGCTGCCGCGGGTTAAAATCAGTCCCGTAGCTCCGGCTCCCAGGGCTGTGCGCCAGATGGTACCCAGATTCCCCGGATCCTGCAGCCCGGCGGCCACCATTAGCAAAGGAGAAGGCCGGCTCAGGAGTCTTGTCAGGGAACTTGCCTGGAAGGGGGCTATAGCCACCACTCCCGGCGGCGTCACGGTCGTGCTGATGGCCTGCATCAATTCCTCCGTCACCGCCAGGCAGCGGTAGCCAGCCTCCTGCAGGCCGGCTACCAGCTGCTCTCCCCGCGGGGCGGCAAGAATTTGCGGGCTGTACAAAACTACTTCCAGGGGTATCCCGGCCTGCCGGGCTTCCTCCAGCAGGTGGATGCCCTCGATTAGATAAAGACCCCTTTTCTCCCGCCAGGAACGCTCCTTTAAAGAACGGGCCAGCTTCACATAACGGTTGGCTGCCGAAGTGATTAACTCCACCTTAGCTTTCCTGCAACCTTTCCAGGGCCTTGTTTCGGCCTACCAGTACCATGATGTCGCCTTCTTCCACCACATCGTCGGCTCCGGGAGCAGCCAGTATTTTATCATTGCGTTTGATAGCCATAACGCTGACACCGTGCTGGGCGCGTAAATTCAGCTGCCCCAGGGTCTTACCCGCCACCCTGGCCGGGGCCACAATTTCCACAATGCTGTACTCCGGCGAAAGGTCGATATGCTCCAGGACGTTGCCGGAAGCAAGGGTATGGGCGACCCTGATTCCCATATCCCGCTCCGGGAAAACGACTTTATCCGCACCAATTTTAGCCAAGACTTTACCGTGCAGGTCGTTCATGGCCTTGGCTACGACGCACTTAATGCCCATTTCCTTGACGATTAAAGTGACCAGGATATTGGCCTCGACATTTTCCCCAATGGCGACAATGGCTACGTCCACATTGCGAATGCCAGCCGCCTTCAAGGCTTCCTCATCGCGGGCATCAGCCTGGATGGCCGTGGTGACATCATTCATGAGGGCCTCCACCTTGGCCTCGTCGCTATCAATGGCGATTACCTGGTGGCCCATGCGGGCCAGGGTGCGGGCTACGCTGGACCCGAAACGTCCCAGGCCAATGACGGCAAACTGTTTCACAACCCTGCCTCCTTTAGCCAACAATAATCCTCTCCTCAGGATAATGTTTTATTCCCTGGCGGCCCAGGCGCTGGGCAATGGCAAAGGCCAGGGTCAGGGGGCCTACCCGGCCGGTAAACATGGTAGCGGTAATAAGCAACTTGCCGGCCACTGTCAGCTTTGGCGTCAGTCCCATGGAAAGGCCGACGGTGCCAAAGGCTGAAGTTACTTCAAAGAGTACCATTTGCAAATCTGCCTGTTCGGTAATTAATAAAATGCCAGTTACGGTAACTATCAGGAGCAGGGAAACAGCAGCAATGGCCAGGGCCTTTAAGACTGTACCCCGGGGTAACCGCCGGCCGAATACCTCAATATCAACGTTACCCCGGATAATGGTCCAGACAGCCACGGCAATGGCCGCAAAGGTAGTTGTCTTGATACCGCCGCCGGTCGACCCCGGCGAAGCACCGATAAACATCAGGATGGTGATAAAAAGCAGGGTTACCGGCCTTAAGTCGCCGATTACGAGGGTATTAAACCCGGCCGTCCGCGGCGTCACGGCCTGAAAGTATGAGGCCAGGATCTTTTCTCCTAGAGGCAAAGGCGCCAGGCTTTTCGTGTTAGTATACTCCAGGAGAAAGATAATTACTGTGGCCGTAACGATTAGCAAAAGGGTGGTACGAATGACGATCTTGCTGTGCAGGGAGAGCCGCTGCCAGGAACGTTTGGTATAAATATCAGCTACGACGCTGAAACCCAGACCTCCAAAGATAATTAGCAAGGTAATAACCATGTTGACCAGCAAATCGCCCCGGTAATCAACCAGACTCCTGGAGAAAAGATCAAAGCCAGCGTTGCAGAAGGCGGAGACGGCATGGAAGATACCAAAATAAATGGCCTGTCCCAGGGGCATCTGGCTGCTGAAACGGATACTTAAAAGCAACGCCCCCAGGCCTTCAGCAAACAGGGTAAAAATGAGGACATACTTGCTCAGGCGCACGACCCCTTCTACTGTCAGCTGGTTCATGGCTTCCTGCATGACCAGCCTTTCCTTCAGGGTGATACGCTTGCCCAGGAGCAGGGCGACCAGGGTAGATAGGGTCATAAAACCCAGGCCGCCGGTTTGAATTAAAGTGAGAATAACCAGTTCACCAAATAAAGAGTAAGTAGTCTGGGTATCAACTGTTACCAGACCGGTCACGGCCGTAGCCGAGGTGGCCGTGAACAGGGCATCAATAACCGCCACCGGTTGCCCGCTCTGGCTGGCAATGGGGAGGCTTAAGAGGAGCGTACCGGTGGCGATAACCACTGCGAAGCCAAGGGCTAAAACTTGCGGCGGCCGCAGGCGAAAGGGCCACTCTCGTATAATACTCGTACAGATTCACCTTCTTTTAGCACTAAGTACATCTTACCTCATTTTAAAGCTAGCCATGACTTTGTCAAGCACTAAGTTAAAGGCCAATTAGTTTTTAAAAAACTAATTGGCCTTTGACACCCTATTTTATGCTCCCAAACCCAACTTTTCTTTTGCCATATTCACCAGGCGGTTAAAACCTGCTACGTCGTTCACCGCCATGTCAGCCAGCATCTTGCGGTTAACTTCAACGCCGGCCTTTTTTAAACCGTTAATCAGGCGGCTGTAAGTAATGCCCTGCATCCTGGCGGCGGCATTAATGCGGGCAATCCAAAGCTTCCTGAAGTCGCCTTTGCGCTCCCGCCGGTGAGCGTAAGCATAGGCCAGGGATTTTAATACTTGTTCATTGGCGGGGCGGAATAATTTGGACTTAGCGCCAAAGTAGCCTTTGGCCAGCTTCAAGATCTTTTTATGGCGTTGGTGCTTGGTGACACCACGTTTTACACGGGCCATTTTTTTAACCTCCCTCTAAGCCTGGTAAGGCAAGAGCCGGGCAATACGCCTGCGATCGGTTCTATCGATTAAGGCGGGCTGGCGCAACCGTCTCTTGCGCTTTGGTGCCTTTCCGGCCAGCAAGTGACTTTTATAAGCCCTGGCGCGTTTTACTTTTCCCGAGGCTGTGACGCGGAACCTTTTGGCCGCGCCGCGGTGGGTTTTCATCTTGGGCATAATATCACCTCGAATAAATTTTCCCTTAAGCTTTGGGGGCCAGAATCATAACCATATTGCGCCCCTCTACTTTGGGCGGTTTTTCAATGGAGGCAAGGTCTGCCACCTGGTCGGCCAAGCGCTGGCACAGCTTCATCCCGAGGTCGGCATGGGCAATCTCCCGCCCCCGGAACATAACGGTCACCTTGACCTTATCACCATCTTCCAGAAAGCGGATGGCATTGCGCGCTTTGACCTGGAAGTCATGCTCTTCAATGTTGGGCCGCAGCTTTACTTCTTTAATGTTTATTATCCGCTGCTTTTTCCTCGCCTCGCGCTCCCGCTTGCTCTGCTCATATTTATATTTACCAAAATCCATGATGCGGCAAACTGGCGGTCGCGCATTGGGAGCCACTTCTACCAGGTCCAGGCCCTGTTCCTGGGCGATACGCAGGGCTTCTCGTGTTGGCATAATCCCTAGCTGCTGTCCATCAATGCCAACCAGGCGCACTTCCCGGGTCCGGATTTCTCCATTGACCCTCAAATCCTTGCTGATAATGCGTCACCTCCAGCTAGATTTACCGCCCAGTCAAAGACCTCCTTAAAAAATGAAGCGGGTGGATTCCACCCGCCAAAATTAGACCTTTTCCTGGGCAAACCTTACTGGCCCCGGGCCGTAAGGTGAGAAGCGAGTGGCTTCTACTTCCTGGGAAAGTATAACACAGAGGTGTGCCGGCGTCAATAAGTCCGTAGAGATTTGTGTCACCGTTTATTACTAAGGATTGCGCACCGGCTTGCCCAGGTAATAACCCTGCCCGTAGCGAATGCCAGCGCGGCGCAAAATTTCAGCCGCTTCACGGCTCTCTACAAACTCGGCCACTACCTCTATCGAAAGCCTTTGCAAAAGTCTTGCCATGTTTTCGACAATCAACCTGGTGCGTCCACTCCTGGTTATCTCACGCACCAGGGAACCCTCTATTTTGGCAAAGTAACAGTCAAAGTAACGAAGATAAAGGAATGAAGAAAAACCGCTGCCAAAATCGTCGATTGCCAGGCGCACACCAAGTTCGGTCAGCTCCCTGGCAAAAACATGCACAGCATTCATATCCCGCACGGCTTCTCGTTCGGTTATTTCGGCCACAATTTCTTCTGGACGGATGCCGTAGCGGTTAAACAGGTCAGCCAGGAAAGATGGAGTTTCTTTGTTCTCTACCTCGCGCATAGAAAAGTTAATAAAAAAAGCATGTCCTTCGCCCAAGAGTTCGTTTTTTCCCGCATGGCCTGCTCTATAACTATCCTACCAATATCCTTCATAAGGCCAGATTGCTCAGCCGCCTCTACAAAAAGCCCGGCAGGAAGAAAATTTTCCCCTCTCTTCACGCGAGTAAGCGGATTAACCCCCGCAGATTGGACATATGCACCCGACATTAAGCTCTCTCGCAATTTTTCTTCAAGTTTTAAAGGGGCAAAGGCTTTCGAATACGCACCAATTTACGTCACACCCTCACGGGATGTC
>Ga0247720_100006_pt1 | contig 170075 bp, 184 predicted proteins | sample MSEWel2015_12_15_FD_189078 | JGI IMG/M metagenome (GOLD analysis project Ga0247720, IMG submission 189078) | Subsurface sediment microbial communities from gas well in West Virginia, United States - MSEEL Well Study Marcellus 3H_2015_12_15 | ecosystem: Environmental > Terrestrial > Deep... | reverse complement strand
GCGGGGGCACCCATACCTCTGCCGGAAATAACTGCAGATGCGGCCGCCCTCCTCGACGCCCGAACAGGGGCCATTCTTTATGCCCGGGCACCCTACACGCATCGTCCTCCGGCGAGCACCACCAAGATCCTTACGGCCATCATCGCTCTAGAAAAAGGCCGCCTGACGGACATTGTCACCGTAAGCCCGTACGCTAGCTGGACAGAGGGTTCATCCATTTACCTGCGCCCCGGCGAGAGGGTGACTTTAGAAGAGCTCATCTGGGGAGCGCTGCTGGAGTCCGGCAACGACGCCTGTGTTGCCATCGCCGAACACCTAACGGGGAGCGAGGAGGCCTTTGCCCGGGTGCAAAACAGCAAGGCCCGAGCCATTGGTGCCTGGGATACCCACTTCGTCAACCCTCACGGTCTTCCCGACCCGAATCACTACACCACGGCTTATGATCTGGCGACCATTGCTCGTTACGCTCTAAAAAATGCCAAGTTCCAAGAAATCGTCCGGGCCCGGGAAAAAGAGCTCTTTGGCCCTGAAGGATCGCGTTCCTTTATAAGCACCAACCGCCTTCTTTGGAGCTACAGCGGGGCAGACGGCGTAAAGACGGGGACGACCTCTGAAGCCGGGCAGTGCTTGGTCGCTTCGGCCACCAGGGACGGGCGGCAGCTGGTGGGGGTAGTGCTCCACAGCGACGACCGCTGGAGCGATGCGGCGGCCCTTTTGGATTACGGTTACGCCGAAACCAGGCTGCTCAAGCCGGCCGGAGCCGGGGAAATTGTCATCTTACAACTAAGCAACGGGCTGGATGGGGACCTCCCGGCACGGCTCGCAAAAGACCTGTTTGTAGTGGTTCCTGCCCAAAAGGCAGATAGGCTAGAAAAACGAGTGGAAACCGCCGCCCTCAGGGCCCCTGTTGAGCGCGGCCAAAAGGTAGGTAAAGTAAGCATCGTACTGGATGGAGAAACGATTGCTTCCTGCGACCTCATTGCGGCTCGTTCCGTGGCAGCCCGCACTTTTGCTTCCTGGTTTGTTTGGCGGGTTTACCGCCCGCTGCTTAGGGAGCTAAAAAGACTTCGCCTCCTCTGAGCTGGAGAATGGCTAGCCCTGGTGCAATTTACCGAAAGGAAAGGGACAACCCCCGGCGAATACCTACACTGCATTTTCGTGCGGGAGGTTAAGCCGGTGCTTGGCAAGGAACGTATTCGTTTAAGACCGCTCACGCCGCAGGACCTGGAAAGGATGGCTGCTTGGGATGGTGATGAGGAAATCAGGTACCTCTTAGGGTTGCATCTTGAAGAAAGGAAACGCACGTACTGCGACCATTGCGCGGCCCTTTTGGGGACGGCGGATAGTAGGCTCTGGGCGATCGAGGTTTTTCCCGGTCGCTTTATTGGTGAGGTGGAGCTGAGCCAGATATCCTGGCGCACCAGAGAAGCGGAGCTCAAAATTTGCATCGGCGATCCGGCCTACCGGGGGCGGGGCTACGGAACGGCTGCCATCGAAGCAGTCCTCGCCCTGGCTTTTAACGAGTTGAAGCTGGCCCGAATTTACCTGCGCGTTTATCATTATAATCAGCGTGCCATACGCTGCTACCTGCGCTGTGGCTTCCGCAAAGAGGCTGTACTGCGAAACAGGCGGCGTTTTCAAGGCCGGAATTACGATGTGTACTTGATGTACATAGACCGGGAGATGTACGAACGGAGACTGGAAGAGAAGAAAGTAGCCGGGAAGTAAGGCAGCCGCCTTTCGTTGACAAGCATCTGCGGCCACGGCTATAATAGGGAAGGCGTAACGTGCATCCCGGGCCTTGTATGCTGGCCCAGAGGAGAGAAGGAGGAAACTAGGTTGAGATGGGGGAACGTCGCTAAAATAGTAGTCATTGTTCTCCTCGTAGTGCTCATCGCCTTTTTGTCGGTTAAGCCCCTACAAAAAGCAATTCGCCTTGGTTTGGACCTGCAAGGTGGAACTCATTTGGTGCTGAACCTGGTGGACACACCCGAGGCAAAAGTGGATGAGCAAGCTCGCCAAGGAGTTATCAACATCATTCAAGACCGCATCAACCAGTTTGGGGTAACTGAACCGCTGATCCAGCCCGAGGGATCGCGCCGGATCATTGTGGAGCTGCCCGGTTTGAAGGACTCTGAAGAGGCTATTAAAGTCATCCAGATGACGGCGTACCTCGAATTTGCCGACCAAACGGGTAAGGTTTGGCTTACCGGTAAAGACCTGAAGAACGCGCGTTTTGTTTACGATAACCAAAATAGACCCATCGTAGAGTTGGAGTTCAGCCCCGAAGGCGCTAAGAAATTCGCTGCCGCCACGAAAGCGAACTTGGGCAAACCTCTCGTCATCTTGCTCGATAAAAAAGTGGTTACGGCGCCTACGGTAAAAGACGTCATCACTACCGGAAAAGCCGTGATCGAAGGGATAGCCTCGGCCGAAGAAGCACAGCGTTACGCCATCGCCCTGCGCTCGGGCGCTCTCCCGGTTAAGGTGGAGATCCTCGAGAACCGGACTGTAGGGCCCACCCTGGGCCAGGATTCTGTGCAAAAGAGTATCCGGGCCTTCATCATCGGTGTGGCGGCTGTGCTCGTCTTCATGGTGCTTTACTACCGGCTTTTCGGCCTGGTAGCCGATTTTTCGCTGATCGTTTACGTGCTTATGGTGCTGTGGGCTTTGGGCGCCCTTCACGCTACCTTGACCCTCCCGGGCATTGCCGGATTTATCCTATCCATCGGCATGGCCGTGGACGCGAACGTGATTATATTTGAGCGCATTAAAGAAGAACTGAGAAACGGCAAGACGATCCGGTCCGCGCTTGAAACGGGCTTTACCCGAGCCATGACTACGGTTGTCGACTCAAACGTGACAACCTTAATTGCCGCTGGCGTGCTGTATTACCTAGGTACAGGCCCCATCCGCGGTTTCGCCGTGACCCTAGGCTTAGGCATAATTGCCAGCATGATCACTGCCGTAATCGTGACTAAGTACATGCTGCGCTTGGTGGTAAACACTGGTCTAACCGTCGACATTCGCGCAGTAGGAGGGAGAATGTAATGCGTTTTGATTTGATAAGCCGCAGCAAGCTATGGCTCGCGCTTTCGGGCACGGTGATCGTGATCGGCCTGGTGGCCCTCCTGGTCCGCGGTGGACTCAACCTGGGGATTGACTTTCGCGGTGGAACTCTCCTCCAGCTGCGCTTCGCCAAAGCCGTGAGCACTGAAGAAGTACGGAACGTCTTGAAGAACTATGGGTTAGAAAAGAGCGGCATCCAAAATTCTGGCAGCAACACTGTGCTTATCCGGACGCGTGACCTCGCAGACCAGGAGCGCCAGAACGTGCTCGCCGGCCTGAAAGAAAAGCTTGGGGACTATGAGGTGCTCCGGGCAGAAAGGGTCGGCGGTATTGTAAGCAAAGAGCTTACCAACAATGCGTTTCTGGCTCTGACTATCGCCTCGATTTTGATGCTCATTTATATCACCCTGCGCTTTGAGTTCAAGTTCGCCGTAGCCGGAATCCTTGCCTTAATCCACGACGTCTTGATTACGGTGGGGCTTTTTGCTCTTTTCAATATCGAGGTCGACAGTACGTTCGTCGCTGCAATTCTGACTATCGTCGGTTACTCCATCAACGATACCATCGTGGTTTTCGACCGGATTCGTGAACACCTTAAGACACACCGGAAAGAGTCTCTGAGGGAACTGGTAAATAATAGCATCAACGAAACGCTCGTCCGATCCATCAACACATCGCTTACGACGCTGTGTGCGGTCCTCGCGCTCCTCTTCTTCGGCGGCGAGACCACAAAGGTATTTGCCCTGGCGTTATTCATCGGGCTTACCAGCGGGACCTACTCGTCTCTCTTTATTGCCTCGCCCCTCTGGTACCTGTGGCGCAGGGCAGAACTGGATCGTGCGGCATCGGCTCCAGCCAAAAGCTGAACCTGGGTCCTGTGAGCAAGCGCCCCTTAGGGGCGCTTTTTGAGTGCGCCCGGTATGGGCGCTGCCTTCGAGCTAAAGTATCCCGGCGGCTGTGGATCAAGACTCCCTTCTTAGGGCAAACTAGCCCTAGAAATGCGAGGGAGGAGGGCCCAACCTGCGCGCTTACGCTTCACTTGTACGGCACGAAGGCAACCAGGAATTATTTCTTTTTGCGGAACTTGGCATCCTCGCGCTCAACGCCGGATGGCCGGTGCACATTCACGTAGAGGGTCTACGCGGTACCGGAAAAACTACTATTTTGCGCGCAGCTCGCTCAATCCTGCCCTATTTAACCCGCATTAAGGACTGCCCGTACAACTGCGATCCCAAGGCACCGCATTGCCCCTTGCATCGAGGTCTAAGCCCCCGCGAAATAGCTGCCCTGGGCACGGAAGTGGTTCCGACACCGTTCTTGGAGATTTCCCACGCGGCGAAAATCGGCACGGTTGTAGGGACTCTAGACCTCAAACGCCTCACAGACTCTCATCACCCGGAGGCGGCACTTCTGCCCGGAACGCTTCCTCAGGCCCACCGAGGTGTGGTTTTTGTTGACGAAATCAACCGTCTGGCCGATACCGCTCCGGAGCTTACCGACATCTTGCTGGACGTAATGGGTACGAAACCAGGCCGGATTCAGATTGAGGAGAACGGCCTCCCACCGGTGACGATCCCGGTGCAGGTAAGCGTCTGGGCGGCTTCGAACCCGGATGAAGAGCCTGGGCCTTTAGCCGACATCCGGCGGCAGCTATCCGACCGCTTCGATTTTGCTGTTCGCATGGAGCGCCCGCAGCAGGTGGAAGCGGTGCTAGACATCCTAAACTTCGGCTTACTGCCAGCCGAGGAAATTTCTTTGGAAATGGACAGTCAAAGGGCTCAGGTTCTTAAGGAACGGGCTGCTGGTTTGGACAAGGCAATCTTAAGCCCTGAGCTTCTCGAGGACCTGGCCGGCATTTATCTGCGCTATCACCTGGAAAGCCTGCGCGCAATACAAGCGCTCAAGCTAGGCGCCGTTCTCCATGCTGCCTGGCGTGGCGTCCATCAGGCGGATAGAGGCGATCTTCTGGCTGTGGCTCCTGCCGCCCTCCGGCACCGTGTTCGCTCTGAGGATTTGGCGAGCATCCTGTCCTGGTTGGCAGAACCATCTAGCCAAGCCGGAAAGGAGGCGGCAGGCGTGAGTGTGAAGGGCGGTAAGATGCCTGTAACGGGGAAGCAGCCTGAAACTCTTCTTCAGCGTGGGGAACGGGGCGCGGTGCGCGTTCGATCCTCACGCTGGTGGCAGGCGGCCAGAGACAGGTGGCGGCAGCTTTTCCGTTCGACCAGGCAAAGTATAGGTACGGGAGCGGAGCGGGGTGGTAGAAACTTCTCTAGTTCCTCTAATTGCCCGCCCAGCCGGGAAGGGCAAAGCGCAGAAGCCGCACTCCCGAATCCTTTAGACCTGCCTCTCGTGGCCCCGCCGCTGGCGGCCCGGCAACTAGCCAAGCTCGATCCTGAGGAAGCCGTTCAGCCGGCCACAAAGGCTGAAGTTGACGATGTTAAGAAGTGAAGAGGTATTCAAGTTTGTTGGTGAGCGGCTGGCACTTTGCCTCGAGCAGATCGGGGCAGTTCGCCTCGGGGAAAGCACCGTCATCAGCCGTTCAGTCCACCTGATTGAAGTAGAACGCCCGGAAGTGGTGAGGGTAATGACAAGCGCCGACGCTGGTCAGGTGTTTTACGGGCGAAGGGTGCCGGGCACCATCTACCACATCGATATCTTTCATGCTGTAGGACGGGTCGACCACCGGGGTATAGCCGTCGCCGTACGGGCCGCCGTTTATTCTGCAGGAGGCGAGAATGCAGCCTGGATTCTCGATCACCTTGACTTACAGACCGGCACAGGCGGGGGCCGGCTTTCCGGTACGTTAAACTACGGGCAAGAGGCATCTGTGCGACGCGCCCACGCCAATCATGTTCACCTGGCGGCGGAAATGAGTCCTTCCCTTTTCCCCGTGTTGGTGACGGTTGTAGCGGCGGTAGAGGAGGAAATTCTAAGGCAGGGGATCGAGATTCGGAAAGTGGAAAGGGTGGTGCTGGAAAACCCACCCAAAAGCTCGGGCGGCGCGACGAACCTTTCTCCTTACGCCAGCGACACGGATTCTTATCTTAAAGAGAAAACTGGCCGGGCTCAGCCGGGGCCTTCGGGTCAGGGGAATGGCTCGGATGAGCTCCAGAGCCTGAACCGGGCCCTCCGACTGGCGCGGGAGACGTTACCCCCCGAGGAGCTTCTGACCTTTCTACGTCACCTGCTGCAAGGGCCCAGTAGAACCGCCGATTTTGAAAAACGCTGGGGGGATTTAGAACAAACGCTGTCGCGTCTCGAAGGTTCAAGGTATATTCGCCGGGAGAGAGGGCGCTTTGTTCTGACGGAAGAAGGGCGGCGCCTTATGGACTTGTTAGAGCAGCATCTCCCAGAGCTCGAAAGCTATTTTCGCCAGATGTTGCATCACGTTCCGTTTGAAAACGCGACTAGCGTAGGGTTTTCTGAACCCGAAGCAAAAGAGAGTATACATCACTGCCGCCCGGGCCATACGGGAGTCCGCACGCTGTGCACCACAGAGCTGGATCTACCGGGCACAGTTTTCGCCGCCGCCCGGCGCTGGCTTAAGACGAAGGGAGAGGTCGGGCGGCTGGAGCCGAAAGACCTGAGGTACACCGCGCCCAAACGCCGACGCCAACAACGGATCGTGCTGGTTCTAGACAGCAGCGCCAGTATGGCCGGAAAACGGCTGCGGGCAGCCCGTTTCCTGGCCGAGCACCTTGTGCTGGCGACGCGCGACAAAGTAGCAGTTATCGCCTTTCAGGAACAGGATGTGCTCGTGCCGGACCGATTTACCCGGCGCCTGGCAGCAGTGGAAAAACAACTTCTGGCGCTTAGGGCCTACGGTCTTACTCCTTTAGCCAAGGCTCTTAAAGAGACCGTGGCCTTTGTACAATCTACTCGCGTGCGCCGGCCACTAGTTGTCCTCATTACTGACGGTATCCCGACCGTGCCTTTGACTGGCGGCGATCCTGCCAGGGATGCGCTCGAAGTAGCGAAGGAGATAGCCCGGCTCAGGCTCAAATTCATCTGCATCGGGCTCGATCCAAACCGCCGTTTTCTCGAAGAACTCTGCTGCTACTCCCAAGGTCGGCTCCATATTGTCAAAGAAATGGAGCCGGGCACCCTGGCGCGCCTTGTCCACGGCGAACTCAACGCGTAGGACAGATAGAAGGTTTTAGCAGGAATAAAGCCGACATGCGCCGAATAGAACCCTCACCGATGTGAAGGAGCGGGGAGGGTTCTTATGTGTTTATTCTGGTAGTGGCTCTCTTATGCGCTTTACTGGTAGCAGTTTTCGCCGTACAAAACTCTGTGCCGGTAACGGTTACTTTTCTCGGCTGGCGGCTGGAGATGTCGCTAGTTCTTATCATCCTTGGAGCGGCTGTTTTGGGCGCGGTAGCCGTCTTTCTTTTGGGGTCGGTGACCCTCTTTAGGCAGCGCCACCAGCTCCGCGAGGCGGAGCAAAAGGTAAAAAAGTTGGAAGATGAGCTGGCCAAGCTAACTGCCTCCTCGGTGCCAGAGCACACGGAGCAAACAGCGGAAACTAAAAGCGGCGAAAGGAATTCGGCAGAGTGAAACGGTGGAAGGTAGCCCCACGTTGCGCGCGTGGCGCGGCTCTTAAACTTAGCCATGCCCTCGGTATATCCCCACTCCTGGCTACGCTTCTTATCCAGCGTGGCTACACCGAAGTTGAGGCGGCCCGACGCTTTCTCAGGCCTGAGCTATCTGACCTGCACTCTCCCTTTGCTTTCCGCAGTATGGAAAAGGCGGTCGAGCGGCTCTCCAGCGCCCGCCGGCTAGGTGAGCGAGTAGGCATCTTCGGGGACTACGACGTGGACGGCATTACCAGCACGGCTCTTTTGGTGAAGGCCCTCTCCGCCTACGGGCTGGATGTGGTCTACCGTTTGCCCGAACGACTTACGGAAGGGTACGGGCTTAGCCGGAGGGGGCTTGAAGAGCTCATCGACCGCGGTGTGCAGCTTCTCGTGACTGTAGACTGCGGAATAACCGCCCGCGAGGAAGTAGCTTGGGCAAAAAGCCGGGGGGTCGACACCATCGTCTGCGATCATCACCTTCCGCCCGAAGGATTGCCGCCGGCCGTGGCTATCCTGGACCCTAAGCTTCCCGCCGAGGGTTATCCATTTCCCGAACTGGCAGGAGTGGGTGTTGCTTTAAAGCTGGCGCAGGCTTTGACCGGTAGGCTCGAGGATGGCTGGCTCGAGCTTGCGGCCCTCGGGACCGTGGCAGACGTTGCTCCCCTAACCGGCGAAAACCGTACCTTGGTTTACTACGGCCTCAAGGCCATGCGCTCTTCCAGCTTTCCCGGCTTGCGAGCACTTCTGGCCCTAGCTTCCCTGAATCCTGACCAGCTGGGTACGGGGCAGATCAGTTTCCGCCTAGCGCCGCGGCTCAACGCCCTCGGCCGGTTGGGCGATGCCACGCCTGGAGTTGAACTCTTTCTGACCTCGGACGAGGATCAAGCTTATGAGCTTGCCCTTCTCTTGGAAAACGAAAATCGAAGGCGACAACAGGTGGAGGAAGAGGTGCTGGTGCAGGCGGTAGCTCAGGTCGAAAAAGCCGACCTGGAGGACGAGCGGGCCTTGGTAGTGGCCGGCGAGGGTTGGCACCCTGGAGTTATTGGAATTGTGGCTGCGCGGCTTGTGGAAAAGTGGCAGCGACCGGCTTTGGTTATTTCCTTGAACGGCGAGGAAGGCAAGGGTTCTGGACGGAGCATTCCGGCCTTTTCTTTGTATGAAGGGTTAAAGAAAACGCGGCGGTGGCTGAAAGAGTTTGGTGGGCACCAGCTGGCGGCCGGCTTTTCGCTGGCCCGGGCAGACCTGCCTGCCTTCCGCGAAGCCTTTTTGGCTGTAGCCCGCTCATCTTTACGCCCTGAAGATCTTATCTCCTCCCAGGCGATAGATGCTGAGGTAAAGCTGGCCGAGCTGGACCTTGACGCCGTAGCGGAACTCGGGCAAATGGCTCCTTTTGGCCGTGGCAACCCCGAGCCCACGTTTCTTGTGCGCGACCTCGTAGCAGCACGTGCGCAGGCAGTCGGCCAAGCCCAGGAACACCTGCGCTTGGAACTCGTCCAGGGGGACCGAAGGGTGGGAGCCATCGGCTTCGGCTTAGGTAATGAGGCCTCGCTCCTCGCTGGAAACAGATTAGACGTGCTTTTCTACCCGGAGATAAACGAATGGCAGGGTCTGCGTGCCGTGGAGCTCCGGATTAAAGATTTGGCAGCGGCAACCGATCCAGCCGAAATTTGCTGCCAGGCGCAGGTGAAGGATGCGCCTTGTCTGCACGACTTCCGCGGTAAGGAGACCTGTGCACTTCGTGCTCCGGGACCCGGTTCGGGGGCGGTCGTTCTGGAAGTTCCGCCTGAAAGTCCGGCCTACCTTCTTGACCAGCTTCGGGACGTTCCTCCGGGCGGCTCGGTTTGGCTTACCTTCGGTCCGCGGGAGCTGGAAAGGGGTCGGCGGGCGTTGGCTGAGTATCCCGACCGCGACTTCTTGGCCCGGCTGTACTTAAGTATCAAGGCTGCGGGTGGGCACGGAGCAACGGCCGGTTCTCTGAGCCTCAGCCTAGGTGTTCCAGTTGCGAAGGTAAGATGGGGGCTTATTATCCTTGAAGAACTTGCGCTGGTGGTCCGTAAGGCCCGGTCGTCGGGCGGCGAGCAGCTTTATAGACTCCGCCAGATGCCAAAAGGACAGCGCGTAGACTTACATGCTTCGCGCACCTTTCGGAACCTGGAGCGCGAGCGCCGCCAAAGGCTGGCCTTCCAAGAATTCCTCGCCCGAGCTTCCGGCCCTGTTTTGGCTCATGTTGTCGGTTGTTTGTGGGAGAGGGCGCATAAGATGACAAAAACCCAGGTCGTATGTTAGACTAAATATTGATTAGAATCCCTTAGTTTTTCTGCACTTCCTGCGGCACTGCCCGCTTTGCGGCATCTTGAGGAAAGAAGGGCGGGGCGTGGACCTGGAAAACCTGCTGGCCAAACTTGAAACTTACAATCCGAACGCCGATAGGAGTCTGGTTGTGCGCGCTTATGCCTTTGCCGAGAAGGCCCATGCAGGCCAGTTTCGCATTTCGGGCGACCCTTACATCCAGCATCCACTGGGTGTGGCCTTGATTTTGGCGGAACTGGAACTGGACATTATTACCATCGCCGCCAGCCTGCTCCACGATGTGGTAGAAGACACCCACTTTACGTTACAAGACATCGAACGTGAGTTTGGGAAGGAAATCGCAGATCTGGTCGACGGCGTGACCAAGCTCAGCCGGATCGAGTATAAGTCCAAAGAAGAGCAGCAGGTGGAGAACCTGCGCAAAATGTTCTTCGCCATGGCCAAAGACATCCGAGTGATCCTGATTAAGCTGGCCGATCGCCTGCATAACATGCGCACCTTGAAGTTTCTTCCCGTAAAGAAACAAAAAGAGATTGCCCACGAGACGCTGGAGGTTTATGCTCCGCTCGCGCACAGGCTGGGGATTTTCCGGATTAAGTGGGAGCTTGAGGACACAGCCTTTCGCTACCTGGAACCGGAGAAGTACTACGAGCTAGTGGAAAAGGTTGCCAAGAAGCGCCAGGAGCGGGAGACTTACATCAACGAGGTCATCGCGACGCTCAAAGAAAAGCTTGCAGAAGTGGACATCAAGGCCGAGATCCAGGGGCGCCCGAAACACTTCTACAGCATCTATCACAAAATGACTACACAGAACAAAGACTTCAGCGAGATCTACGACCTAACCGCCGTGCGGGTGATCGTGAATACAATTAAAGACTGCTATGGCGTGCTAGGCGTTGTACACACGCTCTGGAAACCGATTCCCGGGCGCTTCAAAGATTACATCGCCATGCCCAAGATCAACATGTACCAGTCCCTGCACACGACGGTCATCGGCCCCAACGGCGAGCCCTTGGAGATTCAGATTCGAACTTGGGAGATGCACCGCACGGCCGAGTACGGCATCGCGGCACATTGGCGGTACAAAGAGGGTACCCGCACGAGCGACGAGTTCGACCAAAAGCTCTTCTGGCTCAGGCAACTCCTGGAATGGCAACATGATTTGAAAGATGCCCGGGAGTTTATGGAGACGCTAAAGATCGACCTTTTTTCCGACGAAGTCTTCGTTTTCACACCTAAGGGCGACGTTATTGACCTGCCCGCGGGTTCATGTCCCATCGACTTTGCTTACCGTATCCACACCGACGTGGGACACCGCTGCACCGGAGCCAAGGTAAACGGACACTTGGTACCTTTAGATTACAAGCTGCAGAACGGCGATATTGTCGAAATCATCACCAGCAAGCTGGCCAACGGGCCCAGCCAAGACTGGCTCAAGCTAGTACGAACACCCCAGGCTAAGGCCAAGATCCGCCAGTGGTTTAAAAAAGAGCGGCGGGAAGAAAGCATCGCCCGCGGCAAAGAAACGCTGGAAAAAGAAATTCGTAAGCTCGGTTTTGAGCCGCACCAGCTCCTCGGGACCGGCCCGTTACAAGCGGTGCTGGAGCGCTTGAATTTTGCTGCCCCGGAAGACCTTTATGCCGCCGTGGGCTACGGAGGAGTCAATGCCCATCAGGTGGTGCTTAGGCTTCAGGAAGAGTACCGCCGCCTCAACCCTCCAGCGGCGCCAGAGGAAACTATCCCGGAGGTGCCCCGGCGGGCCAAAACTGGCCGCGGCAGTCACGGAATTCGCGTTAAAGGGGTGGACAACCTCCTGGTGCGCCTTTCCCATTGCTGTAACCCTGTGCCTGGCGATCCTATTATCGGGTACGTGACCCGTGGGCGAGGAGTGTCGATTCACCGCGTAAACTGCCCCAACGTAGCTTTCCTAAACGATCCGGAGCGGCTCATCGAAGTCAGCTGGGATCAAGACCGTTCGGCCTCCTTCGAGGCGGACGTGGAACTGGAGGCCATGGACCGGCCCGGGCTCTTAGGCGATGTTATGAACGTGCTCGGGGACATGCGCACGCGGATCAGCGCCGTAAATGCCCGGACCACGAAGAATAAAATTGCCATCATCAACCTTAGAGTGGAGATTAAGGATCTTGAGGATCTAAAATTCATCATGAACCGGTTGGGGAACATTCGCGATGTTTTCAGCGTAGAGCGGGTGACGCCGGCTTGAGGCTTGGGCTTCAAAAATCCGAAGCGAGCGGGGCGATCTAACTTGTCCCTCCAGTTATGGCAAATAGGGAACGAGGAGGCATAGGCGTGCGCGCAGTGTTGCAAAGGGTCAAGAAGGCCAAGGTGACCGTAGGTGAAGAGGTAGTCGGCTCCATTGGCCCCGGATTAGTGGTGCTTCTCGGGGTTGCTGCCGGCGACAGCGTTGAAGATGCGGTTTACCTAGCGCAAAAGACGGTTAATCTGCGGGTCTTTGAAGATGAAGAAGGAAAGCTCAACCGCTCGCTTCTCGACGTAGGCGGTGAGGTGCTAGCGGTTTCCCAATTTACTCTACTGGGTGACTGCCGGAAAGGACGTCGGCCGAGTTTTGTGGAAGCGGCGCCGCCCGAGGTTGCCGAACCGCTGTACCAAAGCTACGTCGAGGCGGTTAAAAAAACCGGGGTAAAGGTGGCTACCGGTGTCTTCCGCACGGAGATGCTGGTAGAAATTCATAACCACGGCCCGGTAACGCTGATTCTTGACAGCCGGAGGGAAGACAAGCATGCATGTTAAGCGTCTGGTAGTGGGGCCTCTGGCTTCCAATTGCTATTTGGTGCGCTGTTCGGAGAACGGGGAGGCCCTAGTGATCGACCCGGGGGCAGACCCGGAGGCAATTTTGAAAGAGGTTGAAAAAGACGGGCTTAAGCTGCGTTACATTATCAACACTCACGGGCATGGCGATCACATTGGAGCCAACGCGGCCCTCAAGGAGCATACCGGGGCAGCCATTCTCATTCACGCGGCAGATGCTCCCATGTTGACCTCTGCGGTGAAAAACCTCTCGTCTTGGCTGAATGGAGGAGTGGTGAGCCCGCCGGCCGACCGTACCCTTATGGACGGCGAGGAGATCAGGTGTGGTGACGTGGCGTTTAGGGTGTTGGCCACTCCAGGACACACCCCCGGGGGGATTTCCATTCTTGGCCCGGGGGTTGTGTTTACCGGCGATACCCTTTTTCAAGGGTCGATCGGCCGCACGGATTTTCCAGGCGGTTCCTTCTCCGTGCTGCTCAGGAGTATCCGGGAGAAGCTCCTAACTTTGCCGGATGAAACGACGGTCTACCCCGGGCACGGACCGGCCACGTCCATCGGACGGGAAAAAGTGGATAATCCTTTTCTTCGCTGAAGGCATTGCGACTCCTCTAAAAAAATTTATTATCGGCGTTGTAGCAGAGAGGAGGATTTTAACCGAATAAGCGCGAAGTACGGAGCTAGAGAGAAAGAAAAAACAAACAAGCAAAAGGGGGATGCTTTGATGATTGTCGGCGTGCCCAAGGAAATTAAGGACCACGAGTTTCGGGTGGGGATGACTCCGGCCGGCGTGGAAGCCATGTGCCGGGCCGGTCATCGCGTCGTAATTGAAAAAGGCGCAGGCGAAGGGAGCGGAATCAGCGACGCCGAATACGTCCAGGCCGGAGCGGAAATCGTGCCCACAGCAGAAAAGGTTTACGAGACGGCGGAGATGATTGTTAAGGTTAAGGAACCACTTCCGGCCGAATATGATTTAATGCACGAGGGGCAGATTATCTTTGCCTACCTGCACCTCGCTCCGGAAAAAGAACTTACCGCAGCGCTCCTCCGCAAAAAAGTTGTCGGTGTGGCCTTTGAAACCGTGCAACTGGCCAACGGGGCTCTTCCTCTACTCAGCCCCATGAGTGAGATTGCGGGCCGTATGGCCGTGCAGATCGGTGCACATTACCTGGAGAAGCAGAATGGTGGGCTCGGCGTTTTGCTCTCCGGTGTTCCCGGGGTTCCACCGGCGAAAGTAGCCATCATCGGCGGCGGGACGGTCGGGATGAACGCGGCCCGCCAGGCACTGGGTATGGGGGCCGACGTAACTGTGGTTGACATCAAGCTGGATAGGCTGATTTACCTCGACAACCTTTTCCAGGGCCGGGTCAAGACCCTTATTTCCAACAGCTACAACATTGCCCGCCTGGTGCGGGAGGCCGACTTGGTTATCGGCTGCGTGCTTATTCCCGGGGCTAGGACACCCATCTTGGTTACGGAAGAAATGGTAAAGAGCATGAAGCCCGGCGCAGTTATTGTGGACGTGGCCATCGACCAGGGTGGTTCGGTGGAAACCATGGATCGCATCACGAGCCACAGCAACCCAACTTTCATTAAGTACGGCGTGGTGCACTATTCAGTGCCGAACATCCCTGGAGCCGTGGCACGCACAGCTACCTTCGCCCTCGCCAATGCCACCCTTCCCTACGCGTTGCAGCTGGCGAATAAAGGATGGAAGAAGGCCATGCAGGACGACCCGGCGTTGGCCAAAGGGCTGAACGTCGTGGACGGAAAGGTCACCCTCAAGGCCGTCGCCGACTACCAGGGACTGCCGTACACCCCGGTTGAAGAAGTGCTGAATTAAAAGTAAGCTGGGCCGCCCTCTGAAGGGCGGCCCGGGGAGCTATTCCTTTGTGGCCATGGGGAAGGAGGGAGGGGCAAGGGCGGAAAAAGAACGAATGTTTCGTCAGAAAGGCGACCTAAGTACGAGGGGAGGCGTAGGATATGGAGTGGATAATGGCCCTCAACTCCAAGGTGAATGCCATCGTTTGGGGTCCTCCAATGCTTGTTCTTCTGGTTGGTACCGGGATTTACCTTACCATTCGCCAGGGCTGGCCGCAGGTCTCCAAGTTTGGTTACGCCATGCGGCATACACTGGGAAAGCTCAGAGAAAAAGGTGAGGGGAAAAAGGGCGAAGTTACCCCTTTCCAGGCTCTCGCTACGGCCATGGCAGGTACAGTGGGCACAGGTAACATCGCTGGTGTTGCGACTGCTATTGCCATCGGCGGGCCGGGCGCGGCCTTCTGGATGTGGCTTTCCGCCTTTTTCGGCATGTGTACCAAGTACTCAGAGGTTATTTTAGCCGTTCATTACCGGGAAGTAAGATCAGACGGGACCATACTGGGCGGCCCCTTCCAGTACATTGAAAAGGGCCTTCAGGCCAAGTGGCTGGCGGTCCTCTTTGCCCTCTTCGGCGGCCTTGCTTCGTTCGGCATCGGGAACATGACCCAGGCAAATTCCGTAGCCCATGCCCTGGAGACGTCTTTCGGCGTTCCCCGCCTCGCTTCCGGCATTGTCATGATGGTAATTACCGGTATCGTCATTCTCGGGGGCTTAAAGAGCATAGTTAAGGTTACGGAGAAACTGGTCCCGTTCATGGCCATTTTCTACATTCTCGGCGGCATCGCCCTCATCATCATGAACATCGGCAAACTGCCTGCCGCCCTCGCTCTTATCTTTAAGGAGGCCTTTACCGGAACGGCGGCCGTTGGCGGCTTCGCCGGCTCTACTGTCATGCTGGCGGTGACGAAGGGTGTGGCGCGGGGCGTTTTCAGCAACGAGGCTGGCTTGGGGAGTGCGCCGATCGTTCACGCCACCGCCAGGGTTGATCATCCCGTGCAGCAGGGGCTTTGGGGCATCTTTGAAGTTTTTATGGATACCCTGGTGATTTGCTCTATCACCGCACTTAGCATTGTCATGACCGGTGCCTGGCAGACCGGCAAGTCTGGAGCCGAACTGACCATGATTGCCTTCAACCAGGCCATTCCGCACTTCGGCACGTTCGTGGTTAGCATTGGTCTTGCCCTGTTTGCGTACTCTACAATCCTCAGCTGGCAGTATTACGGGGAGAAGTGCTGGGAATACCTCGGCGGTCCTGGGGTACGCCTCCCTTACCGGATCTTGTTCCTTCCGCCCATTGTGCTAGGCTCCCTGGGTGCGTTAAACTTTATCTGGGACCTGGCCGATACCTTAAATGGGCTTATGGCTATTCCGAACTTAATCGCCCTTCTCGGTCTTTCTCCGGTTATCGCCAAACTTACACGGGAATACTTTATCGAAAAGGCTTAAGAAAACGCCCCGCACTTGCGGGGCTTTCTTGTAGGCAAAAGAGGAAATTATCACCTAGAGGGCGAATGTACTAAAGACCAGAGGAATAGAACTGGGGGAACGAGACATGGGACTACGCCCTACGTGGGCCGAGATTGATCTAAGAGCCTTTGCCGCAAACCTACGCGCGGTGAAGGACCTGGTAGGACCGCAGGTAAAAGTTATGGCGGTGGTGAAGGCTAACGCCTATGGGCACGGAGCAGTGCGCCTGGCGCAGGTTGCAGCGGCAAACGGAGCCGACCAGCTGGCGGTCGCCACATTGGATGAGGCGGTTACCCTCCGCGAGGCCGGGCTGAAACTGCCCATCCTGGTTCTTGGCACCTCCATTCCGGGTGAAGGGGCAGAAGTGGCAGTGGAGCTGGGGATTGCGCAGGCCTTGTGCACCGTTGAGCTCGCTGAAGCCCTTTCCGCCGCAGCGCGGCGCCGCGGCAAAGAGGCGCTGGTACACCTTAAAATCGATACCGGCATGAGCCGGATTGGTGTACGCCCGCACGAAGCCGTGCCTTTCATGGAACGTGTGGGCCGCCTGCCCGGTTTGCGGTTCGAAGGCATTTTCAGCCATTTTGCCGCTTCCGACGAACCGGAAAACCCGTATACTGAACTGCAGTTCAGCCGTTTCCAAGAGGCCTTAAAGGCTCTTAGAGAGGCCGGGTACACTTTCCCCCTCCGGCATATCGCCAACAGCGCGGCCATTTTGGATCACCCGGAGATGCACCTCGACATGGTGCGCCCGGGATGTATCCTTTTCGGCTCCTGGCCGAGCGAAAAGACTCAGCGTAAGATTAGTATTAAGCCTACGCTAACTCTGAAAACGCGCATCGTTTTCCTGAAACGCGTTCCGGCCGGAACTCCGGTAAGCTACGGTCTCACCTACACCGCTCCCAGCGAGCGGCTGCTGGCCACGCTTCCCATCGGTTATGCCGATGGCTACCGCCGCGGGCTCTCGAATAAGGCCAGCGTTCTCATTCGCGGGATGCGGGCACCGGTTGTCGGACGGGTGTGTATGGACCAGTGCGTGGTGGATGTGACAGATGTGCCGGGAGTGACCCTGGGCGACGAAGTGGTCCTCATCGGCCGCCAAGGCAGCGAAGAGATAACGGCTCAAGAACTGGCCGATATTCTTGGCACGCTCGACCTTGAGCTCTACTGCGGGCTTTCGCCGCGGGTACCGCGCCTCTACAAAGAATAAGTTCTCACACTTTAAGAAGGTGGTCGGTATGGGATTCAGGCGTGGGGGAATCCTTTAACGAGAGGAATTGCTTGGGAGGGTTGCCCGTGCGCAGCGACCGGACGCCGGACTTAAGCGGCATAAGTGACATCCCCCACGATGATCTGGAGGTGCAGCAGTTCCTCCTGGCTTCATTTTGGGAGGGCTTTCTCAGCGACTTGGACAGCATGTTTGACCGGCGTCAAGTAGGTTTACAGCAGGCTATGGTGGAAGATCTGATTCAAGACTGGCAGCGGCCAGCTCCGGATTGACAGACGGTCGGACAAAAGGTAAAATGAAAACCGATAGTGGGTAAAGCGGCGAAGGGGAGAGTAGGCGCAACTTAGGCGCTTCAGGGAATGTCGGCCATGACTGCGAGCCGCTGCGCCGGGTGCGTTGAAGAACACCCCAGAGCGGCCTGCCGAAAGAAGTAAGCAGGTCCGGTTATCCCGTTAGCGATGGAGCGGGGCGTGATGCTCAAGCAGGGTGGTACCGCGGGGTTGCTCCCCGTCCCTGGCTGGCCCGAGGCCGGGGAGGGGAGTTTTTCATATGTTTAAAAAAGGAGGGCGTTTATGCTGACGACGGCACCCCGGGGGACACGCGACATTCTCCCGGAGGAAGTGGAAAGGTGGCATTACCTGGAGGACGTCATTCGAGCGCACTGCCGCCTGTACGGCTACGGCGAGATTCGCCTGCCGCTCTTTGAACACACCGAGCTGTTTCAGCGCGGCGTAGGCGAAACCACCGACATCGTAGAAAAGGAAATGTACACTTTTACCGACCGGGGCGGGCGGAGCCTGACCCTGCGACCGGAAGCCACGGCATCCACCGTGCGCGCGTACCTGGAACATAATCTCAGCGCCGGTCCGCAGCCGGTGAAGTTTTACTATCTCGGCCCCATGTTTCGTTACGACCGGCCCCAGGCCGGCCGGTACCGCCAGTTTCACCAGTTTGGGGTAGAAGCCATCGGTTCGGCCGAGCCGACGGTGGACGCCGAGGTAATCATCTTAGCCCTCGACTTTTACACAAAGCTGGGGCTGACAAACCTTACCGTAGAGCTTAACAGCATCGGTTGCCCTGTCTGCCGCCGAGAGTATCGCCGGGCGCTTACGGATTATCTAAAGGCACACCGGGCAGAACTCTGCGAAAGCTGCCTGGGCAGGCTGGAGCGCAACCCCCTGCGCGTCCTCGATTGCAAAGAAGAAAAGTGCCGGGCGGTAACGCGGCGCGCACCGGGATTTGGGGAATACCTTTGTAGCGAATGCGCCGGGCATTTCGAAAAGGTCCAAGGATGTCTCAAGGCGGTAGGGGCCTCCTACGTTCTTAATCCCGCCCTCGTGCGGGGGCTGGATTACTATACCAGGACCGTATTTGAAATCACCTGGGCCGGGTTGGGCGCCCAAACGGCCCTGTGCGGCGGCGGGCGCTACGACGGCCTGGTTGAGGAGTGCGGTGGCCCACCTACGCCCGGGGTAGGTTTCGCCATGGGATTGGAAAGGTTACTTCTGGCGCTGGAGCAGGCCGGAATTGAGCTTCCGGGCAGGCACGGGCCGGAGGTGTTTGTCGCTGCCGTGCTCCCCGAAGACGATTTGGCCGCCTTCAGGCTCCTGACCGAGCTACGGCGCGCGGGAATTCCCAGCGACAAAGATTATCTCAAGCGCAGCCTTAAAGCCCAGCTCAAACAGGCCAACCGGCTGGGAGTGAAACACACGATAATTGTCGGCGGTGAAGAAGCCGCCCGAGGAAACGTGGTGCTCCGCGATATGTCGAGCGGCACGCAAGAGGAGATTGCGGCAGGAGAGGTCCTGGCGATCCTGAAAAAACGCCTGGGAGAGTGAACAGCCAAACCCAAGTAGGCGAAAGGAGTGGCAAAAGGTGAGGTTGGAAGAGAGAGAACCCTGGCAGCGCACCCGGGCATGTGGGGAGCTCGGCCTCCCAGATGCCGGGCAGATGGTGGTGCTGAACGGCTGGGTGCAGCGGCGCCGGGATCATGGCGGACTAATATTTGTAGATCTCAGGGACCGCTCGGGTATTGTCCAGGTGGTGTTCAGTCCGCAGGAGAGCGAAGAAGCCTTTCACCTTGCCGAACAGGTTCGGAATGAATACGTGCTGGCGGTACGCGGGACCGTGCGCCGGCGCCCGGAAGGAACGGCAAACCCCAAACTTTCTACCGGCGAGATTGAGGTTATCGCCGAAACCGTTTGGGTTCTGAACCAGGCGAAAACGCCGCCTTTCTACATCGAGGAGAACGTAGACGTGGACGAGTCTGTGCGCCTGCGCTACCGCTACCTCGATCTCAGGCGGCCTGAGCTCAAACGCAACCTCATGCTGCGCCATCGGGCGGCCAAGGTGGTGCGCGACTTTTTGGATGCGCACGGTTTCTTGGAAATCGAGACGCCTATGCTAACCCGCAGCACGCCGGAAGGAGCGCGCGACTTTCTCGTTCCCAGCCGTCTGAACCCCGGGAAATTCTACGCTCTACCGCAGTCACCCCAGCTCTTTAAGCAACTCCTTATGGTGGCCGGCCTGGAGAAGTATTTTCAAATCGTGCGCTGCTTCCGCGATGAAGATCTGCGGGCAGACCGACAACCGGAGTTCACGCAGATCGACATCGAGATGTCTTTTATCACTCCGAAGGATATCCAAGGACTCATGGAAGAGATGATGGCCGCCGTCTTCAAAGAAACCGTTGGCCGCGAACTTACCTTACCCTTCCCGCGCATTAGCTACCAGGAGGCCATGGAACGCTACGGCACGGACAAACCCGACCTGCGCTTCGACCTCCCCCTGGTGGATGCAGGACCGGCTTTTGCGGGAACGGACATTCAGGTGTTCCGTACGGTTCTATCCCAAGGGGGGCGCATCAAAGGAATTAACGCTAAGGGGTGTGCCGGTTTCACGCGCCGGGAAATCGACGAGCTTACGGCGGTAGTGACGCAGCTTGGAGCTAAGGGTCTGGCCTGGATTGCCCTTGAAGGCGATGGACGTATCCGCTCTCCGTTGGCTAAAGTTCTCCGGGAAACCGAAGTGGCTGAGCTGAAACGTCTCTTTGCCGCCGAAGCGGGAGACCTGCTTCTCCTCGTGGCCGCCGACGCGCATACGGTGGCCCTCGCTTTGGGGCAGCTTAGGCTTTACTTGGGGCAGAAACTGGGCCTTATCGACCGGAACGCGCTGGCCTTTACGTGGGTCACCGATTTTCCGCTCTTTGAGTGGAGCGAAGAAGAGAAACGTTACGTGGCCATGCACCACCCGTTCACTTCACCCCTCGACGAAGACCTTCCTTATCTCGAAAGCGACCCGGCCCGGGTAAGAGCGAAAGCTTATGATTTGGTCTTAAACGGGGTTGAAATCGGCGGAGGCAGCATCCGCATCCACACCCGTTCCGTTCAGGAGCGGATGTTCCGGGCCCTTGGGCTTACTCCGGAAGAAGCGCGGGCCAAGTTCGGTTTTCTCCTCGAGGCCTTTGAATACGGAACCCCGCCTCACGGCGGTATCGCCTTTGGTTTCGATCGGTTGGTAATGCTCCTCGCCGGCGAAGAAAGCATCCGCGATGTTATAGCCTTCCCCAAGACGGCTTCCGGTACGTGCCTGCTTACCGGGGCGCCCGCCGAAGTAGAGGAGCGGCAGCTGGCCGAGCTCCATATCAAAAGCACCCCGGCCTAGCAGAAACTTGGGGGTCGCCGGTTGCCCGTTGCCCCTTGAAAAGAGGCCCGTACTATGCTAAGATAGGGCCAGAAATAAGTGATCCCTGCTGTGTGCGTGGTAGTCGACATGTTTTGAGCCAACACCATTGAAAAGGGAGCACAGTCTCTGACAGTGGCGTACAGGCCCCTAATGGGGAAGTACAAAACTGCCAGGCTGGCACCCACCTGCGTGAGCGAGGAGCTTCAAAAACTGTCGACCCACGGCATGGTGGGGTTTTTATTTCTAGGAGGAAAAAGCCTGTGCGGGAAGAGTTTAGCCGAACGGCTCTACTCATCGGCGAAGAGGGTCTTAGGCGGTTGGCCGCTTCTCGCGTAGCCGTGTTCGGCGTGGGCGGCGTGGGGTCGTTTGCGGCTGAGGCCCTGGCCCGGGCGGGAGTTGGGCACCTGGTCTTGGTGGATCACGACCGGGTCGCCCGGAGCAATATCAACCGCCAGCTTCACGCTACCCAGACCAACATCGGGCGCCTAAAGGTGGAGGCCATGCGCGAGCGGATTCTCAGCATCAACCCGGAAGCCGAAGTGGAGGCTTGGCCGCTTTTTTATGGCCAAGACACGGCGGCCAAGCTCGTGCGCCCCGATTACAGCTACATCCTGGATGCGATGGACACAGTAAGCGCTAAAGTAGACCTTATCTACCGTGCCGCCGCGCTTGGCGTACCAGTTATTTCCAGCATGGGAGCCGGGAATCGCCTTCAGGCCGATGGTTTTCGCGTGGCCGACATCGCCGAGACTTACGGCTGTCCCCTGGCGCGGATAGTGCGCCGTAAACTGAAAGAGCGCGGCATGGCGCGAGGAGTAAAGGTGGTCTTTTCGCCCGATCCTCCTCTCAAACCCCTTCCCGCGCGCGAACCGCTTCCACCGGGACGGCGCAGTATACCCGGCAGCATCTCCTTCGTGCCCTCCGTGGTCGGGCTGCTCATGGCCGGTGAATGTGTGCGCGACCTTTTAGGAATGTAATCGGCGGCAGGTATGGGGAAGCACAAGACTTCCGGGTGGGGGGTGAACCGGTGAACGTAGGTGAGGAAAAGCGAAAACTACGGCAGGAAGTACTAGCCAGGCGGGAGGCCATGCCCTTAGCCGCACGTTTAGAAAAGAGCCAAAGGATTACTGAGCGCCTCTTGAGGTGGCCTCTTTATCAACGTGCCCGTACCGTCCTTCTCTACGCCGGAGTACGATCGGAAGTAGCTACCGAGGAACTGGTTCAGAAGTCCCTGGCGTCCGGCAAACAGGTTCTTATGCCGCGGTGCCTGCCCCAAACCCGGGAACTTCTCCTGGTACCGATTTCGGCTTGGGAAGAGCTCCAACCCAGTTTTTACGGCCTCTTAGAACCGCCCCCGCCCGCGAGGTTGGACCCGCTGCAACCAGATCTGGTAGTTGTCCCCGGCGTGGCCTTTGATACTGCCGGATATCGCCTCGGCTACGGCGGCGGGTACTATGACCGGCTGCTGCGGCGCTTGAACGGCACCCCGACGGTGGGCCTGGCCTTTGAGTTGCAAATTGTACCGCTGGTTCCCCGGGAAGCACACGATGTGCCCTTACATTTTGTGATTACCGAAAACCGGCTCATAGCCAGCAGGAATGCGCTTCTCAGTGTCGAAGGACTAGATAACCGAGCCCCGGCTCGGGAAGAAAGGAAGGCGTGATGCCCTTGTACGAGCGCAGAGTGGATCTAAGAAGCGACACGGTGACTAAGCCGACGCCGGAGATGCGGCGGGCCATGTACGAAGCCGAGGTGGGCGACGACGTCTATCGCGAAGATCCCACCGTGAACCGGCTGGAAGAAGTAGCTGCCGCCCGCCTAGGAAAAGAAGCCGGTCTTTTCGTAACGAGCGGTACGCAGGGTAACCTGATAGCCGTGCTGACGCATACTCAGCCCGGCCAGGAGGTTATCCTAGAGCGAGAAAGCCACATTTTCTACTATGAAGTCGCCGGGAGTGCCCTTATCGGCGGTGTGCAACTTAGGCCTCTTCAGGGTAGAGAAGGTGCACTTGACCCTGCGGAAGTGGAGGCCTCCATTCGCCCCGACAACATTCACTACCCGCCCACAGGGCTGATTGCCCTTGAGAACACGCACAACCGGGCCGGCGGCACTGTAATCCCCCTGGAGAACATCGAAGCCATCGCCCGGGTGGCGGCCCGCCACAACCTGCCCCTCCACCTGGACGGCGCGCGCATCTTCAATGCGGCCATTGCCTTAGGTAAACCCGTAGCGGAATTAGCCCGCCCCTTTACTTCCGTGATGTTTTGTCTTTCGAAAGGCTTGGGCGCGCCCGTGGGCTCGCTGCTCGTCGGGCCGCGCGACTGGATTGAGCGGGCACGCAAATGGCGGAAACGCTTGGGCGGTGGTATGCGCCAGGCCGGAATTCTCGCTGCGGCCGGCCTGGTCGCTTTGGAGAAGATGGTAGACCGCCTGGCCGAAGATCACGAAAACGCCCGCCGTTTGGCCGAAGGCTTGGCTAACCTTCCTGGTCTTAGTGTTGTACCGCCTCAAACCAACATGGTGCTGGTAGACGTGTCCGGCACGCGATTCAGCGCCCCCGCTTTTGTGGCGCGCCTCGCCGAATACGGGGTGCTGGCCGGAGACATGTCGCCGTCCAAAGTGCGGTTCGTCACGCATAAAGACGTGGGCCGGGAAGATATCGAGTACGCGTTGCTGGCTGTCCAAAAGCTGGTCAAGGGTGAGTAAGATGGAACTTTTTCAAACAGGCTCAGGCTCCGGTGAGCCTTTAGCGGTGCGCATGCGCCCTCGGACGCTGGCCGAATTCGTGGGGCACCAAGGGCTTTTAGGACCCGGGCGGCCTCTGCGCCTGGCCTTAGAAGAAGACCGCGTTCCTTCCCTTATCCTGTGGGGCCCGCCGGGCTGCGGCAAAACCACCTTGGCCTGGATCCTGGCGCGGCATACACGGGCCCATTTCCAGCCCTTGAGCGCGGTAACGGCCGGGGTGGCGGAGGTGCGCCAGGTGGTGGAGGAGGCGCGTAAACGGCGGCGTGCCTTCGGCCAGAGGACCTTGCTTTTTCTCGACGAGATCCATCGTTTCAACCGGGCACAGCAGGATGCCCTTCTTCCCCACGTGGAAGAGGGGCTTCTTACGCTCATCGGGGCTACTACGGAAAACCCGTACTTCAGCCTTACCGCGCCGCTTCTGTCACGCTGCCAGGTACTGCGCCTGGAACCGCTTAGCGACGACGATATTAGGGCTATTCTGGCGCGAGCGCTCAGCGATCGCGACCGCGGCCTTGGCGGGGAAAACATAACCCTTACGCCTGAAGCGGAGGCAGCCATAGTTTCCTTGGCCGGCGGAGACGCCAGGGTGGCTCTCAACATCCTGGAACGGGCGGCCATCTTAAGCCGGAAAGAAACAGAAGGAAGCCCGATCACCATCGGACGCGACCTCATCTTGAGCGTTGCCCAGAAAAGCCTGCCCTACGACCGGACGGGCGATCTGCACTACGATACCATCTCGGCCTACATCAAAAGTTTGCGCGGCTCCGACCCGGATGCGGCGTTGTACTGGCTGGCCAGGCTGCTTGCGGCCGGGGAAGACCCGCTCTTTATTGCCCGCCGTTTGATTATCGCTGCCGCCGAAGACGTGGGCAATGCGGACCCGCAAGCGCTGCAAGTGGCGGTAGCGGCAGCTCAAGCCGTGCAGCTGGTCGGCATGCCCGAAGGGCGTATTCCGCTGGCGCAGGCCACCGTATATGTGGCCACGGCACCCAAGAGCAATGCCAGCTACCTGGGCCTGGAAGCGGCCCTGGAAGATGTAAAGAACCTACCGGCAGAACCGGTACCTCTGCACCTGCGCAACGCAGCCTTTCGCGGTGCTAAGGAGATGGGCTTTGGCTTAGAATACCGCTACCCCCACGACTTCCCCGGCCACTTTGTGCGCCAGGAGTACCGGCCGCCGCGCGCGGCCGGGCGTATCTACTACCGGCCGAGCGAGGAAGGCTATGAAAGGGAAATCAAGCGCCGCTTGGAGAAATGGTGGGGGCGGTCAGCACCTTGACAAGCCGGTAGTCTTGTGCTATCCTAAAGTCAATAAAGCCGAGCGGATTACTCGGGATTGGGGAGGCGAGGCAGTGCGGCTTTCAACGAAGGGGCGTTACGGTATGCGGGCCATGCTCGCTTTAGCTCGCCGTTACGGTGAGGGGCCGGTGCCGCTTAAGGAAATAGCGGAAGGCGAGGGCCTTTCCGAGGCTTACCTGGAGCAGCTCATGAGCGAGCTGCGCAAGGCCGGCCTGGTGCGGAGCGTGCGTGGGGCCCAGGGAGGTTATTTCCTCGGTCGGGAGCCAGCCGCCATTACCGCCGGAGACATAATTCGCGTGCTGGAAGGGCCGATTGGCCCGGTGCAGTGCGTTATAGAAATTCCTGGTGGGGAAGTTTGCGACTACGCCGAGTATTGCGTGGAACGTATTCTTTGGGAACGTTTGCGCGATAGTATCGCCCAAGTCCTCGACGGCATTACCTTGGCCGACCTTCTGGTGGAAGAAAAAAAGCTCGCGCCGGCAAGTGACGGAGGGGAACGGTGCTGCCAGCCGAGCTAGTCAGGCCGAGGCTTTCCTGAGTTTTTGGTCCCGCCGCGAAGCTATTGTGGGGTCCGTCCGAAAAAACTAGCTTACAAGGGAGGTAAAAGAATGCGGCGAGTCTATTTGGACCACGCGGCTACTACTGCCGTTCACCCTGAAGTTTTGGAGGAGATGCTGCCCTACCTTAAAGGAGAATTCGGCAATCCTTCGAGCATTTACAGCTGGGGCCGGGAAGCCAAAGCCGCGGTGGAGAAGGCCCGCGCCCGGCTGGCCCACCTTTTGGGGGCAGATCCGGCGGAGATCGTCTTCACGAGCGGCGGAACAGAATCGGATAATTTTGCCCTGCGCGGTGTGGCAGCGGCCAATCGCCAAAAGGGCAATCACATCATCACGACAAAGATCGAACACCACGCCATTTTGCACACGGCCGAGCAGCTTGAGAAAGAGGGATTTCGGGTTACTTACCTGCCCGTGGACAAAGACGGCCTTGTACGCCCAGAGGATTTGGAAGAAGCCCTTACCCCGGATACCATCCTGGTAAGCATAATGTTTGCCAATAACGAAATCGGCACCATAGAGCCCATTGCTGAGCTCGCCCGGATCGCCAAGAGCAAAGGAGTAATCTTCCATACCGACGCCGTGCAGGCGGTAGGAAACGTTCCCATCAACGTTAAGGAACTGGGCGTCGACCTGCTTTCTCTTTCCGGGCATAAGATTTACGGCCCCAAGGGAGTTGGTGCCCTGTACATCCGCCGCGGCACGCGCATCGAGCCCCTTATTCTAGGAGGAGCCCAGGAACGTAAGTGGCGGGCCGGCACGGAGAACGTTCCCGGCATCGTCGGCCTCGGCAAAGCGGCAGAACTGGCCGAAAAAGAGCTTCCGCAGCGCATGAAGCACCTGACGGAGCTTCGTGATCTTCTCATCGACGGCATCATGGAAAAGATCGATCATGTGCGCCTGAACGGGCACCGTACCCAACGCCTGCCGGGCAATGCCAATTTCTGCTTTGAGTATGTCGAAGGCGAATCACTCCTTCTTAACCTCGATCTTGCTGGAATCGCCGCTTCCAGCGGTTCGGCCTGTACTTCCGGCTCTCTCGAGCCTTCTCATGTGCTTATGGCTTTAGGAATTCCACCGGAAGTGGCCCACGGCTCTTTGCGCCTGACCTTAGGACGCGAAAACACCCGGGAAGACGTGGAATACGTTCTTTCCGTGTTGCCGGAAATTGTCGCCAAACTGCGCGCCATGTCGCCTTTGGCGCCGGGAGGGAAAGAAAATGTATAACGAAAAAGTAATGGACCACTTCATGCATCCGCGCAATGTAGGGGAGATCGAAAACCCCGACGGCGTGGGCCAAGTCGGCAATCCCGTCTGCGGGGACATCATGAAGATCTTCCTGCGCATCAAGGACGGGCGCATTGAAGACATTAAATTTAAGACCTTTGGCTGCGGCGCCGCCATTGCCACGTCCAGCATGGTTACGGAACTGGTAAAAGGGAAGACTTTGGATGAAGCTATGGCTATAAGCAACAAAGTGGTGGCCGAAGCATTAGGCGGATTGCCGCCGCAGAAGCTGCACTGCTCTAACCTGGCTGCCGACGCCCTCCACGCGGCCATTGAAGATTACAAGAGGAAAAGGGCAAGTTAGGCAGGTGGTGCTATGGCGCCCAAGCGCGTGGTGGTGGCGATGAGCGGCGGCGTGGATTCGTCGGTTACCGCCGCCCTCCTTAAGGAGCAGGGTTACGACGTCATAGGTATGACCATGCAGATTTGGCCCAAGTCTCAGGAAGACCCTGCTCAGGAAAATCCGGGTGGGTGTTGCTCTTTAAGCGCGGTAGAAGACGCACGGGCAGTGGCCTACGAACTCGGCATTCCTTATTACGTTGTTAACCTGCGCAAAAGCTTCGAACGCGAGGTTATCGATTACTTTTGCCACGAATACGCCAGGGGACGCACGCCCAATCCGTGCATCGTGTGCAACCACCGCCTCAAGTTTGCGGCCTTGCTGGAAAAAGCCCTTGCCTTGGGCGCCGACTACGTGGCTACCGGCCACTATGCCCGGGTGCGCTACGATGAAAGGCGGGGCCGCTTTCTCCTGCTCAAAGGTATAGACGAACACAAGGACCAGAGCTACGCCCTCTACGGCCTAACCCAATATCAGCTGGCGCACGCCCTTTTCCCTTTGGGAGAGCTGACCAAAGACGAAACGCGCCGCATTGCCGCCCGCTTGGGCCTGCCGGTGGCGGCCAAGCGGGACAGCCAGGAAATCTGCTTTGTCCCCGATAACGACTACCGGGGTTTTCTTGAGCGGCGCATTCCCGACAAGATTCGCCCGGGCCCGTTCTTGGACCGTACCGGCCGGGTTCTCGGTACGCATAAAGGCCTACCCTTTTATACCGTCGGTCAGCGCCGAGGGCTGGGGGTATCCGGGCGGGAGCGGCTGTACGTAATCGGCCTCGATCCTGAGCGCAATGCCGTCCTACTGGGACCCCTCGAGGACCTATACCGCACAGGCCTTAGGGCGGAGGCCGTCAACTGGGTTAGCATAGCGCCGCCGGAATCATCGCTGACGGCGGCGGTAAAAGTGCGCTACAACGGTCCGGAAACGCCGGCAGAACTTATCCCGTCCGGGGAAAATGAGGTGGTGGTGCGCTTTCGGCAGCCAGTTCGGGCAGTGGCCCCCGGGCAGGCAGCCGTTTTCTACCGCCAAGATGAAGTGCTCGGTGGAGGTGTTATTGCCTCCGCCGGCGTAACGTGAATCCAGCACCCTGGGCAAGGGTGCTTTTTTAGTTTGTTTGGGGAAGCGGTCGGCCGGGCATACTAAAGGCAGAAGCTGCAAGGAGGCGAGAAGGTGCGGACCGCATGGACCTGCCCGGTATGTGGCGGCAGCTCGGTAGGCCGGGTCGGTCAAAATCAGTACTTTTGCCGAGATTGTTTTCTGGAGTTTTCGCCGACCAAAGACGGGTACAGGGTATACGAGGTCAAGGACGACGGTTCTCTCTCAGCTTGGGAAGACGGCATCAGCGGCTAAAGGAGGGGCAAGTCTATGCGCAGGAAGTTCTGGCACGGCGTGATTGCCGGCGGCATCGTAGGAGGGCTACTCGGCCTTCTCAGCTACCCGACTCTTAAACCCGAGACGAAACAACGCATCACCCAGGCCCATAAAAAACTGAGCCGCATGCGGGAAGGCCTAATGGAAATGTGGCGCCGGCGGGCAAAAGACTAAGATGAGGATGGACCCAGTTTGGAGAATGCGGTTCCTCTTTCTCTTCGGCCTGCTTGCGGTAGGCCTTTTTCTTTTCCTCGTCCGCGCTGCGCTCCTTCCTTTTCTTTATGCCGGCATCATTACCTATTTACTGGCGCCCCCCGTAGAAGAATTGGAGCGGCGTGGTACCCCCCGCATTTTGGCGATCTTACTCCTTTATGCCGCAGCAGGCGGCGGTTTGGTTCTGCTTATAACCCGCCTTGTTCCCATACTAGTAGGAGAGCTCAACGGTCTGGCCGAGAAAGTGCCTCTCTACACTGCTCAGGTTCAGGGCCTCGTTCGTTGGTTCCAGGAAAACTACGCCCATGTTGAGCTTCCTGCCAGCATTCGGCAGGTGCTAGATGAAACTATTAGCCGGAGCGAGCAGGCCCTGCTCGCCTACATCCGATCTGCTGCCAAAGTAGCTTTCTCTCTTCTTTCGCATGCTTTGAGTTTAGTCATTGCGCCTGTTCTCGCTTTTTACATGCTCAGAGATTTGAAGCTGATCAGGAAGACGGTGGCCGGGTTCCTGAAAGAGCCCGCGCGAACGGAGGTTTTTTCCCTCCTGCATCAAATCGATAGGGTTTTGGGCGGATTTGTCCGTGGCCACCTCCTTGTTGCCTTGATCGTTGGAATACTGACCTTTGTAGGCCTTACCTTTCTGGGAATTGACTTTGCCCTAATTATCGGATTGGTGGCAGGGCTATTTGATATCATTCCCTACTTCGGGGCGGTGATTGGAGCGCTTCCGGCCGTGGCCATTGCCCTTCTCGAGTCACCGCTTAAGGCCTTTTACGTAATAATTCTCTTTCTCGTAATTCACCAGATCGAGAGCGCCATCGTTTCCCCCAAGATAATCGGGCAAAGGGTAGGGTTACACCCGCTCGTTGTAATTTTTGCCCTCCTTGTGGGCGGAAATGCTGCCGGGATAATAGGGTTGCTTCTCGCCGTGCCTATTACCGCTAGCGCCAAGGCCTTACTTCTTTACCTTTGGGAAAAGCGGGGCTCGGGGCAAGCGGGTACAAGTTGACAGGAGCAAACCTTTAGCTTATAATAAAGGCCAAAATGGAGGAAAAGCGAGGAAGGAAAGAGTACCCTTCACCAACCCTGCAGAGAGGGAACGAGAGGGTGGAAAGTTCCCGGGTAGTGTAGGGGAAGGCCGTTCCTGAGCTGGACGCGAAACAAGCGTCCCCGGTTTGCCCCGTTAAGGCAAGGTGCTTTGGCACCAGGTGAGGCTTCGGACCGCAAGGTAGGAGCGAACCAGGGTGGTACCACGAGAGTGGCCCCTCGTCCCTGTGACGGGGGGCTTACTTGTTTCTGATCTTGAGGGAGAAAGGATGAGGAGTATGAGAGGAGACGAAATCCGCAGCCGCTTTCTTAAGTTCATGGAAGGAAAAGGGCATTTGATTCTGCCTAGTGCTTCCCTCGTTCCCGAAAACGATCCTAGTCTGCTGCTTATCGGCGCGGGAATGGCTCCTTTTAAGCGCTATTTCACCGGCCAGGCCAAACCTCCGCGTCATCGCATTGCCACAGCGCAGAAATGCGTTCGCACCGGCGACTTGGAGAACGTGGGGCGGACTGCCCGGCACCATACTTTCTTTGAGATGCTAGGCAATTTTTCCTTCGGCGACTACTTCAAAGCGGAGGCCATCCCGTGGGCTTGGGAATTTCTTACGGTAGACCTGGGGCTTCCTAAGGACAAACTCTGGGTATCCGTTTATACCGATGACGATGAAGCTTACACGATCTGGAACAAGGAGGTAGGCATCCCCGCCGAACGCATCGTCCGGCTGGGCAAGGATACAAATTTCTGGGAAATCGGCCCCGGGCCGTGCGGACCCTGCTCTGAGATCTACATCGATCTAGGGCCCGAACGCGGCTGCGGCTTGCCTACCTGTGGGGTTGGGTGCGACTGCGATCGCTACCTGGAGATCTGGAACCTGGTATTTACCCAATTTGACCGCGATTTGGAAGGCAACTACACCCCGCTTCCCAAGAAAAACATCGATACGGGCATGGGGCTGGAACGCATCGCCTCCGTGCTGCAGGACGTGCCCAGCAACTTTGATACCGATCTGCTGCTACCGATCATTCGCACAGCCGAGAACATCGCCGGCGTAGGGTACGGCGAGCAGGACAAAACGGACGTGGCCCTGAAGGTGATTGCCGACCACAGCCGGGCGGTCGTTTACCTGATTGGGGATGGTGTGCTCCCGTCCAACGAAGGCCGGGGTTACGTGCTGCGCCGCCTGCTGAGGCGGGCCGTGCGCTACGGGCGGCTTCTCGGCATTGAGGAACCGTTCCTCGGCCGTGTGGCCGAAACGGTAATTAGCATCGGGAAAACTGGGTATCCCGATTTGGTAGAAAAGGAAGGGTACATTAAGCAGGTGATCCAACGGGAAGAGGAGCGTTTCCTCAGCACCTTGGATACGGGCCTTTCCATCTTAACCAACTGGGTAAAAGGGCTCAAGGAGCGGGGTGAAACGACCCTCGCCGGTGCGGAAGCCTTTCGCTTGTACGATACCTATGGTTTCCCTCTGGACCTGACGCGCGAAATCCTGCGGGAGGAAGGCATCCAGGTTGATGAAGCGGGCTTCCAGGCGGAGATGGAGGCCCAGCGGGAGCGTGCTCGGGCGGCTCGCCAGGAGTCCGACGGCATGGGTGTTTTGGATGGTAAGAGCGGCCGCCTGGCAGGCGTGGTAACGGAGTTCACCGGTTACACCCACCTCCAAGATGAAGGCCGTATCCTGGCGCTGCGCGTAAACGGAGAGTGGGCGGAAAGCGCTGAAGAAGGCGCAGAAGTTGACGTCGTACTCGACCGTACGCCTTTTTACGCCGAATCTGGCGGCCAAGTGGGTGATCAGGGCCTTTTAGAAGGCAGCGACGGTCGGGTTCAAGTCCAAAACACAGAGCGACTGGCCTCAGGTGCCATTATCCACCGTGGTGTCGTAGTAAGCGGTATCATTAGAGTAAATGAAACGGTTGCGGCCCGCGTGGATGTAGAGCGGCGCTGGGCAACGGCCCGCCACCACACGGCAACCCACCTCATTCACCGGGCCTTACGCCAGGTGCTGGGTGATCACGTGCACCAGAGCGGATCACTTGTGGCCCCGGAACGGCTGCGGTTTGATTTCTCGCACTTCGCGCCGCTTACCGAAGAGCAGCTCTTTGAGGTAGAGAAGATTGTCAACACCAAGATACTGGAAGATATTTCCCTGGAAATATTTGTTACAGACCGCGCCGAAGCGGAGGCAATGGGGGCGACGGCCCTCTTCGGCGAGAAATACGGTGATAAGGTGCGGGTAGTAAGAATTGGTGAATTCAGCATGGAGTTGTGCGGAGGCACCCACGTTGAGCGCACCGGGCAAATCGGCCTCTGCCGCATCCTCACCGAGTCGAGCGTTGGTGCCGGCTTGCGGCGCATTGAGGCGGTGGCCGGTCTGAGCGCACTCAAGAGGTGGCAGGAAGAGGCAAGCATTGTTCGGCAGGCGGCCGGCCTGGTAGGCGGGACGATCGAGGAACTCCCTGAGCGCATCGCCGGCCTGCAGGGGCAGATTAAAGAGAAAGAAAAAGAACTCAGCCGCTTGAACCGCACGCTGCTGGAGTTCAAGGCCAAAGAGCTGCTGCAGCACGCGCAAAAGGTGAACGGTATCACCGTCCTGGCGGCGGAGGTAACCGCGGGGAGTATGGAAGACCTCCGCTTCACGGCGGATGCCCTGAAACCGAAAATTCCGAGCGGGGTGGTGATTCTGGGCTCCCGCGACGCCGGCAAGGTAAGTTTCTTAACTTATGTAACGAAGGATTTGGTGGCCAAGGGGCTGAGCGCCAGCGAAATCGTACGCGCCGCCGCTCAGGTGGCAGGTGGCGGTGGCGGTGGGCGGCCGGAGATGGCTCAGGCCGGCGGTAAGGAACCAAGCAAGTTACCTGCAGCCCTTCAGCGGGCCGTAGAGGTGATAAAAGAAAAGACGAGTTAAAAGCAGGGCACGAGCCCTGCTTTTTTGGCAGGAAAAGTTGTGGTACAGCCAGAATATACTTTTTACGATGGGGAACCTTGCCAAAGGAGTGAGGCATGTGCGGGAAGGTTCTTGGGATGAGACGCGCCAATTCTCCCTCAAGGAGGAAAGATCGGCGGCGCGGGCAATTCTCGCCGCCGTGTATGAGGCGCTCAAAGAAAAGGGCTATAATCCCGTCAACCAGCTGGTGGGTTACCTTCTGTCGGGAGACCCGGCCTACATTACTAACCATAAAAATGCCCGCAACCTCATCCGGAAGCTGGAACGTGACGAAATCCTGGAGGAACTCGTGCGCTCCTATTTGGAAAAGTCCTAGCTAAAAGCCGGGAGGTTAGTAAATGGAGTACCGTATCTTAGGACGATCGCAGCTTAAGGTTTCCCGGCTGTGCCTGGGAACTCTGACCATAGGCCCTTTGCAGGCCAACCTTTCCTTGGCCGAAGGGGCTGCGGTAATCCGCACGGCGCTGGAGGAAGGCATAAACTTTATCGAAACGGCAGAGCTTTACGATACTTATAGATACATCCGTAAAGGGCTGGCCGGCTGGTCGGGCGACGTAGTGTTGGCCAGCCGTTCTTATGATTATACTTTTTCCGGCATGCAGAAACGGGTGGAAAAAGCCCTTCGCGAACTGGGCCGTGATTACATCGACCTTTTCCTGCTGCACGAACAAGAGAGCCGGCTCACGCTCCAGGGGCACGAGCCGGCTCTTAACTACTTGGCCGAGGCAAAGGAGAAAGGCCTGGTACGGGCCATAGGTGTCTCGACCCACGTCGTAGAGGTTGTGCGAGCCTGCGCCGAGCACCCCTTGGTGGACGTAATCCAAACCATCGTAAACTACGCCGGTTTGGGGATCAAAGGCGGAACTTTGAGCGACATGCTGGAGGCGATTCGCCTGGCCAAGCGGCATAAAAAAGGAGTCTACGCTATGAAGGCCTTGGGCGGCGGCAACCTTCTCCGCCATTTTCGCGAGGCCTGGGATTTCATTCTCGGCTTGGACTGCTTGGATGCGATTTCCGTGGGCATGAAGACGCCCGCCGAGGTAAAGGCTAATGTGCGTATAGTAGCCGGGGAGCCGGTGCCGCCGGAAGTTGCCCGGGCGATACAGGCCGAAAAAAAGGAGCTAATGATTTCCGACTGGTGTCAGGGTTGCGGGCGCTGTCAAAAAGTGTGTCAGCAAGGGGCACTTTACTTACAGGCGGGGAAAATGCACGTAGATTCCAAACGCTGTCTTCTCTGCGGTTACTGTGCGGCTGCGTGCCCGGAGTTCTGCATAAAAGTAGTGTAAAGGGGCCAAGTTATGAGAGTAATGGGGCTCGATGTCGGTAGGGCTACCATAGGTGTGGCTGTGAGTGATGAGCTGGGCTATACTGCCCAAGGAGTGGAAGTCATCCGGCGTGCCGGTTTGGCCAAGGACCTAGAGCGGGTAGAGGCGCTGGCACGCGCGTACGGCGTGGAGTACGTGGTGGTGGGCATTCCGCGCAACATGAACGGGACGTATGGACCGGCAGCGGAAGAGGTGCGCCGGTTTTGCCGGGCCCTGCAAGAAAGGCTCGGGCTTCCTATTTACGAGGAAGACGAACGGCTCACCACCGTTGCTGCGGAAAAGGCCCTTTTGGAAGCCGACTTGAGCCGCCGGCGCCGGCGGCGCGTGATCGACCAGGTTGCTGCAGCGCTGATCCTACAAAGTTTTTTGCAGCGCAGGCGAGAAAAAGGTTGACAGCCTTTTCCTCGTCAAGGTACAATGGGCTTAATTTGAAGAAGCTGAGGTGAGCATGATGGCAGAGGAAAGGGACGACGTTGTGGTTTTGACGGACGAAGACGGCAACGAGCACGAGTTCGAAGTGGTCGACTACTTCGAGGTTGACGGCAAGGAGTACGCGGTTCTGCTTCCGGCCGATGAGGAAACAGAAGAAGAGGAGGAAGAAGCCCTAATTTTCCGCGTCGAGGAAGACCAGGAAGGGAACGAGATCCTGGTCGAAATCGAAGACGATGACGAATGGGAGAGGGTTGCGTCGGCTTGGGAAGAAATGGCGGCGGACGAGATGGAATACGAGGACGAGGAAGAATAAATTTTTGCGACCGTCAGTATATTGGCCGGCTTATTGGGCATCCTATAAATGAGGAAAGTTGCTTGTGGGGGAGCCATATTAGAACGAGGTGGCATTTCACCTCGTTCTTTTTATTGCCAGCGGAGGCGAGCCGCAATATAATTATGAAGAAAGACGAGCTGGGGGTCAGTGGGTTATGCCGTTTTTTTCTCTTAAACCGAAACGTCCCCCAAACCAAGCCGTTAGTTTAGCCATAGTGGTGGCCTTCTTTTTCCTAATTGCCGGGGTAGGAGCTCTGCAGCCGGCCTTGCCCAGCCCGGCTGAACCTATTGCGGTGCAAATCCCTCCGGAAGCCACCGCTTCGGAAATAGCCGGTCTGCTTGAGAAAAAAGGGTTAATCCGTAGCGCGCTGGCCTTTCGGCTTTTGGCCAAGTTCACAGGCCAAGAGGCGAAGCTTAAGGCAGGCCGCTACCTTCTTTCGCCCGGGCGGACGCCGGGAGAAATACTTGCGGTTTTGGCCGAAGGGCAAACGGCCGAAGAACTGGTTAGAGTTACCATCCCCGAAGGTTACACGGTAAAACAGATTGCCAGCCTGCTGGCGGCGAAAGGCATAACCGGCGAAGCGGAGTTCCTGGCGGTGGCCAGAAACGGGGATCTCAAGTCCCGCTTTTTTGCTGCTCCTCTGCGCCCAGGAACAGAGTTCCGGTGGGAAGGCTTTTTCTTTCCCGACACCTACTTGTTCCGCCCAGATACTCCGGCTTACGAGGTGGCTCAGCGTATGCTGGCGCGGATGGATGAGGTTTGGGAAGAAGAGGCGCGGATGCGTTCGGAAACCTCGCTTAACCTCACCCCCCGCGAAATAGTGACGCTGGCTTCGTTGGTAGAGCGAGAGGCCAAGGTAGCGTGGGAGCGTCCGCTCATCGCCCGGGTTTTTTATAACCGCCTTCGGGCCAACATGAATCTTCAGTCATGTGCTACCGTGCAGTACCTTCTTCCGGCGCCTAAGCCTCGTCTTCTAGAAGCGGACACGCGTATACCTTCGCCGTATAACACCTACCTCCATCCTGGGCTTCCGCCGGGCCCTATTGCATCGCCCGGCCGAGCTTCTCTGCGCGCAGCTTTGCAGCCGGGAGCGGGTAATTACCTTTATTTTGTAGCTAAGCCAGATGGAACCCACGCCTTCAGCTCTTCCTACAGCGAGCACCTCCGTAACCAGAAGCGCTATCTTAAGTAAAGTAGCTTATAAATGGTGACGGGGAAGGAAATCCGTTGCTTCCCGCGAATGTATTTTTTAGAGAATTTGTGGGGTATTACAACGGCGCGAGCAGGAGGCGACCGAACATTGCCAGAAAAGTTGCGCAGCCGGGTGCTCATGGAAGGCCTTACGGGTGCTTACCCACGAGCCATCTACCGTTCCGTAGGTTTTACCGATGAAGATCTGCAGAAACCTCAGATTGCCGTCGTCAACTCTTGGAGTGAAACCAATCCGGGCCACGTACACTTGAGGAAGCTTGCCCGCTGCGTGAAGGAGGGCGTTTGGGCGGCAGGCGGCATGCCGGTGGAGTTTAATGTTATCGCTCCCTGTGACGGTGTAGCTCAGGGTGCCGGCATGCACTATATCCTACCCAGCCGGGATATCATTGCCGCTTCCATTGAACTTATGGTCCAGGCCCATATGTTTGACGGTATGGTCATGCTGGCATCTTGCGATAAGATCATCCCCGGCATGCTCATGGCTGCTGCGACCCTCGACCTCCCAACCGTTTTTGTTCCCGGCGGGCCTATGCTGGCGCGAGAGTACGCAGGCGGCAAAATGGTAATGTCGGACATTAAAGAAGCCATGGGGCGCCTCCAGGCGGGAAAGATTACCGCCGAAGAGTTCTACGACATCGAAGCCAACACCAACCGTACCTGCGGCGCTTGCGGGATGATGGGCACGGCCAATACTATGAGCTGCCTGGTGGAAGCGCTGGGCCTTTCCCTCCCTGGGGCCGGTACCATTCCGGCGGTAGAAGCGCGTCGCCTGCGCCTGGCGAGAAAAAGCGGCATGCAGGCAGTAGAGCTGGTGCGGCAGGGGCTGACGGCCAGGCAAATGATCAACCGCCGGGGCCTCACCAATGCCATCCGCGTCACCATGGCTATGGGTGGCTCTTCCAACACGGTGTTGCACCTGCCGGCCATCGCTCGGCAGGCAGGATGGGAAATGCCCTTGTCCTTGTTTGACGAACTTAGCCGTACCACTCCGCTCCTAGCCAAGTTCAAACCAGCTTCGCCGTTTACGCTGGAGGATTTCGATGCTGCAGGTGGGGTCATGGCCCTTATGAAAGAGCTGGCACCGCTCCTGGACCTAGATCTGCCTACCGTGAGCGGTACCACCCTCCGTGCCCAAGTAGCCCAGGCGCAGGTTAAACGCCGCGACGTTATTCACCCCCTGGATCAGCCGCTGGCTACCGAGGGCGGTTTGGCCGTACTGTACGGGAACTTGGCTCCGGGAGGCGCCGTCGTGAAACAGAGTGGGGTTTCACCCAGGATGCTTGTTCATCGCGGCCCTGCACGCGTAGCCAATTCGGAAGAAGAGGTTAAGGCGCTTCTCCTCGGCGGGAGGGTGAAGCCGGGAGATGTCTTGGTGATTAAGTATGAAGGGCCGAAGGGCGGTCCCGGCATGCGCGAAATGAGCATTCCGGCGGCGCTTCTGGTGGGTATGGGGCTGGATGACTCGGTGGCCATGATAACCGATGGCCGTTACTCCGGTGCCACCCGCGGTCCCTGCATTGGCTATGTTACACCGGAAGCCATAGAGGGCGGCCCGCTGGCGGTGGTGGAGGACGGCGATATGATCGTCATCGACATCCCGCAGCGCCGTCTGGAGGTGGAGCTCAGCGCGGAAGAAATAAGGAACAGGCTAAAGGTCTGGTCGCCACCGCCGGCTAAGATAAAACGGGGCTTTATGAGCCGGTACCCGGCTCTGGTTCGGTCCGTGCAGGAAGGAGCCTGCCTGTGGAACAGCCCACCTGCTGAATAAAACCTGCCAGGCCGTTCCTTCTTTCGCTGCGCTCACGTTGTCCCCAAAGAGGGTGGTAAGCCATGCCTTACGTAGGCCCTAAACTCATCACCCTCCTTCAATTCGATAACGTTCTAACTTTCCAGGAAGATCTCCGAAGGTTTCCCTGTCGCGTGATCGATTTAAGAGACATCAGGGGAACGAGGTTACTTTGCCGAAGTAGTTCCTTGCGGCAGATCGCGAAGAGACTAAAGGGCGAAACAGGCATCACCTTTTTGGGCAGCGGAGATTTTCATTACGTTTCTTACTTGTTGCTCCGCCGTCTTAAGGGTGCCTTTTCGCTTATTCTTTTCGATAACCATGCCGACCTCAAACCTGGTTACACTTATTTGGCCTGCGGTTCGTGGCTGGGTTTCGCCCTCAAATTACCGAACCTGCAAAAGGCGTTTATTATCGGCGCGCAAGAGGATGGCATTTCGGGGATCAATTCGCGTCTGCTGGCAAAAGTTGTGTACGTCCCGTATAGGCAAGCAGCCACCAGCGAGAAATGGCACCGATTTCCCAACCGCCTGCCTCCCATTCGGGAGCAGGGCATGCAAAAGACTATACGGGCGGTCATTTCCCTGGTGCCCACGGAGGCCGTTTATGTCAGTATCGACAAAGACGTACTTCACGAAAAAGAGGCCTTTACTAATTGGGAACAGGGAGCTATGGAGCTAGAAGAGCTGCTTACGGCCTTGAAGGAGATCGTACGGGCGAAAGAGGTGTGCGGAGTTGACATCTGCGGCGAAATGTATCCCGATCCTTTAGGCCTTTTTTCTCCAACGGCGCGGAAGGCGACCGTCCTGAATTCGCTGGCGAACGCCAAAATCATCGAAGCCATCCTCGGAGCTCAGATTCTCAAGCAGGCGTCTTAGCTTATCGGTTTTATTCCAGTTGGCAACGGCCGGGAGCTGAATAATTTCCATGCCTTCCCCGGGCACAATGTCCGGGACTACAGGCGGGTCCCCTCGCCGCAGAACGCCGTAACGACGAGCGTTATGCACCAAAGCCACCAGCTTGGCTGGGTTCGGCGGGAGCAATTCAGTTTCCCGCCTTTAACCTGCGAAAAAGGTTTGACAGATGCTCAAGGCCCCTGCGCAGGCTGGCGGTGTCCTGCATCTCCGCTGCCTCGACGGTCTTGATTGCCTCGGGAGGGATATAGGCCAGTACGGCTGCCAGGTCCACCTCTCCTGTGCCGGGGGTGAGGTGGTCCCTCTCGCCACGAGCATCGTGTAGGTGAACTCCTATGATGGCGTCCCGGTAGCGCCTCAGGAGCTCCTCCTGACGGCCAAGCCCCAAAAATTCCAGGTGGTGGGCGTGGCCGACGTCATGCCAGTAACCTAGCGGGGCACCTGCGAACTTTTCCAGGATCAACCCTATCTCTTCCGGCGAGGGTATTTCGTGGTAGCCGCAGCGGGTTTCTATTCCGACCATCACTCCCAGGCGGGTGGCGGCTTCGAGAATGCGGTCAAGGCACCAAAGCACCCGGTCAAGGTACGGCGCGGCCTTCTCCCGGCGCAGTTTCTTAAGCCTTTCCCTGGCCGCCCTTACTTCCTTGGAGTCTCCTTCGGCCCGCAGCTTGGCGGCAAACGCTTCTACCTCTCTTTGCAGAGGAACGCAGTCCAAGTGGCAAACCACTGCCCGGGCCCCCAGGTCGGCTGCGCTTTTTAGGGTGTTAATGGTAGCCCGCACGGCCGACAGCCTTTCCTCAGGGTCTTCTGCGATGAAGAGAAGGGTGCCGCCGGATTCTGGAACCGGACAAAAGTTGTGGAAGCTCGAAACGCTAATCCCTGCTCGGGGGAGCATAGAACGGAGTTCCCGATAAGTACCTTCCTTCACTCCGTTCAGCTCCACCATGCAAGCCCCGACTTCGTTGAGCCACGCTACTATCTCTTCGGCCTTATCCGTCCTGCTGGCGATGGCCGAGGTGGATACACTCAATAAAGTGGTCTGCATTTTCCCATTCGGTTTACCCACACCTGCGCACAACTTCATTGCCCCCTATAAGGTTTCTTACGGTAGCGTGCTGCAACTTCCGTGGCGGGGCCGAAGGAGCGGCGGTCTGAGTAACCGGCCTTTCTGCAGGAGTAGCCGATCAACTTTATTATACTGCAGGTAGTTAATATTTTCCGGCCGATTTGCCCGGTGTGGCCGGGTGAATTTCCTCCCGGAGAAGTTCGCTACAGAGTTTGGCCAGGGCGCGTTTCTCAATCCGGGAGACATAAGAGCGGGAGATCCCCAGAATACGGGCGATTTCCCGCTGTGTTTTTTTCCCGCCGTGAGGCAGGCCGTAGCGCAGTTCCAGTACCTTGCGCTCGCGGCGGCCGAGCCGCCTGATCTTCTCATAAAGTTTTTCTTTTTCAAAATGGTTTTCAATGAGGTCGGCTACTTCATCCGGGCTGGTGCCGAGGACGTCCAAAAGAATTATTTCATTACCCTCCTTATCCACACCGATAGGATCATACAGGGACACTTCCGCTCGCGAGCGCTTAAGTGAACGAAGATGCATCAGTATTTCGTTCTCTATGCAGCGGGCGGCATAAGTGGCCAGGCGGGTGCCCTGGTGGCGGTTATAGGTGTTGATGGCCTTAATCAGGCCGATGGTGCCGATGGAAATGAGATCGTCCACGTCTTCCCCGGTGTTGTCGAACTTCTTGACGATATGAGCTACGAGACGCAAATTGCGCTCTACAAGGATGTTGCGGGCGAGTTCGTCCCCGTTTTCCATAGCCTGGATGTAACGGTCTTCCTCTTCTTCGGAAAGCGGCAGGGGGAAAGCATTGCTGTTGGTTATGTAAGAGATCAGGAGGATGAAGCCGGGAAGAAGGGAAACTAGAGCGACGACCAGGGCTGGGAGCATGGTTAATACCTCCCGTGGTCCACATTTATTCCTCTGAAATAATATGGGAAGGGCTTTCCGGTTGTGCCTGTCTTCTGGTGCGGCCGAGTAGCGTATTGCTTCCATTCTTGATATAATTAAGAAGTCCAGCGAAATGCGGGGGATGGCCATGGCGGGAAAGGGTTACCTTCAGCTTTTTTGCCCCAACCTTTACCTCACGTCCGTATACAGCCTGCCGGAGGAAGACCTTAAGGAGCGCGGCATTCGCGGCCTTATTTTTGATCTAGATAACACCATTCTTAATTGGAATGCCCGCGAGGTGACCCCGGAAACCAGGTCGCTCTTCAGCCGGCTGAGGGCGGCCGGCTTTCGTAGCTGCCTGGTTTCCAACAACAAAAAGGACCGCGTAGAGGCGGTGGCGCGCGCTTTAGGAATTCCGGCTATTTCCAAAGCAGGCAAACCCCGCCGGCGGGCTTTCCGCCAGGCTTTGACTGTGCTCGGAACGGATAAGGAGGAAACGGCGGTCATTGGCGACCAGCTCTTTACAGATATTTTAGGGGGAAATCGCTTCGGCCTTTATACCGTGTTGGTTGTGCCCCTCAGTGGCCGTGAGTTTATCGGCACGCACCTTATGAGGTGGGCTGAACGCCTGTTGCTCGGGTTATTGATACGGCGCGGGCTGATACAAAAACCGGCAGAGTATCATCCCTCCGCAGGAAGGAATTAACGGCCAAGCCGTAGAAAAAAAGGACAACCAAGGCCTTATCCGGTTCAGGACTAGAATGAGGGCGGAAAGGACAGAATATGGATGCCGAAGGGGCGAAACCTTTGTCTCATCGGTTTCATGGCCACGGGCAAAACCACCGTAGGCCGGCTCTTGGCCCGTTCTTTAGGCTGGCGCCTGCAGGACAGCGACCGTGAAATTGAAAGCATCACAGGCCTTTCGATTCCCGCTGTTTTCGCCTACTATGGAGAGAGTTACTTCCGGTTTCTCGAAACCAGAGTGCTGGAGAGGCTGGTGGAAGGAGAGCACCAGGTAATCGCCACGGGCGGCGGCATAGTTCTCAGCGCGGTCAATCGGGCGCTCCTCAAGCGGGCAGGTCCTGTGGTCTGGCTCAAAGCCACCTCCGAAACCATTCTTTTGCGTACGCAAGGATTGCATGACCGGCCGCTTTTGGAGACGCCTGCACGAAAAGAACGCGTGGAAAAGCTGTTGGCTGAGCGCCAAGAATTATATCGTTCCTTATCCGATTTCGAGGTAGACACAAGCCGGCTGGGCCCGCAAGAGGTGGCCGAAAAAATAATGGCTTGGTTGGAAATGTCCGATGAGCTGTGGGAAGGCAAGGTGAATAAACTTGCTCCTGACGCGTAGCGACGTAGAAGTTATTTTGGGAGAGGCCCTCGCTGGTGGCGGTGACCTCGCCGAGATCTTCGTAGAGCGACGTCGCACCAACACCATAAGCCTCGAAGGGGAGAGAATTGAAAAGGTGAACTCCGGCTTGGACCAAGGGGCCGGAATTCGCCTGCTGGCTGGCGAAAGCAGCATTTATGTATTTACCAACGATCTTAGTTTGGCCGGATTAAAGACGGCGGCTCAGACGGCAGCCGCCGCACTGGCCGAAGGCAAAGCCGGGCGGCGGCTAATTCGCCTAGGAAGTGCGGACGACGCCCCCCCGCCACCCGTGAGGAAAGGCGACATGAGGGATAAAGTGGCCATCGTAGCTGCGGCGGAAAAAGAGGCCAGGGCGGCGGGTGATGCCATTCGCCAGGTGATGGTGTCGTACGGGGACAACGAGCAAGAAATCCTGGTCGCCAACACCAACGGCAGGGTGGCTACGGACAGGCGTTATCGAACTACCCTGGTGATTAACGTTGTAGCCGGAGACGGCAGCAACGTTCAGACGGGCTATGAATCCTTAGGAGGAACGCAAGGCCTTGAGCTTCTTAGTGTAGATAAGGTGCGAGAACTGGGTGCCCGTGCAGCTCGCCGTGCACTTCTCCTCTTGAGAGCTAGGCCGGCTCCGGCGGGACGCATGGCCGTGGTCATGGCCGGTGAAGCCGGTGGAACGATGATTCACGAAGCCTGTGGCCACGGCCTAGAGGCCGATATTGTGGGCAAAGAGATGTCCGTCTACGCCGGTAAGCTGGGGCAGCGCGTGGCTTCCGAGCTGGTTACGGTGATCGACGACCCGACGTTGCCTGGGAAGTACGGCTCCTACAGCTGCGATGACGAAGGCACTCCGGCGCAAAAAACCGTCCTCATCGAAAACGGCATCTTGAAGACTTATATGTACGACTTGGAGTGGGCGCGCCGGCAGGGGAAAAGTTCGACGGGAAACGGGCGGCGCCAATCGTTTCATTTTCCTCCCATACCGCGCATGAGCAATACGTACCTGGCTCCCGGAGATGTTCACCCGGAGGAAATCATAGCGCGTACGGAGCGCGGCCTTCTGGTCAAGCGCATGGGTGGGGGGCAGGTTAACCCTACTACCGGCGATTTTGTCTTTGAGGTGGCCGAAGGCTACCTCATTGAACGGGGGAAAATTACCGTGCCGGTGCGCGGTGCAACTCTTTCCGGCAACGGCCCCCAAGCCCTCATGGCGGTTGACCTGGTGGGAAATGATCTCGGGTTTGCCATAGGTACCTGCGGCAAGGACGGACAGGGTGTGCCGGTCTCCGACGCTCAGCCGACCATCCGGATTCCCGAACTTGTGGTCGGCGGGCTCCTATAAAGGGGGATGGCAAGGCGTATGAATCCACAAGAGCTGGTGCAGGCAGGAATACAGCAAGCCGAACGGGCGGGGGCCGACCAGGCCGAGGCTTTCTTCCTTGAACACTCCAGCCTAACCATAGAGGTTCGCGGTGGACGCTTGGAAACTCTACGCCAAAGTAAGGAATGCGGCATAGGGCTCAGAGTGCTCAAGGGCGGCAGCCTGGGATACGCTTTCACGTCGGACCTCAGCTCTCGCGCCTTGGCCGATGCTGCGCGTGAAGCCGTGGCCAATGCCGGCTACGTTGCTCCCGATCCCGCAAGAACGTTGCCGCTCCCCGCGACTACTGACCCTTCACGGGCACAACACGACCCTGTGATCTCCGATGTGCCTATTTCGGCCAAAATAGATCTGGCGCTGGCCATAGAGCGGGCTGCCTTTGCGGAGGACAAAAGGGTCACCAAGTCCGAACGTGCCGCCTATGAGGAAGTCGAATATCGCGTAGCCATCGGCAACTCCCATGGCCTGCAGGTAAGTTACCGGGGTAACTTCTGCGGAGGTTATGCCTGGGTTGTGGCTGAGGCCGATGGGGATGCGGAAACCGGTTCCGGGCTGGCCTACACCACCAGGTTCGGTGAGCTGGACCCGGAGGCGATCGGCCGGGAGGCGGCGCGCGAAGCCGTACGATTGCTCGGTGCCAAACCTATTTCCACCCAAAAGCTCGCTCTGGTATTGCCTCCCCAGACGGCGAGCCAGTTATTAGGGATTTTAGCGCCGGCGCTTACGGCTGAGGCGGTGCAAAAAAAGCGGTCCCTTTTCGCTGGACGCCTTGGCGAGCAAGTGGCTTCCGACGTGGTAACCATCGTGGACGATGGTACTCTGCCCGGTGGAATTAACACCTCGCCCGTTGACGGCGAAGGGGTGCCCACGCAGAGAACAGTGCTCGTCTCGGCAGGTGTGTTGGAAGCCTTTCTTCACAATTCCTATACCGCAGCTAAGGAAGGGACGCGTTCCACCGGCAACGGCATGCGTTCCTCCTTTAAAGGGGCTCCGGAAGTAGGGCCGACCAACATGTTCTTTGTTCCCGGGCAGGTGCGGCCGGAAGACCTCCTGGCAGGAGTCGACAAAGGCCTTTACGTTTGTGATCTTCTGGGCACCCATACGGCCAACCCTATCTCGGGCGATTTTTCCCTCGGCGCTACGGGGATCCTGATTGAAAAGGGCCGTTTCACCCGGCCGGTCCGCGGAGTAGTAATCGCCGGCAACGTGGTGGGCCTGCTGAAGGAAGTCCAAGCTGTAGCTTCTGACCTGCGCTTTTACCTTGGTTTCGGTTCACCTACCCTCCTGGTGCAGCCATTAACGGTGAGCGGTGAGTAGGTTGAAGGAAGGAGAGGGGAAACGTGCCGCTTGTCCTTGTGCTCAACGGGCCCAATCTAAACCTGCTCGGCGAGCGCGAGCCGGAGATATACGGCCGCACCACCTGGGACAGCATAGAAAGGGAGCTGCAGGAAGAGGCACGGCGGCTGGGGTTTGAGCTCGAGTGCGTGCAGTCCAACCATGAGGGGGTGCTTATTGACGCCCTTCAGGCCGCCCGCGGACGTGCCGCCGGCGTCATCATCAACCCCGCAGCCCTCAGCCACTACAGCATTGCCCTACGCGATGCGCTTGCCGCTCTTACGGTGCCCGTAATTGAAGTGCATCTTACCAACATTTACGCGCGCGAGGATTTCCGCCGCGGTACCGTGACTGCTCCGGTCGTTACCGGCCAGATAACCGGGCTCGGCGCCGCCGGGTACATACTCGCCCTTAAGGCGCTCAAATTAATCTGTTTTGCGAAAGAGGAGCCGACAAGGTGCTGACGCGGGTAGAACAGTTGCGCGCACAACTGGCGCAAAAAAACCTAACCGGAATCCTTATTACCAACCCTCCTAACCGACGTTACTTGAGCGGTTTTACGGGCTCAGAAGGTTTGCTCCTCATATTAGAAAGCACAGCCTACCTCTGCACCGATTTTCGCTATCTGGAGCAGGCCGCCCAGGAAGCGCCAGGCTGGGAGGTTGTCAAGCTAGACCGCCCTTGGACTGAAACGGTAAAAAAGCTTGTGCCCTCGGGCAGCCGGATTGCCTTCGAGGCTGAGTTCCTCACCTGCGCCCGCTACCGGGAGCTCGAGCAGGAAATTTCCGGCGTAGAATGGGTGGCGGAAAAAGGCCTGGTGGAGAAGCTGCGGGCCCGGAAAGACGCGGAGGAGATTAAGCGTTTGCGCGAAGCTATCCGGCTTACCGATGACGGCGCTCTCTACTTGAAGTCCTGGCTCAAACCGGGCCTGAGCGAAAAAGATATAGCACTGGAACTGGAGTTTTACCTACGCCGCAGAGGAGCTTCCGGACCTTCTTTTCCGTTTATTGTCGTATCCGGCCCGCGCTCTTCGCTCCCGCACGGGCGGCCGAGCGAGCGCCGGCTTGTACCGGGAGATATTGTGACTGTAGACTTCGGCGTTATCTACGACGGGTACTGCTCAGATCTTACACGCACCTTCATCCTTGGTCCTCCTGCACCGGAGCAAAAGGCCCTTTACGACCTGGTACTGGCCGCGCAGGAGCGCGCCTTGGCTCTGGCAGGTCCCGGCGTACCGGCGGCCAGCGTGGACGCCTCTGCGCGGGAAGTCATCGCTCGGGCCGGTTACGGAGACTACTTCGGTCATAGCCTCGGCCACGGTGTCGGGCTAGAAATCCATGAAGCCCCGCACCTTTCTTCGTCCTCCACAGAGGAACTCCAGCCCGGCATGGTAGTAACGGTAGAACCAGGGGTCTACCTTCCAGGGTCGGGGGGAGTCCGGATCGAGGATGTCATTTTGATAACCGAACATGGCCGAGAAGTCCTGTCTCAGGCACCAAAACACGCCTTCGTTTTATAATACCGAGGACAGCCACTTTAGTCCTCCCTTCCCTGGGAGAAAATAAGGCCAAACTTAAAGGGGGAACTACGATGATCTCAACCAATGATTTTCGGACTGGACTTACCATCGAACTCGAAGGCGAGGTTTATTCGGTAGTCGATTTCCAACATGTTAAGCCGGGCAAAGGTTCCGCTTTCGTCCGCTCTAAGCTAAAAAATATCCGGACCGGTGCCCTCATTGAGCGTACCTTCCGTGCCGGGGAAAAAGTGGAAACGGCACATATCGACCGACGGCAAATGCAGTACCTTTACTCGGCCGGCTCCAGCTACACCTTTATGGACACAGAGAATTTCGAGCAGCTGACTTTGAGCGAAGACCAACTCGGCGAAAATCTCAAGTTCCTAAAAGAAAACATGTTGATCACCGTTCTTCTCCACGAAGGCAACATATTGGGGATTGAACTACCTAATTTTGTGGATCTTAAGGTGGTGGAGACTACTCCGGGGATTCGCGGGGACACAGTTTCTGGCGCTACCAAACCGGCTAAACTGGAAACCGGGGCCGTCGTCCAGGTACCCCTCTTCATCGAGGAAGGCGATGTGATTCGCATCGATACGAGAACGGGCGAATACTTGACCCGGGCCTAATACCAGTGGGAGGCGAAAGAATTGACAAGTTTACGGGAACGGGTTTCGTACCTGCAGGGGCTGGCGGAGGGATTGGCCTTAGATACGGCCAGCCGCGAAGGAAAACTCTTAAGCCAAATGGTCAGCATCCTTAGCGACCTCGCGGGAGAGGTGGATAAGCTTCGCGAAGCCCAGCAGGACCTACAGGAGTACGTCAGCGCTTTGGACGAAAGCGTAGGCGAGCTGGAGGAAGATTACTACGGCGGCGAGGAAGATGACGAGGAGGATGAGGAAGAAGATTACATCGAAGTAGAGTGCCCTAAATGCCACGAGAAAGTCTACTTCGAGGAAGACATGCTCGAGGACAATGTGGTGACGGAAATTACGTGCCCGCAGTGCGGCGAAGTCGTCTTCAGCACCGAGAACCAGGGGGAGGAAAAGGAGGACGACGAAGAAGAAGCGTCATCCGTTGCCGAGGACTAGGGCATAAACGCCTGAATGCTGGCCCGACCTGCAACGCCAAGTTGCAGGTCTTTTTATTGCCCGTCCGCATAGAATTGGGTAGTAGGACAACAGGGGGTGAAAAAGGAATGGGCTTCGGCAAAACTGCTGGTGCCGTTTTGGAGGAAGAAATCCTCCCTTTTCTGGCTTTTTCCTTGCGCGAGCCGCTGCGGCGCCTGCCGGCTGAGGTCAAGGAGGATCTTCTCGAGATCCGGTTGCGCCTGGGGCGTATGGTGATGCTTGTCAAGGCGGACGGCGACCTGGCTCTTCCCGGGAGTCCCTGCCTGGATCAGGCAGCTATGGATCAAACACTTCAGTTTCTCACCCAGTCTTCTTTTTACGCTCGCGAAGAGGAACTGCGGCAGGGTTTTATCACCCTTCCCGGCGGCCACCGTGTCGGCATGGTAGGCCGCGCAGTGCTGGAGCAGGGCCGCATCCGTACCTTAAAACACATCAGCGGTCTGAATATACGCCTGGCCCGGCAGGTGCTGGGTGCGGCCGACTCCGTCCTTCCGTACCTTGTGGAAAACGGCGAGTTCCTAAGTACGCTGATTATCTCGCCGCCCGGCGCAGGTAAAACCACGCTCCTTCGAGATCTCATCCGCCAAGTAAGCACCGGTGTCCCCCTTTTAGGTCTTAAGGGCCATAAAGTGGGGGTAGTAGACGAACGCTCGGAACTGGCGGCTTCTTATCTCGGCGTACCCCAAAACGACGTAGGCCCGCGCACCGATGTTCTCGACGGGGCGGGAAAGGCAGAGGGGATTATGCTCCTCTTGCGTTCCATGTCACCGGAAGTGATAGCCACGGATGAGGTCGGCTCAAGGGCAGACGTTGCGGCGCTGGAGGAAGCCTTGGTGAGCGGGGTACGACTCATCGCTACCGCTCATGGGCACGGAATAAAAGATCTCAGCCGCCGCCCGTTCTTACGCGGACTTATCGCCCGCGGGCTCTTTAACCGGATCGTCTGTTTAGGAAATTCGTGCGGGCCAGGAACGGTGGAAGAGATACGAAGCGGCGATGGCTTAAAGCTCCTTGGCCCTAGCAAACAGGTTAAGGGAAAGGAGATGGCTGATGCTCTTCAGGCTGATAGGAGCGTTGCTTTTGGTCTCCGCTACGGGGAACGCAGGATATATAGTTGCCCGCCAATTAGGGGAGCGAGTTGAAATCATAAGAGGACTAGAAAACCTTCTGGGAATTTTGGGGACCCAGGTGGACTACGCGTTAACCCCTTTTCCCGACGCCTTGCTCACCGCGGGCCGAATCTCGGCACCAGCCATACGAGGATTTTGCGGCTCCGTCCTCAAGGAGCTAAAGCGGGGTAAACCCCTGGAAATTGCTTGGAGGGAAGGCGTGGAGGCCCTTCTGGAAAGAACGCCGCTTCGCGCGGAAGATGTAGAGGCGCTTTGGGGGCTGGCCCCAGTTCTAGGAGTCTCGGACCGGAAGGACCAGGTGCGGCATCTACAGCTGGCGCAGGAACTTTTGCGCCAGCGCCAGGGCGCGGCCGAGGCGGAGGCCAAGAACAACCAAAAACTCTGGCGCTCCGCCGGCGTCCTCATAGGGCTGATGGCCGTTTTGCTTCTGCTTTAACCACAGCCAGGCTTTAGGACGACATGGGGAAGGAGTGGTTGGGTGAAAGTCGATCTCATCTTTCAAATTGCAGGGATCGGTATTCTTATCTCGGTCCTCAGCATCGTGCTGAAACAGGCGGGGAAAGAAGAACAGGCACATATGCTCGGCCTGGTGGGCGTAATAATTGTGCTACTCCTCATCATCCCCACGATTAACCAACTTTTCACTACCGTACGCACGGTTTTCGGTTTTTGACGGCAGGGCGGTGAAAGCGTGGAAATCGTTTCAGTCATAGGGATGGCGGTTTTGGCTACTTTCCTGGCCCTGCTCATTAAGCGCGAGCACCCGGCCATAGCCTTCATCCTCGCCGTCGGGGCGGCCATACTTATACTCCTCTTTGCTTTGGGGCGTCTCTCCAGCCTCCTCGATGTCTTCAGGCAACTGGCGGAAAGAACCGGCATCAACCTCCAGTACTTCAATCTTCTTTTGAAAATCATCGGTATCGCTTACCTGGCCGAATTTGGAGCCCAGTTCTGCCGCGACGCAGGCCAGGAAACCATTGCCGGAGCTGTAGAACTGGCCGGAAAAGCGATCATTCTCCTCCTTTCGGTACCGATCCTCATTGCCGTTTTTGACTTGACGCTAAAACTATTCCCGAGGTGAAGGGTGTGAAGATACGCGCTCTGGTCATCTTTCTCTTTCTGCTCATCATTTCTTCAACCATGGCCTGGGCCCGAGCGGAGGACGATTTGGCCTCCGGCATTGACCTCTCTTCCCTGGAAGCAGCCACCAGGAGCCTGGAGCGGGAGCTCGGATCTCTGGCGCCGGAACTCGACCTGCATACCCTGCTCGACGAAGTGCGGAACCAGGGTGGCTTGAATTGGAGGGCTGTTCTCGAAGCCGTGGGGCGGTACCTAATCCGCGAAATAACGGCCAGCTCTAGGGTCTTAGGGCAGCTCCTCCTCGTAGTCGTCCTTACCGCAGTCCTCGTGACCATCGAAAAGAGCTTTAAAGCTACGGGAGTTGCGCGGATCGCCGAAGCGGTACTCTTCCTAGCCATTATGGGCTTCGCCATTCAGAGCTTCAGCATTGCCTTGGGAACGGGGCGCTCGGCGATAAACAACATGGTGACCTTCATGCAGGCCATTCTCCCGGTGCTTTTTACACTCCTCGTCGCGACCGGGGCCGTAACAACCGCTACCATCTTTCATCCTTTTCTTCTGGGAACAATTGCCGTGCTCGGTACCCTCACCCAGGACGTGATCTTTCCGCTCCTTTATCTCGCCACCATCTTGCACCTGGTTACCTACTTGGTACCGGAAATGAACGTCGGTCGCTTGGCCTCTCTAATCCAGAGCATTTGTGCTTTGTTGTTGGGGTTGGTCTTGTGCGCATTCATTGGGGTGAGCGCAGTGCAGGGAGCGGCCGCTCATGTGGCCGACGGAATTTCCATCCGCAGTGCAAAATTCCTGGCCGCCTCCTTCATCCCGGTCGTGGGAAAGCTCTTCGCCGACGCCCTAGAGGCCGTGGTGGGCTATACGCTTACGCTAAAGGCAGGAGTCAACGCTTTAGGGATGTTCCTAATCCTTCTCCTCTGTGCCTTTCCGCTGCTTAAGATTCTCACCCTTATCCTGGTTTACAAACTGGCCGCAGCTTTGGCCGAACCTATCGCCGACGCCCGGGTGGCCAAGTGCCTGAGCGATTTGGGGAACAGCATGGGCTTTGTCTTCGCCACCGTAGGAGTAGTGGCCCTCCTTTTCTTCCTGGCTCTAGTCATCATCCTGGGCGTGGGCAACCTGGCCACTCTGACAAGGTAGGTGAGGTTATGAGCTGGTTGAAGGAATGGATCCGGAACATAGTAGTGCTCGTTCTTTTTGGCGGCTTTGTCGAACTCCTGTTGCCGTCTAACAGCATGAAACGCTTTCTCCAGGTAGTTGTAGGGCTTTTCGTCCTGACCATGCTCCTAGAGCCGGTCACCCTTCTGGTAAATAAGGTTGAAGAAGGGTCGGCCTTTGACCTTCCGGCTGTTGCCGAAAACGGAACGGCCCAGGTACTAAAAAGCGGGCAGGAGCTGGCAGAACGCCAACGGATGAAGGTTTTGGAAGAATACCGCCGCAACGTGGCCCGCCAAATCGCCTCGCTCGTGGAGCTGAGCGGGCAGGAAAAGGTGCTGGAGGTGAGAGTTGAAGTAGAGGAAGCACCGGAAAAACCGGACTTCGGACGGCTCAAATCCCTCAAGGTGATTCTAGAGCACGCAAGGGACGGAGAACTCCCCGCGGCGGAAAGGTTTGCCCGGCTGCTGGCGGATTTTTACGGCCTTCCTAAAGATGCGGTCCGGGTAGAAATAAGGCATAAGGGAGGTTGAACTCGATGCGGGACAAGAGGGACGACTGGGACTGGCCCGGCGCTTGGGGGAAGAGGCTGAAATGGGTGAACATAGACCGAAATACCATGATAAAACTAGGTCTCCTCGCCGGGTTGGGTGTTCTTCTCCTCGTGGTCGGAAATCTGATGAAGCCTTCTCCGAACGGAAAGGCGCCGGCCGAAGGAGGGCGTGAGGCACATCCCACAGGAACCGCCGTTCCGGTTACGGGAAACAGTTACCAGATGAACCTGGAGGCGCAACTGGCGAACACCTTGGCCCAGATAAAAGGCGCTGGTGAAGTAGTGGTACAGGTCAGCTTGGAAGGCGGGAGCAGCATCAGCTACGCAACCAACTCCCAGCAGGAAGTGAGAACGAGCGAAGAAAAAGATCCGACTGGCAGCACCCGTACGTCCCAAGAGACGCGTAGCGAGGCCCAGGTTGTGATGGCCCGCGAAGGCGGCAGCGAGCGCCCGGTGGTAGCCGGCGAAACCCTTCCGGTCGTGCGCGGCGTTCTTGTGGTGGCGACGGGTGCCCGAGATCCAAGCACCAAAGAGCGCTTGGCCCAAGCAGTTCAGGTTCTCTTGGGATTGCCGGCGCACAAGGTAATGGTGCTAGAAAGGGAGGAAAAATAAGCCATGAGGTGGCGTGAGCGTAGCGTGATAATTTGGCTTGTTCTCTGTCTTGCCATCTTGCTTGCGGCAGCATTTTATCTGCGCAGCCAACAGCTACCTCCGTCGGGTGGAGAAGGGGGAAAGGCGGGCGACGCCGGGCAACCGGCCCCTCCCCCCTCACAGGCAGAGGTGAAAGCTCCAGAAACGCACGGACAAGAACCGCCATCTGCGCCCGAACGGTCAGACTACTACACAGAACAACGCTTGGAACGCGATCGTATCCGCAGCCAGGTAATGGATACACTACGGGAGATCATTCACAACCCTAATTCCGACGAAGACAACCGGCGCGAGGCGCACGCGCGCCTGCTTCAGCTCAGCCAGCAGATGGCCAAAGAAACGGAGCTTGAAGGCCTGATTAAGGCCAAGAACTTTCCCGATGCTCTAGTCATCCTACACCAAGACGCCGTGCATGTTCTCGTTAAGGTTCCGGAAATTACGGCTACCCAAGCCGCGCAGATCGGAGATATTGTAGCCACTGCCACAGGACTACCAAGGGAAAAAATCATTATTGATACTAAACCGTAGGTAAGATTGTCACTTCTTCCTTGTTCTGTTATAATAAAAAAGTAACAGTGGCAGGGAGGTATGGCCTTGGATAAGCTAGCAGGGGATATCCAGATCCTTGAGGCCGAAAACGAGATCGGCAGCGTTAGAATCGCTGATGAGGTTGTTGCCATTATCGCGGGGCTCGCAGCGACTGAGGTACCCGGTGTGGCTGGTATGAGCGGTGGCTTGGCCGGCGGCATTGCCGAGATGCTCGGCCGTAAAAACTTGACCCGCGGTGTGAAGGTGGAAGTGGGCGAACGGCAAGCGGCCGTAGACTTATTTTTGATTGTCGAGTACGGCGTCAAGATCCCTGAGGTAGCCTGGCGAGTGCAGGAAAACGTAAAGAAAGCCATAGAAAGTATGACTGGGCTCGATGTAGTAGAGGTCAATATCCACGTGCAGGGAGTAAAAATTTCCGGCGAAGAAAAGGAAGAAGAAGCTCGCGTCAAGTAAGGAAGTGAAGGTATGGGCCCGGGCGACCGTCTACTTGTATTTCTAACTGGCCTTTTTCTAATCTTTTTAGCTATAGTCATAGCTCTCACCGCAGGGAGGGCCTTAAACCTACTTCCTGTGGATGCATGGCTTTTCGGCCTTTACGCCTATGGCGGGTGGAAGGCCTGGGTAATTGCGGCACTGGTACTTTTGGCCGGCCTGCGGCTGGCCTACTTGGCCCTGCCCCGCAAGAAAGCGGAACATCTCCTGGTACAAAACTCGGAACTGGGCGAAGTCAGCGTTGCCCTGACGGCCATCGAAAACTTGGTGCAGCGTACTGCAGGCCAAGTAGAGGGCGTAAAGGACGTACGTTCGAAAGTCAACGCCCAAGCGGAAGGCGTAAGTATCAACCTTAATGCGTGGGTGGGAAGCGATGTAAACGTGCCCGACTTGGCTGTACGCCTGCAGGAAACGGTGCGCCAACGCCTCCAACAAGTCGTTGGCCTTAAAGCAATTGCGGTTAAAGTGGCGGTTAAAGATATCGGTGGCGAACCGCGGCTCAAGGTTCGCTAACCCTCCGGGGAAGAAGAGGTGCCCCATGGAAGGTTTGCAGGAATTTTTGGCACGACACGGCGGCAAGCTAGTCGGTTCGGTTTTGGGTCTGTTTTTCGGTTGGCTGGTGCTCACACGCGGTTTTTTGGCAGCCGTATTCCTATTTATTTGCTTGGCTGCAGGTTACTGGCTGGGAAAACGCTTGGATGAGCAGGAGGGGCTGAATGCTCTCTGGCGCCTGCTGTTCCCTCCACGCTAAAGGAAGGAGCGATTCGTTTGGGCCGGCGGCAGGGACGAGAGGCTGCCTTGAAGACCCTCTTTCAGGTTGAGTTGGGAGGGGTCCAGCCTGAATTTGCTTTAAGGACCACCTGCGAGGAGGATAAGGTTCCGAGCGCAGATGCCGGCTTTGCCCGGGAACTGGTCACGGGAGTTCTTAGCCGGCTTAACGAGGTCGACCAGATAATCGGACGTTTTAGCTCCGACTGGAGTGTGGAGCGGATGCCGGCCGTCGACCGGGTCATCCTGCGCGTCGCTTGCTTCGAGCTAATGTTCAGGCCCGACATCCCCGTGGCCGTGGCCATCAGCGAAGCGGTGGAATTGGCCAAGAAGTACTCCACGCCTGAAGCCGGTCGCTTTATTAATGGGGTGCTGAGCGCCGTGGCGCGGCTTCGGTCGGCAAAGGACGGGCGGGTCTGATGCAAGAGCTTGTCATCGGTATCGATACCAGCTGCTACACTACCTCCGTAGCCGCCGTTACCGCGGCAGGAACTGTCCGTGCGGACGTACGGCAGGTACTCAGCGTTCCGGAAGGCGAGATTGGGCTGCGCCAGCAGGCAGCCCTTTTTCAGCATTGGCAAAACCTGCCGGTACTTCTGGGGAGGCTGCGGAAAGAGGCGCGGGGTCCCATTATCGCCGTGGCTTACAGCGGGAGTCCGCGAAAGGAGGCAGGGTCTTACCTCCCGGTTTTTACCGCAGGCGCCAACCTGGCCAACTCTTTGGGAGCCGCGCTTCAGGTTCCGGTCTACAGCTTCAGCCACCAAGAAGGCCACCTGGCTGCAGGCGAGTTTGGCGCAGGCGGACCTGCCGGGGCGAGCTTCTTGGCCGTGCACCTGTCCGGCGGAACCACGGAACTCCTCAAGGTAGAGAGGTGGGCTTGTGGTTACAAAATATCCGTGCTGGGAAAGTCCTTGGACCTCAATGCGGGACAATTCGTGGATAGAGTAGGAGTCGCGTTGGGCCTTCCCTTTCCGGCCGGGCGTCACCTGGAGGAGCTGGCGGTTTCCGCCGGAGAAACCGAGCTCAGCCTACCATCGGTGGTGCGCGGGTACGATCTAAGCTTTGCCGGACCAACAAGCGCGGCGTTGCGGCTTTTGGAGCGCGGAGCAGAAAAAGGGGCAGTAGCCCGGGCGGTATTCCGTTCCATCGCCAAGGCGCTGGAAAAGATCCTGCGGCCGGCCGTTCTAACTACGGGCCTACGCGAAATTCTTTTAGTAGGCGGGGTGGCCAGCAACAGCCTGATTAGGGAGCGCTTGGTTGAGCGCTTGGAACATCCGGCCGTAGGTGCTAGGCTTTTTTTCGCTCCACCGCACCTCAGCACAGATAACGCCGTGGGCATCGCCCGTCTGGGGCGGGCTATTCTAAAGGGGGAGATGCCGTGACCCGTGCTTGGCCGTTACCGGCTTTGGTTTACAGCGTAAGCGAGCTTACTGAGCTCATCAAAAACAACTTGGAATCAGATCCCCGCCTGTTAGGGGTTTGGGTGCGCGGTGAAGTCGGTACGTGTAAGCACCATACCTCAGGCCACATCTATTTTACCCTTAAAGACGGGACAAGCAGTATTCGCTGCGTTATGTTCAGGAGTTTCAGCCAGCATCTCCGTTTTCAGCCGACGACGGGGTTGAGCGTTCTGGCCTTCGGCGAGGTAGGGGTCTATGCACGCGATGGAAACTACCAGCTCTACGTGCGCGAGCTGGAGCCAGATGGGCTGGGGGCGCTTTATTTGGCCCTGGAACAGACCAAGGAGCGGCTGGCCAAAGAAGGGCTCTTTAGGCCCGAACGAAAGCGCCCCTTACCTAAATTTCCTCGGCGCATTGGCCTAATAACTTCTCCTGTGGGGGCGGCGCTGCAGGATATCCTGGCCGTGGCCCGGCGGCGTTTCCCCCAAGTTGAGTTCTTGCTCGCCCCCGTGACGGTGCAAGGAAGCTGCGCGCCGTTTGAGATCGTACGGGCGTTTTCCCGTCTTAACCGGGTGAAGGACCTAGATGTTATCATCCTGGCCAGGGGTGGAGGAAGTAAGGAAGACCTCTGGACCTTCAATGACGAAAATGTTGCCCGCGCCGTTGCCGCCTCGCGCGTCCCCGTGGTGAGCGCCGTAGGGCACGAAGTAGATTACACGCTGGCCGATCTGGCTGCCGATGTCCGGGCACCGACGCCGTCGGCGGCGGCAGAACTCGTGCTCCCCGATCGCCGCGAGTTAACCCAAGAACTGCAAAACCGTGCCAGGCGCCTTACGGAAGCTTTGCGCCAGCAGCTCAGCCAAAGGCGGCAGGCCCTCAGACAGCTGAAAAGCCTTCGGCCCTGGCGCGAGCCGGCCTTTCTCTTGGCTCCTGAGCGGCAGGCTTTGGCTTACGCCCGGGACCGGTTTTACCGGGTCTTTGGAGCGTTTGTAGCCGGCAAACAAGTTGCCCTCAGCGAAGCCAGGCGTGCCCTGCAGGCTCTCAACCCGCTCGCCGTCTTGGAACGAGGCTTTGTGGCCGTCTTTGACGCAAAGAGCATGGCGGCAGTAACGCGTGCTGGGCAAGTTCAGCTCGGACAGCGGCTCCTACTCAAGTTCTGTGACGGCAGCTTGGTGGTGCAGGCTGAAGCGCATGGGGAAGGGGACTCTGTATGACGCGAAAAAACAAGGAGCTCACTTTCGAAGCTGCTATGGCCCGCTTGGAGGAGCTCACGCAGGCTTTAGAACGAGGTGATCTCGCGCTGGATGAAGCTTTGGCCTATTTTAAGGAAGGCACAGCACTCATAGAGCACTGCCAGAACCTCCTAGATGCCGCCGAAGAAACACTGCGGCTCCTGAAAGTGGGAGAGGGGTCGCTGCCGGAAGGGACGAATGGGGGGGAGCAGAAATGAATTTTGACGCATATCTGGCCGAACGCGCAGAGCGGGTGGACAAAGCCCTGGCGGATTATATGCCGACTTTGCCGGCTCCGGCCAAGGAACTGGAAAATGCCATGCGCTACAGTTTATTCGCAGGCGGTAAGCGGCTAAGGCCGATCCTTGCCCTGGCCAGCGCAGAGGCGGCAGGAGCAGACCCGGCGGTAGCTCTACCTGCAGCCTGCGCGCTTGAATTCATTCACACCTATTCCCTAATCCACGACGACCTCCCGGCTATGGACAATGACGACTGGCGCCGAGGCAAACCAACCAATCACAAAGTCTTCGGCGAGGCTCAGGCCATCCTGGCCGGCGATGGACTGCTGACGCAAGCCTTCCACATTCTGGCAACAGGCCCCTACCCGCCTTCTGTAGGCCCGGAACAGATTCTGGCCGCCATCGCCGAGATTGCCAGGGCAGCAGGAGCAGAAGGCATGGTAGGTGGGCAGAGTGCCGATATTCGCGCCCAAGGGAAAAGTGGAGACCCGGAGACCTTGTACTACATTCACACGCACAAAACGGGAGCCCTTCTTAAAGCTTCGGTGCGCGTCGGAGCTTTGCTGGCCGGTGCCTCTTCATCTACTTTATCCAGCCTTACCGTATACGGAGAAAAACTCGGCCTAGCCTTTCAAATCGCCGACGATGTTTTAGACTCTACCGGTGATCCCAGACTTCTCGGAAAGCCGGTCAAAAACGACGCCGGGAAGCAAAAACTAACCTACGTCACGCTGTACGGTTTGGAAAAAGCCCGCGCCGAAGCTAAACGGCTGGCCGAAGAGGCGGAGGCCGCTCTGATGGAGCTCGGTCCTGGTGCCGAACCGCTCCGTTACCTAGCCCGCTTCACCGTTGAAAGAAACCATTAAGTTCGGCCAGGAGGTACTGCGTCAATGTCCGCCCTGTGGCAAAATAAGATTCTCCTTACAGCCTTAATTGCCTGGGCTTTGGCGCAGGGCTTAAAGGTGCCCTTTACCCTAATGACCAGCCGCAAATGGGATTTTCGCCGCCTTATCAGCCCGGGCGGCATGCCGAGCTCGCACTCGGCGTTGGTCAGTGCATTGGCCGTGGCGGTGGGCAGGGTACGAGGTTTTGCCGCGCCGGAAACGGCGATCGCCTTGGTTTTTGCCTTCGTCGTTATGTACGACTCTGCAGGGGTACGCCGGGCAGCCGGGGCACAGGCGAGTGTGCTCAATAAGATAGTTGACGAAGTTTTTCATGGCGGGAAATTTCGCGAGGAGCGGCTGCGTGAGCTTCTGGGACACACGCCGGTGGAGGTATTCGCCGGCGCCCTCTTGGGGCTCCTTGTGGCATCCGCTATGAAGCTCTGACGCGTGTTGCGCCGGGGAAAAGGGCATGTTATAATTTTTGGCGGGTTCGACAGCAATGACAACTCTTAATGCTGACAGGTGGTGCAGTATTCTAGTCAGGGTTCTCGTTTTCGAAGGCGGGCCTAAAAATCCGCCACGGGCACATCGATGAAGTTCCTGGTGCTGGCTGTGTACGCCCAGTATACGGCTGGTGCTGGGAGTTAAGGAAGGCGGGCAACCACAACGGCATGTGGCCATTGTCCCTCCTTCCGCGGAGACCCAAGTGCGTGGTTAAGGCTACTACGGCTTGGGAATAAACCTGCATGCGGTGGCTGCTGTGTGCAGTGTAGCCTGCCTTGCGTGGTCGGGGTGGATACAGGTCCGGCTTGGTACCCGAGGGCCCAGGGGCACCAAAGCCGCTGCTGTTGAAACCTCGGCTGCAAAAGAGGCTAGAAAACGAGAACTCTGTCGGGGAAAACCCCTAGACTGTCCAATTCGATTGGGGCAGGGCAAGGATTAAAGTGTGGACTAAGTGGTAATCTAGTCCTGTGTTCGGCGACGGCACAGAACAATCATAAAGGGAAACCGCCCGAGCGGTAACGGTCGGGTGATTGTTGGGAAAACCTACTAGACCTTAAGCCACAACGTTTACTTGCTCCTGCTACCACCTGTCAACACCAGGTTTTTATACATATTTATACTTTTTGCCTTCAGCGTCCAGCATGGCAATGGGGCGTGGTGAAGTGAAACCTTCAAGTTCTAACTCTGATATATGGAGACACGGCGGTAAGGTTGCCCTCTTAACCTTTGGGCTTTCCCTTTTTCTGGGGATTGTTTCCGGCGTTGTGGTACGTAGGGTACCATTTTTTTTGGCCTTGCTTGTTCTTTTCGGTATCATCGCCTTGGGCATAGCCTTTGATATCCTGGGAGTAGCGGTAACGGCAGCAGAGGAGCCCCCACTCCATGCCATGGCGGCCAAACGGATTCCCGGAGCGCGGCAGGCTGTTCGCCTCATTCGCCAGGCTCCGGCCGTCAGCAATTTTTGTAACGATGTGGTCGGGGACATCGCCGGAACGCTCTCCGGGGCTACGGGGGCGACCATTGTCTTTTACCTTGTGCAGCGCTACCCCTTCCTACGCGAGGACGTAATTTCCCTCCTGCTCGTGGCCGTGATATCGGCCTTAACGGTCGGCGGTAAAGCGGTAAGTAAACATTACTCCATAAGGCAGGCTAACTGGATAACCTTCCAGGTGGGGAAGGTTTTTGCGTTTGGGGAAAGAATACTCAAACGGGAACTCTTGGGTTCCTCAAATCAGCGCCGGAGGTAAGCCGTATGACAGGGCTCCTGTCGCGGATCCACACCCCTTCTGACTTAAATCGGTTGAGCGTTAAAGAGCTGCGGCTTCTGGCTCAAGAACTGCGCCAAGTGATAATCGATACCGTGGCTAAGAACGGAGGGCATTTGGCTCCAAATCTAGGAACAGTGGAGCTGACCATAGCCCTGCACAGCGTGTTCAATGGCCCAGGGGACAAGATAATCTGGGACGTAGGACACCAGGCCTACGCGCATAAGCTGCTCACCGGCCGTGCCGATCGCTTTCCAACCCTGCGCCAAAAGGGCGGCCTCAGCGGCTACCCCAAGCGCAGCGAGAGCCCCTTTGACTACTTCGGCACCGGGCACAGCAGCACTTCCATTTCGGCGGCACTCGGCTTTGCTATAGCCCGCGACCTGGCGCGCGAGAACGGAAACATCTGCGCGGTCATCGGCGATGGTTCCCTTACGGCAGGTATGGCCTTTGAGGCCCTGAACCATGCCGGCCAGCTTAAGAAAAAGCTCATCGTCGTCCTCAACGACAACGAGATGTCCATAAGCAAGAATGTGGGCGCTCTGGCCAACTATCTGACCCGGCTGCGCTCCGACCCCGGCTACTTTCGCTTGAAAGAGGACATTGAGTTTCTTTTGAAACGAATCCCGGCCATCGGGCCGCAGGTGGCCAAGACGGTAGAACGGGTAAAGGATGCCGTACGCTTCATGCTCGTTCCCGGCACCCTGTTCGAAGAGCTGGGCTTTACCTATTTGGGGCCGCTGGACGGACACGACATCGGGCTCCTGCGGAATGTTTTTGCTCATGCCCGCAAGCTCCAAGGGCCCGTCTTGGTCCATGTGCTTACGAAAAAGGGGAAGGGGTATCCTCCGGCCGAAAAAAGCCCCGATCGCTATCACGGCGTGGGGCCCTTCGCCGTAAACACGGGCCAACCCGTTCAAACGCCGACAACCACCTACACGGACGTGTTCGGCCAAGCCCTGGTTGAACTGGCGGAGAAAAACCGGAGCATAGTAGCCGTCTGCGCCGCCATGAGCCACGGGACTGGTCTAAGCGAATTTGCCCGCCGTTTCCCCGAACGCTTCTTCGATGTCGGCATCGCCGAACAGCACGCTGTCACGCTGGCCGCTGGTCTGGCCGCGGCCGGGTTACGGCCAGTAGTGGCCATTTACTCTACCTTCCTGCAGCGGGCTTTCGACCAAGTCCTGCACGACGTCTGCCTGCAGAACCTGCCGGTTGTTTTTTGTCTTGACCGGGCAGGGTTGGTGGGGGAAGACGGAGCCACCCATCAAGGCCTGTTTGATATAGCCTATCTGCGCCCAATACCCAACCTGGCTCTCTTGGCGCCGCGCGACGGCGGCGAACTCAGGCGTATGCTCGCCCAAGCTTTGAATCACCCCGGCCCCGTGGCCATCCGGTATCCGCGGGCGGAAGCCGAAAAGCCGTATCACACCGGCCAAAAACCCGGCTGGGGCGAAGGCGAAGTCTTAAAAGAAGGCCGGGACGGAATGGTCCTCGCAGCGGGAAGCACGGTACTCCCGAGCCTGCGCGCCGCCCAGAGCCTAGAAGCGAGCGGTATCAGCGTCGGAGTAACGGACGTGCGGTTTATTAAACCCCTCCCGGCGGCGCTGATCCTTGAACTGGCGCGGAGCCATCCACGCCTCTTAACGGTAGAAGACCACGTCCTGGCCGGAGGATTTGGCAGCGCCGTGCTCGAGCTCTTAAGCGATAATGCCATTACGGTACCGGTGAAGAGGCTGGGAGTGGGCGATACGTTCGTCGAACATGCCAGCCGAAAAGAACAACTGCTGGAAACGGGGCTGGCAGAAGAATTATTGAGCGAAACCATGCGTGTCTACTTCGCCCGGGGCGAAGCGCGAACGAAGGAAGAACTTAAGCGGGTGGCCGAAGCCCATGGCCGGTAAACGCCTGGACGTTCTCCTGGTAGAAAGAGGACTAGCCCCAAGCCGCGAACGGGCACAGGCCAGGGTTCTGGCCGGAGAGGTTTTGGTGGGGGGGCGTCCGGTTTTAAAACCGGGCACGCGTGTGCCCGAAGATGTAGAACTTACCGTTACTGGTTCCGATTTGCCGTACGTAAGCCGCGGTGGGCTTAAATTGGAAAAAGCAATAAAAAGCTTCGGCCTCGATCTTCGCGGCAAAATCGTTCTCGACGTGGGAGCGTCTACCGGTGGGTTTACCGATTGTGCTCTCCAGCATGGCGCTGCCCGCGTTTACGCGGTGGACGTGGGTTACGGCCAACTGGCCTGGAAGCTGCGGCAAGACCCTCGCGTAGTGGTGCTCGAGCGTACCAACATCCGCTATCTCGAAAAAAACCTGCTTTCCCCGCTGCCTGAGCTGGCGTGCATCGATGTTTCTTTTATTTCCCTATCTAAGGTAATCCCCAAGGTAGTAGAACTCTTGACCGGCAAGAAAGAGGTTGTGGCTCTCGTAAAGCCGCAATTTGAGGTCGGCAAAGGCAAGGTGGGCAAAGGCGGCATCGTCCGTAGCCCCGAGCTTCACCAAGAGGTTCTAAAACGGGTATTGATGGAGGTTGAAGAACATCTCACCTGCGCCGGCCTCGACTTTTCACCAATTAAGGGAACAAAAGGCAACATCGAATACCTACTTTATGCCCGCGAGGGTCCACGCGTACCCCTGCCGGACCTGGCCCAAGTGGTTGCTGCGGCCCACGCGGAGCTGGACAAAGGGTCAAATAACTGAGCCAGGACCCTAGGTTCAGGGGACCGGCTCTTTTTTGTGCCGCCGGCAAAGCCTACAGGATTTCCTTCTATTCCGGCGAATTTAAGAAACGGAGGGTGAAAGGTGACGCAAAGCGATGTTTTCACCCTGGGGCTTATAATCGGGGTCATTGTCCTGTATACTACCTCTATTCGCCTAAGACGCTGGTTGCACCGCAGGCGGTGGCGCGAAGCCAAACAGGCGGAAATCAGAGCTGCAGCCATACTGGCGCGACACGGCTTTCGAGTCCTGCGCCGCCAGCCTACGGCAAGGACCCTAATCAAGGTGAACGGCAAGCCTCACTATTCCACCATCCGAGCCGATTTTCTGGCCCGGCGAGGTTTTTTCACCTATGTGGTAGAAGTAAAGAGCGGTCGTACCGCCCCGCGGCTTTGGGCCCGTACACGCCGCCAACTCCTGGAGTACCAACTGGCGTTTCGTCCGCATGGTATGATCCTGGTGGACATGGAGAAAGAAAAAGTAAAAGAGGTGGTTATCCGGCCTGGCCCTACCTGGCGTTCTCTCCTGCCGGTAGGACTTGCCGGCCTGGCCGGCTTCCTCCTCGGAGGATTTGGCGTCTACATTGTAGGCAAGGGGACATGGTTATGCAGATAAAAAACGTGGCCTTGGTGGTCAACAAGGAAAAAGCTCAGGCACGCGAAATGGGCCGCTTCATCGTTACATACTGCCGGGAACATAGCCTTGGTCCGTCTTTGTTGCCGGTCGACGCCGCCTTCCTCGGCTATCCGGAGCTGGCGGCGTCGCTGCAGGAGTTGCGCCAACGGGCGGACCTGGTCATTTCTCTGGGGGGCGACGGTACTCTGCTCGGGGCGGCCAGGCTTTTTGCCGAAGCAGGGGTACCGGTACTGGGGATTAATTTGGGGCGCTTGGGCTTTCTTACCGCGGCAGAGCCGGAACAACTAGAAACGGTGCTTGCCGACCTGGTGGGCGGCCGCTGCAGCATCGATGAGCGCACGCTCCTTAAGGCCGGGATCTGGCGTCGGGACCAGTTGGTCGAGGAATCCCTGGCCCTGAACGATGTGGTTATCACGAAAGGGGCCTTTGCCCGTATCATTTCCGTCTCCTGCTACATCGATGATGAATACCTAACCACCTACCCCGGTGATGGTATAATAGTGGCTACGGCAACCGGATCTACGGCCTACTCGCTTTCCGCAGGAGGCCCCATTCTCAATCCTTCCCTTGACTGCCTCATTATCACTCCCATCTGCCCGCACACTCTGTCGGCGCGCAGCATAGTGATTTCCGGACAGGAAACGTTACAAGCGGTGGTGAACTCCGACCACGGGGATGTGATGCTTACAGTGGACGGGCAGAAAGGTTACCCGCTGGAGCCAGAAGACCGCATTGTGGTTACCCGGGCAACGTGTAAAGCGAAGTTGGTACGGCTGCCGGGGCAAAGTTTTTACCGGATTTTGCGTACTAGGTTGCAGGATATCCCCATTGCCCAGGCTTGATCCAGAATTCAAAGGAGACGAAAGCGAGAGGAGGGATTTGTAAATGAAAGTACGGCGCCAAATGAAAATCTTAGAGCTCATTAATTCCCGTCCCATCGAGACTCAGGAGGAGCTTGCCGAACTCTTAAGCCAAAGCGGCTTTGAAGTAACGCAGGCCACCGTCTCCCGGGATATAAAAGAACTTCGGCTTATCAAGGTCCCGGCCGGTCAAGACCGTTACCGCTACGCCCTTCCGCCGGAGCTCCCTAAAGGAACCATCGAGCCGCGCCTACGGCGCATTTTCCGAGAATCGGTCATCAGCATGGACAGCAGCGAGAACCTCATCGTGGTCAAGTGCTTACCAGGTTCGGCCCAGGCAGTAGGGTCGGCCATCGACAACCTGGATTGGGAGGACGTCATCGGCACCGTCGCCGGCGATGACACCATCTTGGTGGTGGTAAAGCAGAAGGAAAAGGTCCCGGAAGTGCTAAAGGGCTTTGAGCAGCTAATGGGTTAGAGGTGGTACCATGTTGGAAGCCCTAGCCGTCCACAACTTCGCCTTGATCGACAACCTGTCTCTTGAGTTTGAACCCGGCCTCAACGTCCTCACCGGTGAAACCGGCGCCGGTAAATCCATCATTATCGACGCCTTGGGGGTGGCTTTGGGCGAGCGCGCTTCTGCCGACTATATTCGCTCCGGTGCAAACTCGGCCCGCGTTGAAGCCTGCTTCAGCTTTCCGCGCGGCCATCCGGTAGAAAGGGTCCTAGAGGCACAAGGGATTCCGGCGGAAGAAAACACCTTGGTTCTCACGCGCGAGCTAAATAGCTCCGGCCGGAACGTCTGCCGGGTGAACAGCCACCTGGTTACTACGGCCCAGCTCAGAGAAATTGCCTCTCTTCTCGTAGATATTCACGGCCAACACCAGCATCAACGCCTCTTACAACCAGGAACCCATCTAGAATTTCTCGACGCCTTTGGCGGGCCCGACCACCAGCGGCTTGTAGACGAAGTGCGCTCCCTCTATGAGCGCTACTCCCAGCTGAAAGCGACTCTTCAAGATTATGCCCGCACGGCGCGTGAACGAGCCCAGCGCCAGGATATGCTGCAGTTTCAAATCAAGGAAATCGACGCCGCCAGATTGCGGGAAGGGGAACTGGAAGAGCTGGAAGAAGAAAAGCGGGTTCTAGTACAAAGAGAAAAGCTGCTCACGCTGGTCCGCTCCGCGTACGGGCTTCTTTACGGCGGCGAGATGGAGCCGGGCGCGCTGGACGCCCTGGGCAGGGCACATGCCCTTTTGCAAGAAGCTCGGGCCATCGATAAACGCCTCGCCGCCGTAGAAGAAGCGGTGGCGGCCGCCCTTTACAGCCTGGAAGAGGTCGTCCCTGAATTAAGGCGCTACCAAGAGGATTTTCCCTTGGAGCAGGGGCGCTTGGAAGAGCTGGAAGAACGGCTCCAGCTAATCCGAACTTTGAGCCGCAAATACGGATCGACTATCGCCGAGATCTTGGCCTACCGCGCTGAAGCCGCAGCGGAATTGGAGAAGCTTACCCGCGCAGAGGAAGATTCGGATACCCTTAAAGGAGAACTTGACGGCATCGCCTCCCAACTGGCGGCCCGCTCTACCGACCTGGCCCTGGCCCGGCGCAGGCTTGCCCAAATCCTGGAAAAAAAGCTTACGGCCGAGCTGGCCGACTTAGGCATGGCCAAAAGCAAGTTTCAAATAGCCCTTGACGTGGAAGAAGACCCGGCAGGATTCCCCTGGGAGGGCATAAAGGTGCGCCCCGGTCCGCACGGGTTCGACCGCGCGGAGTTCCTGCTGGCCGCCAATCCCGGCGAACCACCCCGCCCGTTGGCTAAGATTGCTTCCGGCGGGGAACTTTCCCGGGTGATGCTGGCCATAAAGACCATCATGGCGGTCCATGATAAAGTTCCAACCTTAATTTTTGACGAAGTAGATGCCGGCATAGGCGGGCGGGCGGCGCAAGCTGTGGCCGCCAAGCTTGCCCAAGTTAGCCGGTTTCATCAGGTTATTTGTATTACGCACCTGCCGCAGATTGCCTCGATGGGCGACGTACATTTTCAAATTCGTAAAGAAGTCCGAGGGGGAAAAACGTTTACCGAGGTCGTCCGCCTTTCCCCGGAACGGCGAGTAGAAGAATTGGGACGTATGCTGGCCGGGCAGGCGGTTACGGCAGCAGTTCTTGAACACGCCAACGAACTTCTGCATTCGTCTAGAGAGTTTAAAAAACAACTAGCTGTTCAAAACATACCAGCAGAGTAACACCTACCCAGGAAAGTTCCTACCAGCATAAAGGAGCCGGGCGCAGGGCAACCTGTTCCTAGGTTTCTTTTTTATCACCTAGCGAAAGGAGGTTAGCTTTTTTCTAAGCCTGGGTAAGGAGTGACCTTGCGTGAGCGGCAGCGGGCTCAACCGACGTGGTTGGTGCGGTCTCGCCCTTGCCACCTTAATCGTCATTACTTCCCTTACACCCCAGTTTCGCAGTGCCGTAACCTTCCCGACATCGCTCAAGCTTCCCGTCGGAGAAAGACACTTCCTCCGCCTGAATCTCCCCCTGCCGGCCAGTGTGCGTCTACGCAAGGGCACGAGCCTGAAACTGAACAACCACTGGCTGACCGCTAAGCCGGCGGAGATTAATCTTACCGGGCCCCTGACTTTGGAATCAAACCGCCCCGGACAAAGTGAAATGGAGTTTCTGCTTTTCGGCATTCCCTGGAAACGCGTGATTGTGGAGGCTCAAGTGCCCAAGAAAGTGATCCCGGGCGGCCACGCCATCGGGGTACTCCTAACCAGCCGGGGCCTGATCGTGGTCGGACACGACGCCCTTTCCCGAGTTGCCGGCCGGGTTCGCTCTCCTGGATGGGAAGCCGGAATAGCCGTAGGGGATCTACTTTTGGAAGCTGATGGGAATCAACTGGTTACGGTCGGCGATTTGGCTCAAGCCGTGGACAAAGCCGGCAGAGAAGGACGGAACCTGACGTTAAAGCTCAAGCGGGGATCAGAAATACACGAGGTACAAGTGCGGCCGGTTCTTACCGCCGGAAACCGCTACCGCATAGGACTTTTTGTACGTGATGGAGCCAACGGCGTCGGCACCCTTTCCTTTTATGATCCGGCAACCGGTTGTTATGGGGCGCTCGGCCATATAATCACCGATCCCGACACCGGAACACCGCTTACCATTCGCGAAGGGTCCATAGTCAAGGCCTTTATCTCCAGCATAACGGCCGGTATGAGAGGTAGGCCGGGTGAGAAGATAGGTGTATTTCAGCCGGAAGAGAGTGCCTGGGGAAATATAAGCGCCAACACGGAGTTCGGCATTTTCGGCCAGCTGAATGCGCCCCTCAGCAATCCTTATTTTCCCGAAGCTATCCCGGTAGCCCTGGTCAGCGAGGTTCACCCTGGTCCAGCGGAGATGTATACCGTTTTAGAACGCGACCGGATCGAACGCTTTCAAGTGGAGATCGAAAGGGTGAACAACCAAGTAACGCCTAGCGATAAGGGGCTAATTCTAAGAATCACCGATCCCGTACTTCTTAGGAAGAGCGGGGGCATCATTCAAGGAATGAGCGGAAGCCCCATAATTCAGGACGGGAAGCTTGCCGGTATTGTTACCCACGTATTTGTCAACGATCCCAGCCGCGGTTTCGGCGTGTTGGCCGAATGGATGCTGGAAAAGAGCCTTGTCGTATCTAGAGGAACGGTTTCCGTTCCTTATTTTTTTGCTTCTACGGATGTTTCTACCATTTGAGGAGGATTATGGGAAAGACTTGTCGAATATGTCTTAAAAGCAGAATGCAAGGGGGAAGTACATTGGCGGCAGAGGCCATACGCGTGATGATTGCCGACGACAACAAAGAATTTTGCGAATTGGTACGGGAATACATCGAAGAACAGCAAGATATGGAGCTTGTGGGGATAGCCTACAACGGTACCGAGGTACTGGAGCAGCTCGATGCCGTGGCCCCGGACGTCCTGGTCCTCGATATTATCATGCCGCACTTAGACGGAATAGGCGTTCTCGAAACTTTAGCCGAGCGTCCACCGGCCAAGCGCCCAAAGGTTATTATGCTTACGGCTTTCGGGCAAGAGAGCATAACTCAGCGGGTGGTAGACCTTGGAGCCGATTACTACATTCTAAAGCCTTTCAACCTTGAGGTGCTGGTTAATCGGATCCGCCAGCTGGCAGGAACTTCTCGCCCGGCTCCGCGCGCCGTTCCGGTAAAAGGCAAGAGCTTAGACCTTGAGGTTACCAATATCATTCATCAAATAGGCGTGCCCGCACACATCAAAGGCTATCTTTACCTGCGGGAAGCTATTTTAATGGTCATCAACGAGGTCGACCTTTTAGGAGCCGTGACTAAAGAACTGTATCCTTTAATCGCGCAAAAGTACAACACTACTCCCAGTCGGGTGGAGCGTGCCATTCGCCACGCCATCGAAGTGGCTTGGAGCCGTGGGAATGTAGAAATCATCAACAGCCTCTTTGGCTATACGATTGATGTTAATCGGGGCAAACCAACAAACTCCGAATTCATAGCCATGATTGCTGATAAGCTCCGTGTGGAGAACAAAGCAAGCTGATGCAGGCGGCCTAACCGGCTGCCTCTTATATTTCTCTTCAACCTTTCGCATACTAGGCCGGGAGGGATGGCAATGGCCATTCGCGCCCGAGCTTATTTAGACCTTTCAACTAAACGCCTGCTGCTCAGGCTTCCCCCACGCAGCATTGCGGTTGTTGCCCACCGGGATCTGGATTCGGTTGCTGCCGAAGCCCTACTCCAGCGACGAGTTGTGGGGGTAATTAATGCCTGCGCCTCGGCCACGGGGGCCTTCCCCCATAGGGGTCCGGACTTGTTGCTTAAAGCAGGTATTCCGGTGGTCGATGAGGTCGGGGAGGACATCTTCGCCGTCCTACGCGACGGCGATTATGTAGAGCTTAGAGGACCGGAAGTCTGGCACGGGAAAAGGTGCATCGCCTGCGGCAGGCTGCTCACGCTTGAGTACCTAGAAAAGGTGAGGCGTACGGCGGAACGTGGGTTAGACCGGCAGCTGGAAAGCTTTATCAAGAACACTCTGCACTACGCCCTCCGAGAGAAAGAACTCATCCTTGGTCGGCCACATATTCCTTCCCTGCAGACCCCCCTGCAAGGTCGGCACGCGGTGGTGGTAGTTCGCGGCCCCACGTTCCGAGCCGACCTTAAGGCCATTCTTCCTTACATCCATGAAGTTAAGCCGGTGCTCATTGCCGTGGACGGCGGGGCCGACGCCCTCCTTGAATTCGGTCTGAAGCCGCATCTAATAGTTGGAGACATGGACAGCGTCAGCGACCGGGCACTGGCCAGCGGTGCTGAGGTTGTGGTTCACGCTTATCCTGACGGACGGGCCCCCGGGCTGGCGCGGGTCAGACCGTTTTACCCTTCGCCGGCAGTTTTTCCCACTGCCGGCACCAGCGAAGATGCAGCGCTTTTGCTCGCCTATCATAGCGGGTGCGAACTGATCGTCCTGGTGGGCAGCCACTCAAACATGGTTGAGTTTCTCGAAAAGGGGCGAGCAGGGATGGCCAGCACCTTCCTCGTCCGGCTCCTGGTGGGAAGTATCCTAGTAGATGCCAAGGGTGTTAACGAGCTCTACCGGCTGCGGCTGCGCCCAGCCCATTTAGTCGGGGTTCTAGCGGCGGGCGCTTTGCCGGCCGTAACCATCCTCTTATCCTCGTTACCTTGGCAACAACTGGTACTCCTTTGGGGCCTGAAACTGCGCCTGCTGTTGGGATGGTGAAAGGGAGGCCCGCAGGGTGGTTGACTTTAAGTATCATCTGCTCACTTTGATCGCCGTTTTCCTGGCCTTAGCGGTCGGCGTTGTAGTTGGTACGGCACTGCCGGGCTCGGAGATGGTGTTTGGAGAACAACAGAACGTCATCGCCGACCTTAGGGCGACTTTTGACGAGCTAAAGAGCGAAGCCAGCGCCCGCCAGGCAGAGCTCGAGTTACTGCGGCGGGAAAGATTGGCCGCGGAAGAGCTGGGGCGCTGTGCCCTACCGCTTCTGGTTGCCGGCCGTCTGAGTGGGCAGAAGGTAGGTTTAGTTCTACCGAGCTACCCGGCTTCCACCGTAGCGGAAGTAAGAGCGGCACTCGCTTTAGCCGGGGCGGAAGTTGTTTGGGAGTGTGCGCCGGGTGAGCAAGCGGCTGCGCCCCCGGCGAAGGTGGATGCGGCCGTCCTCATCGGCCCTTGGGAGGCAAAGGCAACCTCCCATCTTACCTTGTTGCGCCGTTCCTTAAGAAGCCGCGGTGTCCGGGTTGTAGGCGCCGTGGGTAAGGGAGGCGATGCCTCTATATTCAAAGAGTTGGGTATCTCCGGTGTGGACAACATCGATTCCCCGCCCGGGCAGGCAGCTTTGGTAGCTTTGCTGGCCGGCGCCGACGGGTATTACGGCTTAAGCCCCACGGCCAGTGACGGTTACCTCCCGGGTGTGGTAGCAGAGTGGGGGAAGCGCCAATGAATGAGCCCCCTGCCTTAAGCGCGTGCGTTTTGATACCGGCCTTCAATGAAGCTCAGAACATTGGGAATACCGTCCGGGCCGCCAGACGGTTACCCGTAACGGACGTCCTCGTCGTGGACGACGGGTCAAGGGACGGCACCGCCGCCATCGCCGAAGCCGCCGGGGCCAGAGTGTTGAGGCTCCCCCGCAACCTGGGGAAGGGGGCGGCCATCCAGGCCGGCCTGGGAGAAGTGACAAGCGAAGCGGTGCTGCTTCTGGACGCCGACTTGGGCGACAGCGCCGGGCACGCAGCACCCCTGCTTTTTTCGCTACTGAGGGGTTGCAGCGACATGGCCGTGGCCGTTTTTTCCAGCCGCCAGCGGCGCGGGGGAGGATTGGGGCTGGCCGTAGGCCTCGCGCGCTGGGGGGTTTTTATCCTGACCGGCCGGCTTCTTAAAGCGCCACTCTCCGGGCAGCGGGCCATCTTTAGCGATACCCTGCGCCGCCTCCTGCCGTTACCGACCGATTTTGGCTTTGAAGTGGGGCTCACCCTTCGGGCCCTACAGGCAGGGTTGAAAATAGAAGAAATCCCCTTGCCCCTGCTGCACCGGGTTACCGGACGGTCCCCCAAGGAAATTTGGCACCGCAGCCGGCAGTTTTACCACATTGGGCGAGTTCTTTTCACCTACAGAAAGCCCGTACGGCGCCTGGAGGAAACAAGAATATGAATTATCTTTGGGCGGCATTAGCTTTTGTTATGGTCTTTTTTTTGCGCCGTTCGTTTGCCGAACTCCTCCAAAGCCACCACTGGTACGCACGCAACTACGCCGGCCGCGAGACAACTTTTCCCTGGGGCATACTTTTAGTTGGGGTGGTGGCCGTGCTTTACGCGCTCCGCCTTCTGGCTGAAGGTCTAAATCCGCTCTTTATTAAAGGGCTTATCGCTCTTTACGGTGCCGGTTTTTTAGGCCTCGTCGACGATGCCGTCGGCGACGAAAAGTATCGCGGTGTAAAAGGGCACCTTAGCGCTTTCTTTGCGGAGCGTAAGCTCACCAGCGGGTTGATCAAAGCGGTAGGCGGAGCCATCCTGGCCCTGGCCTTGGGGCTTCCCGCCGACGGCAGGGTAGGGCTCTTAGTCGCCGCCCTTAACCTGGCCCTGGCCATGAACGCCATTAACCTCTTAGACTTGCGTCCCGGCCGGGCCTGCAAGGCTTTCTTCCTCGCCTTTTTTCTTCTCCTTCTTGCCGGGACAAGGAACGCAGCCGTTCTCCTCGGCCTTCCGCTAGCCATGGCCGTTTTGGCTTATTTTCCTTTGGACTTGATGGAACAGGGAATGCTCGGTGACACCGGGGCTAACGCCCTGGGCGCCATCTTAGGGCTTATGCTGGCCTACGACCTGACTTTTTCCGGTCAACTACTGTCTTTGGCCTTCCTTACCGCTTTGCACCTTATTGCGGCCAGGTACTCTCTCTCCGCCTGCATCGTCAGCCTTCCCCCGCTTGCCGCTCTGGATCGACTGGGTAGGCCGAGGAAGTGAACGACGAAGGAAAGGGTTGAAAAGGATTTCTGCATGCTCCTGCCGAATTCTCTGCAAAAAAGAGCATTGGGGGGGCGGGCAGGATGATCGGAATTGCAGTAGCCTCGCTGGGTGAGCGAACGCGAGAGGTGCTCGAGGCAATTGGAGAGTGCACGTTTCTTCGTCTCGTTGCTTATGTCAAGCTTACGGGCGAAGAAGGCATGCCTGATCTGGGGACGGCCCAGATACGGGTGGTTTCTGTACCGGAACTCGCAACCCAGGAAGGCCTCGACATCATCCTGTGCGGTACACCTCAAGCTCAAGCAGCCATAGAAGCCGCTAAGGTGCAGGGAATTAAAGTACTGGGCCCCCAGGCCATTTCCGATTTCCTGTTTGTCATTTCCCGGTTAAAAACAGAGATCAACGACTTAGTTCAGGCCCAACTTATGCTGGAAGCCATCATCAATGCTACGCAGGATGCCATCTCGGTAGTAGACGAACACGGCCGGGGAATCCTGGTAAATCCGGCATATACCCGCCTTACGGGCCTTTTGGAAAAGGACGTCATTGGGAAACCGGCTACGGTAGACATCGCCGAAGGTGAAAGCATTCATCTCCAAGTTCTTGCCACGCGCAAGCCGGTCCGCGGCGCCATGCTTAAAGTGGGCCCCGAACGCAAGGAAGTCATCGTCGACGTGGCGCCCATCATCGTGCAGGGGCGCCTGCGAGGAAGCGTTGGCGTCATCCACGATGTTTCGGAAATTAAACAACTGACCGAAGAATTGGCCCGAGCCCAACAGCGTATCCGGCATTTGGAGGCGAAGTATACTTTCGAAGACATCATCGGCCAGAGCCCGGAGCTTAGGGCGGCCATTGAGCAGGCCCAAAGGGCTGCCGACCTGCCGGCAACCATCTTGCTGCGCGGCGAAAGCGGCACCGGTAAAGAACTCTTCGCCCATGCCATTCACAATGCCAGCCGCTGGCGGCGGGGCCAGTTTATTCGTGTAAATTGCACGGCCATCGCCGAATCGCTTTTGGAGAGCGAATTGTTCGGCTACGAGGAAGGAGCTTTTACCGGAGCTAGGCGCCATGGTAAGAAAGGATATTTCGAAGAGGCCGCAGGCGGTACCATCTTCCTCGACGAAATCGGCGAGGTGAGCCCGGCCCTTCAGGCCAAACTCCTTAGAGTATTGCAGGAGAAGGAAATTATTCGTGTGGGCGGGAATACGCCTATTCCCGTCACTGCCCGGGTCATCGCCGCCACCAACGTCAATTTGGAGCAGGCGGTACAGGAAGGGCGGTTCCGCGAAGACCTGTACTACCGGCTGAATGTGGTTCCCATCTTTATTCCGCCGCTTAGGTACCGCAAGGACGACATCCCGCTTCTCGTGGCCCATCTTTTGCGCAAGTTCAACCAGCAGTTCGGCCGGGCGGTGGAGCGGGTCTCGCCGCAGGCCCTCTCTGCCTTGGTGGCCTACGACTGGCCGGGCAACGTGCGCGAGCTGGAAAACGTACTGGGACGGGCCATCATTAACATGAAGTTTAACGAGACTGTGATTCAAGCCCACCACCTGCCGCCCCTGGGCAACATGGTGTCAGGTCCCAGGCGCCCGGCCAGCGGGCCCGGCGCAAACTGGACGCCCGGTCAAACCCTGGCCAAACTTACAGCAGAGGTGGAAAAGGAAGCGTTACGCCGCTGCTTGGAATACACGCGCGGCAACAAAACTGAGGCCGCGCGTTTGCTGGGAATTTCCCCCCGCACTTTGTACTACAAATTGAAAAAGTTCGGCCTGGAGTAATGACCGGGATTCTTTCCCTTGCAGTATACTGCCTGCAATATATTGCAGAAGCGCAGGACCGTGCAGACATGAACTGGTCGGGTGAAACGCGCTCGGCCAGTTTTGGTTTGGCACAAGAATTGCATTTGATAAAGTGAGTTGTACTCTTAGGCTTGAGGTGAAGGAGGGGGAGAGGCCCGTGCGCATCCTGGTGATCAATCCCGGCTCTACATCGACGAAGGTAGCGCTTTACGAAGGCCAGCAGCTTCTCTGCGGCGAGACGCTGCCGCACAGCGCAGCGGAGCTCGCGGGTTATAAAACCATAGCCGACCAGTATCCCATGAGAAAGGAGGCCATTCTCCGCTTCCTGGCCAGCCAGGGCACCAAGCTTACTTTGCTGGCTGCAGTCGTCGGGCGGGGTGGGTTAACGAAGCCTCTCGCCAGCGGCACGTATTTGATAAACAGGGCCATGCTCGAAGACCTGCGGGCGGCGAAACGCGGTGAACACGCTTCCAATCTGGGCCCAATCCTGGCCTATGAGCTCGCCCAAGCTGCCGGCGGCATACCCGCTTTCACGGTAGACCCGGTGGTGGTGGACGAACTGGACGATGTGGCCCGGGTTTCCGGCTTACCGGAACTTCCGCGCGAAAGCAAATTCCATGCCTTAAACCAAAAGGCCGTAGGGCGGCGCGCTGCCAGGGCTTTAGGACGTTCTTATGCCGAGGTAAACCTCATCATTGCGCATTTAGGGGGAGGCATCTCCATCGGCGCTCATAAAAAAGGGCGGGTGGTAGACGTAAATAATGCCCTGGATGGTGAAGGCCCGCTGTCGCCGGAGCGAAGTGGCACGCTACCGGCGGGGGATTTAGTCCGGCTCTGTTTCAGCGGCCGCTATTCGCAGGAGGAAATCTTGCGCAAACTCAACGGTCGGGGCGGGCTGATGGCCCATCTCGGTACCAATAACGCCCAAGAGGTGGAGGCACGGGTGCGTGCCGGAGATGCCCATGCTCGTCTGGTTTACCAAGCCCTCGCTTATCAAGTGGCTAAAGGGATTGCGGCTCTGGCGGCGGTGTTTAACGGTGAGGTAGATGCCGTGGTTCTCACAGGGGGGCTGGCGAACTCAGAGCTTTTGACCGGATGGATCAAAGAACGGGTCAGCTTCCTGGCGCCGGTAATGACGTACCCTGGCGAAGGAGAGATGGAGGCTTTGGCTCAAGGTGCCTGGCGCGTTTTAACCGGCGAAGAACAGGCCAAAGAATACGTTTAGCCCCCTTTAAAGGATGTGAGGACCACGTGAAAATTCGCGAACGGATCGTGATTTTCGCCGGGGCCTTCGGCAGCGGCAAGACGGAAATAGCCCTCAATTACGCCCTCCACGCTGCCCGAAACGGGCAGAAAGTGGCCCTGGTCGACCTCGACATTGTAAGCCCCTACTTTCGCTCCCGTGATATGGCAGAAGAGCTCGCGGCTAAGGGAATCGAAGTGATCGCCCCTGCGGGGGAGCTGGCCCAGGCCGATCTGCCGGTAATCGTCCCCCGCATCCACGGAGCCCTCGCCGACCCTGAACTTACCGTGGTAGTCGATGTTGGCGGGGACGACCCGGGGGCCACGGCCCTGGGGCAATTTAGCGACGAACTGAAAAAGCAGAAGTACGCCATGCTGCTTGTCATCAACACCTGCCGGCCTTTTACCCAAGATGTAGCCGGCATCGCGCAAATGCGGGAGGTTATTGAGCGTGCGACGCATCTTAAGGCGACCGGACTTATCGCCAACACCAACCTCGCCGCTGAGACGACGCCGGGCATCATCCGCACCGGGCTTACGGTGGTTCAAGAGGCCTCCCGAAACTTAGGGCTGCCTTTAGTTGCAGCGGCGGTGCGCGCCGACCTGGCCCCGCAATTAGAAGATTTAAAAACCCACCTTTTCCCGATCGAGATCATCCTACAGCCCCCGTGGTTTAGGAGGAAGGTTATGAACCGCGATCGGCGGGCGATAATCCTCGCCCGGGAAAACCAAGAGAAGCACCCGCATCAAGAACAAGAATAAGGGAGGGGAAACGATTTGGCCAAGGGTAAAGTTGTTTTCAACGAAGACAGGTGCAAAGGCTGCGAACTCTGCACCACAGTTTGTCCGAACAAGATCCTGACTCTCGACACAAAAAAGATCAACAAACTTGGTTATCACCCGGCCACGGTAACCAATCCAGAGGAGTGCATTGGCTGCGCGCTGTGCGCGCGGATGTGCCCGGATTGTGTTATTGAAGTCTACCGGGAATAGGAGGAGGGTAGAACGGTGAGTGAAAAACTTTTGATGAAGGGCAACGAGGCTTTAGGGGAAGCTGCCGTCAGAGCAGGCTGTCGGCTTTACTTTGCCTATCCGATAACGCCGCAAAGCGAGCTGCCTGAATATCTATCTCGGCGTATGCCCGAGGTGGGTGGAGTCTTTCTCCAGGCGGAATCGGAAATTGCCGCCATCAACATGGTTTACGGTGCCTCCGGCGCAGGGGCGCGCGTCATGACTTCGTCCTCCAGCCCGGGGATCAGCCTGAAGCAGGAAGGTCTCTCCTACATTGCCGGCGCCGAGCTTCCCTGCGTTATAGTCAATATGGCCCGCGGCGGTCCGGGCCTGGGAAGCATTCAACCGTCCCAGTCCGATTACCTCCAGGCCACCAAGGGCGGTGGCCATGGTGACTACCGCCTGATAGTGCTGGCTCCGGCCTCCGTCCAGGAGATCGTAGACCTTACGACCCTGGCCTTCGACCTGGCAGACAAGTACCGCAACCCGGTCATGATCATGGGCGACGGCCTTCTAGGGCAGATGATGGAACCGGTGACCTTCCCGGACGAGGTCAAGAAAGATCTGCCGCCGAAGCCTTGGGCCACCACCGGGTGGAAAAAAGACCGGCCTAAGAACATCATCAATTCGCTAGAACTCCAACCTGAACGGCTGGAAGAGCATAACCGGCACCTGCAGGAGAAGTACGCCCGGATAGCGCGCGAAGAAACCCGTTGGGAGGAGTACCTCACCCAGGATGCTGAAGTAGTGGTGGTTGCCTACGGTACGGTTGCCCGTATCGCGCGCAGCGCCGTCGAGGCCGCCCGCGAAAAAGGAATCAAGGCGGGGCTCTTCCGACCCATCACCCTGTGGCCGTACCCTTACGACGCCCTGGGCCGCTTGGCGGAGACGGCCAAGAATTTCCTTACGGTGGAAATGAATTGCGGCCAAATGGTGGAAGACGTAAGGCTGGCGGTAAACGGGCAGCGGCCGGTATACTTCTACGGCCGTTCGGGCGGCATGGTGCCCACACCGGAAGAAGTCTCGGCCGAAATCGAAAAGCTGGCTTACGGGAGGTGTGAAGCGTGAAACCCGTATTCACTCGGCCCCGTTCCCTGGCCGATGTAACCACCCACTATTGCCCAGGGTGCACCCACGGGATTATTCATCGCTTAATTGCCGAGGCAATTGACGAACTGGATATAGCCGAACGGACGATTGGTGTTGCCCCCGTAGGTTGCTCGGTTCTGGCTTATAATTACTTCAATGTGGACTTTCAGGAAGCCGCCCATGGACGTGCTCCGGCAGTAGCTACGGGCATTAAGCGGGCCCTGCCGGACAGCGTGGTTTTCACCTATCAGGGCGACGGCGATCTGGCTTCCATCGGTACTGCCGAGATTGTGCATGCAGCCAATCGCGGGGAAGCCATTACCGTGATCTACGTTAACAACGCCATCTACGGTATGACCGGCGGCCAGATGGCGCCGACGACGCTCGCCGGGCAGAAGACTACCACTTCGCCCTACGGCCGCGACGTAAAACTGTGCGGCTACCCCATCCGCATGGCCGAACTCCTTTCCACGCTGGTAGCGCCGCGCTACATCGCCCGAGTTGCCGTCAACTCACCGGCACACGTTCAACAGGCCAAGCGGGCCATTAAGCGGGCCTTTGAGGTGCAGGTAAACGATCGGGGCTTTGCCCTGGTCGAGGTTCTCTCTACCTGTCCAACCAACTGGGGGCTGCCCCCGAAGAAGGCTCTGGAGTGGCTGGAGGAAAACATGATTCCCTACTACCCCCTCGGCGAGTTCAAAGTTCCGAAGGAGGCGGAGTAGATGCAGCAGGAGTTTATTTTTGCCGGGTTCGGCGGGCAAGGCGTGCTGCTAATGGGGCAGCTCATCGCTTACGCGGCGCTGTACGAAGGCAAAAAGGTATCCTGGATCCCCTCCTACGGGCCGGAAATGCGCGGCGGCACGGCAAACTGTACGGTAGTCGTGTCTGATCGCGAGATCGGTTCACCCGTGGTGACGAGACCGAGCTGTGTAGTGGCCATGAACCTTCCCTCCCTGGATAAGTTTGAAGATAAGGTTAAGCCGGGCGGAGTTTTGGTGATCAACAGTTCCATGATCAACCGCGAGCCGCGGCGAACCGACATAACCGTGATCAAGGTACCGGCTACGGCCACGGCCACCGAATTGGGCAACCAGCGGGTGGCGAATATGGTGGCCTTGGGCGCAGTAGTAGAGGCCACGCGGGTAGTAAGTGTAGAAGGCTTGGTAGAAACGCTGCGGAAAAAGCTTCCGGCCCACCACCAGGACCTCCTTCCTCTCAACCAAAAAGCCATTGAAGTCGGGCGCAGCTTTGTCCCTTCAACGGTATAACCAACTTCAGATACCCCCCTCGACAGGGGGTATCTTTTTTAAACACTGTGAGTTCGGGGAAGGAATTCCGGATACGAGTCGCGAATATGACTATAACTTCTGCCCCATATTAGGAGTGACTTTCAGAGTAGAGGAAGATGGTAGTGAAAATCATCCGAGCCGATCCGAGTGGGTTCTGCCCGGGCGTCAAGGGGGCTCTTAACCTGGCGTGCCAGGCATTACAAGAAGAAGGCCGGGTCTATACCTGGGGCCCGCTCGTTCACAACGAGAAAGTAGTGGCAACCTTGGAACAGGCAGGGGCCCACATAATAAACGACCTCACCGAGGTTACCCCGGGAGCACTGGTCATCCGGGCCCACGGCGTTGGGCCCCAGCGGCTCGAAGAGGCCGTAGCCCGGGGATTTAAGATTTACGACGGAACATGTCCCCGCGTGAAAAAAGTGCAGGAATTGGCCCAACGTTTAGCTGCTACCGGAGAGGACGTAGTGCTCGTCGGGGAAAGAGAACATCCCGAGGTACAGGGTATTCTCGATTGGGCAGGTAAACCCCTCACGGTAGTGGCTACGCCAGATGAAGTAGAGAGGCTCCCCGCGCTGCCCGGCCGGGTAGCCCTCTTAGCCCAAACGACGCAAACCCCGGAAAACGTCGAGGCAGTGGCCGCCGCCCTGCGTCGGCGCGGAGTTGAGGTTACTCTTTACGACACGCTGTGTTTTGCAACCACTGAACGTCAGGCTGCCGCCAGGAAATTGGCGCGGCAGGTAGACGTAATGATAGTGGTAGGTAGTTCCCAGAGTGCCAACACCCGCCGCCTGGTTCAAGTTTGCCGGGAAGAGGGTGTTCCTACTTATCTGGTCGGCAGCGCTGCCGAGCTCAAACGGGAGTGGCTGGTCGGCAAAGAGATAGTAGGGGTAACCGCGGGTGCGTCGGCACCGGAGGAAATCATTGAGGAGGTCTGCGGCAGAATGAGCGAAGAGTATCGAGTAGAAGAGAAGATGGCCGAAAGAACAGGACCGGTAACCCCTGATGCGGCAGCTGCTCCTGAGCCTGCCAGCCTACCAGAAGCCGAAAAAAACGACCAGGCTTCGTCGGCTGAGGCGCCTACCAAGTCCACCGAGAGCGTAGAAGATCTTTACGCTAAATCCTTCCTTACCCTGCATGAAGGGCAGGTAGTGACCGGGAAGGTGGTTCGCGTCGACAGCGATGGGGTACTGGTCGATGTCGGATACAAATCCGAAGGCGTTATACCGCTGGCCGAACTGAGCAACAAGCCCTTTGTCTCCCCGGACGAAGTGGTCCAGGTGGGGCAAGAGGTGAAGGTCACTGTACTAAAGGTGGATGCAGAAGGCAACAATCTTGTCCTTTCCAAGCGTCGGGCGGACCAGGAAGAAACCTGGCAGGAGCTAAAACGGCACTACGAGGAAGGTAGCCCTGTGGAGGGGCAGGTGCTTGAGGTAGTCAAGGGCGGGCTTATCGTGTTCGTAGGTCTGCGCGCCTTCATGCCGGCATCCCAAGTCGGGTTGCGTTACGAGGCCGATCTTTCCCCCTACGTAGGCCAGACCCTGAAGGCCAAGATTATCGAAATCGAGCCGCAAAGGCGGCGGGTGATTCTTTCCCACCGCGCGGTGCTCGAGGAAGAAAAGGCGGCCAAACGAGAAGCTCTCTGGGCTGAACTTGAGGAAGGTCAGGTTCGCCACGGGCGGGTGACCAAACTGACGGATTTCGGCGCTTTTGTAGATCTGGGCGGGGCGGAGGGTTTGATCCACATTTCCGAACTTTCCTGGTCGCGCGTCCGGCACCCGTCGGAGGTGGTACACGAGGGCGACGAGGTCGACGTTAAGGTGCTGCGCCTCGACCGTGAGCGGGGCCGCATCTCCCTAGGCCTGAAGCAGGTGAGGCCGGACCCCTGGACGGAAATCCGCCAGAATTTCCCCGTGGGCACCATCCATGAGGGCGTGGTTACCAACATCCTTAACTTCGGGGCCTTCGTAAAGCTGGCGGACGGTATTGAAGGGCTCGTGCATATCTCCCAGCTTGCCCCGCGGCACGTAGGCCATCCCAGCGAGGTGGTTCAGATCGGACAGCGGGTCAAGGTTAAGGTGCTCGACATCAACGAAGATGAACGCCGTATCAGCTTGAGCATTAAACAAGTCCCACCGGAACTTCAGCCGGTCACCCAGCCGCAGGAAGAAGTAGCGTCCCCGGCGCCGGGCCCTGAAGGCGCATCGCCGGCGGAAACAGCGGGCGAAAACGGTGATGCAACGCAGGCGTGAACCTCTGCGTGCCCAAAGAAAAAACGAGCACCTGCGCCTGGTCCTCAGCCTTACCGACGGGCCGGGCAAAACGGGGTTTGAAGATGTCCTCCTTTTGCCTGAGGCTGTTCCCGACTTAGCTTTTCTCGCCATCGACCTCAGCACAGATTTTTGCGGGCTCGAACTGCCGTTTCCTATTCTGATCAACGCTCTGACCGGCGGAACGGCTGAAGCGGCGCGAATTAACGCCCGTCTCGCCCAGGTGGCCAAAGAGACGGGATTGCCCATGGCGGTAGGTTCCCAGAAGATAGCGTTGGAGGAGCCCGGTTTGGCGTATACTTTTACCATCGTCCGCCGGATTAATCCTGAGGGTGTTATCTTGGCCAACCTGTCGGCGGCAAGTTCGCCGGACGAAGCCCGGCGGGCTGTAGAGATGCTCGCGGCCCAGGGTTTGCAGCTTCATCTCAACGCCGCCCAGGAACTTACCATGCCGGAAGGCGATAGGGCCTTTTTTTGGAGCGATAAGATAGCGGCAATTGTCCAAAGCGTGCCCGTTCCGGTAATCGCCAAAGAGGTGGGAAGTGGGCTGACGGGAGAAACAGCGCAGCGGCTGCTGGCCCTCGGGGTAAGAGGCCTGGACTTGGGAGGAAAGGGTGGGACCAATTTTATCGCCGTTGAGGAGGCCCGGCGGGGGCGAAAAAGTCTTGCCTTCCTCAATTGGGGCCTCCCTACGGCCTGGAGCCTGCTGGACATACTCGCGGCCTGCCCTGAAGCCGAAGTGTGCGCGTCCGGAGGCCTGCGCACTGGACTGGACATGGCCAAGGCCCTCGCCCTGGGTGCACGCCTTTGCGGTGTGGCGGCACCGCTCCTAAGAGCCGTTGTTTCAGGCGGGGTAAAGGCCGGGGTCGCCCTTGTCGAGCGCTGGAAGGAAGAGTTGCGCTTTGCCTTGGCTCTTACCGGGGCCAAGAACCTAAGCGAGCTTCGGCGTGCGCCGGTAATTCTTAAAGGTGATACTTGGCATTTTGCCGTGCAGCGCCGGCTAACGGGCTACCTTAACCAGCGCGCCCGCTAAGCTAAGCTACAACATTTCTTCGGCACCTGCTTTTCCGCAGGTGCCTTTTTTGTCTTGCATAAGAGGAGGAAGGGGCGGGAAATCTAGCTTTACCCGATTTAAAAAGCGAGGTGGTTTGCTTGCCCACTGGTCTTATCGCTCTAATTGTAATTACAGTGCTGGTCTATTTCGGCCTGGCCCAGCGCGTCCTGGACCGCATGCACCTTACCGACAAGCAGGCACTACTCTTCCTGGCCCTTATGATCGTGGGAGCTTATATTAACATCACCCTCTGGCCGCCGCCGACGCAACTCGTGCTTAACCTGGGAGGAGGTCTCGTGCCGCTCGTCCTGGCGGGATACATCCTGAGCCGTGCCGGGACCCAACGTGAGTGGGGACGTGCCGCCTTGGCCACCTTAATCACCGCCGGTGCCGTCTACACCACGGGGCGCCTGCTTCCGGCCGAGCCGGGCACCATGCTTCTAGACCCTACGTACGTCTACGCTCTCATTGCCGGCATCACCAGTTACCTGACCGGAAGATCGCGGCGCGGCGCTTTTATCGCAGCCACGGTGGGAGTAATTCTGGCCGATTTGCTTTACTTTATCCGGCTCTTAGCCACGCGCACCCCCGGACGGGCGGCGATCGGCGGAGCCGGGGCTTACGACACGGTGGTCCTGGCCGGACTTCTTTCCGTGCTCCTGGCCGAAGCCATCGGGGAAACGCGGGAAAAGTTTGGGGGCGGATCGAAAGAGGAAGCCTACGAACACCGGCTGCGGCGCGTCGGGCTGGTACGAGACAGAGAACACTCTCGGGAAAGGACAGGGGAAGAGTGAAGGCGGTGAATAAACATCTAGTTGCCTTTACAGCCCTATCGTTTCTTCTCGTTTTCCTGACCAGCGCCCCTACCTTCGCCCACCAGGAGCGCAGCGAAGGCTACTATTCGTTCCTGGACCCAAGGGGCAAGGTCATCTTTCAAACGGCCCTCCAGGTATCTTTGGGCGATGAATTTATCGGCGAGGACAACAGCCACTACCGTGTCACCCGTCTGGAGAAGGACAAGGCATACTGTGAGTACCTCGGCAAAGTCTCCCTCCGCGCACAGGAAGAGAGGAGCGGGCCCACAACCTGGTTTTCGACCCTCTTTCCGCTGCGAACCAGCCCGGTCAGCGCCGTGCGCGGCAAAACGGTGGCCATCTACCACACCCACAGCGATGAGTCCTACGTCCCTTCGGACGGGTCGGCCAGCATTTACGCCCGCGGCGGCATCTTTAAAGTCGGCAATGCCATGACTGCGAGATTGAGACGTTTAGGGCTCAGCGTCATACACAGCACCACCCCCCACGACCCGCACGATGCCATGGCCTACACGCGCTCTCGGCGGACTGCCGCCGAGCTTCTCCGCCGCCAACCAGCCGCCATCTTCGATGTACATCGCGACGCCGTCCCCCGCGAGCAATATGTGGCCACCGTCAAAGGAGAAAATGTAACCAAAGTCACCTTAGTAGTAGGGCGGGACAATCCCAAAATTAAGGCCAACCTCAATTTCGCTAAGCAGCTTAAGGAAATCAACGACCGCGAGAACCCGGGTCTAATCAAGGGCATCTTCCTCGCCCGTGGCGGGTACAACCAGGACCTGTTTGATCGGGCCCTGCTGATTGAGGTGGGAACGCACGAAAACACGCGGGCAGCGGCCGAGCGCGGGGTAAAGCTGTTTGCCGATAGCGTGCCCAGGGCCCTCGGCGTGGCCGGCACCCCCGCGCGCACCCAGCCCGCCCAGGTGACCCAGCGCACCGGTTCCTGGTCGGCCCTTGCCTGGACGCTGATTTTGCTCGTGCTCGGCGGTGCCGCCTACCTGTATCTGAGTACAGGCAGTTGGGCTGAACTTAAGCGTAAGCTCGAGCGCTTCGAATTTATGACTTTACTCGGCCAGAAGAAGAAGTGACCATGCTAGCGCACCGAGAGGCCATTGCCCTGGGCTTGGTCCTGGGCTTTCTCTTTCGTATTTACATGCTTCACATTGATTACCGCCAATACCCAAGCTACCCGCACGGGGTGATTGCCCACCTTTCCCTCGGCTTTATCGCCGCATTTTTAGGCGCCGTGGCCATTCCTGCGCTTCTGGCCAAAGAATTCACAGCGGTAACGTTCCTCGCTCTGGCGGCACAGCAGTTCCGCGACATACGCGACATGGAGCGCAAAACGCTGGAAAAACTGGACGAAAGCGAACTCGTGCCGCGCGGCCCTGACTACATTGAAGGCATTGCCCGCGTTTTTGAGGGACGGAACTACCTGGTAATGTTGGTGGCCCTGGTGACGAGCTCCCTGGTCACATGGTTCCCGAGTTTTATTGGCCTCGCCGCCGGCGTCATCCTGGGCTTTTTTTTGGCCCATTTCCGCCGAGGAAAAGTGATAAAAGATATTGCCGTCGTGCGCCTGGGGCAGGTACATTTCCGCGGGGCCAACTTATTCGTGGACGACATCCTCATTATGAATGTTGGGCTGGTTGAATCCAGAAGCCTTATGGAACGCCACGGAGTCGGAGTGGTGATTGAGCCCAAGGACGACAATGCCCGTGCCACTTTGGCCAATCTCGGCCAGCGCCGGGCAATAGCTCATGAAGTAGCTACTTTGCTCGGTGTGCGCAAGGATGTGGCAGAGCCGGAATTCACGCCGCTATGTCGCCTAAATACCGCTACCGGCCGGGCTGCCCTCTTCATTTTGCCGGTTGAACCGGACAAGGATCTGGCAGTAGCTGCCGTAGGCAAGGTGCCGGTGCTGGAGAGCGCCGTGCGCCGCCCGTTACGTACTCTGATCGGTCGCAAGGCAAGCGATTAAGGATTGAAGGGACAAAACATGGAGTTTAAACGCATCAAGGACATCATCGCCATCGTCACTACCGATCCGGACACCGTCGGCGGCGGAGGAGTACCTATTTTTTATGCTGCCGATGCCAGTGAACGGGAACGCATCGCCCTTTACCTCAGCCGCATCCTGGATGCCATGGTGCACGACCTAGAAAACGGCACGTATTTTCTAACCCATCACTGACCGGAGAGGAAGGCGACTATGCGTATCATCTATCACTGCTACGGCGGCGCCCATTCCTCCGTAGCGGCCGCTGCCATCCATCTCGGTCTGCTGCCCCTCCCCGAGCCCGGCCGGGACGCCATTACTGCCCTTCCCTTTTTCGATCAGCATACCCACATGGACCAAGGACGGCTGTTTTTTTATGGTACCGATGCCCGCGGCAACGAGGTTTTCGTCCTTGGCCGGGCTGGAGCCGCCGCTATTTTGGAGCGGACGATCCGATTTGCCTTTAAACTTACTGGGGAAGGCGACGAAATCCTGTTCGTTAATACCATCCCGGCGGTAAACGTATGGATGCGGGTGGGCGGTTTTCTCTCCCGCCGCCTGGGCTGGGTAAGGATAGGGCGCCCCTTGGTTACCTTGGGGACAGAACTCGCTATTCCTAAGCTGGCTTCGCTTGTTGAGCGAGTTCGGGAAAGGTTATGATGATCTTTTACTGTTGCTACGGTCGGGCCCACTCATCGGTGGCCGCCGCTGCCTTGCACCTGGGGTGGTTGCGCTGCTCGGAGGCCGCGCTTGCCGAGATCATCCGGTTACCGTACTTTGACTGCGCGAGCAGGGAAGATTTCGGCCTTCCCCTGGCCCTTGCCCAAGATAGCCGAGGGAACCAGGTGTTTATTTTAGGGCATGGCCCGGCACGGGAGATGGTGGAAAGAGCGCTTAAAAGCACCCTGGAACACTGCGGCTGGCCCTGGGAAGAGATTCTCTTCGTCCGAACAGACCAATGCCTCAATATTTGGACCCGTATCGGCGGTTTTCTTTCCCGGCGGCTGGGATTAGTCTTTCCCGGACGTACTCTGGCCGCCTACGGTATTCGTCGCTCGCTGCCCTGCCTTGCCCGTTGCGTGGCCCGGGCGCGAAAGAAGTCCGGTCTTGACGCTGGCGCGACCGATATAGGATAATTAGACGGCGAAGAAGCCATCCGAGAGTTTAGGTAGCCAAAGGTGTGAAGTACGGTGGTGCAAGGCTTAGAGGTGGCCGCAGTTGCTCCGGGCAGCATTGCCGCGGAGCTGGGCATTGAGCCGGGCGACCGGGTCCTTAGAGCCGACGGCAGGCCCGTGCGCGACCTGATCGACTTCACCTATGCCTGTGCCGGCGAGGCCCTAGAGCTCACCATTGCCAAAAAAGACGGCAGCGTAGAGATCCTGGAAATAGAAAAAGACTGGGAGGAAGAACTGGGCTTAAGCTTCGTCCAAGCTACTTGTGACGGCATCCGCCGCTGCCAAAATCACTGCTTGTTTTGTTTTGTCGACCAGATGCCCCGGGGCCTGCGCCCAAGTTTGTACGTTAAGGATGACGACTGGCGGCTTTCTGTCCTTCAGGGTAACTTTATTACCCTTACTAACCTTTCCCCAGCCGATTTTGAACGGATAATCAAGGAGCACTTGAGTCCGCTGTACGTTTCCGTGCATACCCTGGACGGCCCGCTGCGCCGAAGGCTTATGCGTAACCCTAAGGCGGCCAGAATTCGCGAGCAGCTCGAGACACTAGCTGCAGCCGGAATTGAGCTGCACTGTCAACTGGTGCTATGCCCCGGCCTCAACGACGGAGCGGAGCTCCAACGCACGGTAAATGAACTGGCCCGCCTTTGGCCGGCCGTAGCTTCTGTTGCTGCCGTCCCGGTGGGGCTTACCCGTTTCCGGGCCGGGTTGCCCGCTCTTTCCGCCTACACGCCGGAGATGGCCCGCGCGCTAATCGACTGGGCCCAGAAGGTCCAGGCCGGTTTCCGGTCATCCCTGGGCATAACCTTTTTCTACCTGGCCGATGAGTTCTACGCCCTGGCGGGCGTTGATGTTCCTCCGGCTCACCACTACGACGGCTACCCGCAACTCGAAAACGGGGTAGGGTTGGTACGGCGCTTCCTGGACGAACTGGCCGATTTGCCGGAGCCGCCCTCACGCGGGTTTAGCTTCACCTTAGTTACGGGAACGGCGGCCGCACCCACCATCAAGAAACTGGCCGCCTGGTGGAATTCTTGGCCCGGTTGGCATGCCGAAGTGCAGGTAGTGCCAAACTCGTTCTGGGGGCCAAGCGTGCGCGTGGCGGGGCTGTTGACGGCTCACGACCTTTTGGCCCATTTTCACGGCCACTGCCCGAAGGGTCCTGTCTTCTTGCCTCGGGCCATGTTTTCCAGCGAAGGCTTAACTTTAGATGACTGGACCTTCGATCAGCTCCGGAAATCCCTGGGGTGTGAACTGAAGTTGGCCGCTTCACCGAAAGAGATTTGGGCGGAGCTGGTATCGCTGGTAGCGGGGGGTGAGCAGCAACGTGGACAATAAGCCGCTTGTGGCCATCGTGGGCCGTCCCAATGTCGGCAAATCGACCCTCTTCAACCGGCTGGTGGGCCGCCGGCTGGCTATAGTGGAAGACCGACCGGGAGTAACCCGCGATCGGCTTTATGCTTCCTGCGAATGGAACGGAAGGGAATTTACCCTTATCGATACAGGAGGCCTGGGAACGGCTGCAGACGAAGGGCTGGCGCGGGCCGTGGAGGAGCAGGCCCGCCTGGCCATAAATGAAGCGGACGTCATCGTTTTCCTTGTAGACGGGCGGAGCGGGGTTACGGGTGCGGACGCCGAAGTAGCCGATCTTATCCGTCGAAGCAGGAAACCTGTGCTTCTGGCGGTAAATAAACTGGATAACCCTAAGCAGGAATCGCAGGCGGTGGAGTTCTATTCCCTGGGGTTGGGAGACCCGCTTCCGCTTTCCGCCTTAAACGGTCTAAATACCGGTGACCTTTTAGATAAAATTGTTTCCCTGCTCCCGGCGGCTACTCCCGGCCCTCAAGCAGAGGAAGCGATCCGGGTGGCGATCATCGGCCGGCCGAACGTGGGTAAGTCTTCCCTGGTGAATGCCATCCTGGGTTCCGAGCGCGTGGTGACCAGTCCGGTGCCGGGTACAACCCGCGACGCGGTAGATACTCCGTTCACCTTCCAAGGACGCAGGCTCATCCTGGTAGATACGGCCGGGCTACGCCGCAACGCCAAAATCAAGGAGGCCACCGAATACTACAGCGTCCTGCGTACGCACCGCGCCATCGAAAGCTGCGATATTGCTGTATTAGTGCTGGACGGACCGGCAGGTGTGTGTGAACAGGACCAGCGCATCGCCGGTTATGCCCACGAAGCCGGACGGGGACTCATTATTGCCGTCAATAAATGGGACCTTATGCGCCTCCCTCCGGGCGAGTTAAAAGCCTACCAGGAAGAACTGCAAAGGAAGCTATCCTTTTGTGCGTACGCGCCGGTCCTCTTGGTTTCGGCCTTGACCGGACGGCACGTTGGACGCCTCCTGGATACGATTCTCGAGGTGCAGACCGCACGGAACCACGTTCTGCCCTCGGAAGACCTGGCAGCATTACTGACCGACCTTCTTACCTTCACGCCCCCGCCCCAGGTACACGGACAGGCGACGCGCCTTTACGCCCTTAAGCAGACCGCCACCAAACCGCCCCGGTTTTCCCTGGTTGCCAGCCATCCCGAAGCAGTTCACTTTTCCTACCTGCGGCGTGTGGAAAACCGCATTCGCGAGCTCTATCCTTATCGCGGCACACCGATTAAAGTCGCGGCAGTGCCCAAGAATGCAAAGTGAGTGTGAAGCGCACTCACTTTTTTGTCTTACAAGCTCAGGCTCCGTCATATATATGTAGTGTTGAAAGGGCGTCATGTTCTAACCTGCTGGCTTCATAAGTAAGATTAAGTAAGATGTGGCAGGGGAGGGATGAGGGGTGGAGAAGTTTGACCTCTTTAAGGACATAGTGGAGCGGACAGGCGGGGATATTTACATCGGCACGATCGGGCCGGTGCGTACCGGTAAGTCGACTTTTATCAAGCGCTTCATGGAGCTTCTGGTACTTCCTTATATGAAAGAAGGGCCGGAGCGGGAACGCGCCTTAGACGAACTGCCGCAAAGCGGAACGGGCCGCACCATTACCACTACGGAACCTAAGTTCATCCCGGAGGAAGCGGTGGAGGTTACCTTCAGAGATAATATCAAGTTCCGGGTGCGTATGGTGGATTGCGTCGGTTATACGGTGAAGGGCGCCCTTGGGTACGAGGAAGCCGAGGGACCGCGCATGGTTCGCACTCCCTGGTTCGAGGAGGAAATCCCGTTTGAGCAGGCGGCGGAGGTGGGAACGCGTAAAGTTATCTCCGAGCACGCCACCATCGGGCTCGTCGTCACCACGGACGGTTCCATCGTGGACATCCCGCGCGCCAACTACGAACCGGCCGAGGAACGAGTCGTTCAGGAACTGCGGGAAATTGGTAAGCCTTACGTAGTTATATTAAACTCCCTTTACCCGGACAAGAGCGAAACCCGGGCTCAAGCCGACGAGCTAGCGCAAAAGTACGGCGTTCCTGTCATCCCCTTAAATGTGATGAAGATGACCCTAATGGACATCTACGGAATACTGGAAGAAATCCTCTACGAATTCCCGGTCCAAGAGGTTAACGTGCATCTGCCGGCCTGGCTTACAGAGCTCGATCCCCAACACTGGCTCCGTTCGCGCTTCGAGGAGTGTGTGCGCAGCACAGTGGAGAACATCAAAAAGGTTCGCGATGTCGACCGGGCGGTAGGTTCCTTCCAAAAGGAAGAGTTTATAGAACAGGCCATTCTGGTAAACCTTGACCTTGGGCACGGCATCACCACCCTGCAACTCACCGCTCCTCAGCGCCTCTTCTATCAGATTCTGGAAGAAATCGCCGGCCGTTCACTTAAGAGCGACCCGGATTTGGTCCGGATCTTGAAAGAATACAGCATAGCCAAGAAAGAATACGATAAAGTGGCCGACGCTTTAAGAGATGTGGAACGAGTGGGATACGGTATCGTCCCGCCGCGCTTGGAGGAGATGATTCTGGAAGAACCGGAAGTAATGAAGAGCGGCAGCCGCTTCGGCATCCGGCTTAGGGCCAGTGCTCCTTCGATTCACATGATCCGCACCGATATCCGAGCCGAGGTAGCGCCCATTATCGGCAGCGAAAAGCAATCGGAAGAATTGGCCCAGTTCCTTCTCGACGAGTTTGAAGACAACCCGCAAAAGCTGTGGGAAACCAATCTCTTCGGGAAGTCTCTACACGAACTGGTTAAAGAAGGGATACAGAGCAAGCTTTACCACATGCCGGAGGATGCCCAGCAGAAGCTGAGAGAGACGCTAGAACGTATCGTGAATGAAGGCAGCGGTGGCCTCATCTGCATAATCCTCTAAGGTAAGTCGGTCATCTGACCGGCTTTTTTTCACACCCCCTTGTCAAAGGGGTTTTTCCTGTGCTATAATGTCTTCCATACATGGAATGTTGTTTTTCTGAGGCGGACGAAAGGGTGGTTGCATGGCTAAGGAAGAAGCTACCTTCTATTTGGTGCGGGAAGAAGCATTACCTGAGGTCTTACACAAAACTATCAAGGCTAAGGATCTTCTGAAACAGGGTGTGTGCAGTACAGTCAACGAGGCTGTCCAGCGGGTGGGGCTCAGCCGCGCTGCCTACTACAAGTACCGCAACTACATTTTCCCTTTTTACGATCTTAGCCGCGGCAAAATCGTAACCATCTATTTTCTCCTGGAACACCGACCGGGAGTATTGTCGCAAATCCTCACCCGCATCGCCCAGAGCCGGGGCAACATCCTGACCATTAACCAGGGGATCCCCCTGCAAGGAGTAGCCAACGTTTCTATTTCCATTGAAACCCAAGGGATGTCGGAAGACATAGAAACTTTGGTTAACGCCCTAAGCAAGCTGGACGGCGTGCGCAAGACCGAGATTGTAGGCCAAAGCTAATAAAATAAAGCGGGGGAAAAACAGTGAAGGAAAAGGTAAACGTCGGCCTCTTGGGGCTCGGCACGGTAGGCTCGGGAGTAGCTGAGGTATTAGAAGCAAATAGCGCCCATATCGCCGAGCGTGCCGGCATCCCCCTCGTCGTGAAGAAAGCGCTGGTGCGCAACTTGAATCGACCGCGGACCGTAAGCGCTTGCCCTCCGCTCACCACGGACCCGAGCGACATTCTCGCCGATCCGGAGATCGATGTTGTAGTAGAAGTTTTAGGGGGAAAGGAGCCGGCCTTAAGCTACATACTGGCGGCCATGCGGGCCAGAAAACACGTGGTCACGGCCAACAAAGAGCTCTTGGCCAAATACGGCAAAGAACTTTTTACCGCTGCCGAGGAAAACCAGGTAGATCTGTACTTTGAGGCCAGCGTCGGCGGAGGGATCCCCATCATACGGCCCCTTAAAGAGTGCTTGGCCGGCAATAGAATCGATAAGGTTTACGGCATTGTTAATGGAACCACAAACTACATCCTTACCCAGATGGCTTCGGGGAAATCGTATGAAGACGCGTTGAAACAGGCGCAGGCAGAAGGTTATGCGGAAGCCGACCCGTACGCCGATGTCTCCGGGCTGGATGCGGCCCGCAAGATCGCCATCCTGGCCTCTATAGCTTTCGGCGCGCGGGTAACGGAAAAGGACGTGGTTCGGATAGGAATAGAGCGGCTTTCTCCTTTGGACTTGGAGTATGCCCGCGAACTGGGTTACAAGGTCAAGCTCCTGGCGCGCGCGCAGGAAATAAACGGGGTTCTGCAAGTACTGGTCCACCCGGCTCTCCTGCCTTCCCGCCATCCTCTGGCCAGTGTGGACGGGGTACTCAATGCCATCGTGGTTCGAGGTGACGCGGTAGGCGAAGTAATGTTCCACGGCTTCGGTGCAGGCCGCCTTCCCACCGCCAGCGCTGTGGTAGGGGATTTGATCGAGGTAGCCCGCAATATCAAAGAGGGCGTGCGCGGACGGAACAAGTGCACCTGCTTTCACCAGAAGCCGTTTTACCCCGTGAGCGATATGGTGACGCGGTACTTCCTTAGGCTGGAGCTCGCCGATCAGCCTGGGGTCCTGGCCAAGGTGGCGGCTGCCTTCGGAAAGGAAGAAGTAAGCCTGGCGGCCGTCATCCAAAAACGCCTCACCGAGCGGGGCGCGGAAGTAGTACTGGTGACCCACCCGGCCGAAGAAAGGCGATTCCGCAACGCCGTAACCGCGCTAGCAACTTATCCGGAGACGCTGGCCGTGCACCAGCCGATCGCTGTGGAAGGAGATGCATAACATGTGGCCGGGAATAATCGAGCGCTTTGCCGCCTTTTTGCCGGTAAGCGCCGCAACGCCGCGTATTACCTTAAATGAAGGTAACACTCCCCTCATCTTTCTCCCGCGCGTCTCCAAGCGGGTGGGAGCGAGGGTCTATGCGAAATACGAGGGCCTCAACCCTACAGGGTCCTTTAAAGACCGCGGCATGACCCTGGCCGTGAGCAAGGCCGTGGAGGCAGGTGCCTCCGCGATTATGTGCGCTTCCACCGGCAACACTTCGGCTTCCGCTGCGGCCTATGCCGCGCGGGCCGGCATAAAATGCTGGGTGCTCCTGCCGGAAAAGGCCATTGCCTTGGGCAAACTGGCGCAGGCGCTCTTTTACGGAGCGGAGGTCGTAGCCATCCAGGGAAACTTCGACGACGCGCTGGCGCTGGTACGCGAGCTTACCAGCCGCTATCCGATTGCGCTGGTGAACTCCCTCAACCCGATGCGCCTGGAGGGCCAGAAGACCGCGGCCTTCGAGGTTTGTGAGCAGCTGGGCACTGCCCCGGATGTGCTCGCCTTGCCGGTGGGCAACGCGGGGAACATCACCGCGTACTGGCTGGGCTTTAAGGCTTATTATGAGGCCGGAAAAATAAAGAGCCTGCCGCGCCTTTTAGGCTTCGAGGCGGCCGGGGCCGCCCCCATCGTTGCCGGTCATCCCATCCGAGACCCCAGGACCGTAGCTACGGCCATCCGGATCGGTAATCCGGCCAGCTGGGACAAAGCCGTGCGCGCGGCAGCTGAATCGGGCGGGTCCATTGAAGCGGTTACGGACGAGGAAATCCTGGCCGCCTACCGGCTCCTGGCCCGCGAAGAGGGGATCTTCGTTGAACCGGCCTCGGCGGCAGGGGTGGCAGGCGTTTTGAAAAAAGCCCGGGAAGGGGCCTTTAAGGAAAGCGAAAAGATCGTCTGCGTCCTTACCGGCCACGGCCTTAAGGACCCCGAGCTGGCTGTAAAAGAGAGCCCGGCTCCCCGCGTGGTTCCGGCCACCCTGGAAGCCGTAAGGGCACTGATCGAGAGGTGAAAAGCATGTTCTGCGTTCGCGTACCGGCCACCACCGCCAATTTAGGGCCCGGCTTCGACGCCCTTGGCCTTGCTTTGGAGCTTTACAACTACATCGAGGTGACAGTGGGTGCGGGTACAGGCCGGGTGAACATTATCGTCCAGGGCGAAGGCGAAGGAGAGCTCTCGCGCGGGGAGGACAATCTGGTATACCAGGCAGTAAAACGCGCTTTTCGCCAGCGTGACCTTGACCCCCCAGAACTCTGCCTACACCTGGTAAATAACATTCCGCTGGCCCGCGGTTTGGGAAGCAGCGCGGCGGCCATCGTCGGCGGCCTTCGCGCCGCGCAGGAGCTCCTACCCGTACCCTTTTCTCAGGATGAGCTTCTGGCCTTGGCCTGTGAGTTGGAAGGACATCCGGATAACGTCAGTGCGGCTCTGCTGGGCGGTCTAGTTATCTCTTGCCCAGACCGGGAAGGAAAGCATCATTACCTAAAGGCGCGCCTTCCGGAGTCTTTAAAGCTGGTGATAGCCGTTCCCGAATTGCGCCTTTCTACTCATGATGCCCGCCGGGTACTACCGGAAATGCTTCCGCGCCGGGACGCCGTATTCAACTTAAGCCGCACGGCGCTTCTTACGGCCAGCCTTCTTACCAACGACTTGAGCGTCTTGCCGTTGGCCTTGGAAGACCGCCTGCACCAACCCTACCGATCAACCCTTATACCGGGAATGGACGCCGTCTTTGCCGCCGCGCACCAAGCTGGGGCCCTGGGCGTAGCTTTGAGCGGTTCCGGGCCGTCCATAGTGGCCTTCGCCCAGCATAATTTAAGCGCCATCGGCCGGGCCATGGTGGAGGCCTTTGCCTCCTACGGTGTACAAGCTCGTTACCTTCTCACGGCGCCCGCCCCGCACGGGGCGGAGGTCCTGCCTCAGCTGAGGTTGTGCACAGCCTAAGCATCCGGCGAAAAAGGGGCTTGTGTTTTTGGTGAAAAGGGTGTATAATAAAGGCCGTAAAGAAAGGTCGGGGTATAGCTCAGCTTGGTAGAGCGCTTGCTTGGGGTGCAAGAGGCCAGCGGTTCAAATCCGCTTACTCCGACCATTATGATGAGAGAAAGGACAGCCGAAAGGCTGTTTTTCTTTTTTGCTGCGAGGTAGCTCCTGACGCATAGCCTGGGAACAAGCTGTACACTTTAGACGAGTAGAAGCCTCATGGGGAGGTATAGGGTGCGTATCCTCCTTGTGGTCCGTCCTTGTCAGGGCGGCATCGCCACGCATGTTCGAGTTCTCGTTCGCCGGCTGAAACAACAGGGCCAGGAAGTGTTCGTGGCGGCGCCCAACGGCGCTCTAGCCCAAGAGAGCGACGGTTATTTCCGCCTGCCGCTCTCCGGACATCCCATTGATATCGCCCGTTCTGCCGGGATCCTTGCGGGCCTTTTGCCCAAGCTTAAGCCAGACGTCGTCCACTGCCACGGGATTTTAAGCGCCCTACTTAAGCCGTTTCTTTCCCGCCAAGGAAACGAAGGAGCGGTGTGGATTTACACCGCCCACAACTTTCCGAGCAGTTTCTTTTCGCAACTCGCCTGGCGCTGGGCTTATACTTCGGGTCGACCCCACCGGCTTGTCGCCGTCTCGCGGGCCCTGGCCGGGGCACTCACCAGGTGCGGAATACCGGCCCCCAAAGTAATAGCCATCCCCAACGGGATTGAAATTAGTTCCGAACCACCAGCTGCCGCCGTCTTGCCTGCGGGATCGACCATTCTTACCGTAGGTCGCTTGGTGCCGGAAAAAGGTACGGGGCAGGTGCTCAAGGCATTTCAGGCCCTCAAGAAGGAGGTCAGAGGGCCCCTCCGGCTTTTAGTGGCCGGAACGGGGCCTGAGGAAAAGGCTCTACAGGCGTTGGCCGGGCGGCTGGGAATTGGCAGGGACGTTACGTTCCTGGGTTACGTTCCCGACCCGGCCCACCTCTACCGGGCGGCAGACGTTTTCGTCACGGCGCCGTGCAGGGAAGGAATGGGGCTGGCCAACTTGGAAGCTATGGGCTGGGGCCTTCCGGTGGTGAGCACGAGGGTAGGAGGCATTCCGGAAGTAGTGGTGGATGGGGAAACAGGGTTCCTGGTTGAGCCGAACCGCCCACTAATGCTGGCGCAGGCGCTGAAAACGCTCTTGGACTTTCCGGAGCTGGCGAGAAGTTTCGGCCTCGCCGGCGCCCGCCGGGTTCGCGAGCGTTTTACCGCCGAGAGTATGGGGAGGGCTACCCTCGCGGTGTACGAGGAGGCAAAAATGAATGCGTCTTCCTAGGCCCAGGGGTTTTCTCTTCGCCGTTCTGGCCGGGGTGTTGTTTTTTTCTTTCGGTTCGGTGCCGGCCTTGAGCGCCCCAGCCGACAAAAAGCTTGTTTTACTTCTAATTGACGGCCTTAATTTCGACGATATATGCCGGGGAAGCCTCTCGTCTCTAGATGAGTTCACCCATCAGGCCGCTTGGGGCCTCATGAATACGGCTGTCGCTGGCCAGCCGAACCTGGAAAGTGCCTACCTTACGCTCGGTGCAGGTACGCGCGCGCGTTCGCCGGGAAATCTACCCGGTTTCACTGCCTTTGAAGTTATGCCCGATGAACCCGGTACGGCAGCTGAAGTCTACGGACGCCGCTCGGGGCACAAGGTTACCCAGGGGGTGGTCCAGCCGGGAATTGGAATCCTGGAGCTGGCCAATGCCAACCTGGGTTACCAGGTTAGGTTGGGAGCTCTAGGGCAGGTTCTGCGCGAAGCAGGTATAAAGACAGCGGCCATCGGGACGGCCGACACAAATACCTTGGAACGGCCCGTGGTCAATGCCCTGATGGACGAAACTGGATACGTACCATACGGCTACACGGCACCTGACCTCTTCCACCCTGACCCCGATGGGCCTTTTGGGGCTTGGACGGACCCTGAGGCCGTGTTGCAACGAATCGGGGAGGTTTGGGATAAGGCTCAAGTTTTTGTGGTAGAGTGGGCCGACCTTTACCGGGTGGAAGCGTATATCCCCTTCCTACGTCCCGGACAAAATGCCGCCCTACGGGAGCAAGCTCTGGCCCGTCTAGACGTCTTCCTCCGGTCTTTCCTGGCCCGCTTCGGCGACAGGGCTACTATTCTTCTAATTGGACCCGCTCCAGGGAACCGGGACTTCGAAGCCGGGCGTCGGCTCACCCCTGTAGCCCTTTGGGACCATAGAACAAAGCCGGGGCTTCTTACCTCGGCTACCACACGCCGTGCCGGCCTCATCGCCAATATCGACATCGCCCCCAGCGTGCTGGCTTTTTTCAACCTGCCGCAGCCGGCCGCCATGCTGGGACGGCCCATCACGGGCTTAGTCAACGGCAGCCCGCTTGCCGAGCTTGCAGCGTTGGAAAGGCGGGCCGTACTGAATTTTAACCAACGCCCTTTTGTGATCAGAGTGTACATCGCTTACCTGATTGCCGTGCTGGCCTTAGCCGTCGTCGCCTTTTGGCGGCCACTTTGTGTAAGCCGCTGGCTGAATTTTCTTCTCCCAGCCGGGGCCACCGTGCCTCTAACCTTCCTTGTACTGGCCGCCCTACCGCCGCAGCCTCTACCTGCAACCCTGGGGATGAGCGTCCTCTTCACCGCGCTCTTCGTTGCCGGCTTCGGCCGGCTAACAGGCTCAGGCAGCGGGGCGCTTATGCTTAGTGGCTTCTCAACCGTACTCCTTCTAACTTGGGACGTACTTCACGGGCAACGCCTGGTAGCGTCTTCTCTCTTGGGATACTGTTACATAAGTGGTGCCCGCTATTACGGACTGGGCAACGAGTACATGGGCGTCTTTCTGGGGGCAGGATTAACCCTGGCCGCCTATCTTTTGGACCGCCATCGCCTGCCGACTTGGAGCGCCAGCTTATTCCTCTTTTTTCTTCTCTCGGTTGGCTCCTTCCTAATGGGTGCCAACGGCTTAGGAAGCAATGCCGGCGGTACCCTGGCGTGGGCAAGCGGGCTGGGTACGGCGCTCCTGGGGATCAAACGCTCGGAAATTCGCCTGGGGGATGTAACTTCAGCCCTTTTCCTCGCCGGCGTTTTTCTTGCGCTTTTGGCCTGGTCGGATTGGCAGCTTGCGGCAAAGGCCTCGCACATCGGCCGGGCGCTGAACCTGGCCAGCAACTCCGGCACGCAGGTTCTCCTCGATACCATCGTGCGCAAGGCAGAGATGAACTTGAGGCTGATCAGGTACTCTCTTTGGAGTCGGGTACTTCTCATGCTGCTCCTCGCCCTGACCAGCCTTTTCCTGGGCCCCTGTCGCCTTAGGCCGCAGTTTATGCGGGAACGCCAGTTTCTCACTGCCTGCCTGCGCGGCAGCTTAATCGGGACGCTCGTGGCTCTGGTCGCCAACGATTCGGGCGTTGTAGCCGCCGCCACGGGCCTGCTGTTCCCCGTACTGTTCCTTATCTTGCTTGCCCTTTCCACTACGACCCGTGAAAAGCAGCAAAATCAGCAAGAATTAGCTATGACGCGGAATTAAACGCAACAATTCCCCAAAAGCTGTTAACCGCTCTAGGATATCTTGACATCGCGCAAGAGTCTGCTACAATCTTAGGTGATTGAGGCCAAGAATCTTGTAGAAAGGGAGGGCGGGAAATGAAAGCACTGGGGCGTCACATCCTGGCTGAGTTTTTTGGGTGTGATGGCACTATTCTCGACGACGTCGATGCCATTGAACGTACCCTGGTCGATGCAGCGCTCACTGCTGGAGCTGAAGTTCGTGAGGTGGCCTTTCACCGATTTAGCCCTCAGGGCGTAAGCGGTGTGGTAATCATCTCCGAGTCGCACCTGGCCATTCATACATGGCCGGAACTCGGCTACGCGGCGGTGGACGTCTTCACCTGTGGTGATAAGGTGGACCCGTGGGTCGCCTATAACTATATAGCTTCTGCATTTAAAGCGGACAAGATTACTGCGGCAGAAATTAAGCGCGGTATCTTCGACAAGATTCCCGCGCACACCTAGCGCCGAGGCAGCGTAAGTTTGCCGGCTTAGCCGATTTTCTCATCCCTGCATAGAGCAGGGTTTTTTCTTTTTGCACCTTTGAGCCACCATCTTCATAGGCTAATATGCACACAACGCCAGGGGGTGAGCGTATGCCGGGTTTTCTTGCCCCGGGAAGCAGTGGCCACGAGGTAAAAGTGCTGCAGGCCAGCCTGCGCTTTCTCCTGGGTGCGCGGATCAGCGTCGACGGTTACTACGGGCCGAAAACGGCCCATTGGGTGCGCCGTTTTCAAGCGGCGCGCGGTCTAGAAACCTCGGGTAGTTGCGACTTAGTCACCTGGTACGCCCTAGCCAGGGAGATTAGCCCTCGTGAGCGTCACCTGCAGATTCTGCTCCCATGGTCGTTGCTTCAGGTGCGGGAGGGGGAAAACGTCCTCCGAGCCTACCCCCTTGAGCGTCCCCTGGCGGGGCTAACGCCGGGAGTCACTTGGTTGGATTTTCTGCCGCGCAACCGGAAAGGTCCTTACGTGCTTAAGTTGGGGAGCGGAGCGTCGGTCGCCCTTGAACCGGGAGGGAATAAACGAGGGCGCCTTTGTTGCACCGCGGTTAAGGTAGAGCCGGGCGACTTTTTTCCTCTCCTGGAACGCCGGATGCCTGTGCTGATTAATCCCCTCCGTTACCGGCCGGGGCGGCTGAGGTTGCCGCAGAATTTAACCCTTACCGAATTGGCAGAGTGGGCTGGCATTTCTTTAAAACGCCTACAGGAGACGCTCGAAGACACAAAAGAGGGGGTTTTTGTGCCCGTTTCCCGGCCGTTCTGGCCGGCTTTTTGGGGCCGTCCGCTCCAAGGGCCCGAAGAATGGGTCTCGTGCCTGCCGTATTTGGAAGGGGTTGTTCTCTCCCCAGAACTTACGAAAGTCTGGGCGCCGTACGTTCGAAAATGGCGCCTTCTCGCCTTAACCGTCTCTTCCGGCCAGGCGCCGCCGCGTCCAGCCGGCGGCAATGGCTGGTGTTTGGTGCCGGCCGGTCCAGAAGCCTTGTTTACCCTGTCCCCGGTTCCCGGCAAACAAACCCGGGCCAAGGGTTTGGTTCAAGGTTTGATCCTGCCGAACGCAGAAGCAGCTGCCGCTATACCGAGCGCGGCACTCAATCTTGATTGGTATGCAGTGCCGGTAGGCACCTCTACTTCCTCCCAGCTAACCTTTTTGCGGCACCACCTTCATCCGCAGCGCCTGCTTCTGGCGGCCGGCGGTGAGGAAGCTCAGGCGGCGGCCCGCCTGGCCAAAGAAGAAGGATTGGGTGGACTCCTCCTAACCTCCTGCCCTCCGGACGACACCTGGGTTAGGGTGTGGCTGGATTTGTAGGGAAGGATTCCCAGGCACGTCCCTTCCAAGAAAGCATATTTTTTAATACCCGGGAGCCGGCGGACAGGTGAAGAACCTTCAGGATAAAGTAAAAGGAGGTAGGGAGGAAAAATGCGGTCCACCCCAGAACTCCTTGCACCAGATGAGGTGCGCATGGTCCGGGAAGCGTACCGCGATTGGCGCCAGGCTCAATGCTTTTTCGAAGAAGTTACGGACCCGTGCCTTGTAGACTTCGCCATTTATTGGGAGCGGGCGGCACGCCTCAGGTACCGGTACCTGCTCTCCCTGCTCAAGGGGGAGGGTTTTGCCCTCAGCCAAAAAGAACTGATTCGCTTGGTAGTTTATTGAAAGGACGACGTTGCCTTTTACCTCGGCTGAATGGGAAGGAGATGCAATTATGCCGAAGCTTAGAGTGGGCATTATTTTCGGGGGGTGCTCAGGCGAACATGAGGTTTCCCTCATGTCTGCCGCCTCGGTAATTAAGTTTATACCGCGGGACAAATACGAGCCGGTCCTCATCGGTATTACAAAAAAGGGAGGGTGGCTAACGGAAGGTAATCCCTGGGAAGCGCTCAAACAGGGTACATCTGAACCGGGAGGACCTGCCCCTACGGAGCTTCTGGCCTCGCTTGATGTAGTCTTTCCCGTTTTGCACGGCCCCTACGGTGAAGACGGCACTATTCAAGGGCTGTTTGAAATGTGCGCCGTTCCTTACGTGGGAGCTGGGGTTCTGGCTTCGGCCGTGGGCATGGATAAAGTAACTATGAAGCGCGTTTTTGCTGCCAGTGGCCTACCGATAGCCCGGTACCGGGTGTTGGAACGGCGTGTGTGGGAAAACCAACCGGAAGAAGCCCTCATAAAAAACGTGGTAAACGACCTCGGTCTTCCTGTTTTTGTTAAACCGGCTAACCTAGGTTCCAGCGTCGGCGTCAGCAAGGCCCGCAATGAAGAAGAGCTCAAGCAGGCCTTAGACCTGGCCTGTCAGTACGATCGCAAAGTAGTCATAGAGGAATACATCCCCTGCCGGGAGGTAGAATGTGCCGTACTCGGCAACGACGAGCCCGAAGCTTCCGTAATCGGCGAAGTCGTTCCGCGAAAAGAGTTTTATGACTATGAGGCCAAATACACGGACGGCGTCTCCGACTTTATTGTGCCAGCTCCGCTTCCCAGGGCGATACAAGAAGAAGTCCGGTCTCTGGCCATTCGGGCCTTTAAAGCCATAGACTGTAGCGGCATGGCCCGCGTAGACTTTTTCATTCACCGGGAGACCGGCCGGGTAATACTAAACGAAATCAATACCATTCCGGGGTTTACCCGTCTTTCCATGTATCCGCGCCTTTGGGAGGCCAGCGGGCTGAGCTACCCCGACCTCATCGACCGGCTTATTACGCTCGCCCGGGAACGCTTCGCCGAGCGGCGACGCAACCGTATTTAGGGGTGCGAAGGAAAAAGCAGGGCCCGTCCGGGCATAATAGCACTGTCTTCCCTTGCGTTTTCTTTTTTAAAGAAGGAAAAATACTGCTCTTCACCGAATAAAGAGGAGGGAAGCAGCTCGAGCCTTGGAAGTAAGGGGGAAAATGCAGAGTGAAAGATTATGCGACAGATAAACTACGGAATGTGGCACTCATCTCGCACGGGAGCGCCGGGAAAACCTCCCTAGTGGAAGCCCTTCTTTTCACCAGCGGCGGCAGCGACCGCTTGGGAAGGGTAGACGAAGGAAATACCGTTGCCGATTACGACCCCGATGAGATAAAGCGCAAAATAACCATCAATACGGCCATCATTCCCTGCGAGTGGACAGGTTGTAAAGTCAACCTCCTAGATACCCCGGGCTACGCCGACTTCATCGGCGATATGATCGGCGCACTCAGCGTAGCCGATGCCGCCGTGACTTTAGTTTGCGCAGTTTCCGGCGTAGAGGTCAACACTCATCGTGTATGGCGCCTGGCGGAAGAAAGAGGCCTGCCACGGCTAATCTTCATCAACAAACTGGACCGGGAAAATGCCCACTTCGATCGCGTGCTGGAGCAGATTCGGTCTGAACTAACGTCCCGCACCGTGGCGCTTCAACTACCCATTGGTGTCGAGGCAAATTTCCGGGGCGTCGTTGATCTGGTAAACATGAAGGCCTTCCTTTTTAAGGCCGGGAAGGTGGAGGAGGCACCGATCCCAGACGATCTGGCCGAGCGCGTCCAAGCAGAAAGGGAAAAGCTTATTGAAGCCGCTGCCGAAACCGACGACGAGTTGACTATGAAGTATCTGGACGGCGAGGAACTTACTAAAGAGGAAATTGTGCATGGCTTGCGTAGGGGAACCTTGGAGGGTAAGCTGTTTCCCGTCCTATGTGGTTCTGCCTACCAGAACAAAGGGATGAGTTTCCTCCTAGACGCAATTGTAGCCTACCTTCCCTCGCCCCTCGACCGGCCGCCGATTAAGGGCCGCCAACTTCCCACCCAGGCGGAGGTAGAAATTGCTTCCGATCCCACCGGCCCGCTGGTAGCTCAGGCGTTTAAGACGATGGCCGACCCGTTTGTCGGCAGGCTTACGTATTTCCGCGTCTACCGGGGCAAGGTTGTTTCGGACAGCACCATCTACAATTCGGGGAAAGAAAAGTCCGAACGCGTGGGCCAGGTGTTTGTGCCCCGGGGTAAAATACAAAATCCGGTCAGTGCCGTAGTGGCCGGCGACATCGGCGCTGTGGCCAAACTTCAAGAAACCGGCACTGGCGACACTTTGTGTGACAAGAATCACCCCGTTGTCCTACCGGTGCCGGAGTTCCCACGGCCCTGCTATTCTGTGGCCATCACCGCCAAGTCCAAAGGTGATGAAGACAAGCTGGGAACCGGGCTGGCTCGCCTGATGGAAGAAGATCCCACTCTCGCCTTAAAGAAAGATGCCGAAACCCGCGAACTCATCGTTTCGGGCATGGGAGACGTGCACATCGATGTGACGGTGGATAGGCTAAAGCGCAAATTCGGCGTGGAAGTGCTTACTTCGACACCCACAGTTCCTTACCGTGAAACCCTGCGCAAGCCGGTTAAGGTGGAGGGCAAGCACAAGAAGCAGACCGGCGGCCACGGTCAGTACGGCCACGTGTGGTTGGAGATAGAACCCCTCCCTGAGGGCAGCGGTTTTGTGTTTGAAGAGAAGATATTTGGCGGCGCCGTGCCCAAGCAGTATATCCCGGCCGTTGAAAAAGGGGTTCGCGAGGCTATGCGCGAGGGTGTGGTGGCCGGCTTTCCTGTGGTGGACGTGAAGGTAACCCTCGTCGACGGTTCTTTCCACCCCGTAGATTCCTCAGAAATGGCCTTTAAGATTGCCGCCAGCCTGGCCTTCAAGAAGGGAGCCGAGCAGGCCAACCCGGTGATCCTCGAACCAATTATGAACCTTGAGGTGACCGTTCCCGAAGCCTACATGGGCGACGTCATCGGCGACTTGAACGCCAAGCGGGGGCGCATCTTGGGCCTTGAACCGGCGGGGCCGAACCAGATAATTCGGGCGCAGGTACCCCTAGCCGAACTTTCCAAGTATGCCATCGACCTGAGATCCCTTACCCAGGGGCGAGGATCCTTTACCATGGCCTTCGACCATTACGAAGAAGTGCCCGCGCGCCTGGCTGAGGAGATCGTGGCCCAAGCTAAGAAGAACAAAACAGAGGACTAAGATTGCCACAGGGCTCCGGGCCGGGCCCGGACCCTGTCACCACGCCTCTCCTCTCCTGCATAAAGTACTGTAACAAGGCAGGCGGGGGGTGGGCGCGTGACGGGGTACTGTCCGTTTCAAGTGCTCACGGCTAGGGAGGTCCGATGTGAGCTGGGGAAGGGATCTTTTTCCCCTAAAGACAGCGAAGAGCCCTGGGCCTGTGCCGGTTGTAGCATCCCCCGGGTGCTTGCCAACCGGCCGTGCATTTACCTTGAGCCGGTTAAGCACTTTGCCCTTCGCGGCAAAAGTATTACCTTTTTTCGTTGTACCATGTTTGGGGTGGTGATTGACGAACCCTTTCGCCTTTGCCCGCAATGTGTCGGCAACGAACCCGCTCCGAGAGCACATTAGAGCAGGAGGCCGCCTATTCGATGTTTGTCCTTCTCACCAACGACGATGGAATAGAAGCTCCCGGGCTTCTTGCCCTGGCACGCGAGTTCCACTCCCGGCATGAACTCGCCATTGTGGCCCCGGATCGGGAGCGCAGCGCTACCGCTCATGCCATAACTGTAGATCGCCCGCTTCGCGCAAAAAAAATAGAGCATGCCCTAGGACCGGCCTGGGCAGTGAGCGGCACCCCGGGCGACTGCGTCAAGCTGGCGTTGACGACCCTGCTTCCGCGCCGGCCGGACGTCGTTATTTCCGGCATAAACCGGGGCCCTAACCTGGGCACGGACATTTTTTATTCCGGGACGGTAGCCGCCGCTCTGGAAGGCGTTTTTTTCGGTCTGCCGGCCATAGCGGTGTCGCTGGCTACCCATGCCGCCACCGCCGACTACAGCCTGGCGGCCAGGGTGGCAAGCGCCGTCGCTCAGCACCTAACCGACAAACCTACGCTTTCCCAGGCTTTGCTCAACATCAACGTACCGGCCTTGCCCGACAAAGAAATCCGGGGAATAAGTATTACCCGCCTGGGTACCCGGCGCTACAAAAACGTGTTTGAAGCACGGAAAGACCCGCGCGGGCAAACATACTACTGGCTTGCCGATGAACTTATCAACGAAGACGGGGTAGATCACGACACCGATATCGCGGCAGTGGCTGAGGGCAAAATCTCCATTACCCCTCTGCACATAGACCTTACCGACTACCGGCGCCTGCCCGAGCTTCAAGGTTGGCTGGACGGGCTTTTTGACATATAATACCATCATTGGTATAATATGGGTGGAGGGAATGAGCCATATGAGCACCCACACCACCCAAGATCTGGAAGAGCAGAAAACGGCAGTGACCGAAGGCGAGTGGCAACAGGTCGTGGCTGGACTGTGCGCTTGTGAGCTGCCCCAGGATTCCGCACGCCTAATTGAGCTGGGACTAGCCTACCTGAAGGGTCGCCTGGTTGGGCCGGCAGAAGAATGTTTCCGCGCTGCGCTTAAGATCGTTCCGGAACTAACCCGCGCCCATTATTACCTGGGCTATCTCTACAGCCGGCAAGGCAGGTACCGGGAGGCAGCGCTGGAATTCGGCAAGTGCCTTGCTGCTCAGCCTCGCAACGACGATATTTACGCCGAACTCGGATTGGTATACTTTAAAGAAGGGCGGGTGGACGAGGCGCGTGCCCTGTGGCAGCAGGGGCTTCTCTTCGCCGAACAGCGTGACCGGTTGGTAAAGCTCCTGGAAGAGATGTCTTACTGTGTTACCCTAGACGGGGAAGAAAGAGTAGTGCCCAACTTGTGCCGCATGGCCTTCCTGGCCGCAGATAATAACTATCGCTTAGCTTTAGCCTACCTGGAGCGGGCACGCTGGCTCGAACCGTTTAACCCGGTCGTGTTTACAACTTATGCCCATGTGTTTGCAACACAAGGAAAGAACGAAGAAGCCGAGACAGCCTGGCAAGAAGCCATCCGTCTCGCTCCTTCCGACCCAGACCACCAGGCTGGTTTTGCCGCCTTTCTTCTTGGACAGGGAAAATACAAAGAGGCGCGTACCTGGGCCGAACGCGCCGTGATGCTCTCGCCTCGGGAAGCCGAGTACCGCCTTATTCTGGCCCAAGCCGAGGCGCGAAATGGGAATTTCGCTGCTGCCGAGCAGCACCTTAAAACTGCGCGCGATCTAGAGCCGGAACAGCCGGCCATAAATTATGAATTGGGGCGCCTGCTCTGGCAAAGAAAGGAAGTGGGGCCGGCCCTGGCGTACCTGCGAAAGGCCGCCCGCGCCGGGCACGGGGAGGCCAAGGCCTGCCTGGCTTTGGCCTGCAGGCTGACGAAGGGGCAGCTGGCGGCAAAACCGCTTCCTAAAGGAGGTAGTAACCTTGAGCAAATTGCTAATTGAGGGCGCCACCGTCGTAACCCTTAACCGGGATAACGCCGTCTACTCCCCGGGCGATATTATCCTGGAAGATGAGCGGTTGGTTTATGTCGGTCCATCACAAAGGCGCCTAGCCTGGCAGCCCGACCGGGTGATATCCGGGCAGGGGAAGATTGCCCTCCCGGGCTTTATCAACACTCATACCCACGCCGCGATGACGCTTTTTCGCAGCTATGCCGACGATCTGGCCTTGAAGCCGTGGCTGGAGGAAAAAATTTGGCCGCTGGAAACTAAACTAACGCCTGAGGCGGTCTATTGGGGAACTATGTTGGCCTGTCTGGAGATGCTGGAAGCAGGGGTTACCGCCTTTGCCGATATGTACTTTTACTCGGAGGAAACGGTGCGTGCCGTAGCCGAGAGCGGCCTTCGGGCCGACGTAGCACCAGGTCTGATCGGGGTTGCCCCGCAGGCGGAACAGGCTTTGGTACAAGCAGTCGACTTCGTTAAACGTATTCAGGCGAGCGCCGGGGGTCGGATTAGGGCCCGGCTCGGACCACACGCACCTTACACCTGCCCGCCCTCATATCTAAAGGAGGTAGTATCTGCCGCCCGCGAACTGGGCTGCGGCATTCATATCCATCTCGCGGAAACAAAAAGGGAGGTGGAAGAGCTCAAGGCTCAGACAGGGCATTCACCGGTGGAATTACTGCACGAGATCCTGGGGGAGGTAGGCCCGGTCCCCGTTCTTGCTGCCCACTGTGTCCACCTAAGTAACGAGGACGTCCGGCTCCTGGCCGAAGACGGTGTGGGGGTAGCCCATAACCCGGGCAGCAATCTTAAACTGGCTAGCGGGCTGGCACCTCTGGCCGACCTAATCACAGCCGGCGTGAAGGTCGGTCTGGGTACAGATGGGGCAGCCAGCAACAACAACCTCGATGTGTTGGAGGAAATGCGTCTGGCTACGCTCCTTGCCAAGCTGGCCACGGGAGATCCTACAGCGGTTCCGGCGGCCACAGCCCTGCGCCTGGCAACGCTTTCGGGAGCAGAAGCCCTCGGTCTAGGGGAAGAAATCGGTAGCCTGGAGGCAGGTAAACAAGCCGATGTAATACTCCTGAACGAAGAGCAGGCTCATCTTTTCCCACGTCACGATGTAATTTCTCGTATCGTCTACGCAGCCCGGTCGGCGGATGTGGATACGGTAATCGTGGCCGGAGAAGTCCTACTGGAAAACGGCCGACCGGTGAAGCTGGACCGCGAGAAGATCTTGGCCGAGGCGCAAAGGCAGGCCGAGAAATTACTAGGCTAAGTTATTTTCCACCTTCCGCCCAGCCTTAGGCTGGGTTTTCTGTAGGAAGGCAGTACACTCCGTAGCTAAAGGGCACTCGCCGCAGCGAGGATTTCTTGCCCGGCAGACCCGCCGGCCGTGCTGAATTAAGCGATGATGAGTAACAATCCAATGCGTAGAAGGAATTTTGGCTTCCAAATCGCGTTCTACTTCTTCCGGCGTTCGGCCTTGGGAGAGGCCGAGGCGTCTGGCCACGCGAAAAACGTGGGTATCGACGGCAAGCGCCGGACGAGAAAAAGCGTTGGCGAGTACCACCTTCGCCGTTTTGCGGCCGACGCCGGGAAGGGTAAGCAGGCTATCTAGGCTGTCGGGTACACTACCCCCGAAATCGCTCACCAATTTCCTGGCGGCGGCTACTAAGTACCGCGCCTTGGTCCGGTTTAGGCCCACGCCGGCGATGTCCTTGGCTACATCCTCCGGATCGGCGGCGGCGAGGGCATAGGGAGTAGGGTAGTGTTGAAAAAGAAGGGGAGTTACTCGGTTTACTTGTCGATCCGTAGTCTGGGCCGAAAGAATGGTAGCTACCAGGAGTTCGAAAGGAGAACGGAACTGAAGCTCCGTTCTGGCCTCTGGGTATGCCTGAGCCAGAAGTTCCAGCAACTTGTCTACGTTTTTGGCCATTAGTATCACCTTCGTTGGAAAGGAGTCAAAACATGAAACGCATCGCTCTTATCGCGCACGATAAGATGAAAGAAGAGCTTGTTGCTTTTGTTGCCCGGCATCGCGATTTTTTTCAGCAAGCCGAACTGATTGCCACAGGAAATACTGGCCGGCTCGTTAGCGAACACACCGGCCTCGCCGTGCATCGCTACCTGTCGGGGCCTCTAGGTGGCGACCAGCAAATCGGCGCTGAGATCGCCGCCGGTAAGGTCGATGCTGTTTTTTTCTTCCGTGATCCGCTTACTCCGCAACCCCACGAGCCGGACATCACCGCGCTTCTTCGCCTGTGCGACGTGCACTACGTACCGGCCGCGACGAACCCCGCCACTGCGGAGGTTCTCCTTCGCGGCCTTGGAGGAGAATGGCCAACCTTACCGTCGAAAAAGTACACTTCGGAGGAGTTTGTGACCGAAAAAAACTGCTGAATTATTCTCCCTCCGAGCAGGTTTTCCCTCCCTTTAGGAAGAAATAAACTGGGTGAAAATACCAGTACTGGTTTTTAATGGGAGGGAACTGGGCTGTGAACATAAATACGCTTAAAGGAAAAGCCGACGCGGGCAAATTGCCTTGGTTGCAAAACTTCCTTTTGCGCCTTAAAGAACTTGCCGGCGAAAAGGGCGCACCGGCTACCTGCGCGGTAGTTCTGACTGCTTTACCAGAACGGAGTTGGCTGGCCGAGCTGACACGGGTAGGGTGGGTTAAGGAGGCTCCGGTCAGCATCGTCTTCTGTCTGGATTTCTTTCTGCTTAAGCAGGCCTGTCCTAACGACCTGACGTTCCACCTCGACGACCTTTTGAGTTTCGTCCGGGGAATCAGCCTAACAGCCCAAATGGCCCAGGAGGCGGCTTGCGCGGCAGCCAACCTGGGGTTGCGCCATGCCCTGCTGCATCAGGTTCTGGGCGAAGCCCAGGCAGTACGGGCACATTTGAAGCTTCCACCTTACGTGTTCCCTGTCGTAGTTCTGGTTATCGGTGGAGAAGAGATTCCCGAAATGAAGAAAAACAGCCTGCGGGTATTTATGGAGCACTATGAAGAACCGTCGGCTCAAGAAATAGCGGAAGCTACAATTTGGTGGCAGGAGAAAGAGGCCGCCAGCAGTACGGCCTGGCCCACGGCGGGCGCGAGCCGCATAGCCTCGCGAGGGCTGCAAACGGCCCTCCTTGAGGCAGGCTTCAACTTTTGGACCGCGGCGACTCTGCCCGAACCTGAGCAAAGCTTCTGGCGCCGCGAAGCGCTGGTTTCGCTGCGCCAAATCCTCCGGAGAGGCCCGCGTAAGCCGCCGCTTTTAGCCCGCCCGGCCTTATGTCTCAATTTGGCCAGATTGGCCCTCTTAGCCGGAAGAGTAGAGCAGGCCGAGAAGCTGGCACAAGAGGCCCTCAAAACTGAGCCGACGGCGCCCGATGTCTTGGCTTCACTGGCGGTAATTCACCAGTATAAGGGGGACCTGGATAAAGCCGCCTGGTTTATGGATCAGGCTTTAGCCCAAGCGCCGGAACGCGGTTATCTACTTTTTTTTCGTGGCCAGATCTACCGCCGGCAGGGGCTAAAGGAGCAGGCAAAATTGTGTTTCCGCCGGGCCGTAGAGAAGGAGCCAACCCTAAAAAGCGCTTGGCTGGCCCTGGCGCAGACGTGGGAAGAAGATGGCCAATTCGACAAAGCGGAGGTTGTCTATAAAGAGGCATACCAGGCGGTGGGGCCGGACGTCACCCTGCTAAATAACCGGGGCCTGTGCCTTAGCAACTTAGGTCGGTACGCCGAAGCAAAACTTGTTTTTCAGGAAGCTTTGCGCAAGAAGCCCCGCGATCCCGTAGTTTTGGCCAACTTGGCTCTTCTCCTCGGGCAACAAGGAGAGTTTCTACCCGCCCTCAACTATTACAATCAGGCCCTGCGCCTGCGCCCCCACGACCCCGATCTACTCAATAACAAAGGCTTCTGCCTAGGCAAGCTTGGCCGCTTTGAAGAGGCCCTGCGCTGTTACGAGCTTGCCCTAAAGAACGAAAACGGGGACCTGAATCTGCTGCACAACAAGGCTTCTTGCCTGACACGCCTCGGACGGTACAAGGAAGCCTTGGAATGCTACGACTTGGTCCTAAGGCTGAACCCGACCGACAGCAGTACGCTCAACAACCGGGGCCTCTGCCTTATGGCGCTGGGCAGGTTGCGGGAAGCGTTGGAGTGCTTCCAGCTCGGTTTGAAGCTGGAACCGAACAATCACATTCTTTGGGGAAACAAAGGAGCGTGCCTCTTCAAACAAGGGAAGTATACGGAAGCTTTAGCTGCCTATGAACGGGCTCTGGCCATCGCTCCTGATGAGCTGGCATACTACAGCGGTAAAGGTATGTGCCTCGACTATCTTGGACGAGCAGAAGAGGCGGTGGACTGCTATAACCGCGCCTTGCGTCTGGCCTAAGTCAGGGCAACGCGGGAAGTAAGTAGAGTAAAACAAAAAAAGCGGCATAGCCGCTTTCTTTTTTGGTGGAGAGGGGTGGATTTGAACCACCGAAGGCATCGCCAGCAGATTTACAGTCTGCCCCCTTTGGCCAGCTCGGGAACCTCTCCACACTAATTTTGGTGGGCCCACCAGGATTTGAACCTGGGACCGACCGGTTATGAGCCGGCTGCTCTACCGCTAAGCTATGGGCCCAAGTTGGTGACCCTAGGGGGATTCGAACCCCCGTTACCGCCTTGAAAGGGCGATGTCTTAACCACTTGACCATAGGGTCACATACTGGTCGGAGCGACTGGATTTGAACCAGCGACCCCTTGGTCCCGAACCAAGTGCGCTACCAAGCTGCGCCACGCTCCGAACGTTGACAGGTTTATTTTACAGCAACCGGCGTGTGAAGTCAAGATGAGCAATGAGCATTTCTACCGGTTACTTGACGCAGCTGCAGCCGTTACCTATAATGAGGCTGTAAACCAAAAGGGTAGGAGGCGGCTTGTGTGCCTTTTTATGAGTACCGTTGCCGCGACTGCGGTGAACGCTTTGAAGTACGGGCGTCCATGGGAGCAAAGCCAGAACATCCGCCCTGCGTTCGCTGCCACGGAACGAACACCCAAGCGCTGTACAGCAGCTTCGCCATAGGGGGCGTGGAGGCGAAGAGTTCCGGCTCCAGCGCCTGTGCCACGTGCAGCGGCGGCAGCTGCAGCACATGCCACTAAGGCAAGCGAGAAGGCGGCCTTTCGCCGCCTTCTCACATGTTTGGCAGGGGAGGAGGGACTCGAACCCCCAACGGGCGGTTTTGGAGACCGCTACTCTGCCACTTGAGCTACTCCCCTAGGCAAATCAAGGTTCCGCCGTCTTGAGCCGCCTTCATGAAAAGCGGTTTTTCTGTTTTTGCAGCTTGCGTTACCGGGAGACGCAGGCTGCTTTTGTTTTGTCCATCGTGGCGTATTATTCGCTGCCTTGTGGCAAATTCCTGCTTCCCGGCTGTGGAATTTTGTGGTAAGCTGGAAGCAGGGGGGGAACGCATGTGCTGACTAAAGCGAGAATCTTCCGGCTGCGCGCCGGGAAGAGCGTGGCTGAGCTTTCGAGGGAAACGGGCGTGCCGGTGCGCGCGCTGTACAGGTTCGAGCGGGGGCAGGAGCGGCTTTCGCCCAAGCATTGGGAGCGATACTGCAAGGCCCTGGGCGTGAAGCCGGAAGACGTGCTGCTGCCTGCGCCGTTCGAGGGCTGGCCGAGGCCAGAAGACGAAAGCGTAACGCCACGCAGCTAGAGCGAGGTGGCGGGAAGTGGCTGAGGTGCTGCTAAGGTTCGCGTCCGGTGAAGCCGTCTACCAAGTGCTGAAAGACGGGCGCGGGCATTTCCTGGTTCAGGAGAGAGGCCCCGCTTCCTGCCGTTCTTACAGGATCACCAGGGCAGAATTCGACCGGCTTCGGGACGTGGTGCTGGGGACGTACCACAAGGCAAGGCTGAGGAGAAAGGCCCGCAGGCGGGCGAACGGGGGGAAGGCGGATGATAAACTGGTTCCCGCTTCATGAGGAGCTTATGGAGTCCGACGAGTTTAAGCGGTTCTCGCCTACGGAGAAGCTGTATTACTGGTTCCTGGTTAGCGAGTTTAACGCGCGGGGGAAGTTTTACCGAGACGACCTGACCATAGCCGTCACCCTGGGGTGTAGCGAGGACAAGGTGCGGCAGGCCAGGCGGAAAGTTGAGAAGCTGGGCTGGATTCTGGACGAACCGGGCTTTAAGTTGCCGGGGAAAGCGAAGGGTGTGGCTACGCGTTATATCTGGGTGAGTTGGGCCAACGTCGAGGAAGAAGGCGGGGAAGCGGGCTTCTGGGCAGCCATGCATCGCTACACGTTTGAGGCTATGCTAGCCAAGGTAAGGGAGAAAACGTTCCTTCCGCCGGACGTGGTGACCTACGTCTACCTGTGGTACTTGTGGTACAAAAACACGGACAAGGGCCGCAAAGAGTCTTTCTTCGTGACCAAGGCCCAGCTTAGGGAGCTTACTAACCTGGCGGACGCCCCGGAGAGGGTGAAGAGGCTGTATGACAACTACACGTTCAGGGGAGGCGCGCATTTGTTCGAGTGCGCGTACGGCTACCAGAAACTGACGTTCTCCAAGTGGGGTTTCTGCGCCGACCCAAGCGAGGATGAAGGCAACCGCCAGCTAGACGAAAAACGGCGGCGGCTAATAGAGCAGCTAGCCCAAGAGGCGAAGGCGAAGAAGGCGGCCAAGGAGAAGGCGAAGCGAGCGGGGAGCGGCAGGCAGAAGGGGAAGGTGGTGCGGTTGGCAGGGCCAGGGCGCTGAAGTGCTGCGGTGCGGCGTCCTTGGTTGTTTAATTCCCACGGGGAACCCACGCATCCCCGTGGGGAACCACGGGGAATTAGAAACCCTAGTGGGGTATGGTGGGGAACCCCTTGGAAGGCGTATCAGGGTTGCATGGACAGTTAAGGGTTGCGCAAATGGACAAGGGTTGCATGAACAGGCAGGGGTTGCTCAAGACCGCAAGGGCGTTACCGTAACAACCGAAACGGTAACCGGGGTTGCCGAAACAGTAACCGAAGTTACCGAAACGGTAACCGGGGTTACCACCCGCTTCCCGTTCTCTTTCCGAACCCTTTCCGAAGCATTTCCGAAGCCGTTCCCGAAACCGTTCCCGAAAGCGTTCCGGAAACCGTTCTGCTTTGGGGAAGATTTTTCCCCGAATCTTACCTGTTTTGGAGCGAAATCGTCTCCAAATCTTCTCCGGTTTGGGGGAAGGTTTTCCGTCTGAAGGCCGTGTGAACGCCGTCTGCGGAAGTTGCGGGTTTTTGCGGGAAGTTGCGGGTTTCTGCGGGTTCCCGAAGAAGTTGCGGCAAGTTGCGGGTAAATGCGGGGTTCCACCAAGTCTCAGGTGGATTTCTGGTGGATTTCAGGTGAATCCCAGGTGAATCTCAGGTGGATTTCCGACGGAATTCCGTTGGATTTCCGGTGGATTTCCACCGGACAACCGGCGGACAAAACGTCCGGCGGACGACCGACCAACGACCGGCGGGCGGGAGGGCAAGTGACGGGCAGACGCTATCACGTGACTGCAAATGCTAGAAAGATAGATTTAATCCGCACTGCCGAGTAACAAGCAGGTAACAAGCGAGTAACAAGCAGGCTGCGCGTAAGAACGCGACTTTGCGAGAAGGCGCGCGCATGTGCGCGCGGGTGCGCGCAATCGCGCGCGGTTGTCCGGGCCTGGGCTGCTTCCGCTTCTGCCGTGGTTCGTTTAACCCCTGTGCGGTTAGGTGGTATGGTTACGTGGTACGCGTTAAGTGGTACGCGTTACGTGGTATGGATAGGTGGTACGCGTTAAGTGGTACAAAATCGCAGGAAAACCCCCGATTTTGTACCACCCATTAAAGAAGACGAATTAGACTCTCCCTTACGGGAGAATTAGACGATCATAGACGACTTATCTCCCCTGTTTCTTCGGAACCCCTTACTAGGGTAGAGAATGAGGGTAAATAGGGGTTCCTCAGAAACAGGCCCCCATAGGGGGCCAGCGTCTCTTTTTTCCCCACCCCCTTTTCGGCAATCAGGTAGGGCTAACCGGCTGGACTCGGTAGGTTACTTGGGCTATCGTAGTAGGTGGTGGCTGATTCGCCCGAAGAATCTCCCGCCAAAGGGAAGGCGGCGAAGGGAGTGGGGCGCATGATTCTGGAGAGGCGGCAGGCCGGGAAGCTGAGGAGCGCGCTGCGCGGCCTCAAAGGGGCTGAGTTGAATTCAGACCCTTTCCCTTCGGCTTCGGCGGCCTGCATCGCCGTTGAAAAGCTGGAGCGGGGACTGCTGACCAAATGACGGCGGCTTACCTTCTCGCCAACCTGCCGCGTTTAATGCGAGAGGCCGAAGAGGCCCGCGAAGCCGTCCTCTACGCTGGCGGCGGCCACGGTGAGGCGGTTATCTTCGCCGGCGGGAGGAGCGGCGGCCACGGCGATCCGACCGCTAGGCGGGCGCTCCTGCTGTTAGACCTGGCCGAACGGGAACACCTACTCCGAAAGGTGTTCGACTTCTGCTGCGCGCTGACGGACGAAGAAAAGCGGGTGGTGGTGACCAAGTGGCGCATGCCCTGGCTTGGTTGGAACTCGCGCTCGAAGCTTTGGAATCCGTCGAAGATGAGAACGTGGCTGGACGTAGCAACCAACCTGAACAGGTATCTACAGGCTCAGAATCTCTCTGCTGGCGGTGCGGCTGGGTAGAATTCGGCGTGTGCGGCTGGCCCGCTCGCAGGCTTCCAGGCATGAAGACCGCCGAGGTGGACGGCGAAGACGGGACGCCCTTGACGGTGGTTGTCGAGTGTCCCCGCTTCTGGGAGGATGAGTGCGCATGAGCGGGAACTACCGGCGAGGCTACGAAGCCGAGTTAAAGGCCGTGAAGCGGCTGGAGGCGGCGGGGTACGTGGTGGCCCGGACTGCCGGGAGCCATTCGCCGTTCGACGTGGTGGCGGTAGGGCCGCAGGGCGTCCGTCTTATCCAGGTGAAGCGGGTGAAGAGGGGCGGCCTTCCCTCCACCCTGGAGGCGGCCTGCGAGGAGATAGAGCAGGTGCCCAAGCTCCCCGGCGTCTCCCGCGAAGTGTGGTTGTGGCGCGACGGTGCTGGTTTCGTGGTGCAAAAGGCAGTTTAGACCGAGGAGGTGCGGAAATGCGCCTGGTTAACTGAGACGGCCAGGGACGTTCTCAAGGCCCCGCTTTGGGTAAAGGTGGTGCTGGCGGCGGAAGCGTTGACCTGCCTGCTGGGAGCGGTGGTGACTCTGCTTCGCCCCGGCACATAGGGCCGCCCCCGCTTCCGGAGGGGATCCCTCCCGGAGGCCCCTGTTGAGGGGGTTAACCACCGCCTCTAGAATGCCTCTATTTGGCCCGTAGAAGCCTTACAAGGCGGGTTTGTAGGGGCGGTAATAAAAAGGATATGGCCGGGAAAGAAAGGCGGCTTACAGGCTAAAATTTTAGTTGACTAAAGCGTCTCGAAGGAAGGGCAAATGTGCCGGATTTGTACCACCTATGCGTGAGGTGAGGAGCATGGCGAAGGCTGCAAACGCCAACAAAAGGCAACACCTATCCATCGAGCAGCTTAATGCCATTGACCTTCTGGTTATGGGTAAGACGGATAGGGAAGTTGCTGAGGCGGTGGGCGCCCATCGCTGTACGGTTACTTCCTGGCGGCTGTACAATCCGTACTTCCAGGCCGAGCTTAACCGGAGGCGGAAGGAGGTGTGGGGTGCGGCGGTGGACAGGTTCAGGAGCCTCACCCTGAAGGCCCTGGACACCGTAGAGAAGGCGCTGGAGCAGGGAGACGCGAAGACGGCGGTGGATATCCTGAAAATGGCCGGGCTGGACATGGGCAAGGACGGGAGCTTGGGAACTTACATGGTGGGCGAGACAGAAGCGGAAAAAATCGTGGAGGAGCTAGCCGAGCGGAAGAGGCGGGAAGAAATGTACAGGGTGACGCCCCCGCCTACGGACTGGGAGAAGCAAAGTGTGCTGAGAGAGCTTCAGGAGCTAGAGGAGCTGGCGAGAAGGCTGGAGGCGTTGCAGGCCAGGAGTGGAGCATAACGGGTAAGGCAAAGAAACGCCGCCGGTGAAATAGGGTGGCCGGAACTGAATTCCGCTCACCGGCCAGCTTTACCTTGACAACCTTGTCAGCAGCGTTGCAACAGTTTTGCAACGGCGTTGCAACCAAAAGAAGGGCTGGAGAGAAGCTATGCCCTTAACGCGCAAAATGCGCAGCGCAAAAGGTGAGGAGCTATGCCCTTAACCGAAGCATGGGAACTTAACGGCGATACCTGGGCTGTCTTCACGGAAGAGGCCGAATGCGTCGAAGCGGCCAGGGAAGCAGGCCTCAAGCTCATGGCGGAGTACTACCGTAACGGGCGGGCTATAGCATGGCAGTTTACCGGGCCGAAAGAAGCGGTGAAGGGCGTTGCCAAAGCGAACAAGGCGAACACCGGAAGCGGGAAGGCGAACAGGTGAACACTCCCCCTGTTTGAGAAGGGCCAGGGGCAACAGGGAACCGGACGGTGGGCCGCCCAAAACCCCGGAAGGTAACATACGCGACCCCGGGGCAGGCATAGGTTCTTCCGGCGTGCTGGCGGTTGCGGGTGCTGCGAACCCCGGGTGCAGGCCAGGTTCCATGACTTTTCAGCGGCATTTTCTTTCCATCGGGACAGAGCGGGGAACACGACCGAACCGAAACGAACCAAAACGAACCGAAACACGGCACAAAAAATAAGGGGCCGCGTTCAATTCGCCCCCTTGGGCGGAACAAACAAAACAGGCGCAAGAAGGGCGCAAAAAGGGCGCAAAAAGAGGGCAAAAGTGCGGCAAAGCGGCCTTATCCCACGGGGTAGCTTACCTTACCGGGTAGGGGTAGCTGATTTCTAGCGTTCCAAGGCCCGAGACCGCGCGCCCGGCTTCGCTCGCGTGGCCGCAAGTTTCGCTAAGAGGGGGAGAATCGAACTCTTACCCTGCCGAGAGGGTAGGGATTGAAGCCCTATCCTTGAGGAACCGTCCGAAATTCGGACGGCTGGCCGGGTATCGTACGAAGAGCGTACGAAGGCTAGGGGGGGCGGGAAAATTTCTCTGCGCCGGGCAGAAGACCGAGCGGCGGCCTTCGCGTGTGCAAAATTCCCTTTTCGCGGCATAGCCATCGCCAAGGTATGACAAAGGTATCCCAAAGGTATTCCCAGGGTATGGCCGAGCCTTACGAACCGCTACGGTAGTCTTACGGCCACCGTAGGCCCGGCTTATGGCCGTCTTACGGTGGCCGTAGAGTCACGAACCACGGGCCGAGTTGTCCCGCCGTGTTGGTGCTGGCCTACCTGGAGGCCCCATAAAGGCCCCTAGAATATGCCAACGAGCTTGCAGAACCGCTCCACGTAGCTTCCGGGCTGAGGAGGAGGCAGGGAAGACCCCTGTTCGCCTTCACCATAAAACTCTATCCAGCGTTGCTTTGCTTCTTTCAGGGAACTTTCGGCGGCGGCAACAACATCGTTGAGCTTTTCTGGGTTGTAGAGGAGCTTCGTGTTAATGTGAAGCTCAGGAGGCTTCCCGTCGAAGCGGATCACTAGCCCTGGCTCCTCTGGGAAGCATTCGTGGTACAGAATCCGCAAAGGCTCAAAGAGAGGCATCTTGGGAGTGCGCTTTTTTAAGGCGTCAATGGATTCATCGGAAAGACCTTGTGCTTTTAACTCTGCGCGGTAGCTTTCGATGTATTCGCTCCATTGGGACATTGACTATTCCCCCTTGCCCTGCGCTTTGTAGTGCTGGGACATCTCTGCCAGCTTTCTGCGCGCCCATTCCACCGTGGCCGCGTATTTCTCTGGGCTGATTCCGGCAGGGACTAGTAGCTGCGGCGGTTCTCCCTCAAACGAAATTCATAACTTCGGCAGGTATGTTGTGGAGGGTACGGCTACCAGCCGAAGCGGGCTTAGTTTTGGCGGCTTCGGCCTAGGCATATTGCCGACCAGCTTTTGGAATTCTTCCCGGCTAATTGTCGTTCCCGGCATGTTCTAGACCCCCTTGACCGTGTTCTTTCGCGCTGCCTGACAAGAATCACTCCTTCTCCCGCGAACCACCCCCCTTCCGTGACTTCCGCTTCGCCCTTGTCCTCTCAGGCAGGACAGAAGCAACGGGCGAGCAGGAAGCGTGTTCGCGGTGCAAGTCCGCTTCCACCATGTGGACGTAGCGGCGAGTCATGGTTAGGGTGGTGTGGCCAAGCTGCTTCTGGACGAAGAAGGCCGAACCGCCGTTTCTGAGGCTCATAATGGCCGCCGTGTGACGGAGCATGTACGGCGTGACCGTGACCCCCAGCTTCCGGCTGTACTTCTTCAGGCGGCTGGCCCAGGAGGTTTCCAGCATCCTCCTTCCATCCTGGGAAGCGAACAGGGGGACGTCTTCGCCCCATTCCGGCGGCCTAACCGAGAGCAGCTTTTTGATCGCCCTGGCCGTCTGCGGACTTATGACCACCGTCCTGGCCGTCCTAGTCTTGGCTGCCTGGGCTGGAACGCGCACTTCCAGCATGTTGAGGTTAACGCAGGAAAGGGAGAGGCTTAGTGCTTCTCCTGGACGAATTCCTGTGTCGAGTTGCAGGAGAATAAGGGCGTAATCGCGAATACCTGTCTAGGTGTTCTTCTGGGGCAGGCTGAGGAGCTTCTGAATCGCGTCTTGCCCAATGTCTCGAGGCTGGCCTTCGTTCTTCCGCTTCGGGACGCCCTGAGTGGGGTTGCCTGCGAGGTATCCTTCCGAGACGCACCAAGCGAAGAACGCCTTCAGGTATTCTCGCCTCAGGTTGTAGGTGGTGGCGCTTTTCTGGGCAAGGCCGGCGAAGTGGCTTCTTACGGCCTGCCTTAATGCGTGGTATTCCGGCCAGGCTTCGGCGTGTTCGCTGAAGAAGGCCGTGACATGTCGCCGGTAGTCCTTGATTGTTCGTGGTGCCCTGCCTTCGGCCTGCTTGACCAGGAGGAATTCTTGCAGGGCCGAATCCCAGGCAGGGGCCGGTGGAGAGGAGGGGAGTTTCGCAATGGGCATAATAAAACCACCTTCTGTCTGCTTCACGAAGGTGGCCCGTCAAGAACAGCGGTTTATGCGTTTTTACGCCTCCCACGTGAAACCGGGAAGGCCCGATTTTACTGCATGGCAGGGGAGGAGGGACTCGAACCCCCAACGGGCGGTTTTGGAGACCGCTACTCTGCCATTTGAGCTACTCCCCTGTGATATTAACATTGTATCAGAGAAGAACTGCCAAGTCAACCCCCGCATTCAACACGACCAACTCTCGTGAAAGGAAGAAAGCCATGGATCTATGGGCTAAACATGCTCCGCTGCCGCTTCTCGCCGAAGGTACCTTTCGCCTGCCCGAGGAGGCGCCAAAGCTGGTAACCCTCCTCAACCGCACCTTAAAGAAAAGGGGCCTGGTTTTCGGCCTGCGCCGCCTACAGGGTGAAAAGTACGTGCTGAGCATCTACGATGTTTCCCAGGAGGGTCTGCATGGGCATTCATAGATTAGGCATACTCGGGGCCTTAGACGAAGAAATTGCGCTCTTGCGAGATCGCATGCACTGTACTACCACCTGGGGACGCGCTGGCAAGACCTTTTTTGAAGGCGTGCTGGAGGGGCTTACTGTGGTGCTTTCGCGGGCGGATGTCGGAAAGGTTAACGCCGCCATCACCGCGCAACTCCTCATTGCTCAAGGTGAAGTAGAAGCCATTGTCTTTACCGGGGTGGCTGGAGCCTTAGTCCCGGATCTGGGCATCGGAGAACTAATCATCGCTTCCGGCGCCCTGTACCACGACGTTGACGTCACGGCCTTCGGATATGCTTTAGGCCAGGTTCCCCGCCTCCCCAAGGTCTTTGCTACTGATGCCGTTCTCAATCGAGAACTTCAATTCGCCTGCGCCGAACTCGGCCTTCAACCCCGCATAGGAACCATCGCCTCCGGGGATTCATTCATCTCTCGTCCCGATCAGCGTGAGGCTTTAGCGGAAAGATTCGGAGCACTGGCAGTGGAGATGGAAGGAGCTGCAGTCGCCCAAACGTGCTACTTAAACGGGATACCTTTTTCCCTTCTGCGGGCCATTTCCGACCGCGCCGACGGAAGTGCGCCCCAGGACTTCCGCGCTTTCAGCAAAAGGGCCGCCCAGAGGGCAGCCCAGGTGATCTCATGCCTTTGTCGGCGGCTTTCCGCGATAGCCTAATGGGTTTCTACATCAGTTGCGCCGCGAGCACGCAGGACTTGTGCGGCCTGGTTCACCTTGCCTTCTTCGGCACGGACCGTAGCCAGGATTTTGCCTTCGCGCACTTTGCCTTCGTAGTAACGGCCCCGCTCTTCCGGGATGCCCCAGTCAATCAATCCGCCGGCGATGCCGCCTGTGGCCGCACCGGAGAGGAGCCCCGCAATGGGCCCCGCCGCTACCAGTGGCCCGATGCCGGGAATGGCCAATGCGCCGGCACCGGCAGCCAAGCCGGCCAGCCCGCCCAGAACTCCGCCTGTGGTTACGCCCCCGCTGATATCATTCCCTACTCCCATGGTGGCGTTATCGCCGCCGCGACGTCCTTCTCGGGCAACAATAGATATTTCATTGGTACCAAAGCCGGAGTTACGCAGTTCTTCTACAGCCCGCCGCGCAGCATTCTCGTTTGAAAAAACGCCGATTACGGTCTTGCTCATCCTCATCCTCCTTTCAAAGCGCTCTTTTTTTATTGTTCCTCGCATTTCGGCCATTATCCATACCACATACTGGTTAGGTATAAAAGCATAGTCGATGGCTAAGGACTAAAGGTGAAATGGTGAGAGAGGGGGAGGAAGCGGCTTGAGTAAGGGTAAGAAATCATTTCTTGGCGCGATGCCGCCCGAAGAGCGCGTTTTTTACAACCGGAGGCACCCCGCCGGCAGCCGAGCAGTCCGCCAGGGCAGATCTTTTGATTTCTTTGCTCGAGGAAGCCGGGCCTCGTGAACAAGCACTTAAAGCCTGGCAAGACGAGCGCCTACGGCAGAACCAGGAGGACAAAAAAGACGTGAAAGAATGAGTTTCGTTTGACACCGCAGGCCCTCTAGCTTATACTGGGAGTGAGTGTTTGAGTACAGAGTAGAAACGGGTGAACCTGGTGAGTGACCTGCAGGCGGTACTTCGCCGACGTCTCGAAGAACACAATATCCGCTTGACCCGCCGCCGGAGGGCCATTCTTGCTGCGCTCACTGCAGAGTCCGACAAGCACCTTAGCGCAGAAGACCTCTACCGCAAGGTCAAAGAAAGCGAAGGCGACATTGGGCTAGCTACAGTGTATCGTACCTTGGAGCTATTTACTGCTGCAGGCATAATCCATGCGGTCGACTTTGGAGATGGTTGCCGGCGCTTCGAGGTGGTAGCCGACGATGCCCTCCATTATCACCACCACCTCCTCTGCCTGGGCTGCAACCGTATCATCGAGTTCAGCCAGGACCTGCTGGAAGATTTGGAAGAGCAGGTGGCGGAGAAGACAGGGTTTAAGATCGTCAACCACTCGCTGCGCTTTTATGGTTATTGCCGGGAATGCCAGGGTAAAAATGCGGGTGGGGTGAAGAAAGCGTGAGCACTCCTAGCCCCACGTCGTGTAAACAAATCCTCCAACGCCTGCGTACCCTTAAAGGCCACTTGAGCGGCGTAGAGAAGATGATCGAGGAAGGGGCAGACTGCAGTGCCATCCTCGTGCAGATCGCCGCTCTTAGCGCCATACTGGAGCATATCCGCGATTACCTTTTGGAAGAGCAGTTGGAGAGTTGCCTGAGAGAAACGGCGCGCCTTTCGGAAGAAGAACGGGCACGCCGCGTGCGCGAAGTGGTTCATACGTGGACGAAGTTGATGCACAAAAAATAGGGGTAGAAATTTCTCTACGTCTGGTGTATAATAGTATATGTCTGGGATGTGCGCCCGTAGCTCAGTGGATAGAGCACCAGACTCCGGATCTGGGTGCGGGGGTTCGATTCCCTCCGGGCGCACCAATGAACATAAAGCTGCGCTTTATGGCGCAGCTTTTTGTGTTTGTTTAGGATTCCCACCGCCGGGCCGTTAGGCTGCGCGGCGGCAATCGTGAATGTAAATGGAGGATTTTGGTCTCATACGCCGAATAAGACTTTAGGAGGGAGGTGGGCGGGATGGCTGAAGCTGGTTGGCGCATCCAGCCGCCAAGGCTGGGAGATCTACTCGTAGAGCAAGGGCTTCTCACGAAAGAGCAACTCGCCCAGGCGCTGAAGCGCCAGCAGGAAACCGGCGAACGCCTGGGGCAGGCCTTGGTGAGCCTCGGTTATGTCACACCCCAGCAGATTGCCGAAGTCCTAGAGTTTCAGCTCGGTATCCCTCACGTAACCCTTGCCGATTTTCCGCCCGAAGAGGAAGCCCTCCGGAGCATTCCTGGAGCCCTTGCCCGTCGCCACCAAGTTTTGCCCCTAAGGATAAGGGGCTCGGCGCTTCTTCTCGCCATGGCGGACCCGCTAAACGTCGTAGCCATCGATGAGGTTCGTTTAGCTTCGGGGTATGAGGTACGGCCGGCAGTAGCAACGGAGGAAGAGATTGCCCAAGAGATCAAAAATCGTTACGGTGCCCTGGAAAACGTGGTACAGGAATCGCGTCGCCTAGGCCGAGGAGGAGGAGACTCCACGACAGGAGACCTTGCCGCGACGGCAACGGCAGACGTAGTAAACATCGTGGATTCGCTTTTCGCTCAAGCTGTGGAAGCGCGCGCCAGCGACATTCATATCGAACCTTTTGACGACGGGGCACGCGTCCGTTTCCGCATCGACGGGGTCCTTCAGCCGGTGATCAACTTAAGTTCTGGCGTGCTGGGCCCTCTCATCTCCCGCATCAAGGTTATGGCCGGGATGGACATCGCCGAACGCCGGGTACCACAAGACGGGCGCATTGAACTTAATCAAAGCGGGCATGAAATCGATGTGCGGGTGTCTACCCTTCCTACCATCCGGGGCGAGAAGGTCGTCTTAAGACTCCTCGATAAAACTGCGCGCATAAAGAACCTAGCTGCCTTGGGGTTTGCCGCACCGGCCTTAGAGCGTTTCCGCCAGTTAATTACCCGGCCGTACGGCATGGTGCTAGTAACCGGCCCCACCGGCTGCGGCAAAACTACCACCCTGTACGCCGCCTTAAGCAGCCTAAATACACCGCAACAAAATATCATCACCATTGAGGATCCGGTAGAGTACCAGATACCCGGTATTAATCAGGTACAGGTCAACCCCAAAGCCGGCCTCGACTTTGCCAATGGGTTACGGGCAATCCTGCGCCAGGATCCCAACATCATTATGGTTGGAGAAATCCGGGACACGGAAACGGCAGACATCGCCATCCGCTCGGCTCTCACCGGCCATCTGGTGCTCTCAACGCTCCATACCAATGACGCTGCCGGAACTATTACCAGGCTCCTTGATATGGGTATTGAACCGTATCTCGTTGCTTCCGCTCTAGCAGGGGTAGTGGCTCAACGGCTGGTTCGTTGCATCTGCCCGCGCTGCGCTGAGGAATACATACCGGAGCCGGGGGAGTGGGCCCTGCTGCAACTCAGCCCGGCACAGCCTCCCGCACCCCTGAAACGCGGGCGGGGCTGTCCGGCTTGCCGCTATACCGGCTACTACGGCCGTACGGCGATTCAGGAGAGTATGGTTCTCACCCCGGCACTTAAAGAGCTTATCCTGGCCAAAAAGAGCGCAGAGGAAATCCGGGCCGTCGCCATCCAGGAGGGGATGACCCCCCTCTTTCAAGACGGAGTAGCCAAGGTCCTGGCCGGGCAAACAACAATAAGCGAAGTTATTCGCGCCGCACTCTAAAGGAATGAGGAGACAGCATGTTCAGACAACTTCTCGAGCTCGCCGCCCACAAAGGTGCCTCCGACATCCATCTCGTAACGGGGGAATCCCCGCTTCTTAGAATAGACGGACGCCTAACGCGCACTAATTTGCCGGCACTTACGGAGGAAGGTTTCCGCGAGTGGCTGGCTACCCTCGTTCCGGCCGACCAGCTTGAAGCACTGGAGCGCACGGGTGAAATAGATGCAGCCGCCTCGGCCGAGGGTCTCCGCCTGCGCCTCAATATCTATCGACGCCTGGGTGCCCTGGCCGGCGCCATCCGTATTTTGCCCCAGCGAGTTCCCACTTTAGAAGAATTGGGCCTTCCGGCTGATCTCAAGGTTTTAGTCGAACACCGCCAGGGATTGGTCTTGGTCACGGGGCCTACGGGGTCGGGTAAATCTACGACCTTGGCGGCCTGCATTGAGCACCTTAACCGAACGCAGGACCTACATATCATCACCATTGAAGACCCGGTGGAATACCAGCATGTGAATCGCCGGGCCCTGATTAACCAGCGCGAGGTAGGGCGCGATACCGAAAGCTTTGCCAGTGGTTTGCGTGCTGCCTTGCGTCAAGATCCCGATGTAATTCTGGTAGGGGAGATGCGGGATCTTACCACCATCGCTACGGCCCTTACTGCTGCGGAAACCGGGCATCTGGTGCTCTCAACGCTGCACACGGCCAGCGCAGCCCAAACGGTGGATAGGATTATCGACGTTTTTCCCGCCCACCAGCAGCCACAGGTGCGCAGCCAGCTGGCCGGGGTGCTCGTGGGCATTGTTGCGCAGCGCCTGCTCCCCCGCCGTGCCGGCGGCGGCCGCGTCGCCGCCCTGGAAATTCTCGTAGCCACGCCGGCAGTACGCAACCTCATCCGGGAAGGAAAAACCTTCCAATTACCCTCCGTTATTCAATCCGGCCGTCAGGCAGGTATGCAATCGCTGGAGTACAACCTGGCCCGCCTCTACCGGGCCGGCCAGATAAGCTACGAACAAGCCATGGCAGCGGCTACAGACCAGGCCCTCTTCACGCAGCTGGCCGGGGGAGGCGCGTAAGCGTGCGCGTCCGCTACCAGGCTTACACCGCCGCCGGAGAACCGGTGCAAGGCGACCTCGCTGTGGAAACAGTGAGGGAAGCAGTGACTCAGCTCCATAATCAAGGCCTATTTATAGTGAACATTGAAGAAGTTCCGATGCCGGCGCAGTTCGGGTCGTTAGCTCGGCGCCCGCCGCGCCGCAGCGTGCCTTTGAAGGGCTTAGCCATTTTCCTGCGCCAGTTCAGCTCGCTGTTCAGCGCTGGCCTGCCTTTGCTTTCCTGTCTTACCATTCTAGAGCAAGAATCTACCTATCCGGCGCTCCGCGACGCCTGTCGCTCGCTCCGCGAGGAGATTACGCGCGGGAGATCCCTCAGCCAGGCCCTGAGAAGCCAAGGCCGCCTTTTTCCGGCATTGCTGATTTACATGACCGAAGCGGCAGAAGCTACAGGGAACCTGGATAAGGTTTTTAGCCGCCTGGCGGCAAATTACGAGCGCGAAGTGCGCCTCCGGGAGAAACTTTGGAGCGCCGCTGCTTACCCGCTCTTTGTTCTCTGCTTGGCCGCTGTGGTTTCGGTGCTCATGGTGCGGCTAGTCCTACCCCAGTTCCTGAGCCTTTTGGGCGACATCCAGGTGGCGCTCCCTGCACCCACGCGGCTCCTCTTGGCCCTAGGGCGGCCCAGGGAGCAACTCTGGCTGGCGTTGGTAATCGGGGTTTTGGCTGCAGCCAACTACATCCTCTTGCGGACGCGCCGGGGCGCGCGTTTTCGCGACCGCCAGATCTTGAAGCTTCCGCTCATCGGCCCGGTGGTGGCCCGTGCCCATCTCGCCCGTTTCTGCCATAGCCTGAGCCTCTGTCTAAGAAGCGGCATCCCATTGATCTCTGCGCTGGATCTGGTGAAGCAGACAGCCCTCAATCGGGTCTTCGTGGACGAACTGGAGCGCGTGCAAGCGGGTATCCAGCGAGGGGCGGGGCTTGCGGAACTAATGGCCAGCAGCCGAGCTTTTCCAAAGCTGCTGGTGCAGATGGTAAGGGTAGGGGAGGAAGCCGGAAATCTGGAAGAGATGTTGGAGCAGGTGGCAGAGTTTTACGAGCGCGAGCTCGACTACTCCCTGGCCATGCTCAGCGCTGTATCCGAACCGGCCTTAATCCTCCTTGTGGGTGGTGTCGTAGGTTTTATCGTTCTCTCCATCATGCTTCCGCTTCTTTCCGTGCTGGGAACGGTCGCTTAGCCGTTCTTATTTGGATTTGATTTGAAAGGAGGTGAAAAAGATGCGCCGACTGCTCAAAAACCAGGGCGGGTTTACCCTGATCGAACTCCTTATCGTCGTTCTGATCATCGGCGTGCTGGCCGGAATTGCGGTGCCTAAAGTCGCCGGGTACAGCGATGCAGCCAAAAAACGTGCCTGCCAGGCCAACATGAAGCAGATTGCCACGGCTCTGGAGGCTTATTACATTGATCATGGTAGGTACCCCGATGACGACGACGAGTTGAAGAATGCCCTCGAGGGAACGTATCTAAAAGCTTTTCCGAAGTGCCCTGGGAATGACAAAGACAATAAAGGCAGTACCGACTATGAATACACCCAAGAAGGCACCAGTGGTTTCAAGCTAGTTTGCCCTAACCACGAATTTGAGATAACGGAGGACTCCGAAGACTTTAAGGGAGTAAATGGGCAGCAGTGATAGTGGTGAAAAGCTCTAGCCTCTCTTCCGCACGTCTACGCTATACCTATAAGACAAAGGAGATTAGGAATACTTTGGCCTCACCTACGCTTCCCTTCACTTTCCTTCTCGCCCTCCTTGGCCTTTCAGTAGGTAGTTTTCTCAACGTGGTGGCCTACCGCCTGCCGCGTGGGGAGTCGCTCCTTTCGCCGCGCTCGCACTGTCCAAAGTGCGGGCATACGCTGGCAGCCGGAGACCTGATACCGATCCTGAGTTTTCTCTGGCTTAGGGGGCGCTGCCGTTTTTGCCGCGCCCCCATTCCTCTACGCTATCCGGCAGTGGAGCTTGGCACAGGGAGTTTTTTTGTCGCGGCCGGGCTGGTGTTTGGCCCAACGTGGCAGCTCCTTAGGACCCTGGTTTTGGGCAGCCTGTTCATTGCCGCTGCCCTAATCGATCTCGACACCATGATTCTCCCGGACGCCTTTACTTTAGGAGGTGCGGCCCTGGCTTTGCTTTTGCCGCCCGGCCCGCGCCTGACCTATCTTGGAGGAGCATTAGTCGGCTTTGGCCTATTACTTTTTATCGCCTGGGCCAGCCGAGGCGGCATGGGAGGAGGAGATGCAAAGCTGGGCCTCGCCCTGGGAGCTTTTCTCGGCTGGCCGAACGTTTTCGTCGCGCTCTTTCTTGCCTTCTTTCTAGGCGCGGCAGCAGGAATCGCGCTTATCCTCGCGAAGAGGAAAAGAAGATCGGACCCTGTCCCTTTCGGCCCGTTCCTGGTCGTTGGCAGCCTGGGCACCTCCCTATGGGGAACGAAGCTCCTTCAATTTTATCTAGAGCACGTGTGGAGGTAACTATGCGCCCGAAGGCAAAGGCGGGTTTTACGCTGATCGAGCTGCTTTTGGTGCTGGCATTGGTCGGCATTTTGTCGCTGGTAGCCGTCCCGCAGGCAAGCCGGCTCCAGGCCAGTTTCAATCTGCAGCGGGCGGCGCGCGAACTTGCCGCCACCATTCGCGAGGTGCAAAATCGGGCTGTAGTCGAGGAGCGTGCGTACTACATACAGTTCATCTATTCCCCCGACCATACCCGTGACGGGTACAGGACCGGGCCCTTTGGCGAAAGCGGGTCCTTCCGCGCACTTCCCCGAGGAATTAGCATCGCCTACAACTACCTGCAACCTAAAACGCCCCTTTTGTTTTACCCGAGCGGTTCTCCCAATGTTGGGGCGAGCATACCGCTCGAAAACAAGTTGGGCGACTTACTTACGGTTAAAGTCATGGTGGCCACAGGCCGGGTACGGGTGGTGAAGGGATTAGATGGCTGAGGAGAAACGGACAAGGCAAAGCGGCGCCGTACTCGTGGAGGTACTCCTCGCGACGGCGGTCTTGGGCCTGCTCCTAACCCCGCTTACCGCCCTTACCCTTACCAGCCGGCAGACTGCCGCTGCAGCCGAGGATACCGTTCGCGCCGTATCCTTGGCCAAAAGCTACTTGGAAGAGCTCCTCGCCCGCGGGCCGGCAGCTTGGAATGATGACGGTTTTGCGCCGGTGCCGGAGGAGCCGCTCTTTGAACGTAGAGTGGCCGTAACGCCCCAGCCGGGTGGTTTGCGCGAGATCAGGGTCAGCATAAAGTGGGGGCGGGGTGAAAATGAGAAAAAGATCGAGCTCGCTACCCTCGCCCTACCGCGAGAGTAGGGCCCCAAACGGTTTTACGTTGGTCGAGGTGTTGGTGGCCGTTTCCTTAACGGTTCTTCTCATCTCGAGCCTAACCGCCCTTTTTCAGGCACAGCTTAAATCCGCCCGGAAGGAAAACACACGAAGCGATGCCCTACAAAACGCGTGGGTGGCGCTCGGCTGGCTCGAACGGGATCTCAGGGCGGCGCGCTCGGTAACCCTGGCCGCAGGCGGCACGAGGGTCTATCTGGAGGTGCCGGAGGTACGGCGGCCTGCGGAAAGTTACCTTGAGCCCCACTGGGAAGTGGTGACCTACTCCCTGGGAGGTGGCCAGCTGCAGCGTTCCATCCACGGTTCGCATAATCCCGTAGCTGAAGGTATTGCCGACTTCAGGTGCTCCTTCGAAGAAAACGGGCAGGTAGTTGTCGTACGCCTCGCGGCCACGGCATCTGACCGACCGGTGGAGCTAGCCACCAAAGTGTGGCTGCGCAACAAGAAAGGGTGAATCCATGGCGAGGGAAGCGGAAAAAGGGGCCAGCCTGATCACCATTTTGGTGCTCACAAGCATTCTGTTCCTTTTGGGGCTGGCCCTCGCTTCGGTGGCCCGCATCAATGCCCACCTGGCCGCCAACCGCCTGCGCGAGGCCCAGGCCTTTTACCTGGCGGAAGCCGGCTTGGCGGCGGCCGAAGCGCGGCTCCGGGTGAGCCCTTACGGCCGTTCGCCCTTTACCGGGGCGTTAAGTACCGGGTCCTATGAAGTCAGGTTTGAGGAAGAACGGGCTTCCGGTAACCGCCGCACCGTACGGGTCACGGCCAAGGGGCATGCGGGCAACGCGCACAAAACCCTCACCGGCATTTTTACCCTTGAGCCATATCCTGAGCACCCTGCCTTCGACTATGCCCTCTACATGGGAGATGAAGGTACCCTGGACTTGAGCGGCAGCATTACGGTATACGGCGACGTCTTCGCCAACGGAGACATCGAGCTCCGGGGCTCAGCAGAAGTCACGGGAAGCGTGAGCGCGGCCGGGGAGGTGTTCGCCAAGAAAGAAAATAGGGTAGGGGGCGGCGTGTTTTCGGGGGTGAGCCCCATTGTGCCGCCGTGGAGCGGAGCGGCGGAAGAAGGGTTCGCCTTTTACCGAAGGCTGGCCACGACGGTACTGCCGGGAGGTGCAACCGTACGGGGCGAGTCGGTTTCGCCTGGTCTCATCTTCGTGGAAGGAGATGCAACGGTTACGGGCACCTTTCCCGCCGAAACGGCAGTGGTGGCCACGGGAAGGCTTACCATCAAGGGCGATGTGGAGGCTACGGGCGGGGGGTTGCTTTTTCTAGCCGCCAAAGAGGAAATCTTAGCCCACGGTCACGATGCCCTCCGAGCCGTCCTTTACACCCCTGGCACCTTAACCCTTACCGGCCGCGTTTCCTTAACGGGTACGGCGGTAGCCGGAACCATGCGCCTCACCGGGCATTCGAGCTTTACCTATGTCAAACCGGTAACCGGCGGGCTGCCCGTCCCGTTGCCCGGGCTCGTAGTTAAAAGGTCCATCTGGTATGAGAACTTCGCCACCATTACTACCGAATAAACAAGGAGGGAGCGATTTGCAGCTCGTAAACTGCATGGAAGCTGCCGTTGCGGCACATTTTTCTGAGGTGGCCCAGCGCTTCCCTGGAGCCTGCCTCTGCCCGCGTTGCCGTCTGGACGTAATGGCTCTGGCGCTAAACGCCCTGCCCCCACGCTACGTGGTCAGCGAAGAGGGAGAGGTATACGCGCGCACAGAACAGCTGGGCCAGCAGTATAATGCCGACATTACCATTGCCCTTACGCACGCCTTCACTCAGGTAATGGCGGCGCCGCGCCACCAAAAAGACGAAGAGGAAGGCTGAGGGAAAAGAATGCTAGGTCTCGATATCGGCAGCGCTGCAGTAAAATTCGTGGAGTTAGCGTCTGGGCGACATGGCCCGGTGCTGCTAAGAAGCGGCGTAATTGCCACCCCTGCCGGAACGGTGGTCGACGGGCAGATAGTTAAACCCGACGAACTCGGGCGCGTCATCCAAGACGCCCTGCGCCGCGCCGGCTGCCGAACTCAGCGCGCGGCCTGCGCTGTAAATGGTTCCAGTCTTCTTTTACGTTTGGTAGAACTGCCGCCGCTCCCTCCAACGCAGCTTAAAAGCTCTTTACGCTGGGAATTAGAGCGGTATGTTCCTTACTCGGCCGAGGCGGTAGAATACGACGTGCAGCCCTTAGATATGCTGCCGGATAAAGTAGTAGCCCTCCTTGCTACAGCTCCTCGAGCCACCATAGTCTCCCTCCTGACCACGCTCGAACGAGCACGCCTGATTCCCGAAGTGCTGGAGCCGGGACCGCTGGCGCTGCTGCGTTTTATCCGTTCCCACCTCTCATCGGCTGCCGGCGCCGATCCGGTCCTCGTCTTAGACCTCGGAGCATTTAGCGTAAAGGTCCTCGTTCAAAATAAGGGAAGATTGGAGTTTGCGCGGACTATTCTCCTGGGAGAATTCGGCACCGGTGAAGGGGCCTGGGAAAGGGTAGTGGGGGAGATCCGGCGTAGTGCCGATTACTTTTTTCTCCAACACCGCCTGGGTACCCCGCACTTCAGCACTTGTCTGTGCGCCGGCGGGTTGGTAGAGGAGAGGGCCTTTCTCGGCCAGCTGGAGGCCGGCCTGGGAATTCCCGTCCGCGTAGTTGGGCTGAGCGAGTCGAACCAGGCCGCCGGGCATCTCTTAGCTACTGCAGCAGGATTAGCTTTAGGTGAGGTATAAGACCATGAGCCAACACGCCGTACCGAGAATTAATCTCCTGCCGCAAGCCTATGCGCTGGACCGCCGCCGCAAAAGAAAGCTGAGGGCCTTTTTTCTGTTTTCTTTGCTCGCGGCCGCCGCTCTTGCCGTTCCGGCAGTCAGGCTTCACTGGGAACTGGCCCAACTGAAGCTGGAGAAAGAAGCGCTGGCCGGTGAGCTGGCGCCCCTGCGCGCCCTAGAGGCCGCGCGTCAAAAGCTAAAGGAAGAGGTAGAACGGACGGAGAAGCGCGAGGCCTTCCTAACCCAGAAAAGAGGCGAGGGGTTAAACCCGCTTTCCTACCTGGCGACTCTCGAGTCCATCGTGCCTCAAGGAGTAACCCTAACCTCCCTTTCCCTCAAGAAAAGCACGCTTTCCCTGACCGGGGTTACCTTGGAGCCCAGGGAAATCGCCGTTTTGCTCGCCAACATCCAAGCGGCTTTCGGTCCCGGCGTGCGCCTTAAAGGTTGGGAGAAGCGGGAAGACGGCCGGTACCACTTTGAGCTAGGCGGGGAGGCGCGGTTCAAGTGATGCCCCCCGTCTTAACCCGTATCCGCTGGCGCGCGTTGTTTTTGCCGACCGCTGCGGCCTTAATTCTCCTAGCGACAAGTATTTACACCGGCTATGAATGGCTGGCGGTGAAACGGCTCTCGGAAGAACTGGCCCAGGAGAGAGGATACCTGGTCCAAAAAGACGCAGTAGTTAGGGAGCAAGCCGACCTCGAACGCCGACTGCTCCAGCAGAAGGAGAAAACCAGGCGCACGCTCGAGGCGTTACCGCCCGAAGAGGAACAGCCGGCCCTCCTGGCCGAGCTCAACCGCCATGCCGCAGAAAACAAGGTAAGCGTGGCCAAGCTGATCGTTCATCCGCCCACCAATCCAGCCAACGGGGTAGGGCAGGAGGTTGAGTTCGAGGCAGTGGTACACGGCACCTACGCAAACGTAAAAAACTACCTGGCGGCGCTACTTTCGGGGGAACGTTACTTGGCCCTGAAATCGCTCGAGCTTGTTCGGCCGGAGGGTACGACCGGCGGCGTCTTGGAGGCCCGTTTGCTTTTTGCTGCCTACTTCCTTCCGGAACCCGATTTGGCTAAGCCGCCGGCTTCCCCAGAGCTTTTCCTGCCGGCAGGAAAAGCCGATCCTTTTTCGTAATGATAATGAATCTCAAAACTACCCTAGAAAGGAATGATCCCCTCCATGCAGCCGACGATAGAGTCCGTAAACCCCGCTGATCGCACCGACGACCTCTCCAGGGCGCGGGCCCTCTTGGGTTCTTCTTCGTTGGTGGCGGTAAACGGAGAACGTGTATGGCGCAAAGAAGGGCGGGGAATCCGGCCCCTCTTTACGCTCATCGAAGAGGCCGGGGCGGAACTTTTCGGCGCATCGCTGGCGGACATCGTCGTGGGCAAAGCCGCTGCCTTGCTCGCCGTGTTTGCCGGATTTCGCTCCGTCTATGCCCGGACGTTGAGTAAACCGGCTTTGGGCGTCCTCGTAGAACACGGCTTAGATATCGCGTACGAAAATCTGGTACCTCACATTCTAAACCGCGATAAGACCGGCTTTTGCCCCCTGGAAACTCTTACTTTGCCCATCCAGGACCCTAAAGAGGCCTATCAGGCCATAGCCGCCAAGTTGGCCGCGATGGAAAGCGAAAGCCATCGTTAGCCGTGCCATGGGGAAGTGGAGGCCTCGAAAGAACTGGCTTCTCGTTTACTTTACATAATATTTATTATGGGACATTCAGTTTACGCCAAAGGAAGGAAAAGGGCGCCAGATCAGCGAAGTTTTAATAGAAAAAAGCACGGCACTTTCGCTGCCGTGCCCGAAACCAACTACAGGGAGGTTTTATTGTGGCCTGTACCGTTTTTTCGCCTGAGGAGCTGAAGTGGGAGCCGCACCCCAACCAAGCCAATGCCGGCGTCTTCCTCAAACCTCTCCTTGCCGGCGGCCTGGACCCTCACCTGCGAACCTCGCTAGTTAAGGTAGAGCCCGGCGGAAAAATCGCCCCCCACACACATACCACGCTCGAGTTTTTTACCGTTCTGCAAGGAGAAGCCATGGCGCTGGTTAACGGGTCCGAAGTTAGGCTTACGCCGGGCATGAGCGTGTACGCGCCTCCTGGTGATGAACATGCTCTGCGTAACGCCACATCCGAACCGCTTCTCCTTTTAGCCTGTTTTGCACCGGCCGAGTAAGGGCGCGCTTCCTCCTCCCCTCTTCTTCCTTAGCCAAACAATAGTTTGCAACTGCGACCTCATGTGTTATACTTAAGGCAAGGCCATTGTTTGGACGGAGAAGGAGCTTAAGAGGGGTGGTAAGGGATGAGGAAAAAAAGCTTGGGGCTAAGCCCCCGCCAGGAACAAATGCTAGGCTTTATCCAGGATTGGATAAAGAAGCACGGATATCCCCCGGCTGTTCGGGAGATAGGGCGGGCGTTAGGTTTACGTTCTAGCTCAACGGTACACATGCACTTGAAGCAACTGGAGGCCAAAGGCTACCTTAAGCGCAACCCAAGCAAACCGCGGGCCATTGAGGTTACCGCTAACCGGCCAGTTGTGGCAGATAACGTAGTGGAAGTTCCTGTATTAGGCCGCGTAGCCGCCGGACGGCCCATCCTCGCCCAGGAGAACCGCGAAGGCTCCTTTCCTCTACCCGTTTCCCTGGCCCAGCGTGGGACCACCTTTCTTCTCCGTATCCGTGGTGACAGCATGCGGGAGGCCGGCATACTGGACGGCGACTTGGTCTTAGTGCGCCAGCAGCCGACGGTGGAAAACGGCGAAATTGCCGTAGTCCTTTTGGACGAAGAAGCCACGGTAAAGCGGTTTTACAGAGAAAACGACCATATCCGGCTGCAGCCGGAAAACCCTAACTACGATCCCATTATTGTGCGCTCGGCTCAAGTTTTGGGCAAGGTGATAGGCGTTTTCCGGTTGTTCTAGGAAGCAATAAACCCCCCGGCAAGGGGGATTATTCTTTTTCATAAAAGGTTTTCCCACCGGCCGCAGCGGTCTCCCCAGCGCGCTATCACCTTTCCCTCCATGCTAATGCTGATGACTTCACACTGGTTAGAGCAGCCTGTACAGTCGAAGCTGCTGGTCTTGTACTCCAGGCAGGCCGCTTGAAAACCGCGGAACCGGGTAGGCTGAGGATTGGTCCGCATCTTTTCCCGGGCCAGAAGAGCAGCTCCCCAGGCACCCATCACGCCGAAATGTTCCGGCACATATACAGGGAGTCCCAACGCCTTCTCAAAGGCAGCCTTGATGCCCACATTGGCCGCTACTCCGCCCTGGAAAACCACCGGCGGAAGGATCTCTTTGCCTTTACCCACATTATTCAAGTAGTTACGGACTAGAGCTTCGCACAGCCCGGCAATGATGTCCTCCACACTGTGCCCCATCTGCTGCTTGTGTATCATATCGGATTCGGCGAAAACGGTGCAACGCCCGGCTATACGGACCGGATTCTTCGCCCGCAGGGCGTAGCTACCGAATTCTTCAATGGGTACATTGAGGCGCTCTGCCTGGTGGTCCAAAAAAGAGCCGGTCCCCGCCGCACAAACCGTGTTCATGGCAAAGTCCGTTACCACCCCATCGCGCAGGATAATGATTTTTGAGTCCTGCCCGCCTATCTCAAGCACCGTCTGTACATCCGGCACCAAACGCGCAGCCGCCACAGCGTGGCAGGTTATCTCGTTTTTGACGAGATCGGCTCCCACCACAACACCGGCCAGGGTGCGGCCACTACCTGTAGTCCCAACTCCTTCGATGGTCAACCCGGCAGGCACCTTCTTTTCCAGCTGAGCCAAACCCTCTTGCACGGCTGCAATGGGTTGGCCCTGCGTTCGGATATACAGGCTGGCTACAATCTCCCCCTCTTCATCCGTTACCACCAGGTTTGTGCTTACCGAACCTACATCGACGCCTAGATAGCCGCCCACGCTACTTGCCCCTCTCTTTTCTTGCGCCGTGCAGCCAGTAAATCAATAAAGGCTTCGAGTCGCGTTCTGATTCCAGCCTCACCGGTTTGCTCGTCCAGAAAGAGCGTAAGCACCGGAATGTCAAGTTCCCGGCTGACACGGGGCAGAATGCTCTTGGCTACAATCTCAGGAATACAGGCAAACGGTGCCAGCTGAATAACGCCGTCAAAGCCCCGGCGGGCGTAAATGACCGTCTCACCGATACTGTTGAGCCCGTGCCCTCCCACCAGCTCGCTCAAGTATGGTCGCGCTGCTCCTTTGATATTTTTTTCTCCCGCCACGATGGCGTTCCCGCGGGTCCATTCAGCTAGATAAATAGACCGTTCGGCGATTACGCCCATCTCTTCCAACATTATCTGTACGTTGTGGTTGGCAAAGGGTTCGAGTACCACGTAGATCTCGCCAACCAGAGCTACCTTGAGCGGTTGCCGCGTTCGGTCCTGAGGAACCTTGGCCAGGCGGGCCAGAGATTCCGCTTCCGCCGCCCGGATTTCCGCCACGGTAGTTGCCGCATCGATAGCCTTCAGGCAGTCGTTGTAAACCCGGCTGGTCTCTCCCGGCGTTACCTCGTAAGGACGGATGGCATGTGCGGCCTTCTCTACCCGGTCGAGAACATTAAGTTTTGTCCAAACCCGCCTCAAAATTCCCGGCAGCCTCAACCAGGTAAGCGGGCTTCCCACCAGAGCGGATAGCGCCCGCAGAAAGTCTCCTGGCCGCCTAAGCGGTGGTTCAAGGATAAGAAGACGCACTTCATAGCCAAGATCGTGCAGAATGCGCCGGTGTAACTCGCCGTAATAGCCGGCCCGGCATGGCCCGACACCGCCGGTGCTGACGATGGTGTCGGCACCGAGGGCAATTGCCTCAAGGTAGGTACCGAGGAGAATCTTAAAAGGGATGCAGGCGAATTCCGGCGCGTACTTGGTGCCCAGATCTAAAGTGCGCTTGCTGGGAGGAGGGGGAACCACCACCTCGTGGCCCAGCTCACTCAGGAGCTGTTTGAAGACGAGCGGAGAACTACCCATGTACGGAAATGTTATACGCACCTGTCTTCCTCCTCGCCAGCATATCGACGAAGGCTTCTATGCGCGTGTCAAGCCCTGCCTGCCCGGTTTGCTCATCCAGGGTTAGGGCAATAAGAGGAACACCTCGTGCTTTTGCTTCCAGCTCCAGCATTTTCCCTACCATGGCGTCCGGTCCACAGGCAAAGGTGCTCACATGAATAATGCCGTCTACCCGCCTCTCCGGCTGCAGCCAGAACTTACCGGCCTTAAAAACCATGTTACTGTAATGCCAGAAAAGGTCCTTATGCATCCGGTAACGTCTGAGTTCCCTTATAGGTACCATGTCGGCCGTATGCACGCGGGCGCCTAAACGTCGAAGCTTTCTTAGGAGTCCGCCGTTTAAAAAGGCATCATGAACGGTATAGGGATAACCCAAAACTGCAATGTCCAGCTCGGACTTCAGCGCCTCCTCGGCCTTGGGCTTATCACCTTCATCGCCGGTATAAGGTTTTAGGGCTGACCCTACCAGCTCTCCGCGGGTAAGAGCTGCCTGAAAAGCCTCTTGCGCCAACACGGCCCGACGATATGCAGCTCCGAAGTCCTTTCCCGGGGCCCACTCTTGCTGTATTTTATGACAAAGGCTGCGCAGGCTCCAAGGTGATGTCAGATCAACCCGCACCTCAACCAGCGGGGGCAGGTCAGTCATGGAGCACTTGACCATCTCCGGCAAGGCCAGAAACTTGGGGCAGAAGGTAGCTTGTGAACCCGCGTTCACCATGCGGGGCAAAAAAATAGCATCCACCTGTTGACCAGCTAAATACGCAACGTGGCCGTGGAAAACTTTAACCGGCACACACAGGTCGGTGGAAGCTTCCTCTACCCCTTTATCGAGAATCCCCTTGTTGGTAAGCGGCGAAACAACCACTTCATAACCCAGCTCGGCCCAAAATGTGTACCAAAACGGTAAATACGTGAAGAAGAAGAGAGACCGTGGGATGCCGACCCGTTTCACGGCTCAACCCTCCCAAGTTCTGCCACGTCTCCCGGATTCAGACACAATATACTCCTGCTCAAAAAGTCCGTCAAACCTCGCCACGGCGGGCAAAAGGCGCTGCTCGACGATGGCCTGTAGTAGTTGATAAAAGAGGCCTACAAGGTTATCAGGCCTCGTTCTAGCAACGCCTGGGCAGCCCGCAGAGCTGCAAATTCCACTTGGAAACGCGATAGACCACCCTGCAGGAAAACCGTATACGGCGGACGCAACGGGGCATCGGCGGAAAGTTCTAAGGACGAACCTTGAATGAATGTTCCCGCCGCCATGACGATTGGCGTCTTGTAACCGGGAAGAGGAGCGGCTTCGGGGCGGACAAAGGAATTAACGGGCGAACTCTCTTGAATCGCTCGGCAAAAGGTGAGAACCGCCTCGGGTTGCCCGAGTGAAATAGCCTGAACGATATCGGAGCGAACCTCCTCCGGCGCCGGAGAAACGGCAAATCCCAGCCTCCGGAACAACCCGGCGGCAAATACTGCTCCGGCCAACGCTTCGCCTACTGCCGTCGGAGCCAGATAAAACCCCTGGAAAAGGAGGCGGTTAAGGCCCAGACTTGGGCCGCACGCGCCGCCCAACCCGGGCGCTGTCAGCCGGTTGGCGGCGCGTTGGACAAACTCGCTTTTCCCTACGACGTACCCGCCACAAGGAGCTAGTCCCCCGCCCGGGTTTTTTATAAGCGAACCCGCCGTTAGATCGGCGCCTACCGCCGGCGGCTCGCTGAGCTCCACAAACTCCCCGTAGCAGTTGTCGACAATGACCACCGTGCGCGGGTTGATTGCCTTCACCGCCCGGACGATTTCTCCAATTTGGGAAACACTTAGGGAGGGCCGTAGGCTGTAGCCGCGCGAGCGCTGAATCAAGACGGCGCTCGTACGCCGGCTGATGGCAGCTTCGATCGCTCCAAGGTCGATTTCGCCCTTGTGCCAAGGCACTTCCTTGTATTCCACCTGGAAGTCGCTCAGCGAACCGCTTCCAGGCGGTCCCGCAATAATTTCGCTTAGTGTATCATAAGGCTTGCCGGTTACGGCGACCAGTTCCCCTCCCGGGCGCAACACTCCGAAAAGAGCTAGCGCCAGCGCATGAGTGCCAGAAACGATCTGACAGCGCACCAAGGCCGCCTCGGCTCCAAATACCGCGGCAAATACCTCCTCCAGCTTCGTCCGGCCGCTGTCGTCGTAACCGTAACCGGTACTAGGCGCAAAGTGAAACTCGCTTACTTGCGCGGTGCGGAATGCCGCCAGCACGCGCATTTGATTGTGGCGAACAATCTTTTCAATCTGCCGTAACCCTTTTTCAACAGCCGCGCTGGATCTAACTTCCTCTGCTAGGCGCGTAAGCCGGGGATCCAATTCTTTTTCCACGTTCATATCTGCCAGCCAGGTCAAACCGTTACCTCCTAGAATTAATTCATTTTGCTTCCCTAATTATACCTCTTTGGTTAGGTAAGAAAAGCCCTGCCCTCCGGAGGAGGTCTGGCAGAGAACGCAACGGCCCGCAATGAGCGATTCCTGGCGCCAGGCCAGCGGGGCCTCCTTTAGGCCCAGGCGCCGTCCTTCTATCTTTCCGCGCCGGCGGCCCCAAGCAAAACCGGCCAGAAAGAAGAACAGCCAGGAAAGAACGAGCGCGCCCAAGGCAAAGAATGTCATGGTTTTCCAGCTCCCTTCAACCACGGGGCTCGGGCCACGTATAAAACTGCCGGCAGGACGGCGAGCCCCAGGATGATTTTTCGCAGGTCCAAAAGTAGGCCGATGAGAACAAAAGCAATGCCGGCCAGGGCGGACTCCACCCTACCCCACTTCGCCGCCAAGTTGGGGCGCAGGGCGTGCCGGTCTTGCGCTAAGTCAAGGACGTCGTCGATGAGTTGCACGCCAAGGATAAAAGCTGCTGAAGAAGTCATTTCCTGCCAATCGGTTGCTAGCACCCCCAACGCAAACACTAAGCAAGTTTCGCCGTAAGCCGGCAAGCGGGTGGGCAGACGCCAAGGGCTGTCCCCAAGCATGCCGCAACCGTAGCTGGCCAGAAACAGAGTTAGGGCCCAGTCCGGCTTGAGCCGCGCGGCCAGAGCGTAAGAAAGCAAGGAGTAGGCACCGGTACCTCGGTCTAAGAGGGTGGCCAAAACAGGCCGGGAGAAAAAAGTTTCCTCCCGGTCTAGATGATCGTCCAGGAGTTTTATCGCCAGGCCGGTGGCAAAGAGAGCCGCCAGATCCCTGATTACGTCAAAGATAGCGCTGGACAAACGCCTTCACCTCCCGGAAACCGCGCTTGTAGAGCGCCGAAATGGGGAGGATGGTGTGGCCGGGAAATTCCTGGCGCAGCCTGGCTAGGCCGACCGAAGCTCCCGGCAGGTCCATTTTGTTGGCGAGCATGGCATAGCCGGTCCGCATCTGGGCAAATTGCGCTACCTGGTAATCTACCTCCCCCAGCGCGGAGGGCGCGTCCTGTAAGCCTACCGCCGCAGCGTCTATGAGGTGAAGAATCAAGTCCGCTTCCCGGATGGCACCAAGGGTCTGGGCTATCGCTCGGCGTATTTCCACGTCGGCATGAATATGGTCGACCAGGCCGCTGGTGTCGGTAAAAAGGCAACGTTTGCTGCCCTTGCCGACAGGAAGATCCAAAGTAATGCTTTGAAGGGCGCGCGTCGTGTGCGGTGCGGCCCCGACCAGTTCCCGCCTGGCTGCGCTAATGCTATACGTCTTGCTGCCCACCAACCCGCTGGGATGGCGAAAGGTAATCTCGAGGTTCGTCACCCCCAAGTAATGGGCAAAGTTGAGGGCAAACATAGTCTTGCCCGCGTGCGTTTTCCCGACGATAAGGCATTCCTTCAAGCTGCCGCCCCTCCTTCCAGGTCGACCCGCTCAATAATCATAAGTTGGTCCCGGCTTAAATTCTTTTGACCGGAGAGGCGTACGGCTTGGCGGCGGATGGCCCGTTCGATGATATTGCGCACCAGGCGCGCGTTGCCGCTGTGACGGAGGTTGTGGGCCACCTGAAGCTGGCGCATAAGTTCTTCGCGTGCGCTTACGCTGAGGTAATAGTCTCTTTCCGCCAGAAAGATCTGGGCAATTTCGAGGAGTTCATCCAGCGTGTAATCGGGAAAGTCGATGCGAATGGGAAAACGGGAGCGCAGGCCCGGGTTAGTCTGAAGGAAATAGTCCATCTCTTCCCGATACCCGGCCAGAATGAGCACCAGGTCATCCCGGTGATCTTCCATAGCTTTGACCAAACAGTCAATCGATTCCTTGCCGAAATCCTTTTCGCCACCCCGGGCCAGAGAGTAAGCCTCGTCGACGAAGAGGATTCCTCCTAGTGCCTTTCTAATCTGTTCGCGCGTCTTCTGCGCGGTATGTCCGATGTACTCCCCAACCAAGTCGGCCCGTTCTACCTCCACCAGGTGGCCTTTGGAAAGGACTCCCAACTCCTTAAAGATGCATCCGAGGATACGGGCCACCGTGGTCTTGCCTGTTCCAGGATTGCCTTTAAAGATCATATGGAGAGTCAATGGCTCGGTGGCCAAACCTTCCTGCGCCCGCCGCTGTTGGATCTCAATAAAGGCCTTAATTTCATGGACCAGCTGTTTAACCTCCTTAAGCCCCACCAGCCTGTCAAGGTTGGCCAGGGCCTTTTCCAAAGGGGAATCCGTACCGGCGGTGGATGAAACGGCCAACGGGGTACCCGTTTGCCGGAAACTGGCCAGCGCCGCGGGAGGAGCCAGTTCTCCTTTTTCCACGAGCATGCTTATGCGTTCTACCTGAACTGGTGGTCGCCTCTCGCCGCGTCTCGCCAAAGCCGTCACCTCCGAGCCCTATGTGTCACTATAATATACGCCGGCGAGGGCTAAGGTGTGCAAAACTAAAGGCCAGCCCCTAGGCTGGCCTCAGATCTCCGCTTCTTGCTACGCCCCTGTATTTTCCGGGGGCGGGTTGTAATTTACCGGGCGCATGGGAGTAATAGTAGAAATTGCGTGCTTGTAAACGAGCATCTGCTTCCCGTCCGATTCCAAGACAACGGTGAAGTTATCAAATCCGCGCACCAGGCCGCGGATTTGGAATCCGTTCACAAGATAAACGGTGGCGGGTACATTCTCCTTGCGGATTTGGTTCAAGAAGAAATCCTGCAGGTTCGGCTGCGGCTTTGTCATCCTCATCGCCTCCAGCGTTTTCTTTCTCTTCTATTGGTTACATTCGTGATCGCCTAGAAGTTTTCCTTCTGCCAACCGGGCAATTTCCTCAACTAGGTCCTCTTCCCGTGAAAAGGCATCGCGGTCCAACCAGATTATTCGTTTGTCCCGCCGAAACCAGGTAAGCTGGCGTTTGGCAAAGTGGCGCGTTTCCCGCTTAAGGATTCTTCGCGCTTCCTCTAGGGTGGCTTCGCCGCGGAGATAGGGGATCATCTCTTTATAACCCAACGCTTGGAAAACGGGCAGAGTTTCCGGGTACCCTTGAGCGAGTAGCCACCTGGTTTCCTCAATAAGCCCCTGCTCGATCATTTCGTCCACCCGCGCGTCGATGGCGGCATACAGGCGCTGTCGTTCGCGAATAAGGCCGATCTGCAGGGTACGATAAAGCGGTGGGCCTTTACCCCGCTCGGATATCCTCTGACCGGTCAGCTTCTTTACCTCAAGGGCCCTGATGATTCGGCGGACGTCCGTAGGCTGAATTCTGGCCGCAGCCAAAGGATCTAATTCTTTTAGTTCGGCGTACAGAGCGGCGGCCCCTTCCCTTTCCGCACGTTCTCTAAGAGTTGCCCGCAAGAGGGGGTTAGGACCGCCGGGGCTGAAATTGTAATTATCCACTACCGCCCGAATGTAAAGGCCGGTCCCGCCGACCAGCATGGGAAGATGACCGCGGCCCGCGATCTCCGGGACCAAGCGTTTTACCTCAGTTTGGAAACGCACGACATTAAATTCCTCATTCGGCTCAACCACATCAATCAAGTGGTGAGGAACGCCGGCACGCTCGGCCTGAGTTGGCTTGGCCGTCCCTACATCCAGGTGACGATATACCTGCATGGAATCGGCCGATATTATTTCTCCCTTCAGCCGTTTGGCTACTTTAATGGCCACCGCAGTTTTGCCCACAGCCGTCGGTCCCAGTAAGACGAGTAGGGGATACATTTTAACTCACCCTTCGCGGGAGATGAAATGGGGTCTACCCTATTTTTAACCCAATAGCCTGAGGAAGCGTTTCTCGAGCTCGCGCCGGCTAAGGCAAATTACGGTGGGACGGCCGTGGGGACAGTTAAAGGGATGCCTACAGCGGCCGAGCTCCGCAAGCAGGTGGGTTGCCTCTTGGGGCGAAAGAACCTGGCCGGCGCGGATGGCCGCATGGCAGGCCAATAAGGACAGGAAATGCCGTCGTTCCTTTTCCCAAACCGCTTCTCCTTCGATTTCCTGAGTTTCCTCTAGGAGGTCGCGCACAAAATTAAGCGCCTGACTTACGGGAAGGATTTGCGGCACAGCCCGCAAAATGAGGGTGTTGGTGCCAAATTCCTCCAGCTGGAGGCCGATACGGTTCCAGTATTCTTTTCTCGAAGCCCAGGCAGCATGCTCCGGCTCGGTTACAACGATGGTTTGCGGCACAACGAGAGGTTGAACGGGTATGCCTTCCCGATCGAGGTTTTGCCCCAGCTTTTCAAACAATACCCGTTCGTGCGCCGCATGCTGGTCTACCAGGTAAATACCGTCTGGCCCGGCGGTCACCAGATACGTTCCTAAGGCCTGCCCCAAGTACTCTGCCGAAACAAAGCCGGGCCAGAGGGCACCCTCGGTATTTGGAGGGCCTTCGGGTAGCGGTTCCGCAGTTCCCGCCGCAAGCGGGCGGGCAGAATGGCCGACGCTCGCCGGCGCATGGGGACAAGCAAAGGAAAATAGCCCTTCTTCCCGATAGGCGGCCGATTCCTCCTTGACGAAGGTCCCCGTTCCGCCGCTATTGTCCCCCGAAGCCGGAAGCGGCATTCGGGCCGGTGCCTTAAGCAGCACGTCTTTCTGTCCGAGCGCCCGGCGCACCGCGTCCTGAATGAGGGCTCTCAGCTCCTTTTCATGGCTGAGCCGTACCTCCAGCTTGGCCGGGTGGACATTGACATCGACCAGGCCAGGCGCGGTGTTTACCTCCAGGCAGAACACGGGGTGACGGCTGTTCACCAAGTGCGGCCCGTAGCCGGCCTCTACGGCCAAGGCGAGAAAAGAGCTTTTGACCCAGCGGCCGTTAACGATCAGCACCTGCTGGCTCCGAGTGGCGCGGGCAAATTCCGGCGGTGCCAACCAACCCGCCAACCGAAAGTGACGGTTTTCTGCCTCAAACGGTATCCAGCCTATATCCTCGCCGCGCCCGAGAACCAGCTCCAGCACCGCGCGGCGGCTTCCGGAACCAGAGGTGGTGAACAGGTCGCGGCCGTCGCTGGTGGCCCGGAAAGAAACGTCCGGGCGCAGCACGGCCAGGCGGGTAAGCACTTCCACGATATGCTTGAGTTCGGTGTGCTCGCTCTTTAGGAATTTAAAGCGGGCCGGCGTGTTAAAGAAAAGCCGCCGGACTTCTACCAAAGTGCCGGGAGCTGCGGCACAGGGCGTTACCTCCGGCTCCGAGCCGCCCGCGCACTCCACTTGAACACCCTCCACGGCTCCCGGCACAGCCGACACCAGCTTAAGGTGCGCTACGGCCGCAATACTGGGCAAGGCTTCCCCGCGAAAGCCAAAGCTTTGCACCGCGATAAGATCTTCAGCTTTGCTGATTTTACTCGTAGCATGCCGGACAAGAGCAAGCCGCGCGTCCTCGGGCGTCATACCCTCGCCGTCATCCCGTACGGCAATAAGGTCTAAGCCGGCCCGTTGAAGGGTAACTTCTACGCGCGTTGCACCGGCGTCGAGCGAATTCTCAACGAGTTCCTTGACTACCGAGGCCGGCCTTTCTATCACTTCACCTGCTGCGATCCGTTCTACGACCTCCGGTGGCAGCACTCTAATCTTTCCCACTGCTTGCACCCCCGCGCCTAAGCTCCTCCTGAAGCCCGGCTATAATCAGCATGAGTTCCAAGGGGGGTAGATGAGCCAGGTCCAACCCGAGGAGCTTGCGTCCCACAACTTCCCACACGGAGTTCCCGTCTTCCCGGCCGGCGGCCACTTCTTCCCCGGCACTCCCTTTAGCGCTCAAGTGGTCTAGGATTTCCTGGGCCCGGTTTAAAACCTCAGGCGGCAGCCCGGCCAGTCGCGCCACCTGAATCCCGTAGCTGCGGTCGCTTCCCCCTGGCACAACCCGGCGCAGGAAAAGGAGGTCCTGCCCTTTCTCGGCTACAGCCATGGTGAAATTTTTGATGCCCGGTACCCGTTCGGCCAGGGAGGTGAGTTCGTGGTAGTGGGTGGAAAAAAGGGTCCGGCAACCCACCTTTGTGGCCAGGTGCTCGGCGATTGCCTGGGCGAGGCTCAGGCCGTCAAGGGTACTGGTTCCTCTTCCTACTTCGTCGAGAATGACCAGGCTCCTCGCCGTAGCCTCGCGCAGGATTACCTCGCACTCCCGCATTTCCACCATGAAGGTACTATCCCCCGCCGCAAGGTCGTCGGTAGCCCCGACGCGGGTAAAGATCCGATCCACCACGCCGATGTGCGCCCGGCGCGCCGGCACAAAGCTGCCCATTTGGGCTAGAAGCACGTTTAAGGCTATCTGCCGGATGTAGGTGGATTTGCCGGCCATATTGGGGCCGGTAAGTAAAATAAAGCGATTATCTCCGCCGTCCAGAAACACATCGTTAGGAACGAAAGGCTCCTCAGGGCGGAGCCTCTCTACCACAGGATGCCGGCTTTCTACCAACCAGATCTTGTCACCAGCATCTACTTCTGGGCGTACATAGTTATAGCGCGCCGCCACCTCCGCCAGCGCGGCCAGCGCATCCAGGCGTGCCAGCGCCCCGGCCGTCCTTCTCAGCGCCCCTGCCTTGTCCGCCACCTCCCGGCAGAGTTCGGTGAACACTTGGTACTCCAGCTCGACCAGGCGCTCCTCCGCACTCAAAATGTTGGCTTCGTATTCCTTAAGCTCCGGCGTGATAAACCGCTCTGCGCCGGCCAAGGTTTGCCGCCGGATGTAGTCCGGCGGCACGCTTCCGAGGTTGGCGCGCGTTACCTCTATGTAGTAGCCGAAAACCTTGTTGTATCCCACTTTGAGGGACTTAATACCCGTTCGCTCGCGCTCCCGCGCTTCTAAGGTGGCCATCCACTGTTTGCCGCCCTGGGCCAACTCGCGCAGACGATCGATCTCGGCGTCGTATCCTTCCCGCACGAGCCTGCCTTCGCGGGTTTGCGTGGGCGGATCATCGACCAGCGCTCTGGCCAGCTTACTGTAAAGTTCTTCCAACGGGTCGAGACCGGCAGCGAGCTCCTGAGTAGCGGGCAGCTCTTCTAGGCACTTCAGTACGTCAGGCACAATGGCCAAACCGGAGCGGAGTGAAGCCAGGTCTTTCGGCGTGGCTGTGCCGTACACCACTTTTCCCAACAGCCGCTCCATGTCCGGCACCCGCCGCAGCAGGCGCCGTACCTCTTGCCGCACGGCATCGCGCTCGAAGAGCTCGGAAACGGCGTCCAGCCGCTGGTTGATGGCCGCCGGCGATCGCAGCGGTTGCTCCAGCCACTGCCGGAGCAGGCGTCCGCCCATGGCCGTAACCGTAACGTCAAGTACGGCCAAAAGGGAACCCTGGACTTTTCCTTCGCGCAGTGAGCGCGTAAGCTCCAGGTTCCGCCGCGTGTAGGTATCGAGCTGCATGTACGCGTCTATGGTATAAGGTATAAGCTCGGTAACATGTACAGGCAATGTTTGCTGGGTCGTCCCCAGGTAAGTCAGTGCCGCGCCGGCGGCCGTAAGGGCCGCACTAAATCTTTCGCAGGCAAAACGGCTGCGGAAGTCTTCACCAAAAACTTTGGCCAGTGTTGCCTCCGCACTGGCTCTTTCCCAGGCGGACGGCTCGAGTTTTCCCAAAGGGAAAACTGCGCTCTGCTGGAGACGTGAGAGAAAGGCCTCATCCGCAAGGAGGGCCGGTTCCAAAAGGCCTTCCGCCGGCTGCAGGCGGGCAATTTCTTCCAAGAGCTGTTCCTCGCCGTCCCGGGCCATCTCCGTTACCTTAAGTTCCCCCGTGCCGGCATCCAGAACGGCAAGACCCCAGCTCTTCTCATCTCTGGCTACGGCCACTAAAAAGTTATTGCGCTTTTCTTCCAGAACATGCTCGTCGAGAAAGGTGCCGGCGGTGATTACGCGAACAACTTTTCGCTCAACCAGCCCCTTGGCCAAACGCGGATCTTCCACTTGCTCACAGATGGCCACGGTGTAGCCTTTTTGGAGCAACCGCGCAATGTAGCCGTCCGCAGCATGGTAGGGCACACCGCACATGGGCACGCGGTGGCCTTTCCCCGCCTCACGGGAGGTTAAAGTTAAGCCAAGCTCAGCCGCTGCGGTTTCCGCATCGCCGAAGAAAAGTTCATAAAAATCGCCCAGGCGAAAGAAGAGAAGCGTATCTGGGTACTGGTTCTTAATTTCCCAGTACTGCTGCATCATCGGGGTTTGCTCTGGCACCAGTCACGCCTCCTTCTCCCGATCAGCCCTGGTCTCGGTCATCATCAGCCAGCACTCCCTGTAGCGTCCAGCTGGAAGCGCGCTCAATATGCACCAAAGCCAGTTTACCGCGCAGGTTTTCTGGCCCGGGAAAGTGAACAAGCTTATTGGTGCGCGTGCGTCCGGCCAGCATGCACGGGTTATTCTTGCTCGGACCTTCAACCAAAACTTCCAAGGTTTTCCCCACCAAAGGTTCGTTTTGCTCCCGGCTGATGCGCTCCTGCAGCTCGTTTAAGCGGCTTAAGCGCTCCTTCTTCGTCGCCACCGGAACCTGTTCCGGTAAGGCGGCCGCAGCCGTTCCTTCGCGGGGGGAAAACATGAAAGTATAGGCGGCATCGAAGCGCACTTTCTCCACCATCTCGAGCGTGGCCTGAAAGTCCTCCTCCGTTTCCCCGGGGAAACCCACAATAAGATCAGTGGTTATGCTGGCCTCGGGGATGAGGGAGCGGATTTTTTCGATGAGCCTAAGGTAATGCTCGGCGGTATAGCCGCGGTTCATGCGGGCGAGGATTCTATCGCTGCCTGCCTGCAGCGGGAGGTGAAAGTGTTCGCACACTTTTCTCGTATCTTTAACGGCCCGGATGATGTCTTCCGTGAAATCGCGCGGGTGCGAAGTCGTATACCGTACCCGCACCAAGCCGTCCACCTTGTCCACCGCTCGCAGCAGCCAGGCAAAGGACACAGGCTCGGCGAGATCGCGGCCATAAGTGTTCACATTCTGCCCGAGCAGCATGACCTCCGGGTAACCTTCGCGCACAGCTTCCTCAACTTCGGCGAGAATTGCTTCCGGCTGGCGGCTCCGCTCCGGGCCGCGCACGTAAGGCACAATGCAGTAAGTGCAGAAATTATTACAGCCGTAGCTCACGTTCACGTAGGCCCGTACCCCGTCTGCCCGCCGCATCGGCAGGCCTTCAAGGTTCGCTTCTTCATCAACAGCTACTATGCCGCTCGAACCCTCGCGCAAGGCGGCCAATATCTCCGGCAGGTCTCCCAAACGCTGCGTCCCTAAAACGAAATCCACGTGCGGGCACCGTTCAAAGACCTTCTCCTTGTCCTTTTGGGCCAAACAACCCGCCATCCCTATGATCAGGTCCGGCTTAATCCGTTTTAGCCTGCGCAGTTCGTCGAGTTTCCCGTAGATCTTACGTTCGGCCCTTTCCCGGACGCAGCAGGTCTGGAAGATAATTACATCGGCCTCAGCAGGATCAGTCGTCTCCGTATAACCGGCCCGGGTCAGGAGGCCGGCCAATACCTCGGCATCGTGAAAGCTCATCTGGCAACCTGCGACTTTAAGTAGGTACTTGCCTTGTACCACTTCAGACCATCCTTCCCGAAACCTATTCCTATTATAACAAAAAGCCGGCCGGCAGACAAAATGCCGACCGAGTGCCCCGTTCTCTAACCCACGTGTTGCGCCAGATTAACACGGGGCCTGGCGAGCGTTAAGCAGCTCTTGACCACCTTGATCTGAGAAACCGTCGGATCCTCCGTACCTTGCAGGTTCAGTTGTTCGCGCTTCAGAATGTTGATGTAGTCGATTATCTCCCTGTTCAGCCGCTCGCCCGGGCAAATCAAAGGGATACCCGGCGGGTAGGCCATGATCATCTCGGCGCTGATCTCGCCTTCGGCCTCCTCAAGGGGCACCACCCGCGTTTCGCTGTAAAAAGCCTCTTCCGGCGACAACACCTGTTCCGGCAGCTCGGGAAGTTTGGTGGGATATTTTACCACGTTTAGGCGCTCCCGTTCCGCCGCAATGGCCTTAAGGGCTTCCACTAAGCGCCGCACTAAATACCAGTTGTCGCCAAAGGTGATAAGAAACAGCACGTTGTAAAGGTCCGAAAGCTCGGCCTGGATGCCGAAGTGCTCGCGCATCAGCTTTTCCAACTCGTAGCCCGAAAGGCCCAGTTCACGCGCGTTAACGACGATTTTTGTCGGGTCGAAGGCGTAACAGCCGGCACCGTTCAGCACCGTTTCATCCAGGAGGGTTAGGCCGGGTACCTGAGCCAGTTCCGCCCGTACCCAGCGCGCCAGCCGCAGGGCCTTGGCCACCAACTCGGTGCCCTTTAGGGCCATTTGTTTGCGGGCCATATCGAGCGACGCCAGGAGTACATACGAAGGGCTGGTGGTCTGAGTCAGGTTGAGCACAGCCTTGACTCGCTTGGGATCGACCAACCCTTCATTGACCAGAAGTAGTGAACTTTGCGTCATGGAACCGGCCAGCTTATGAACGCTGGTGGCAATGAGGTCGGCCTTAGCCTGGGCCCCGCTTACCGGCAGCTCAGGGTGAAAGTTGAAGTGCGCTCCATGAGCTTCATCGACGATGACTGCCGCTCCATGAGCGTGCGCCACCCGCACTATTTCTTCCAGAGGGGAAGCCACCCCGTAGTAAGTGGGATTGATGACAAATACCGCTTTGGCCTCGGGGTGCTGCTTGAGCGCCCGGACAACCTTCTCCGTGCTGATGCCCATAGCAATGCCGAAGTAGTCATCAATTTCCGGTTCTATATAGATGGGCCGTGCTCCGCTCAAGATGATACCGCTGATGGCCGACTTGTGGGCGTTCCGCGGCAGAATAATTTCATCCCCAGGCGCACAAACGCTCATGATCATGGTTTGAATGCCGGAGGTAGTTCCGTTAACCAAGAAATGGGCATGGTCTGCTCCCCAAACCTCCGCCGCCAGCTCCTCGGCGTGCCGGATGGCCCCCTGTGGGTTACAGATATTGTCCAAATCGTCCATGCAGGTGAGATCGATAGCCATGACATTGCGTCCGACAAAGCGCGTAAATTCCGGCAGGCCGCGTCCCTGTTTGTGACCGGGTACGTGAAATGGTAGCACGCCCGCTTCCACGTAGTTCTTCAAGGCCGTGAAAAGAGGGGTCTCTTCCTGTGCGGCAGTCGCCAACCAGCGTCACTCCTTTCCCTGACAACACGTCTATTTAAGCATAAACCATATCTAAATGCAAGATAGAACGGGCCTGTTGTGCATAAAAAATGTTGGCACGGGATTAGAGCTAGATTTGCCACCATGACGTAAAAAAACACCTCCACCCTGAGGCGTGGAGGTCAAGAAATCACCTAGAAAACAGCACCGGCCTGCGCCGGCCGAGGTCTAGAACCCGGTCAGCGCCCGGTTCTTTTCCCTTAGGAGCCGGGAGAGTTGCCTGTTCTCTTCTTTCAGGCGAGCAACTTCCCGCGTGAGCTGTTCCGTTTCAGCCCGGCGCCTGTTCTCTAGAAGCTCCAACAAGTTCATTAGCACGCGCCGGCCGAGGCGCAGCCTCGCAACTTTTGCCTCAAGCCCGGTGATCTCGGCCTTGAGCGACTCCACCAACTCCAGTCTGGCCTGATTCATTCGCCACCACCTGCCCTGCTTGCATCTCATCGCCATATGATATGCGGGCAGTGGACTCTATATTCAGGCCAGAAAAGCCCGGCCAGCGCTACTGTAACAGCGTCAGCATCACCCCGGCCGCCACAGCCGTTCCAATTACGCCGGCTACGTTCGGCCCCATGGCATGCATCAGGAGGAAGTTACTCGGGTTCTCTCGCTGCCCCACCATCTGCGCAACGCGTGCGGCCATAGGCACGGCCGACACCCCGGCTGAACCGATGAGCGGGTTGACCTTGCCGCCGGAAAGAACATACATAAGTTTACCGAGCAGTACACCGCCTGCCGTCCCCCCGGCAAAGGCAAGAAGGCCTAGAAAAATAATCTCGATGGTCTGAGCGCTAAGGAAACTTTCGGCGCTCATAGTAGCGCCCACTGACGTTGCCAGGAAGATGGTGATGATATTGATTAGCTCATTCTGGGCCGTCTTGGACAAGCGCTCCGTTACGCCGCTCTCCCGGAGAAGGTTTCCCAACATCAGCATTCCTAGAAGCGGGGCTATAGCTGGAAGAAGCAGAGTGACGGCAATCGTAGAAACAATAGGGAAGAGAATTCTTTCCGTTTTCGATACCGGCCGAAGCTGCTGCATAACCACCTGGCGTTCTTGGGGCGTGGTTAAGGCCCGCATAATGGGCGGCTGGATGAGTGGAACGAGCGACATGTAAGAGTAGGCAGCAACAGCAATTGGGCCGAGAAGGTGCGGAGCAAGTTTCATAGTAAGGTAAATCGCCGTAGGGCCATCCGCACCACCGATAATGCCGATAGAAGCGGCTTCGCGAATGTTGAAGCCTAAAAGCTCCGCCCCCATAAGGGCGATAAAAACGCCGATTTGCGCCGCTGCACCCAACAAGATGGTACTGGGGTTGGCCAGCAGGGGGCCGAAGTCGGTCATGGCCCCCACTCCAAGAAAGATGAGCGGTGGGAAGATCTCGTGCTCGACTCCAAAATATAGATACCTAAGGAGCCCGCCTTCTTCCATAATCCCGGTAAGGGGAAGATTGGCCAGAACGCAACCAAAACCGATGGGCATTAAGAGGAGGGGTTCAAACCCCTTGGCAATGGCCAGATAGAGGAGAGTGCACCCCACTAAGATCATGACCACGTTGCCCCAAGTTAGTCCTGCTAGGCCGGTGGTTTGGGCTAAGGTCGCAAGGTTTCCTAAGATGCTCATTTCCCACTCCCCCCGCGGGCCCATTACTCAAGATCGACCAGTACATCACCGGTGTTGACAGATTGGCCGGCGCTGACGAAAACGTTCCGCACTATGCCGTCGCGTGGGGCCAATATCTCGTTCTCCATCTTCATTGCTTCCAGGGTAAGAAGCACTTGACCGCTCTTCACCTGATCGCCGGGTTTCACTTTCACCGAAAGGATATTACCCGGCATAGGCGCCTTGATACTGCCGGCACCGGCAGCAGGCTTTGAGGCAGGTTTGGCGGGAGCTGCCGGTTGGGGAGATGGAGCCGGCGTTGCCTCAGGTTTAGGCGCCGGCGCGGCAACCCGTGTAGCCGGCATCGCCGCCGCAGGCGCACTTGTTTCTTCCACTTCAACTTCGTAAGTTTCTCCGTTCACGGTTACGCGAAACTTTCTCACTTAAGTATACCTCCTGTCCGCATGTTGCCTGCTTTACCTACGTTTTCCATTCGCCCTGCCGCCGTCCAATTTTCTGCCCGGTCGACTCGCCGGAAGGAGCTAAGGCGCAGGTTAACCCCCTCATCGCCCAGGTAGGCGGTTATGGCTGCCGTGATGGCCGCGAGAACAGCCGGAGCAATGCATGGCTGAGAGGCAGCCTCCTCTCCCGCCTTTTCTTCGCCTTCCGTTACGACGACCGCCACGGCTTCCCCTTTCTTTTCTCGCGCGACGAGCCACTTGGTTAGATTGATGAGCAGCGCCAGCCCCCACAGCACGGCGAAGACGACAGCCATGTCGATGATGGTGAGGGTTAAAGCGCCGATTTTCGGTTCCAAATCCCTTCACCTCGCCCCTATACCGGGATGTTCCCGTGCTTTTTCGCTGGCCGGCTTTCCCGTTTACTGGCCAGTGCTTCGAGCGCACAGGCCAGGCGCGGGCGGGTCTCGGCCGGATCGATCACATCGTCCAGGTATCCGCGCGCTGCCGCGATATAGGGATTGGCAAAACGCTCCCGGTACTCGTTGATTTTCTCCTCACGCGTTGCCTGTGGGTCGGCCGAATTCTCAATCTCTTTACGGAAGATGATGTTGGCGGCACCTTCCGGGCCCATTACCGCAATCTCGGCCCCGGGCCAGGCAAATACTTGGTCTGCTCCCAAATCCCGGCTGCACATGGCGAGGTACGCTCCGCCGTAGGCCTTGCGCACGATAACGGTAATTTTCGGCACGGTGGCCTCGGAGTAGGCATAGAGCATCTTCGCCCCGTGGCGAATGATACCGCCGTACTCTTGATTCGTTCCCGGCAGAAATCCAGGAACGTCGACGAAATTTACCACAGGAATATTGAAGGCATCGCAAAAACGGATGAAACGGGCCGCTTTGTCGGAAGCGTTGATGTCCAGGCAGCCGGCCAGCACGCGCGGCTGATTGGCGATAATCCCGATGCTGTACCCGTTAATACGCGCAAAGCCGGTAAGGATGTTGGGAGCGTACTGGCTCTGGGTTTCAAAGAAAATGCCGTTGTCTACCACGCGGGTGATCACATCGCGCATGTCGTAGGCGCGGTTGGCTTCCGGCGGTACGATTTCTCGTAGGCTAAGGTCGGCCCTGGTTACCGGGTCCCCGCTTTCCACCCGCGGCGGCGCCTCCAGATTGTTGCTGGGAAGATAGGAGAGCAAGGTCCGGACCTGGTGAAAGCACTCGTCCTCATTTGCCGCCATAAAGTGCGCCACGCCGCTGGTACGGTTGTGCGTCAGCGCCCCGCCCAATTCCTCGGCAGATACTTCCTCCCCCGTTACGGCCTTAATGACTTGGGGCCCGGTGATGAACATATTCGCGCCCTGCACCATGAAGATAAAGTCGGTGAGCGCCGGCGAGTACACTGCGCCCCCTGCGCACGGCCCCATGATGATGGACAGCTGGGGGATTACTCCTGAGGCGATGGTGTTCCGAAAGAAGATCTGACCGTAACCGGAGAGCGCGTCCACCCCTTCTTGAATGCGGGCGCCGCCGGAATCGTTGATGCCGATGAGCGGAGCCCCAGTCTTCAGCGCCAGATCCATAACCTTCGTAATCTTTTTGGCATGCATCTCCCCCAGCGAACCGCCGATGACCGTAAAGTCCTGGGCAAAAACGTATACCAGCCGTCCATCGATCGTTCCGTATCCCGTGATTACCCCTTCGGCCGGCGCCTCCACTTCCGCCATACCGAACTCGGTACAGCGGTGTCGCACGTGCATGTCTAATTCCACGAAGCTATTTTCGTCTAGCAACCGGAGTATGCGCTCGCGCGCTGTAAGCCTTCCCATTTCGTGCTGCTTGGCAACGCGCTTCTCTCCCCCGGCTGCCAGGATTTTAGACCGCCGCTCAGCCAAATCGGCCAAGACATCTTTGGGCAAATTAGGCACCTCCTGGCACATTTTGTTTTCATTGTATCTTGTCCCACATAGAGGGTCAAGAGCGGTCTAACCCCGTTCGATAAGCTCGATCAGTACGCCGCCGGTGTCCTTAGGGTGCAGGAAGGCAATCCTAGCCCCGCCGGCTCCCGGCCGTGGGACCTCGTCCAAGAGGCGTATCCCGGCCGCCTTCATTTTTTCTAGAGCGGTTTTAATGTCATCCACTCTGAGCGCGATGTGGTGGATACCTTCGCCCCGTTTTTCAATGAAACGGGCTACCGTGCTCGTCGGGTCGGTGGACTCTAAAAGCTCAATCTCGGTATCCCCGACGGGGAGAAAGGCGGTACGAACCTTCTGCTCCGCCACTTCTTCCACACCCGCACACTTAATTCCGAGCGTTTCCTCGTAAAGCTTAAGCGCCTTCTGGAGGTCCGCCACGGCAATTCCAATATGGTCGACCTTTTTGATCATTCGTCCCTCGCCCCCTTCCAGGCATTGTATAGCTTTTCCTCCAGGGTATAAGGATCGAGGCGCCGGGCAGAAAGGGCCGCCCACAGCTCGGTAAGCTCCCTTTCCGCCCAACTGGACAGGATCTCCCGCCGTACGCGTTCCACCAGCCTAAGGAGCAGGGCCTCTTTTTCCCGCGCCAGCCGGCGTTCCGCAAGTTTACCCTCTTCTTGAAGCGTCTGGTAATGCTGCTGAACCGCCTGCACTAATTCAGAAACGCCCTGCCCCGTAGCGGCAACGGTAAGCACTACCGGCGGCCGCCAGATGGGGTGACTTCCCAGGTCCAGCATGAGCTCAAGTTCGGTAGCGACCCGCTCGCTCCCAGGTAGGTCGGCCTTGTTGACGGCAAAAACATCGCCGATCTCGGTAATGCCGGCTTTGCTGACCTGGATATCGTCCCCTAGTCCGGGTACCGCTACAACTACCACCGTGTCCGCTACGCGCACAATGTCTACTTCGGATTGCCCCACGCCGACGGTTTCCACCAGCACACAGTCGAATCCGGCTGCGTCGAGTAGCTGGATGGTACCGTAAGTAGCCCGGGCCAAGCCCCCTAAGCTTCCCCGGGTACCCATGCTCCGGATATAAACGCCGGCATCGCCCGTCCAGCCCTGCATCCGCACCCTATCTCCGAGGATGGCGCCGCCGCTAAACGGGCTGGTAGGATCGACGGCCACGACGCCCACCGTCTTACCTTGGGAACGCAGTTCGCGGATGATCTTGTCGGCCAGGCTGCTTTTTCCCGCACCAGGCGGGCCGGTAATACCGATGACGTGGGCCCGCCCGGTGCGCGCGTAAAGCTCCTTGAGTACCGCCACGCCCCGGTCATCGTCGTTCTCGAGGAAACTGATGACGCGGGCCAAGGCGCGGCGGTCGCCTCCGGCCACACGTTCTGCCCATTCGTTCGGGTTACTTACTTCTTTCTCCTTGATCACCGCTTCACATGCTCCTTGATGTAATCGATCACTGCCGAAGTGGGAGTACCCGGGGTAAAGACCGCACTGATGCCGGCCGCCAGCAGGCCGGGAATATCTTCTTCGGGGATGATGCCTCCGCCCAGCACCAAAATGTCCTCAGCCTGTTTTTCTTTAAGTAGCTGGGTAACCCGCGGGAAGAGGTGGTTGTGAGCCCCAGAGAGGCAAGAGAGCCCAATGACATCCACGTCTTCTTGCAGCGCTGCCTCAACGATTTGCTCGGGTGTCTGCCTCAGCCCGGTGTAGATAACCTCCATACCGGCATCGCGCAGAGCGCGCGCCAATACTTTGGCACCGCGGTCATGCCCGTCCAAGCCCGGCTTGGCGATCAAAACCCTGATCGGCCGTTCCATACCCACACCTCCTAAAAGATCACCGCGGGTTGGTATTCACCGAATACCTCGCGCAGGACCCCACAGATTTCGCCGAGCGTAGCATACGCCCGTACGCACTCCAGAATGTACGGCATAAGGTTCTCGTCGCCCTTCGCCGCTTCCTTTAGCTCGGCCAATACCTGCTTGACCTTGCCGTTGTCCCGGTTGGCACGCAGCTCGCGCAGTTTAGCACATTGGCGGCGTTCCACTTCCGGATCGACCTTATGGATTTCCGGCAACCGTTCATTTTCCACCTGGAACTTGTTGACGCCCACCACGATCCGCTCGCCGGATTCTACCGCCTTCTGATAGGCGTAGGCACTTTCTTGGATTTCCCGCTGGATGAACCCCTGCTCAATGGCCGCTACGGCCCCGCCCAGCTTATCGATTTTCTCCAGGTACTCCTGGGCCTCGCGCTCAATACGGTTGGTCAAACTTTCGATGACGTACGAACCGGCCAGCGGATCGATGGTGTTGGTTACGCCGCTCTCGTAGGCAATGATCTGCTGGGTTCTAAGAGCTATGCGCACCGACTCTTCCGTGGGCAGCGAAAGGGCTTCGTCCCGGGAGTTGGTATGCAGCGACTGCGTGCCTCCCAGCACCGCCGCTAGAGCCTGAATGGTAACGCGGATGATGTTGTTGTCCGGCTGCTGCGCGGTAAGGGCGCAACCTGCCGTTTGCGTGTGGAAGCGCAGCATCATCGACCGCGGATCTTGGGCACCGAAACGCTCTTTCATGATGCGGGCCCATAGACGGCGCGCCGCCCGGAACTTGGCTACTTCCTCCAAGAGGTCCATCTGCGCGTTGAAGAAGAAGGAGAGGCGCGGAGCAAAGGAGTCCACGTTGAGGCCCGCCCGTATGGCCGCCTCCACGTAGGCGATGCCGTTGGCCAAGGTGAAGGCCACTTCTTGGACGGCGGTGCAACCGGCTTCCCGGATGTGGTAGCCGCTGATGGAGATGGTGTTCCACTCCGGCAGGTGTTTGGAACAGTAGGCAAAGATGTCGGTGATGAGCCGCATGCTGGGTTTCGGCGGGAAGATGTAGGTACCGCGGGCGGCATATTCCTTAAGGATGTCGTTTTGAATGGTACCAGAAAGCTTGTGCGAAGGTACTCCCTGTTTTTCGGCCACGGCGATGTACATGGCCAAGAGTACCGCCGCCGGAGCATTAATGGTCATGGAAGTGCTGACCTTATCCAAAGGAATCCCGGCAAAAAGCGTTTCCATGTCGGCCAAGGAGTCGATAGCCACCCCTACCTTGCCCACCTCGCCCTGCGCCAGCGGGTGGTCCGAGTCGTAGCCAATCTGGGTAGGGAGGTCAAAGGCAACTGAAAGGCCGGTCTGCCCCTGTTCAAGAAGGTACTTGTACCGTTCGTTAGACTCTTCAGCCGTGCCAAAGCCGGCATATTGGCGCATGGTCCACAGGCGCCCACGGTACATGGTGGGCTGGACCCCGCGGGTATAAGGGTACTGTCCCGGGAAGCCCAGGTCGCGCTCGTAGTCGAGGTCGGCAATATCAAGGGGTGTATAGAGCCGCTCCAACGGCATCCCGGAGAGAGTGGTAAACTCGGCCTTTCGTTCCGGGAAGCGGGCCGTAACCTTAGCCAGCGGGCCCTGCTCCCAAGCCTCTTTGGCCTTCCTTAAGTCTTTCTCCTCGGCCACCTTCACTCACCCTCCTTACCCAGAATCTCCTCCGCAGCAGCAAAGCCGGCCGCAAGTGCCTGCTTGTTCAAGTCTTTCGTTTTTGGAGGTACGCGGTCCAGCACTGCAGTCTCGAGAGCCTCCCGGCTCACGAGCCCGGTAAGCCCGACGAGCACCCCCAGAGCGACGATATTCGCCACAAGTTCCTTGCCCGTTTCCCGGACGGCGATTTTCGTAATGGGAACGGAGTAAGTCTTGCCGGAAAAAGCCGGCACGTTCTTTACGTGATCCGTATCGACAATTAGGACTCCACTCGGGCGCAGCGCTTTAGCATATTTGTCACAGGCCGCCTGGCTCATGGCCAGGAACACATCTGCGTCGCCTACTTTAGGGTACTCGATATCCCCGTCGCTGATGATAACCTCCGCTTTGCTCGCGCCGCCGCGGGCCTCAGGGCCGTAGGATTGGCTTTGGACGGCATTTTTTCCGTCCAAAATAGCGGCCTCCGCGAGGATGATGCCGGCCGTGATTAGGCCCTGGCCGCCAAACCCGCTAAGACGCACTTCGGTGGTGCTCACTTTTCTTCCCCCCTGGCCCTGGCAACTACTTCTGCGTAAACCTCGGTGTACTCCGGCGCCTCCTCACGATGGAGTTCCCCAATTACAAACTTACCTTTTAGCTGCTCCGGCGTAAGTTTGGCCGCCGCCTTCACCGGCACGGCATGTTCCTTTTGCCATTCCAGCATGGCTACGGCGGAAGCGAGTTTATTCTTGCGTCCGTAATACATCGGGCATTGGCTAACCACTTCGATGAAGGAAAAACCTTTGTGCCCGAGTCCGGCGCTGATGAGATCGATCAGCATGCGCGTGTGGTACGTGGTGCCGCGCGCAACGTACGTGCCGCCGGCGGCCTTTACCAGTTCGCAGAGATCGAAGTTGCGGTCTACCGTGCCGTACGGGGCCGTTGTGGCATAACTTCCTTGGGGCGTAAGCGGAGAATACTGCCCGCCGGTCATGCCGTAAATGTCGTTATTGAAAACTACCACGGTAAGGTCGATGTTTCTACGGGCAGCATGAATCAAATGGTTGCCGCCGATGGCGGCACAGTCGCCGTCGCCAGTAAGCACGACGACTTTAAGCTCGGGCCGGGCAAGCTTAACGCCGGTGGCATACGCCAGGGCGCGTCCATGGGTCGTATGCAGGGTGTCGAACTTCATATACCCCGGCGCCCGGGAAGAGCAACCGATGCCGGATACGATCACCGTCTTCTTTTGGTCCACCCCGGCCTGATCCAAGGCCCGGATAACCGCTCCCATAATGATCCCGTTGCCGCAACCGGGGCACCAAATGTGCGGCAGCTTGTCGCGGCGCGTATACCGCTCCAGGAGTTCTTCAATCGACATGGGCCGCCACCTCCTGAATCCGCTCGAGGATTTCTGCGGGGGTGATGAGCTCGGCATCTATCCTGTTGAGGGGAACGATCTTCGTTTCACCGCCGCTCACGCGTTCCACTTCCCGCACAATTTGGCCGAGGTTGAGCTCGGGCACAATCATCGCCGCTGCTCGGCGCGCAGCTTCCCGTACCTCATTCTCCGGGAAGGGCCAGGCCGTAATCGGGCGCAGCAGGCCGGCTTTGATACCCCGTACTCGGGCCTCGCGTACCGCCGCCCGTGCCGAACGCGCCACAGAACCGGCTGCCACCACCACTATCTCGGCATCCTCGAGTTGCCACTCCTCTGCCCGCGCCACCGGCGGCTTACGGTTCTGAATCTTCGCGTGTAGCCGCCGGACCAGGCGATCGGCGTCCTGGCCGCGGCCAGTGGGGAAACCGCTCTCGTCGTGGGCCAGGCCGGTAACGTGGAAGTGATAACCGTCCCCAAAGGCAGGCATGGGCGGAACAAGATTGGGGCCGGGTTTGTACGGCTGAAAAGTTTCCGGGTCTTCAACCGGCTTAGTCCTGTTAACCACGTGCACGCTTTCGTCCGGCGGAAGCTCTACTCTTTCCCGCATGTGCCCTACAATCTCATCCAAGAGCAAAATCACAGGCGTCCTTAGCTCTTCCGCCAGGTTAAAAGCTTCAACGGTCAGATCGAACGTTTCGCGCACCGAAGCAGGCATAAGGGCAATTATCGGATGGTCGCCGTGCGTTCCCCAGCGGGCCTGCATGATGTCGCCCTGGGCCGGCGAAGTCGGAAGGCCGGTGCTCGGTCCATAACGCTGCACGTCGACGATCACACAGGGCACTTCCGCCATGGCGGCGAAGCCGATGTTCTCCTGTTTCAAAGAAAATCCGGGTCCGGAAGTTGCCGTCATGGCCTTAACGCCGGCCAACGACGCGCCGATAACGGCGCCCATGCTGGCAATCTCGTCTTCCATTTGGATAAACGTCCCGCCGACCTTGGGAAGGGCCGCCGCGAGGCCCTCGGCTATTTCCGTCGAAGGAGTTATAGGATACCCGGCAAAGAAACGTACACCTGCCGCCAGGGCGCCGCGTACGCAGGCCTCATTGCCGGAGAGGAGCTGGGCACGCCGGTCATTCGCCATGGCTCTTACCTCCTAAACTTATGGCAAAGTCGGGACACCTAAGCTCGCACAGGCCACAACGGGTGCAGGCATCCGGGTTGGTCACTACCGGTTTCCCGTCTTCCCGCGCCGTAAAGACCTTAGCCGGGCAAAAGGCGATGCAAATACCGCATCCCTTGCACCATTTTTCGTTTACCGTAATTACCCCCGGCGCTTTTTCCATTGCCTTCACCTCGTTTATTGCGTGCTACCGGTTTTTTTCTTCAGGTCGAGGAGCAAACACCGCAGCATATTCAGCGAACCGGCATCCAGCCGGTACCGAAGCGGTATGACCTCCTTACCTGTAAGGTCCTTAACTTCTCCCAAGCGGTCGATGGAAACGGCAACGGCATCAGCTTCACCGAGCAGGCTTCGGAAGCCCTCGCCCTTGTCGGTGCTAACCTTCACCTTGATGCCGCCTATTCCGGCGCCGCGCAGGGATTGCATCACCTTTTCGGCAAACGCTTCTTCACTGCACAGTAAAACTAAGGTGCTCCCTGCCGGCATACGGGCGATCCGCACGATGGTTCCTAGTTCTAGCCCAAGGGAGACCCCTGCTACCGGCCTATCTACGGCCTCGAGCAGCCTTTTTACCTCTTCTACTTCGCCCAGGGTAGTAACGATGAGATCGGCTCCTAAGCAGCGCTGGCACGCCTCCTCCGGCCGCTCTCGTACCTCCGCCAGCAAAAATGGCACAACTTGAACCCCGGTCTCGGAAAGAAGTTCCTCTTTGAAATACTCGGCTTGCTCGCGGGTAGGAGCAACAAAGGCCAGGCGAAACGTGCTTAAAAGCTGCTTTTGTTCCCGGGCCCGGCTTACTGCCAACGCCAGAAAATCGTCCGGGTTAAAACCTAGCTCGGCGGCTTCTTCTAACGCCAAGTCAATAATTCTCAGTAGGCGTTCCTTACGGCTAGTCCTTTTTTTGTCTGAGCTTTCTCCGGCGACGAAGGTTCCACGGCCCTGAAGCGACACGAGAAAACCTTCGGCCTCCAGTTCTTTGTACGCTGCACTTACTGTATTCCGGCTGACTCCCAACATTTCAGCAAGTTCTCGTTCTGTCGGCAGCTTCAAACCGGGCTCCCATACACCAGCGCTGATGAAATGTTTTATTTGGCTTTTGAGTTGCACGTAGAGGGGGATGCCGCTCTTGGGGTTAATCAGGAGGCCCGGATTGTTGGCTGCCATTTTCTCACCTCCTTTCAAAATGGTGGAACGGTCCTAACTAGGAACAATGGATGGTTCCAATTGGCCTCAGAAAAGCGGCCCTGCCCGGCAGGGGCAGGGCCGCTACCGAACCCGTGCCTTAGTACCAGCCGCGCAGCTTCATGGCTTTGGCCACTTTGTCGATAGCCGTCATGTAGGCGGCATCGCGCATGCTCACACCGTACTTCTCATGCATGGCCCAGACGTCGTTAAACGCCTGTACCATCTTGACCTCGAGTTTGGCGTTGACTTCTTCTTCGGTCCAGTAGTAATTCTGGAGGTTCTGCACCCACTCGAAGTAAGAAACCGTCACGCCGCCGGCGTTGGCCAAGATGTCTGGCAGGACCAGTATGCCTCTCTCGCCCAGGACTTTGTCCGCCTCCGGCGTGGTGGGGCCGTTGGCCGCCTCGACCACAAGCTTAGCCTTGATGTTGGCCGCAATTTCGGGCGTGATCTGGTTTTCCATGGCCGCAGGAACCAGAATATCGCAGTCGAGGGCAAACATTTCTTCCTTACTCAGATTCGAAGCAGTAAAGCCTGCGACCGAACCGTGTTCGCGCTTGTACGCCTCGAGCGCTTTGATGTCGAGGCCGTTAGGATCGTAAGCACAACCCTTGGTGTCGCTGATGGCGATAACCTTGGCACCTGCTTCGGCAAACAGTTGGGCTGCAAAGCCGCCCACGTTGCCGAACCCCTGGATTACCACCCGAGACCCCTTGACATCAAATCCCAGTTTGCGCGCCGCTTCCCGGGCTACAAACAGGCAACCGCGCGAAGTTGCCGAGGACCTACCCAAAGAGCCACCTACAGCAATGGGTTTGCCGGTAATCATGCCGGGGTTGGGGTAACCCATGATCTTGTCGTACTCATCCATCATCCAGGCCATAATCTGGGGCGTGGTGTACATGTCCGGGGCGGGAATGTCCTTCTCAGGACCAATGTACGGCGCCAGGGCCCGGATGAAGCCGCGTGAAACCCGTTCAAGCTCGCCCTCGGATAATTCCTTGGTGTTGACAATAAGGCCCCCCTTAGCGCCGCCATACGGCAGGCCAACAGTGGCGCATTTGAAGGTCATCCACATGGAAAGGGCCTTGACCTCGTCGGCATACACATCCGGATGGAAGCGGATTCCACCCTTGGTGGGGCCGAGGGCATCGTTGTGTTGGGAGCGGTAACCTTTGAATACCCGAACGCTCCCATCGTCCATGCGCACGGGGAAAGTGACCTCATGGAAGCGGACCGGGTCCTTTAGAAGCTCGTACACTACCGGCTCAAGCCCCAACTTGTCGCACACAGTCTTAATTTGGTCCCGGACGATGTCCAGCACATTCAATTTTTCTTCCATAAACTACACTAAGCCCCCCTTGAGCTAGATCGGTAGAAACTACAGACCCATCGGCAGCTTAGCCCTTCTCACCTCCTTCATTGGCTTAAAGGATTAGTCAATGGCGCCTTCATCCAAAGGATTATATTCTCTTTCCACGCCAAAACTCCTCCTCGTTTAGAAAACTTTTCTTTTGCATCTTCTTAATGTTTTTCAATAGAAGTTCCTTCATCCACGGAGGGTGGCGTAATCACGATAGGCGCATCGTGGTCGAAAAGTTTGAGCTCTATTTCCAGCTTATCCCCCGGCACGCTGCGGTTACTGCCCAGAAGCCTTACCCGCTCTATCTTAAAGGTAGAACGCCCGACCCAGGCTTCTAATACGAAATCGGAAAAAAAGACGCGCCAGTAATCATTGGCCACCTCACCTAACGGCGTGCGGAGGTGATAACACTCCCTCCCCTCAAGGCGCTCCCGCCCCACAAGCTCAAAAGCCCCAACCCGCAGGAAATCAACGAGCGGGCTCGTTCCCAGGTTGACCGCCTCGGCGACCAGATTCGGTCCGCCCCGGGCTTCTTTCCACTTGCCGTCTGCCGGGTCCTTGAAGTAAATCTTTTCCCCCAACTGGTACATCTCCAGGGGATAGTCGTAACTCCTCCCCTTAATATGGTACAAATCAGGCCGGACAAATTCTCCTTCTACCTGGCTTACCGTCGCTTCCTGGCCATCGATTACGGTGCGGACGGCAAGTTCAAACCGGTAGCTCGCGGTGCGTTGGAGTTCCTGTTGGGCTCGCTGCCCAATTTCTGCCCCCGTCAAGCCCCTTCTTCCCGGCCCGCGCGCCAGAAACAGGGCGAACAAAAAGAGGATTGCCGCCAACGACCAGATGAGCCGCCGGGGGCGCAGGGTTAAAAATAGGCGCATGTTCTTCCCCCCTTTTCTCCCTGCAACCACTTTATGGCCGCAGCAAAAGGGTTTAGAACCTGCGCCGCCTTTTTAACTCTAACAGCAGCCGGGTCGAAACCGCACACGCTCCTAGAGACGGGCCGGCATGTCCCTCCCCGTGAAAGTCGCTCCCTCCCGTCGGCACCAATCCTCTCTCGCGGGCAATGGTAAGCAGCGCGGCCGTCACCTGCTCTGAATGCTCGGGATAAAAAACCTCAATCCCCTGCCAGTCAAGGGGCAGAAGTTCCTCCAGGACCTCAGGGCGGGAAAGAAGACCCGGGTGGGCGAGCACGGCTACACCGCCGTTTCTCTGCACCAGGGCAATGGCTTCAGCCGGCGTCAGCTTCATGCGCGGTACATAGGCCGGGCAGCCACGATTAAGATAGCGCTCAAATGCCACCTTCACCGAAGGTACGTGGCCTGCCCGTACGAGGGCCCGGGCGATGTGGGGACGGCCAACCGCCTCTGTTTCCGCCTGTGCTTGAACCTCTTCCCAGCTGAGGTGAAGTCCGAGGCGTGCCAACCGCTTTACCATCTCTTGCGCCCGCTCGACCCGCGCCCGTCGGAGGCGGGCCAGGACGCGCGCAAGGTCGCCGTCGCCAGGCGATAAGAAGTACCCGAGCACATGCACCTCCTCGTGGGCCCACTCCGTGCTCAGCTCTACGCCGCCGATAACCTCTATACCCAGCGCCCGTCCCGCAGCTTGTGCCGGCCCAAGACCTTCCAGGGTATCGTGATCGGTAAGGGCCACGGCTTTAAGCTGCTGCCGCCCTGCGGCGGCCACCACTTGCTCGGGCGTAAGCATCCCATCTGATGCGGTGCTGTGCACGTGAAGATCGGCCAAAAATTCCACCTTGCATCCTCCCTTAAGAGCGAGAAAACACCCGGCGCACGCGTTCAATGCTCACCGTGCGCCCGGAAATAGGATCGATATCGGCGAGGATGCCCATAAGCTCTACGTCTCCTTTAGCCACGGCGAAACGACTCGGGAGTTGATCCAAAAAGCGCCTGATAATGATGTCTCGCTCCACTCCAAGAACGCCGTCGCGGGGACCGGTCATGCCCAGATCGGTTATGTATCCCGTCCCTTGTGGCAGTATGCGTTCATCGGCCGTCTGCACATGGGTGTGGGTTCCAAAGACTAGACTGGCCGCTCCGTCCACTAGCCAGGCGAAGGCCACCTTTTCCGAAGTCGCTTCTGCATGGAAATCGATAATAACCACCGGCGTCTCCCTTTTGAGCTCCGGCAAAAGCTCTTGGATCAAGCGAAAGGGGCAGTCGAGCGGTTCCAGAAAGACGCGGCCAGCCAGGTTCACAATGGCCGCAGACGTGCCCTCTCCTCGCCAAAAGGTCCAACCCTTTCCCGGTGCCCCAGGTGGGTAATTGGCCGGTCGTAGTAGACGTTCTTCCCTGTCCAGTAGGGGATAGATCTCACGCTTGTTCCAAATATGGTTCCCGCTGGTCAGGACATCGATGCCTGCTTCCCAAAGCTCATTAGCCACCTCAGGGGTAAGGCCAAATCCTCCTGCGGCGTTTTCACCGTTGGCGATTACCAAGTCAACGCCCAGCTCTTTTTTTAGTTCGGGGAGCAACGCCCGGACCGCCTGGCGCCCTGGTTTCCCCACAATGTCGCCCAATGCCAGGACCCGCACCATCTAGTCCTCCCTATTCGGCCTTCTTTATTTGGTCTCATGAAAAGCATTTCCTGTGTGCTATTCGCCATGCGCCGAAGCTATCCCTGCCGCAGAAAAAACAATCCCAGATAACCAAAAAGAGGCGGTTTTCGCCGCCTCTATTTTGCGTATTCCACCGCCCGCGTTTCGCGGATCACGTTCACCTTAATCTGACCAGGATACTCGAGTTCGTTTTCGATGCGCCGCGCGATATCGCGTGCCAGGCGCACCGCCGCTAAGTCGTCAATCTTCTCCGGCTTGACCATGATGCGCACCTCACGGCCCGCCTGGATTGCGTAGGCCTTTTCGACGCCATCGAAAGAGTCAGCTATCTCTTCCAGTTTTTCCAAGCGCTTGATATACGCCTCTAGCGTTTCGCGCCTGGCACCTGGGCGAGCCGCAGAAAGCGCATCCGCTGCCTGTACTAAGATGGCTTCCACGGTTTTAGGTTCAATATCATTATGGTGAGCGGCTATGGCATGAATGACCTCAGGTGACTCTCCGTACTTTTTCGCCAGGTCGGCACCGATGGCCACATGCGGTCCTTCCACCTGGTGGTCCACAGCCTTACCGATGTCGTGTAGGAGGCCGGCGCGTTTGCAGAGCGCCACGTCAGCACCCAATTCGGCCGCCATAATTCCAGCCAAATGGCTTACTTCGATGGAATGCTTGAGTACATTCTGGCCGTAGCTGGTACGGAACCGAAGCCGGCCGAGCAACTTGATAAGCTCGGGATTGACGCCGTTGACTCCCGTCTCGAAGGTGGCCTGCTCGCCTTCTTCCCGGATCCGGGTCTCAACCTCTTTTTTGGCTTTCTCCACCATCTCTTCAATGCGCGCCGGGTGAATGCGGCCGTCGGCAATGAGCTTCTCCAAAGCGACGCGCGCCACTTCCCGGCGCACCGGGTCAAACCCCGAGATGATCACCGCCTCCGGCGTGTCATCGATGATGAGGTCGATCCCCGTCATGGTTTCCAGCGCACGGATATTTCGCCCTTCTCGCCCAATGATACGCCCCTTCATTTCGTCGTTGGGCAAGGCCACCACCGATACGGTCGTCTCCGCTACGTGGTCCGCAGCGCACCGTTGGATAGCCTGCGCGATAATATCCCGAGCACGCTTTTCCGCTTCTTCTTTGGCCTCGGCTTCGATATTCTTGATCATCTGAGCCGTTTCGTAACGGATCTCGTTTTCGACGTTGGACAAGAGCAACGCCCGGGCTTCCTCACAGGTCAACCCGGAAATGCGTTCCAACTCCCGCAACTGGGCCTGATAAGCTTCTTCAAGTTTCTCCTGGGTAGCCTGAATGGCCTTCTCTTTTTTCTCCAGGAGTTCTTCTTTCTTTTCCAGGCTTTCCAGCTTGCGGTCTAGGCTTTCTTCTCGCTGAACCAACCGCCGCTCAAGGCGTTGGAGTTCGGCGCGCCGTTCGCGGTTTTCCCGTTCCAGCTCACTGCGCAGCCGGTGCACTTCTTCCTTCGCCTCAAGCAGGGCCTCGCGTTTTTTTGCCTCGCCGTCCTTTCTGGCCTCTTCAAGGATACGGCGCGCTTCTTCTTCTGCCGACGCAATTTTAGCTTCAGCGATATATTTTCGCGCCACATAGCCAAAGAAAAACATCAGCACCGCTACGCCAACGCTGATGGCTATAACCAGATCTGTGCTAATACTTTTCACCTCCTTTATGCAAAGAAGCCGAGTGAGAACTCGGCTGCAGACATGCGCTGGTCACCAAGGCGTACCCCACAGCTTACCTCATTCGATGGGTATGGCCCATTTTTAATTCTAAGTCACCAATTAGGACTTGTCAAGGAGTACCAGTTACTCCCTCAGGCCCAACCACCTGCTCCAAGCACCACTCGATGGTCGCCGTCGAGAACCCTTTCCGGGCCAAATACCCCCCTACTCGCGCCTTCACCTGAGCGGGCGCCAGACCCGAAGGAAGGGCGGCCAATTTCTTCCGGGCCTGTTTAAGGCAAAGCTCCTTTTCCGCTGCCCGGTACTTGGCCAAGGTCCCGGCGATGAGCTCCGGCGATATCCCGCGCTGCCGGAGGCGCAGCTCCACCCGATATGGTCCCAGGCCTTTGCCCAGGAAACAGCGCTCCGCCTCCCGCCGGGCAATTTCTTCATCGGCGAGATACCCGTAATCTACCAGGCGGGCGGCCACGTGCCGCCCGACATCGCCCGGAAAGCCCTTTTCCTCAAGCTTCGCCAGAAGCTCGGCCCGGCTGTACGCCCGGCGTCCGAGAAGCGAGAGCGCGTATTGCCACGCCGACTGGTATACATCGCCGGGCGGCATGCTAATCGTCACCGCTTACTCCTCCAACGGCTCTAAATCCGACGCCGGCTGGGCTTTAACATTCCCCAGGTTAAACGCCTCGCGCACCTTGGCCTCGATTTCCCGGCAGAGCTCGGGGTGAGTGATCAGGTAGTCGCGCGCGTTTTCCTTCCCCTGGCCAAGCCGTTCACCACCATAGGAAAACCATGCGCCGCTCTTGGTAACAATATCCAGCTCCGTGGCCAGTTCAAGGATATTGCCCTCCCGGGAAATACCCTTGCCGTAGATGATATCAAACTCGGCCTGCTTGAAGGGAGGGGCCACCTTGTTCTTAACCACCTTCACCTTCGTCCGCGTCCCGATCACGTCGTTACCTTGCTTTAGCGCCTCCTGTTTGCGCACGTCCAAGCGAATGGAGGCATAAAACTTGAGCGCCCGGCCGCCCGGTGTTACTTCGGGATTGCCGAACATCACTCCCACCTTTTCCCGGATCTGGTTGATGAAGATGGCCACCGTACGCGATTTACTGATGGCCCCGGCCAGTTTGCGCAGTGCCTGGGACATAAGGCGGGCCTGAAGGCCAACATGGGCATCGCCCATCTCGCCTTCGATCTCGGCGCGGGGCACCAGAGCAGCTACAGAGTCCACGACGATTATATCTACCGCCCCGCTCCGCACCAGCGCTTCGGCAATATCGAGGGCCTGCTCGCCTGTGTCGGGTTGTGAAATCAAAAGATCGTCCGTGTTGACTCCCAAATTGCGCGCATACACAGGGTCCAGAGCATGCTCAGCATCGATGAAGGCCGCCGTGCCGCCCATCTTTTGTGCTTCCGCAACCATATGGAGGGCCACCGTAGTCTTACCCGACGACTCAGGTCCAAAAATCTCAACGATGCGCCCGCGGGGGATGCCGCCTACCCCCAAGGCAATATCCAAGCTCAGCGCGCCGGTGGGAATCACCTCGATGTTCATGCGGCTGGCGGCTTCGCCTAGCCGCATGATCGACCCTTTACCAAACTGCTTTTCAATCTGAAGGAGCGCCATTTCTAAAGCCTTCTGCTTTTCCATAATTTCTTGCCCCCTTATTCAGCCTGCTCAGTTCAAATTCACTTAAGGTCTGATACAACGGGCCGCGCGGCGTGAGAACGCTCCGGTAGAACACGACTTTAAGCAGCCGGACCGGCATCCCTTCCCCGGAAAAAGGCGGGAGTACCACTCTGGCCGGCTTGCGCAGGCGGCCTAAGGTAAGATGGGCTACGAACGCTCTTTCTTCCTGGGGGAAACCCAGGAGAGCCAGTTCTTGTTCGAGCTGGCGGGCCAGAAGCCTAAGCTTGTCCCCGTCGTCGGCAAGCCCCACCCAAAGAACGCGAGCCCGGCCGAGATTGGGAAAAGCTCCCGGCCTCCCTAAGGGAAGAGTAAGAGCGGGAAAACGAGCCGCCACCTTCCCGGCAACGCTTATAACCTCCGCAAGCTTCTCTTCCGGAACCTCGCCGAGAAACTTCAGCGTCAGGTGCAGGTTTTCCTCCTCTACCCATTTCACATTGGCAATCATTCTGGCGCATGCCTGCTGATAGCGAACCAACTCCTGCCGAACTGCGGGCTCGAGCGGCAGGGCCAGAAAAGTGCGCACTCTGCTTTTCCCTCCTTGTTACGGCCCGGCCCCTTTAAAGCCGTTTGAGCAATTCGAACTCCGCGCTGCAGATATGGCGAATGATCCCTATTCCCACCGGGTTGGGCGAAAAGAACCCCCGCCGCCTTTGGCCTCCTTAATCCTGCAGGCCTAGAATAAGTTTGCGGACCAGATTTAAAGTCGCCTGGGCAGCCCGGCGCTTGATCACCAAACGACTACCGCGCCATTCATAGCGTTCTGAAACCGTCTTCTGGCCGTTGGCCGCCGCCACAAAAACCAGCCCCACCGGCTTCTCGGGCGTCCCGCCGTCCGGACCGGCGAGGCCCGTAACCGCAGCTCCGTAATCCGCCCCTGCCAGGGCCCGCACACCTCGGGCCATGGCTTCGGCCACGGCGCTCGACACCGGCCCTTCCTCCTGCAGGATCGACGCCGGCACGCCCAAGAGCTTTTCCTTTAAGGCATTGCTGTATGCCACCACGCCGCCTAAAAAATAGGCCGAGCTTCCCGGGACGTTGGTTATCCAATCTGCAACCAGCCCGCCGGTGCAGGACTCCGCCACCGCCAAGGATTCTCCGCGCACCGAAAGCAGCTTGCCCACGACCTCCTGCATGGTTTCCGCATCCCGGGCGAAAATGTACCGGCCGAGCCGTTCTCGTACTTTCTCTTCCAGGCGCGCCAACATAGCCTCTGCTTCCTCTTCGCTTGCGGCCTTTGCCGTAAGCCTAAACTGGATTTCGGTCTCCTTGGCGTAAGGAGCCAGAGTCGGATTCGTCTGGGAAGCAATAAGGTCCCGGACCAGCTCCTCCGCATGCGACTCGCCAATGCCGTAAAGTTTCAACACGCGCGATTTGATCACCTTGCGTTCGCCTGCCAGCCGCCGTCGTAGTTTGTCGGCCACCGTGTTTTCAAACATGGGCTTGAGTTCAAAAGGCGGTCCCGGCAGGATGACTACGATACGGCCGTCCTTTTCCACCCATACACCTGGAGCTGTCCCGTACTGGTTGGGCAACACCTCCCCACCTACCGGGATGAGGGCCTGTTTGGCGTTGGCAGGAGGCATTGTCCGGCCGGTGCGAGCAAAGAAACAGCGGATATGCTCCAGCGCCGCTTCATCCAAGACGAGCTCCAGCCCCAGGAACTCGGCAACCGTTTCCTTGGTAAGATCGTCCTCTGTGGGTCCCAGTCCGCCGGTTAGGATGATAAGATCGGCCCGCTCCCACGCGCCTTCCAAGGCCGAGCGCAGGCGCTCTGCGTTGTCCCCAACTGTGGTCACGCGGTGTAAATCGATCCCCAGCTCAGCCAGGCGCTCGCCCAAATACTGGGCGTTGGTGTTGGCAATCTGGCCCAACAAAAGTTCCGTTCCTACAGAAATAATTTCTGCTTCCATCTTTTCACCGTCTTTCCCCTGATTTTTCTGGCCGCTCGTTCCTAACTTCCCGTTGTCTTTATTCTTCGCTACGCCTCTCGTTTCTCCTGCCGGGAAAAAAAGTGCTGGCTAACTTGCCAGCACTCCCGTAGTTTCCCGCCGGGCCGCCATGCCCACCGCCTCGCCACCCCGCAACCTGGCCCTTAGTTCGTCGCCTTCCAGGCGTTCTTTCTCCATAAGTTCGCAGGCAAGATCGGCGATAAGTTCCTTCTTTTCGGCGATGATTCGCCTGGCCTCGGCTTTTTCTTCATTCAAGATTTCCCTTACGGCCGCCTGAAGTTCTATTTCCGGTAGGTCGGAAAGGGAGACGATACCCAGATGAGACATACCGGCTCCTACCATTCTTTTGGCGGTATTTATGGCCTGCTCCAGATCTCCCTGAGCCCCCGTACTGCGGGTCCCCAAAAGCACTTCCTCTGCCGCCATGCCGCCCAGTGAGATGCGCAGCTGCCCACGCAGCTGGTCTTCGGTGTAAAGGTAATAATCGTCTTCCGGAACCTGGCGCATGTAGCCGAGCGCCTGGCCGCGCGAGGTAATGGTAACGGCGGCAACTGAACCGGGGCGGAGAGTTTCACTAATCACCGCATGTCCAACTTCGTGCACTGCCACACGCTTAAGTTCTTCTTTCTGCGGCCGCCGGTCCAGCTTTTCACCCAGGCTTACCTTGTCAATGGCTTCTAGGAAGTGGCGCTGCTCAATTTGCTTCTTGTCCTCGCGCAGGGCCAGAATGGCCGCCTCGTTGGCCAGGCTTTCCAGGTGTGCTCCGGAAAAGCCGAAGGTTTCCCGCGCGATCTGTTTAAGATCCACGTCGGGAGCTAAAGGTTTGTTCGCCGTGTGCAGCTGAAGGATCTGCAGCCGGCCTTCCTGATCCGGAAGGTCTACGCGCACCACGCGGTCAAATCGCCCCGGCCGCAGCAAGGCCGGGTCAAGCATGTCCTCCCGGTTGGTAGCCCCGACGACAAGGATGCGAATACCGTCCGTTGTTTTTATCCCGTCCATTTCGGTAAGAAGCTGGTTTAAAGTCTGGTCGTATTCCATATGACCCTGGTACTGGCCACGCCTCCCGCCCAGCACGTCTATTTCATCGATGAAGATGATGGCATTGGTACGGCCCTCACGGCGGGCTGCATCCCGGGCGCGTTGGAAGAGCGAGCGCACGCGCTGGGCGCCCACGCCGGCATACATCTCGATGAATTCACTACCGGCAGCGGTAAGAAAGACGGCGTCGGTATATGTGGCGGCAG